>FWWM01005369.1_pt1 | contig 28148 bp, 28 predicted proteins | sample 2228351 | NCBI WGS metagenome assembly FWWM01 (sample SAMEA103939774, study PRJEB20133) | metagenome | reverse complement strand
AAAGTAGGCGAACAGACTGTCTGCATCGTAGACAACGCCGTTCTCGTTGATCTCCTGCCAAGACTGCAGTGTGCTATAATCCACTTGGTCCTCCTTGGTATTTTGGTTGTTAGCGCCTCCAATTTTACCGAAGAGGACCGTTTTTGTTTATTTGTCAAGGAACTTTGAGAATGCCATCGGTTTGGCGGGTTTAGAACTCAAGAAAAGTACTTTACCCTATCTTTATGCCCTTTTTACCTCAAGTTTATGTTCTTTCTTAGGATTTTGCTTATATTGGAATCGTGAAAAAATTAGAAACAGGAGTTTAGGTCATGGAAAAGAAAAGGGGTCAGCAGAAGATTGCGGCGGTCTTTCAAAGCAGTCTCAGTTACAAGTTGGGGCTTGCCTTTATCCTTTTAGTTCTCGCGACAGCGCTGCTGATAGGATTGATTTCCTACTTCCAAAGCCAGTCGGCCTTGGAAGCAGCCATCAAAGTTCGGCTTGAGTCCAACGCTCGTCAGACCCAAATGTTTGTGAACGAGTGGCTGCATGAGCGAAAAGTCGAGTTACAGACCCTAGCTGGCATTGCCCGCATCCGCTCCCTTGATCCGGTCATGACTCAAGAAGCCATCACGCAATATGCGAAACAATGGAACTGGTATGAAACGCTGTTCGTGGCCGGGCTGGATGGAAATGCAATCGCTATCTCCAATGGAAATACCAGCCTGAACGTGAGTGATCGCTCCTACTTCCTATCTGCCTTGCAGGGACAAACGGTGGTCGCCGAACCCATTATTTCCCGCGCAACGGGCAATGTGATCATGGTGGTAGCCACACCGATTTATGATCCAAACGATCCTACGAAAGTCATTGGTGTTGTAGCGGGCACATTGCCGACCTCGGCTTTCCGCGAAGTTTTGGAAAGTTCTTGGCTTGGGGAGACCGGGGATGCCTATCTGGTGAATCGGGCGGGTTACTTGATCACCCCGCCGCGATTTACGGACGAGATGAGAAAAGCGGGTCTGTTCAAAGAGCGGCCTGAACTGGAAGTTAGAGTGCAAAGTGTCGGAGTTGAGCGGGTGATCAGCGGTCAGAGCGGCGCAGATGAATACAAAGACTACCGCGACGTGCTGGTGTTGGGAGCCTATATGCCGGTGGAGGAAACCGGTTGGGGGTTATTGGTTGAGCAAGACGCAGACGAAGCGTTTGCCCCGGTCAGTCAGCTCAGAAATACGGTTTTGCTGGTGAGTATTGGGGTAGTGATCTTGGCAGCGGTGATTGGCATTGCGCTGTCGCGCAGTTTAGCCAATCCGATCAAAAATATGGCTCAAACGGCGCTGAACCTATCGCTGGGCGATATTGAGCAAGAAGTCGCCTACGCCAGCCGCGATGAGGTGGGCGTGCTAGCCGATTCGTTCCGTGCACTGATTGCCTATCAGCGCGATATGGCGCAGGCAGCCGAAAAGATTGCTGCCGGCGATTTAACCGTCCGTGTTCAGCCGGTTTCCGATAAAGATGTATTGGGCCATTCTTTTGCCAGAATGATTGCCAACCTGCGAGAACAAGTCAAGCAATTGCAAACCAGCGCGCTGAGTTTGAAAGCGGCGGCCAGCCAGTTGGCAGCGGCATCCAGTCAGGCCGGGCAGGCCACCTCGCAAATTGCCGCAACCGTCCAGCAGGTTGCCGCCGGCGTCGGCCAACAAAGCGAATCGGTCAGCCGAACGGCGAATGTGATGGATCAAATGGCGCACACCATTGACGGCGTAGCGCGCGGCGCACAGGAGCAGGCTCAGGCAGCCGCCCGCGCGACCCAACTTTCCGCCCAACTGCATCAGGCTATTCAGCAGGTGGCGGCCATTGCGCGCGCCGTATCGGAGGGAGCTGCTGCAGCATCCAAAGTGGCTGCGCATGGGCAGGAAACGGTGCATCACACCGTCGAAGGAATGCAGTCGATCCGTGCAAAAGTAGACCTCTCCGCTGAAAAGATTGCCGAAATGAGCAACCGCTCCAATCAAATTGGCGTGATTGTCGAAACCATCGAAGATATTGCTTCCCAAACCAATCTGCTGGCTTTGAACGCGGCTATTGAAGCCGCACGGGCTGGAGAACATGGCAAGGGCTTTGCGGTGGTCGCCGATGAAGTTCGCAAACTGGCGGAACGTTCCGCGAATGCCACCCGCGAGATTGGCGCACTGATCAAGGCCATTCAAACCTCGGTGAGTGAAACCGTCAATGCCATGCTGGAAAGCGCCCACGAAGTTGAAAAAGGGGTTGAATCGGCCGGCGAAGCGGGGAATGCCTTGCAGCAAATTCTGCAAACGGTCGAACAGGTCAATCAGCAGGCGCAACAGGCGGCGCGGGCGGCGGTAGAAATGGAAAAAGCCGCCAACGAAATGATTGCAGCGGTGGATTCGGTTTCGGCAGTCATCGAAGAAAACACGGCTGCTACCGAGCAGATGTCGGCCAGTTCTTCCGAAGTCACCATGTCCATTGAAACCATTGCCAGCGTTAGCGAACAGAACAGCGCCGCCATTGAGGAAGTCTCGGCTTCGGCTGAGGAGATGAGCGCGCAGGTTGAAGAAGTATCCGCTTCGGCGCATTCCCTGTCCGAAATGGCCGAGGTGCTGGAAAAGGTGGTTGTGCAATTCAAATTGTAAACAACACCGCATAGAAAACCAATCGGCGGGTTGAGAACATTCAAACCCGCCGATTATTTTTTATTCTTCCAGTTTGTTCAGTTTCCCAAGCGGGCAATTCCCTCGTACAGCGTGTTCAGTTCGCGAATCAATTCCGCCTGACGCTGGGCCATGTATTGATAGAGTGTGAGCCGGCCGTTTTCATCCAAAGCGCTGATCAAAACGCCCAACCGATAGCGGTTAGCCCCCAATTCCGGACGCACATTCCGGATGATCCCGCGCATCGTCAAATTGCCGGAAACGGAGGCTGGCGGGAGAGAACCGGTCATTTTGAGCGGCTGTCCGCTTTGTGGTATCCCGCGGATGCTCTCACGGCTGAAGCGCTCCTCGATCATGTTGGGTGTAGATAGAGGGCCGGTAGGGGCAGCCGGTTTGGTGTGCACCGGCAGATTGAACCGCAGTTGAATTTCGCCACCGATCGGGTACAGGCGCGGATGATACAAGCTGCGTTCCAAATAAATCCCCACCCCCTGAGTGGAGAGATCTTTGACTGCCGCGCTGACTTCCTGATAACCGGACTTGGCGCGTAAAAACACCTGCACATTGACTTCCGGCTCCACCCGAATTTGAGCGCGATGGATGAAGGGACGCGGTATTTGCTGAAAGTCGCCCAACAGCGCTTTGCGGCTGGCTAACTGAATTCCAAGGACGCGCGCCGAAAAGTTCAATTGCAGGGCTTCCAGTTCTACAATCGTATTGTGGCTCAGGTATAAACAGGCAATCTGATTTTTGTGAGTGTTGACCAGAACGCCCTGCTCCTGCACGCGTTCAATCCAGCCGTCGTTGATCACCGGCATGCCGCGGTAGTGGTTTAACAGCCGGACGGGGATCTGACGATTGGCAAATTCCCAGAACACGGCGGTTAAGTTTTGGGGAGGTGGGTTCATCAGACCATCCTCTACTGGCAAGAGTCCTGATTACCAGCGCGGCGGCCGGTTCAGGGTTACATCGGTGGGATCAATCGCCTTTTGATGGATGCGGATTTCATAATGCAGATGCGGCCCGGTGGAATTGCCGGTGTTGCCCGATAGGCCGATTACCGTGCCGGCGCTGACCTGCTGACCCACGCTGACCGGGATACTGGAAAGATGGGCATAATAGGTGCGGTAGGGCCCGTTTTCCACGATGACCAGATTGCCATAACCCTGATCATTCCAGCCGGCATAGATCACTCGCCCGTCCATGGTGGAGCGCACCGGCGTACCGACCGGCACGCCAAAGTCCAATCCGTTGTGGCCGGCATGGTAAGCCTGAGTCAGCCGCCCGCCAACCGGCCGACCCCAGGGTACGGGGGAAGGTTCGCCAGTTCCAAAGGGGGAGAACGCCAGGCCGGTGGAGAGGGTAGAGGCTGCCATTGTGCCGGGTGGGGTATTCGGTTCGGCCTGACGGGCAATCAATTGCTCCAGCAGAATCAGCAAGAGGGGCGGAAGTAAATCGCTTCCGGCGAGTGGATTGCTGCCCAATCCACCACCGGAAAGCATCATGGCTGCCAGCAGGTTTTGAAAGTCACTGCCCGGCGATGAGGCTGCCGGCAGAGCATGCGCCGGGCTTTGCGCCTTGCTGGCAGGCAAATAAACCGGTAACAGCGGCGAAAAAAGAGAATCGCTCATGACGCGTTCAGTTTAACGGATTGGAACGATTTCGTCCGTAAATTGAGGGTTAAAAATGGCTTATCAAGGCATAAAAATGGGCTCAATCTGCCTGGTTGATGGTCTTTATCCGTTCTTTACGGGATTTTCAGCAAGCTTTTATTGGCATATTTCTTCTTGAAGATTAAGATGAGAATGCAGCTTAATGTGCCCGAAGAACGAGTGTTGATTCAAGGAAAGGTTCTGGAGACGAGATGGTAGATTCTCTCCCTGTGGTCAGCGCCCCGGATTTAAAGATTCGCAAAACACTGGGGCGTTCCTATTTAGACGAGAATCGGGTGGAAGAAGCCGCGCAACTGTTCAGCGCGATCTTGCAGGATTATCCCGATGATGTCGATTCGCTGGTAGCGATGGGGAATCTCTATCTGACTGCCGGGGATGGCGAACAGGCCCGCCGTTTTTACGAACGGGCATTGTGGTTAGACCCCCACAACGAAGAACTGCGCCGGCAAATCGAGAAATCGTGGAGCGAATCGTGGAAACTGCCCAATCAGCCGTTGCCAAATGATGCGGCTTGCGTGGGACGCTTGCTCCAGCGGCTAACCGGTCGGCAAAAAGAGATCAGCGAGGACGAATTGAACCGCGCTGCTGGGCTGTTGTACCGCATCCTTCACGCCGAGAATCCCGCCCGAGAAATTGCCGAGCGGCTGGACGAGATGGATGAAATCCTGCCGGCTTTGCTGGAAATCAACATTCGGCAAGCCCAGGCTGACGGCAACGCCGAGGTCGAGCAGGCCTTGCGCGCCTTGCAATCCGCAATTCATACCCAAATGAGCGAGCGGGAAGATACTGACAGCGAACTGCAAGCAGAAAATCAGCCACTACCGTTCGGCCAGTGGAAAGTTCTCCTTTTGGAAAGTGAAACCTTTGGACGAGCCAACCGCGCAGCCCTGTTGGAAGCCGCCCTTCAGCAGGCCGGCGCAGTGGTGGAGCGCAGCCTGTCTGCCTGTTTGCAGGAAGGCCAACTGCCGGACTTGGTGATTGCTCCCAATCCGCACCTCAGACCCGAGAATTTGGAAGGTATTGTCCGACTGAGCGGTTTAGGCGTACCGCTGCTGGTGGATTTGGAAACCGACTTCGAACAACTGCCGGTCAATCATCCTGCCTATGCAGATTTTGGATTGGGAACACCCGCGCGTGGCAAGGCCTATGCCTCAGCTTTGCTGCTGGCCGATTGCATCACCGTCCCGTCACCGCTGCAGGCCGAATCCTTGCGCAGCGCCGGCCGGCCGGCCGTTTATGTGCCGGATGGTTGGATGCGCACCAATTTTCTCTGGCTGCAGGAAGGTCAACCGCGTGAGACCCTTCACCTCGGCTGGGTGGCCAATCCCAGCCAAAGCGAGGATTTGGCTTCCATTCGTCGGGCGGTGGTGCGGGTGATGCGCGAGTTTCCGCAAACCCGCTTGGTCGTGATTGGGGACTATCAGGCTTATCACCTCTTTGATATTCTGCCTGAAAACCGGCGCATGTATCTGCCAATGACCGGTGTTGAGGAATTTCCTTACCTGCTTGAGCAGGTAGATATCCTGATGATCCCGTTACGCAACCATCCTTACAACGATTCGATCTCCGATCAAATTCTAGTCGAAGCAGGCATCAAAGCCATCCCGTGGGTGGGAAGTCCGGTAGTGCCCTTCAGCCGCTGGATGGCAGGGGGACGGCTGGCCGGTTCGATTGAGGAGTGGCATCTGCACCTGCGTGAGTTGGTGATGGACAGCGACCACCGTCAGGGAATGGGCTTGATGGGACGCAAGATGGCGCTCAGCCGCGAGTCGAGTGAAGTGACCTTGCTCTGGTTACGCACGCTGGAAAAAACCATTCGGACTGCCAAAGCAGTTAAGTCGGCCGAGGCGGGGAGGCGAATCGCGTGAAGATCACCTTCGTTCACTCCACCCTGCCGGAAGATGAATATCGCGTCCATGTCCGCTGTCACAATCCGGCATCAGCCATGCAGGCCAATGGGCGTCACACCGTTCGTTTGCTGCCTTTGGAGGAATTCATCCACAATAGCCCGGCTGCCGGGGAGATGTGTTTGGCGGCTGAGGTGATCGTGATTCACCGTTATCTGTTTGAAAACACCTTGTCGGCGGTTGCCCGCTGGCGGGCGCGGGGTAAAAAGGTGCTGGTGGATATTGACCTGAGTGTGGAGCATCTGGAGCCAGACCGCCCCGGCTATTCTTTCTGGCGGAAAGGGATTTTACCGCCGCCTTACCAGAATGGCTCACGCCCGGTTTTCCCCCCGCCTGCCGAGCAATTGAAATGGTTGCTCAAGATGGTGGATGGCATTCTCGTACCTACTCCGCAATTGGCCCAAGATTACTTTCCTTTTGGTCGGGTGCAAATCCTAGCTGATTATTTGAACATTCACGAATATCTGGTGGTGCCCCGTCAAAAGCGGGATGATTCTCTTTGGCTTGGGCTGGATGTCAGCGGTCAGGCGTTCAGCGCCCTGAAACGGAGTGGTGTGCTGGAGGGGATTGAGCAAGCGCTTCAACAATCGGCTCGCTTGAACTTGCTGTTGATTGGCGCTGACGCTTCTGCTGCCTACTGGTTGAACCGCTTACCCGCTGAACGACTGGAAATCCTGCCCGTCCTCCATCCGTCTCAGCGCTCTGCCACCCTGAGCAAAGCCGATATTGGTTTGGTGGCGGGGTGGGGGGCGTTTGACGCCCGCCAGAGTCCGCTGCCAGTGTTGGAATATATGGCCATGAAAATCCCGTGGATTGCCAGCGCTCAGCCCGGCTTTCAGGGACTGGCGGAATATGGTCGTTTGGTGGAAAATTCTGCGGCAGATTGGGCTGGGGCAATTATACGCCTGGCCGAAGATCTTGAGTCGGCCCGTCAGCAGGCGGCAGGCTCGCCTTATCTTTACGCTCTCAGCCAGGATGCGGCTGAAAATATTGAGAAAATTGAGCGATCCATTCGAGCGTTCGAGGAGGCAGGTTGATGGCAGCGCAGCACTCATTTCCAAAAGACCAAAAATGGGCAAAGGCGGCTGCCAACCGGGTGCGGCTGCCGATCATGATTCCGATTCCGGCGGGTGAATTTCTAATGGGGACGAGCGATGAGGATATCAAACGCCTGCAGGTCAAGGAATCGGACTGGGCTTATGAATGGTATGACAATGACCTGTTCGATGCTGAACAACCCCAGCATGTAGTCTGGCTGGATGCTTTTGAAATCGCCCAGTACCCGGTTACCAACATGGAATATCACCTCTTCATTCAGGATACCGGCTATCGCTTACCCAAAGGTTGGAATGGCTTTCGTTATCCGCTGGAACAGGCGCTTCATCCGATTGTGGGGGTATCCAAACTGGATGCGATGGCCTACATCGAGTGGTTGAATCAATTGACCGGCTCGAACTACCGTTTGCCCAGCGAAGCCGAATGGGAACGCGCCGCACGCGGAGAGGATGGGCGCATTTACCCATGGGGCAACACCTTTGACCCGTGGCGCTGCAACACCGCCGAGAGCGCTAAAAAAGGCACAACGCCGGTGGGGTCGTATTCGCCGGGCGGAGATAGCCCGTGTGGGGCGGCGGATATGGTTGGAAATGTGTGGGAGTGGACAAGCACCATTTACCTGCCTTACCCGTATGACCCGTCCGACGGTCGCGAAGAACAGCGACCGGACGAACGGTATGTCATCCGCGGCGGGGCATGGTATTACACGCGCAAATTGGCGCGTTGTTCAGCCCGTGAGGGTATGGCCGCCACCCACATCTCCCCCTTGATTGGCTTCCGCCTAGCGCGCAGCCTGTGAATCATCAGCCGCGTGGAATATCCGGCAGGGTGATGGTGATTTTTACCCCCTGCCCGATTTGGCTCTCGATACGAATATCTCCCTGATGCTCTTTGATGACGCGCTGGGTGATGGCCAGCCCCAGACCCGTTCCCCGTCCGGCCGATTTGGTGGTGAAGAATGGCTCAAAGATGCGCGAGAGGTATTCGGAGGGAATGCCTTTTCCATTATCTTCAAAGATGATGGTGAAATTACCATCGGCATAGCGGGTTGTAATCGCAATCCGCCCGTTTTCTTTGTCCATCGCATCCATGCTGTTGACCAGCAGGTTGATCCAGATGCTTTGTAGATGGTTTTTGCTGGCAATCAGCGAGGGCATGTCTTCCTGCAAGTCGGACACTACCTCAATGGAACGGCGCAGCAGGTCGTGGTGAACCAGCGCCAAAGCCGAACGGATGCTTTCGTTGAGCGAAAGCGGTTCGAACTCGTACTTGTTTTCCTTGCGGGAAATACCCAGCAGACCACTGACCACATTGGCAGCGCGCAGGCCGGCGGTTTCGATCAGTTGCAGGGTCTCCATGAAGTCGTCCGAATCGTTGATCAATTCGCGTTTCAGCAATTGGGTGTTGGCAATGATGGCGGCCAGCGGGTTGTTGATCTCGTGGGCAATGCCGGCTGCCAGTTGCCCGACGGCGGCCATTTTTTCGGATTGAATCAGGTTGGCTTCCAAACTGCGTTTTTCGGTGACATCCTGCTCAAAAACGATGACCTGATGCGGCAGGTTGTTTTTTTCCTGAATGGGGTAGGTGGTAATTTCCCAGTCAATAAAACGGTCACCCTCCACCCATTCCTGCACGGAGCGGGTGGTCGTCATCGCATGGGTAAAAGTTTCCATGACCCGGCAATCGGGACAAATTTCACTGCGGTTGTAAAGGGCTTCGTAGCACTTTTTGCCCACCAATTGACGCGGTTCGCTGCGCGCGCGCTGGCTGCGCGGCATATTAATAGCCACAATACGGTAAGAACGATCAATAATATAGATAGAAGAGGGAATACTATCAAACAGCGTGCGCAGGGTGTTGCGTGATTTGGTAATTTCCCACAAGCGCGCTTCCATTTCGGCGCTGGTGATTTTCAGGCGGGTCGCCTGCTGATCCCTGATCATCCACGCGCTGAGCGAATTGACCAGCAAAACCAGGGTCGAGTGAATCAGAGGGTTCTTCAGGTCGAGATGAGGGTTGATGATTTGCAGTACACCCAAACTTTTCTCATCGGACAGTAACGGAGCGCAGATCAGGTTTTCGATCGGCAGATCCGGAAGGCGGTCGATTTCAGGGTGAAATGACTGGCGGCCATTGTCTTTGCTTTGCAAAATCTGGCGGCTCTCCAATGCCCGGCGAGTCAGGCTTTCTTCCAGCCGCAGGCTGATTTGACCGCTCCACGCTTTGCCCATGCCCAACCTTCGTTTGATCGCCAGGGTTGGATTGCCGCTGTCGGTGAGAATCAGAGTAGCATCATCGGCGTTGAGGAGATCCCGCGCCGCGGCGGTGAATTGAGCCGTAATTTGTTGAAAATCCCCCAGCGGTGTGTTCTGATGAATCTCATTGAGAAAGTGGTGGATCTGTAATACCAATTGCTCAATTTCGGTCGGGCTCTGCCCGCGCTGGTTGGCGAGGATGCGTGCGAAGGGCTGCAGGTGTTCTTTCCAGAAGGCAAATTCCTCATTGCTCAGCGGCGGGGCGGTCAGGATGAGGACACCCAACACCTCTTCTCCCCATTGAATCGGGAAGATTGCGCCAATTTCATGGTTGTGCGGCTGCAGGATTGTTTCACCACTGTACATGGTTTTGCGAATGATAAAGGGCAGTACCCCACTTTGCAGGTGAACCTGTTGATCCCAGGAAAGGGGGCAATTCACGCTGATCCAGTGTTGTTCGGGGTCTTTCAACCAGATGGCAGCGCCGCGCTGCTGGTTTTGCAGCAACAGGCTGAGCGCCTGCCTCAGCCGCTTTTCCAAAGGCGCGGGTGTGCTCAGCGCTTCATAAACCTTAACAATATTTTCCCAGCCGGCGAATTCGACCGATAAAGGTTCGGACTGCATGACGATAAATTTCCCTGCTAGCCTTCTTCAGGAAGTGGAATGGTATAACCATAACCCGGTACGGTTTGAATGAAAACCGGATTTTTCGGGTCGAGTTCGATGCGTTCGCGCAAATTCTTGATGTGTACCCGCACCAGATCAGGGCTGCCGGCATCGGTCGGGTAGTCCCACACCTCATCCAGCAGGCGGTTGGGTGAGAAAATTTCACCGGGGTGGGTCATCAGGTGGTAGAGCAGGTCATACTGCACCGGCGTCAGACGGAATTTGCCGGTCTGCGGGCTGTAAAACTCGAATGTGCGCGTGTTAAGGGTGTACTCGCCGATGCGGATGATGCGCTCCGGCGCTTCTTTTTTGGCGGCGCTTTCCTCTGACGTAGTAGAAATTGGCTGGCTCTCCTGTTTCATGCGCTGGGTGCGGCGTAAAATGGCCTTGATGCGCAGCAGTAATTCGTCCACATTGAAAGGCTTGCCGAGATAATCGTCTGCTCCGGCTGCAAGGCCGGTGATTTTGTCGTCGTCTTTGGTTTTTGCGGTCAGGAAAAGGATGGGCACTTCGGCAAGCAGGGCGTCCTTGCGCATTTCTTTACAGACGGTATAACCGTCCATACCGGGCATGATCACATCCAGAATGACCAGATCGGGCACATCGCGGCGGGCGGCCTGCAACCCCTCGACTCCGCTGCTGGCAATGGTAACGCGGTATTCTCCCCCGCGCAGGCAGCGTTCTATGGTGCGGGCAACAATGTCATCATCCTCAATGATTAAGATTTTCTTCCCGTCCATTTCCATCCACTCCTGAAGGCAAGCAAATTGTGAAGATCGTCCTTCCCTCTTGATTGCTGACTTGAATTGAACCATCGTGCTGGCGCACAATCTCCCGGCACAGGCTCAACTCAATTCCGTTGCCCCTTCCCATACCGCGCGGGATCAGTTGGGGTTCAAACAAAGATTCCATGTCTTCGGTGGAGATGGGCGTGCCATCATCGCTGATGGTCACCAGTATGTCCCCCTCCACACTGCGCGATTCGATCCAGATGTTGCGGGGCAATTGATCTGGATCGGCAGAGTGTTCCGCGAGGAGCAAGTTAACCCACAAATCCACCAGACGCTGTTCATAACCCAAAATCAGCGGCGATGGTTCGCTGAGGTTGAGATGCAGATCAATTTGTGCGGAACGCAAATGAGAGCCCGCCAGTAAAATTGCTTTACTAATTGTATCATTAATCGGTAGTATTTGTCTTCCACTACTGGAAGGCTGGGAAAATTTCATCAGAAGATCAATCACTTCCTGCATCCGCCAGCCGGCAGAGAGAATGGCTTTCAATGAATCCACCCGCTCGTCTCCTTGCGGCAGGCTGCGCAGCAACAATTGAGCATCGGCGATGATCGTGGTCAACGGGTTACTGATTTGATGGGCGACGCTGGCTGCCAACTGACCGATGGCTGCCATGCGGGCGGTTTGCGTGACATACACCTGAGAGGCGCTCAGTTTTTCTTCCATTTCCTTGCGGGTGGTGATGTCCTCGCAAATCCCAATGATTTCGACCGGGTTGCCAACTCCATCCAGCGAGAAGATGGTTTCAACATTCCGCAGCCAGCGCCACTGTCCGGCGGCATCTTTCAGCCGGTATTCGATGGCGAGGGCTTGAGCCGCTGGCTGCTTGAGATAATTCTTGTAATGCTGACGAACGCGTTCCTCATCGTCGGGATGTACCGCCTTCAAAATCTCATGAAACGGGTTTGCCTCGACTTCTTCAACGGAATAACCCAGCAGCTCTTTGACTTTTGGGCTGAGATAACGCAATTGGTTTTCGCGCAGGTTGATGATGTAGATGATGTGGGGGATAGTTTCCAGTATGCGCTTGATGAAATGCTGGCTTTGGGCGAGGGATTCCTGTTCCTGCTTGGTCAGGGTAATATCACGCGCCACATCCATTGTACCGATCCATTGCCGCTTGTCCTCCCCGGTATACAGTCGGCTGATCTGCGAACTGACCCAGATAATCCCGCGCTGGGGGTGGCGAAAGCGGCGTTCGCCCAGCAGAGTCACATTTTCATCGGCGGCGCTGCGGCGCTGTGGCTGCTCGAACAGTGAAAAATAGGCATCAAAGACGGGTTTTCCCAGCATGTGCTCGGCTGAGTAACCAAACAGACGTTCAGCTGCCTGATTCCAGTAGGTGATGATGTTGTTCAAGTCCCAGCTGATGATGGCATCACGGGCGTTGTCAAGCAGCATCGCCTGATACTCCACCTTCCGTTGGGCTTCCTGGATGGCTTGTTGAATAGCCCGGCGTTGAATGGCCTTTTCAATCAGAGCCGGCAACATTTCAAACGACAATTCGGTCTTTACCAGATAGTCCATCGCGCCGGCTTGAATGGCGCGGGCTGCCACGGTTTCGCTGCCTTCACCGGTCATCATGATGACCGGCAGGTTGCGGTAGCAGGGATTCTGGTAAAGCTGTTCCAGAATTTCAATGCCGTTGCTGCCGGGCAGTTTATAATCCAAAAACAGGACATCGAATTCGCCGTTTTCCAGTGTTCCCCACAAATCATCCGGGTGGTCAAGATGAATCACCTCACACTGGCAGGCGTGCATGATGAAATCGCGCAACATCAGGCCGAGCGCGCTGTCGTCATCCAGAATCAGAACTCGTTTGTCAGCGTGTGGCATGGGTGATTTTTTTGAGTGTTCCTCCTGCACGAGTATTATACATTCGGAAAGCCTGCCATCACAATGCCGGGCAATTAATGAAACTGAAAGGTGATGAGAATTTTTTAGATGTTCTTTACAGCGCTTTCACGTAGCCTTTATGTGCTTAGGGCGGGCGATATGTTAGATTCTTGCTTGGGAGAAATGGTTACCGACTTTTCGATTGCAGACTTTAAGAAAGGGCTTTCGCGTGATTTTGCTTACCCGCCTCAATGGAACGGAATTTTATCTCAACCCGGATTTGATTCAAAGCATTGAAAGAACTCCGGATACGGTGATCACCCTGATCAATGAGAAAAAACTGGTCGTGCGGGAATCGCCGGAGGTAATCCGCCAGCGCTATGTCGAATACCGACAGCAAATTTCGCAGCCCATATGGACGAAACAGGACAGATAGTGAGGTAAAACAATGGATCTGGCAACAATCATTGGTTTGATCGGTGCGGTCATTGTCGTGGTAACCGTCATGATTCTGGACGGCGGTACGCCGGCGGAATTGTTTGCCCATCCTTCCGCCATTATGATCACTGCATTGGGCGCCATCATGGCCACCACGATTACCACATCCCTCAAGATCGTGACCAAACTGCCGGTGTTGATCAGCAAAGCCATCATGGGGGCGAAGCATGACGAGCATGAGCTGATCGAACTGCTGGTCAAGATGGCTGACCGCGCCCGACGGGACGGTTTATTGGCTTTGGAAGAGGACAGCAAGAAAATCACCGATAAATTCCTACAAAAAGGCATCATGATGGTCGTAGATGGGGTGGATCCGGCGCAAGTGCGTTCCATTATGGAAATCAACATTCAACAAATGCAGGCGCGCCATCGCGCCGGTTACAGTTTCTTCACTGCGGCGGGCGGTTTCGCCCCGACCTTTGGCATTATCGGTACGGTCATGGGGCTGATTTCGGTGTTGCAATCGCTGGATGATCCCAACAAACTGGCTAAATCCATTGCCGGCGCATTTCTGGCGACGCTGTGGGGTCTGTTGAGCGCCAACCTGATTTTCCTGCCGATTGGGGCGAAACTCAAAGCCAAAAGCGATGAAGAAGCTCATCTGCGATACATGCTGCTGGAAGGTATTCTCTCCATTCAAGCCGGTGAGAACCCGCGCATCGTACGCGAGAAGTTGAACGCCTACCTGCCGCCTTCGGCGGTGAAAGGCGAAGAAGAGAAAGGGGCTGAAAAGCCCGCCAAGAAAGCGGCAGCAGCCGCTAAAGAAGCAGGAGCGTAGGCCATGGCGCACGGTGGCGGTGGTGAAGGCGGTGAAAACAGCGAACGCTGGCTGGTCAGCTACGCGGACTTTATTACGCTGCTGATGGTGTTGTTTGTCGTGCTGTATTCGATGGGCCAGATTGACGTAGAAAAATACAAACGTCTGGCGGAGAGCATGCGGGCGGCTTTTAGCTTGGGCGGCGCAGCGCGGGTGGTGGATGTCCAGATCAACCAGAGCGGCGGCACCATTGAAAATGGTCAGCCCAAACCGATCGTCGTTCCGGGCATTCCTGAAGCTCCGCCCAAATCCGAGGAAGTGGCTGGGCAATTGACCCGCATGTTATCCGGCAGCCAGTTTGGCAATGAGATCAGCGTGCAGACCAACATCGAAGGCGTGCTTATTTCGTTGAGTGAAAAGCTGGTCTTTGCCCCCGGTCGAGCCGAATTATCTCCTTCAGCGTTAGAGGTGCTTCATACCATCGTGGAGATGGTACGGCCGATCAGCAACCCCATTCGACTGGTGGGTCATACCGATGATTCATTGCCGCCCGATTCGCCCTACCGCAACAATTGGGAACTTTCCCTGGCACGGGCAATGAGCGTAGGCGATTTTTTGATGCAGAACGGCATTGCTCCCAGTCGGCTGATCATCACCGGGCGGGGCGAATACGATCCGATCTTCCCCAACGATACGCCTGCGCACCGCGCCTTGAACAGCCGCGTGGATATCATCATCGTTTATCCGATTGAAAACAGCATCATTGGGGTTGAAAACCTGAATGTAGCCCCCAGTGTTCCGCTACCTTAATCAAGGAGCAAGAGCAATGAGTAAAGTATTGGGTATTCTCAACATTGCAACCAAAGTGATGACCTTTCTGGTGGTGACGGCAATTGCGGCCATTTCGCTGGCGACTGCCTACATCATGTTTGCGCCGGATGATTTTCCCAAGCCTTTTCATCTGGTGTACGACTACTCGCGCAGCGCCATGCCGTTGGGCTCGGTGGAGGCTGCTGTCGAACCAACCCCTACACCGCGTGTGTACCATCCCGGAGAAGGGATTATGGTCAATATGTCCACCAAAATCATCAATCTGGCCGATCCCAGCGGACGCAAGTACATCCGCCTGACCGTCGTGCTGGAATTTGCCCCGGAGGAAGCCCCAGCCGATTCGAAAGCGGCTAAATCTTCGGGAGATCATGGCTCAGAAGCGGCAGCCGCCGGTAATGATTTTGAAACCCGCATTCAGTCACGAATGCCGGTTATGGACGATGTGGTGATTACCCTGCTTTCCACCAAAACCTTTGAGGAATTGTACACGGCCGAAGGCAAGGAACGCCTGCGCCTTGAGCTGATGCAGGCTATCCAGCAGCGTTTGCCGGAATTTCATCTCCTGTCCATCTACTTCACCGAATTTGTGGTGCAGTGAGCCATGTTATCCCAGTCGGAAATTGACGCATTACTCAAAGGCGCTATTGAGGTTGACCAGAAGGACGGTCAGGAAAGCGTCAATCTCGCCGAACTGATCAATCAGGGCGGTGAGCAGCGTGGTCGCGCCGAAACGGAAGGTGGCAAAAAGGTAACGGCCTATAACTTCTGGTCACCAGACCGCTTCTCCAAGGAACAAATGCGGGCTGTGGAACTGGTGCATGAAGACCTGACCGAGCGGTTGACCACTTCCCTGCCGACCTTTTTACGCACCAATCTGCGTCCGCGCCTGGTGCATACCGAACAGGGGCGTTTTCACGATTTTCTCAAGGATTTTCCACCCAATTCGCTCTTTCACATGATCAACCTTGCCCCGCTGCCCAGTCAGGTGGTGATTACGATGAGTCCCAACATCAGTTACCTGATTCTGGAACAGCGGCTGGGCGGAAAAATTGAAGGTCGCTATCAGGATCGTCCGTTAACCGAGATTGACCAGTCGCTGCTGCGTGGCTTGGTGGAACACATGCTGGGCGACATCAAAGCGGCGTGGAGCAAAGTGGTGTCGGTTGAGCCCACGCTGGAAGATTCCACCACCAATCAACACTGGGTGCAGATGATCATGGGCAACGAACGGGTGATGCTGCTCACCTTTGAATTGAATATTCAAGGCACGACGGGTACGATGAGCATCTTCATTCCCTTCAACACGCTCAAACCGATTGCCAATGTGCTCAATCCTCACATCTGGATTGCCGGGCGCAAGGAACAGCAGCAGGATTTTACGACCCGCGAAAAGGTGATGCAGAACATGCAGCGGGTTACCCTTCCCATCCGCGTGCCGTTGGGTCAGGCCGAACTGCGCCTGAGAGAAATTCTCAATCTGGCAGTGGGGGATGTCATTCAACTGGATACTTCTATCCGCGAGCCGCTGGTGGTGGAAGTAGCCCGCCGCAAGCGGTTTACGGGACGGGTAGGGCGCAGTGGTCGAAATATTGCCATTCAAATCAGCGGGGTCATTCGCGAACCAGCCGACCCTGCCGATGAGATCGAGAGGTGAAGGATGAACGAAAACAATCAGGTTGAATTTGAAAATTCTTCAGCGCCGGTGCGCTCCTCAACCAGCAGTGCGGTCAAAACTGCCGGCCGGGAAAGCGCCAGCATTGATCTGTTCATGGACGTGATGCTGAAGGTGACGGTGGAATTGGGCCGTACCCGCATGACTCTGCAGCAGGTGCTCGATTTGCAAAATGGTTCGGTGGTGGAATTGGATCGGCTCGCCGGCGATCCGGTAGATGTGTTTGTCAATGACTTGCTGATTGCGCGCGGCGAAGTGGTGGTTGTGGATGACAAATTCGGTGTGCGCATTACTGAAGTCATCAGCCCGGAAAACCGCAAAGGTAGTATGTGATGACAGACTGGTTGAACCGCATCAAAGCGTGGTATTTGGCTGCCAGCCGAAGGCAGAAAACCCAGGCCGTTCTGCTGATGATCGGCGTGGCTGCCAGTCTGGCGCTGGTCGTCAGCGGGGGGTCTGCTCCCCAGCCGTCTGCCGGTGAACCTTCCACCCTTTATTTTGTGGGTGTAATGGTGAAATTGATCGGCGTTTTATTGCTGATTGTGGGTTGTGGAGTTCTGGCAATGCGCTGGGCGCGCAATCCACGCCGGTTGAACCGCGGTGGTCAGATGATGGTGGTCGAATCCATCCGCCTGTCGCCCAAACAGGCTTTGCATCTGGTGCGGGTCGGCGAGCAACAGTTTTTGGTCGGCGCAACCGATCAGAGCATTGCGCTCATTTCGCCGGTTGATCTCAGCTCTTCAGTGGATGAGGAACAACCCATTCCCATCGGACAGGATTTCAACCGGATGTTGCAGGGCTTATTACAGGTCAGACCGAATGGAAAGGGATAATCCGGCGATGATGATGCAATCGTTTTTGAGCAATCTTTCCCATCGCCAAAAGATGGCATTGATGCTGGCTGTGCTGGCGCTGGTATCGGTATTCCTGAGCGGTTGTGTGGGTGATCCCAATCTGACTGCACCGGGCGTAACCCTGACCATTGAACCGGAGGGGCAACCCAAACAAGTCACCAGTGGCGTACAACTGCTGGTCTTGCTGACCGTGCTTTCGCTTGCGCCAGCCATCCTCATTCTGGCAACTTCGTTCACCCGTATTGTGATTGTGCTTTCCATGCTGCGCAGCGCCATTGGTTCGCCGACCATTCCGCCCAATCAGGTGGTGATCGGGTTATCGCTGTTGTTAACCTTTTTCATCATGTCGCCGGTCTATGCGCAGGTGGATCAAACCGCCATTCAACCTTACCTGAAGGAGGAAATTGATCAGGAAACGGCTTTCAAACGAGCGGTTGAACCGGTGCGGGCTTTTATGTTGGCTCACACGCGCGAAAAAGACATCCAGTTGTTTCTGGATTTGAGCGGTGAACCCCAGCCGCAAACGGTGGAGGATATTCCGACAGTTGCCCTGTTCCCTGCTTTTGTCATCAGCGAATTGCGAACCGCCTTCACGATGGGTTTTGTCATCTTCATTCCTTTTTTGATCATTGATCTGGTGGTCAGCAGTGTGCTGCTTTCGATGGGCATGATCATGCTGCCGCCCTCGCTGGTTGCCTTACCGTTCAAACTGCTGTTATTCGTAATGGTAGATGGCTGGTATCTGGTGGTGCGTAGTCTGGCGTTGAGTTTTTTGCAATGAGGAGGATGCCGTGACCGAAGCCTTTGTCATGACCCTGGCACAAAAAGCGATCACCATGGCTCTCATTCTGGCCGGGCCGGTCATGCTGGTCAGTCTGCTGGTGGGCAGCCTGATCAGTCTGGTGCAGGCAGCAACCCAAATCAATGAGCCAACCCTTTCCTTTGTCCCAAAAATGATTGGCATTATTGTGGTACTGGTGGTTTTGGGTTCATGGATGTTGCAGCAAATTCTGGTTTTCACAAGCGAGTTGTTCAATTCCCTGCCCAATCTGACACCTTGACCTTTTCAACGGAGCAAAACAATGCTGACTCAACGTGTACAGGCCATTCTACAATCGGTGAATCACCTGCGTCCTATTCCCTCGAATGTCACCCGCATTCTGAAGGAACTGGAAAATCCCAAGGTCAGCCTTGGGATGATTGCCGAATATATTGGTCTGGATCAGGCGTTGGCCGCGCTGGTGCTGCAAATGGCCAATTCAGCCGCGTTGGGGTACGGACGTTCCTGCACTTCGTTGAACGATGCTGTGGTGCGGATTGGCGTTAAGCGGTTGAAATCGCTGCTGCTGGCTTCGGTGGCGGTCGACTCGATGAATCGTCAGTTGAGCGGTTACCGGCTGGGGGCAGGGGAGTTGTGGAATCATTCGGTTGGAACGGCCGTAACGGCTGAATGGGTAGCCCGCACCCTTTCTTACCCCGATCCGGAAGAAGCTTATGTGGCCGGTTTGCTGCACGATATTGGCAAATTATTACTCGATCAGTATGTGCTTTCTGATTACAGTCAGATCATCCTCTACGTTCAAAAGTACAATCAACCGCTCTGGCATGTGGAAGAAAAGTTGATTGGGATTGACCATGCCCGCGTTGGCGGTTTGATCGCTCAGCGTTGGGGATTCCCGACCGTGCTAATTGACGCCATCTCTTTTCACCACTATCCTTCATCGGCACATGCCAAACCGGTTCTACCGGCAATCGTCAACCTTGCTAACTACCTGACCATTAAAGTGCAGGGCAGCCAGCAGGGCTTGTTCTGTGATACACTTCACCCGGATACCTTTACCATCCTTTCACTGGATGAGGTGCGGCTGGAGCGTTTCCAGCAGCGGGTCATGGAGGTTTTAGGGGTTTCTGCTTCTTAAGCGCTTCGGCGATGAGCATGCATAGCAAACGAATTTTGGTCTTGATACCCGATGCCTTGCAGCGTGATCTGGCTGGACTGGCATTGCAGCGTGCCGGGTTTGAGGTGGTGTTTGCTCGTGAAGCCGCTGATTTGCCCGATCTGCTTGCTCATCATCAACCCCACGCTTTACTATTGGATTTATTCCTGCCGGCCGTTAACGGTTTGGATATTTTGCAGCAATTACAGGCGGAAGGCGCTTTGGGGGAAGTACGCGTGTTCATCATTTCGCGGTTGGCATTTCCTGAAGTGGTGCTGCGTGCCAGAGAATTGGGGGTGGCCGATTTCTTCGTCAAGCCACTGGATGCTGAGACGCTGACGGAGCGGATTGGGCGCGTTTTGGCTCTGTAATTTTTTACGCCATATTTAGACAGGCTTCACTCCGCCTTTACGGAATTTTTTGGATAAATCCGTTATCCTGAAACTAAGTTCTGCCGTGGGAGAGAACGATTGTGATTGTATCGGTCGCGCAGGCTCAGTTATATTTTCTTGCCCTGACCCGCATTTTAGCGATGATGATCGCTGTTCCGGTGCTGGGCGGGCAGTCGATTCCTTTGCAGGTGCGCATCGGCTTGGGCTTGATTTTGGCAGCCATTTTACTGCCATGGCAGCCCCTGCCCCCGCAGACGGCGTGGATGGACGGCCTGGCTTACGCTGTGATGATTGCCCGCGAGATTTTGATCGGAACGCTGGCCGGGTTTGCCGCCCGACTGACCTTTGCCGCTCTGCAAATTGCCGGTGAAGCGATGGGGCTGGGCAGCGGCTTTGCTTCCAGCCGGCTGTTCAATCCGGCCATTACGGAAAGCTCCACCGCGCTGGATCAATTTTTTATGATGGTGGTGATGCTCTATTTTTTGGTGATTGACGGGCATCACCTGTTTTTGATGGGAGTCAAAAAGACGTTCGACTTTTTGCCGTTGATGGCGCCGCTCCCGCTGGATCGTATGGATGTCCTCATGCAGACCACTGCCCAGTTGATCCTGGCAGGAGTGCACCTTGCTCTGCCGGTGATGGCAGCCTTGTTCCTGACCGACCTGACCATGGGTCTGCTGGCACGGGTTGCGCCGCAGGTGCAGGTCTATTTCCTTGGGCTTCCGCTCAAAATTGGCGTTTCATTGATTGCGATGGGCATGGTAATTCTGGTGGGGCTGCCGCTGGTTGGCAACCTGTACCGTGAAATTGCTCCGCGCATGCTGGCTTTGATTGGGAACTGATCCATGAGCAATAAGACCGAAGCCCCAACCCCGCGAAGGATTGAAGAAGCGCGCAAAGAAGGTCAGGTTGCGCGCAGCCAGGAGCTGAACACGGCTGTTCTTTTGCTGGCGGCGGCTTTCCTGCTGCGCGGGCCGGGCAAGGAAATCAACACTTCGTTTGCTGCCCTGATCACCCAATCGCTGGCGCAAATTCCCACCGTTGAGGTTGGGGAAAAATGGCTGCTGCAATGGATCTACTCGATTGGCGTTCAGGTTTTGCCACCGCTCGGCTTGATGCTGTTTGCGCTGATGTTTACAGCGGTGGCGGTGACCATGGGGCAGACCCGTTTCTTGTGGACGAGTAAAAAAATTGGCTTTGATTTCAAACGGCTCAACCCTCTCAATGGCTTCAAACGCATCTTTTCCCTGCGCGGTTTGATCGAAATCGTGCGGGCTTTGCTCAAATTACTGGTGGTTGGTTGGGTGGCCTATGGTTATTTGCGCGGACATATTGAGGATTTGGCTGTTTTGCTGCAAACCGATTTTCGCAGTGCGTTGAGCCTGTCTGCGGATCTGGCAGTCAACCTGATGGTGCGGGTGGGGGCGGCATACATGGTGTTGGCCGTTGCCGACTACGCCTATCAACGCTGGGATTGGCTGCGCGGCTTGCGGATGACCAAAGAGGAAATCAAAGAAGAATACAAACGGTCGGAGGGCGATCCCTTCCTGAAAAGCCGCATCCGCGCTCAGCAGCGGCGGATTGCCCGCAACCGCATGATGGCCAAGGTGCCGAAAGCCACTGTGGTGGTGACCAACCCCACCCACCTGGCGATTGCCATTGAGTATCACGAAGGGATGAATGCGCCGCGAGTGATCGCCAAAGGCGCGCTGCGCGTAGCCGAAAGAATCGTGGCGATTGCTCGTGAACATAACATCCCGATTGTGCAGAATATTCCTCTGGCGCGCGCCATGTATAAGACCATTGAGATTGATCAGGAAATTTCGCCAGATCTGTATCTGGCTATGGCGGAAGTGCTGGCGTATGTGTACCGCCTGCGCGGTCATCGCGCGGCTCAACCGCAGGCTGTAGGAGGATGATGAGGTAAAAGATGACGACGATTACGCGGACTTCCAACCCAATGCTCCAATCGCTGCAAAGTTTGCTGCGCTCAAAAGATATTGTCATGGCCTTCACGCTGGTGGTGATCGTTGGCCTGATGCTGGTACCGCTGCCGCCGCTGCTGGTGGACTTGCTGATCGCCTTCAGTATTGCCGTTTCCATCGGCATCATGCTGCTGACCATGTACATCAACCAGCCGATGGAATTTTCCGCATTCCCAACCGTCCTGCTGCTGGTTACCCTGCTGCGCATGGGCATCAACATCTCGGTCAGCCGGCTGATCTTGCTGAATGGCGAAGCCGGGGCGATTGTTTCAACCTTTGGCAATTTGATTGTCGGCGGCAATTATGTGGTCGGTTTTGTTATCTTCCTGATCCTGATGATCATTCAGTTCGTGGTGATCAACAGCGGCGCCGGGCGTGTAGCAGAAGTTGCCGCACGCTTCACCCTAGACGCGATGCCCGGCAAGCAACTGGCCATAGATGCGGATTTGAATGCCGGTTTGATTGACGAAAGCGAAGCCCGCCAGCGGCGCAAAGCCATTGAAGCCGAGGCTGATTTTTACGGGGCGATGGACGGCGCCAGCAAGTTTGTGCGCGGCGATGCGATTGCTGCCATCATCATCATGCTGGTCAACATCATCGGCGGGTTTGTGATCGGTGTGGTGCAGCGCGGTTTGCCGTTGGCCGACGCTCTGCAGACTTATGTGCTGCTGACCATCGGCGCAGGACTGGCCGTACAGGTGCCAGCGTTGCTGGTTTCGGCGGCAGCCGGCTTGATCGTAACCCGTTCGACTTCCGAATCCTCGCTGGGTACCGAACTGTTCGGGCAGATCTCCAACTTCAATGTGCTGGCAGTCGGCTCGATCCTGGTGGCGTTGATGATGTTTGTGCCGGGGCTGCCCAAATTGCCGTTTGCGCTGATCAGCGTTGGGTTTGGGGTGGGGGCTTACTTTGTCAACAAAGCCCGTCTGGCGGAACAGGCCGCTCAGGTGATGACGGCCGCCACACCAGCCATTGCCGAGCCGGAGACCCCGGAGCAGATGCTGGAAATGGTGGTGGTTGACCCGATTGAGCTGGAAATCGGCTATGGGCTGGTGCCACTGATCGAGGAAGATGCTCAGGATAATCTCCTGCGGCGCATCACCAGCATCCGCCGCCAATTAATGGCCGAGCTGGGATTGGTGTTGCCGGTGGTGCGCATCCGCGATAATCTGCGGCTTGCCCCCAACGCTTACCGCATCAAGATTCGCGGGCAGGAAGTGTCCAGTGGCGAATTGATGATTGATCGAATGCTGGCCATTCCCGGCTCGAGCGTGGATGGCGAATTGCAGGGGGTTCAAACCATCGAACCGGCCTTTGGCCTGCCGGCGGTATGGATCAGCGAAGCAGAGCAGAATCAGGCGGAGTTGAAGGGTTACACGGTGGTTTCGCCGCTTTCCGTCCTCAGCACCCATCTGACGGAGATGGTACGCAACCACGCCCCGGATTTGCTCAGCCGGCAATTGGTGCAGGAAATGATCAACCAATTACGCCAGAAGTCGCCTGCCTCCGTAGAGGGGGTGGTGCCCGACCTGCTGACGCTGGGCGAGGTGCAGAGTGTGCTGCGCAATCTGCTGCGCGAGCGGGTGCCAATCCGCGATCTGAGCGGGATTTTAGAAGTGCTTGCCAATCATGCCAATGTCACCCGCGACCCGAACATTCTGGCGGAGGCCGTGCGCCAGACCATGGCAAATACCATTTCAGCCCAGTATCGGGATGAGAACAACACCCTGCACGTATTTACGCTTTCACCGCAGGTTGAGTCTCTGCTGCGCAGCGCCCTGGTTTCCACCGATAATGGCCCGGCTCTTTCGTTGGATGCCGGGCTGGCCCAAACTCTTTTGATGAAAACCGGCGAACAAATGGAAGCGTTGGCCCAATTGGGTTACTACCCGATCCTGTTATGCCCGCGCGAACTGCGGCTGGCCTTCCGCCGGCTGGCAGCCCAATCCCTGCCGAATCTGGTGGTGCTGGCCTTTTCCGAGGTCAGCCCCGGCACGCGGGTGAAAGCCCACGGCATGTTGGATTTAGGGGCTGTGCTGGGAAATGGTCAGAGTTAAGACAGAGTGAGAGGTGAGCATGGAAACGCGCAAATACCAGTGTGAAACAATGTTGGAAGCCCTGCAGCGCATACAGGCCGAACTGGGGCCGGATGCGATTGTCCTCTCGGCGCGTGAAATTCCGATGGGGCCGGTCTGGAATGTTTGGCGAAAAAAAGGCGTTGAAGTGGTGGCTGCTCCGCCGCTGAACGGCCATTCTCCGCAATCATCGCAGCCCAAAACCGTCCTGCGCCGCAGTGCGGATGGCGCTCAAATTGAGTTTGAAGAACAATCCCCCCAAATCGAATGGGTGGGCGGGCAGCCGGCTTTCCCGCCGGGTGAAAAGACTGCCTCCTCCCAACCCCAGCGCTGGTCACCCCCGCATCTCAGTCGGGCGGAAATCCGCGCAGCCCAAAAGCAGGCTGTTGAGACGGCCAGCGCTGAGCCGGTAAAAGAGAGCGTAACCCCCATTGCTGAACGGCCGTCGCTGACCGAATTGGCTGCGGTGGAGTCGTTGCCGCCCAGTTTGCAGCGCATTCAAAAACGTCTGCTGGATCAGGGTGTCGAGGCCGATTTCGTGCGGCGCACGCTGCAGCGCTTGAACCAGACGCTTGGCGAAGCAATGCTGAAAGAGGAAAGTTTGTGCCTCCGCTATGTTCAGGAAGTGCTGGCTGCCGAACTGCGCCTGCCGGCTGCGGGCGCGCTGCGCCTGCCCGGACGCTGGGTTTGTCTGGTGGGCGCCAGCGGCAGCGGCAAGACCAGCACCACCGCCAAACTGGCCATGCTTTACAGCCAGCATTTGGGCAAAAAGGTGGTGTGGGTGTGTGCCGATACCATTCGTACCGGCGCGATTGCCGAAGCCCGCGCCTACACCGATGCGCTCAATATCCCGCTGCGGCTGGTCTATCAGCCACAGGATATTCAAATCATCGCCAGTGAGGTGGAAGATGCCGATGTCTTTCTAGTGGATACGGCCGGTTTCAACCCCTGCCGGGAAGAACCGTTAGTGGAACTGGGTGAATTGCTCAGCCAAATTCCTCAGCGGGTAACCTGGCTGGTAGCCTCTGCACTGACCCGTGAGAGCGATCTGCGGCAAATTAGCGCGGCGCTGGGCGTTTTTCGCCTCAACGGCATGGTTTTCACCCGCATGGACGAAACCATGAGTTTTGGGAGCGTATATAACTTTGCGCGGCGTACACCCTACCCCTTGCGCTATTTTGCCTACGGCAAGGAAAGCGCGGGCAAGTTTCAGGCGGCCGAAGCCTCGCGCCTGAGTGCGGCACTCTTTGGGAAAGGATGGAATCAGGACTGATGGCGAAGAACAAAGAACCCAAACCCGAGAAGGACAAAAGCCCCAAAAAACCGCCGGCCAGAAAGAAAAATCCGCAGCCGGATGTCGCTCTGCCGTTGTATGCCGAGGTGTTCTTTTCTTTTTCGACGATGATCCTGCTGCTGGTTACGCTGGTGATTGTCCTGGTTTCTTTTATGTCCGGCGCAACCCTCATCGAGGTCTTTTTGCGCGCGGTGGTCGGCGTGGTTTCGTTGGGTATCGTGCTGTGGTTTCTCACCTATCAGGTTTCTTCCGGTCTGGCAAATGCCCGTACGGCTGAACAACCCGCCCGACAGGAAAACTCGCCAGTCCCAACTCATTCGCACGCTCAGGCGGTTGGTGAGGCGCACAGTCCGCCGAATGTCGGCGAGGTGAAGGAGTAAGTTAGATGGCTGTGCAGGAACTTTCGACGGCTGCATTGGAAGTGTATCTGGCTACTCGCAGCGCTGAAGCGCGCGAGCAGTTGGTACTGCAGTCGGTGCCGTTAGTGCGCTACCTGCTCAGCCGTCTGGGAATCACACCTGAACTCGGCAGTGAGTATGAAGACTTGCTGCATCAGGGGTTACTGGGTTTGATTGAGGCGGTTGACCGCTATGATCCTCAATTCGGTACGCGCTTCAGCACCTACGCAGCCGTGCGTATTCGCGGCAAAGTGTTGGATTACCTGCGCTCAGTGGATTGGATGAGCCGCACGGCCCGCCAGCGGGTGCGCGCTGTTCAAAAAGCGGTGGAGGAATTGTGGCTGAAAAATCAGCGCGAGCCGACCGACGAAGAAATTGCAGCGCACCTCAAAACCGATGTGGAAACGGTTCAGCGCGGCTTGATGGACTCCAACCGCTTCCTGCTATCGCTGGACGCCCCCACCGAATTGGATAGCGAAGAAAGCGATTTGCACGACCGGCTGGGGGATGATCGCCAGGTTGACCCCCAGGAACTATCGCTGGATGAGGAACTGCGCCAGCAACTGGCATCGGCCATCCGAACCCTGCCGGAGCGCGAACAACTGGTGCTTTCCCTCTATTACCACGATGAATTGAATTTCAAGGAAATTGGTAAAGTTCTGGGTATTTCCGAGTCGCGGGTGTGTCAACTGCACGCGCGAGCGCTGATGAACTTGAAGGTGGTGATGAGCCATGAGTAATATTCCAAAAGTTTCTCTCGAAGATACCTACACTCTTCTGCAATTGATGCGCGAAACCGCCCTGATCAAGGGACGACAGGCGCAGGCCGAAAAACTCAACCCCGTCACTGAACAGATGCGAACGCTGGTGCAAAACAGCCGCAAGACCGAATCGGCGGCTGCCTCGCTCCACCCTGCTCCGTCGGGTATTCTTGGTCAGGCCGATTTTCAGCAGCTGCTGGAGGTGTCCAAAAATCGTCCGGTGACCCAACCGCCGGCTGCATCCGCCACCGATCCGGCCGAACGCAATCGCATGATTATCGCCATGGCGTCCGCCCAAATGTCTGAGGTGGACATTGCCCGGCAGTTGGGGATGACGCGCGAAGAGGTGCGTCTGGTATTGAGCGTTCAGCAGCGCAGCAACCCGAATTTGAATGGAGGGTATGTTCGATGATTAAGGGAATGTATTCGGCAGTTTCAGCCATGATCATGAATGCGGCCCGCCAGCAAATTCTGGCGCACAATGTGGCCAACATTGAGACACCCGGTTTCAAGCAAATTCTCACCAACGCGCAAGACTGGGCGCAGACGCCTGTGCTGTACTCGCCCGGCAATTTGCTGCAAAACCAGCGGCTGAGTTATGTGGGGTTACTTGGGCTTGGCAGTGAACTCGGCCCGCAGGTGACCGATTTTACGCAAGGCGGGCTGCAACTGACCCAAAACCCGCTCGATCTGGCGATCGAAGGGGAGGGTTTCTTCCGCGTACGCACGCCGCAGGGCGACCGCTACACCCGCGACGGTCGGTTTTTGCGTGACGCACAGAACAATCTGGTCACGGTGGACGGTCACTTTGTGTTGAGTGATGGCGGGCAGCCCATTCGTCTGCCGGATGGCGAGGTGGTGGCGCTGCCGGATGGAACCATTCAGGTCAACGGCGCTCAGGTAGCGCGGCTGGGGCTGGCGCGTTTTGCCGACCCGCGCGCCGAACTGCAGCGAGAGGAAGGCAATCTTTACAGCGGTCCGGCAGCTTCCACCGCAGAGGGAGCCGTTCGTGTAGTGCAGGGAGCGCTGGAAATGTCGAATGCCAATCCCACGCAATTGATGACCCAACTGGTCGAAGTCGGACGGGCTTATGAAGCCGCGTTGAGAATGGTACAAAATCAGGATGAACTGCTTGGTAAGACCATCGCCTCACTGGGCAGAATTGGATAGGAGCGCAGCGATATGTCATCTTCTCTGTTTCACACCCTCCATATTTCCCGTCAGGATATTCTCAGCCGATTGCTAGATTTGGATGTGGTCTCCAATAACCTCGCCAACATGAACACCGCCGGTTTTAAAGCCAGCCGATCCAATTTTCAGGAGTTGCTCAATCAACGCACGCTGGAAGGGGTGACCTTGGCCAGTACGCAGGCGCTCATGCGGCAGGGCGCGCTGCGCAATTCTGCCAACCCGCTGGATTGGGCCATTCAGGGCGAGGGTTTTTTTCAGGTCAGATTGCCGGATGGCAGCATTGGATATACCCGGGATGGCCAGTTTTTGCTGGATGCCAGCCGTCAACTGGTCACGGCGGCTGGTTACCGCCTGATCTGGAACGGGCAGATTCCGGATGGCACGACCGATGTGTATATCCTGCCGGATGGCAGCGTTCAGGCAACTTTGCAGGACGGCACGCGCTTGATCGCTGGTCAGGTACAACTGGCGCGCTTCGTCAATCCCAGCGGTCTGATTGCGCAGGGACACAATGTTTGGCTGGCCAGTGACGCATCCGGCGCGGCTCAGGTTGGCGCGCCGGGTACGCCCAATTTTGGGATGATTGCCGCCCATGCGGTCGAACAGTCGAATGTGGATTTGTCCACCGAAATGACCCGCTTAATGTCCCTGCAGCGTTCGTTTC
>FWWM01005368.1_pt1 | contig 28150 bp, 29 predicted proteins | sample 2228351 | NCBI WGS metagenome assembly FWWM01 (sample SAMEA103939774, study PRJEB20133) | metagenome | reverse complement strand
ACCGCCGTGCCGAGGATCGACGCCGCCAAGAACGTCACCGCCAGCCGCGCCCCGATCCCGACGCGGCCCGCTCCTTCGCTCATCGCACCCTCCTCCTCCGTGGTGGTCGAATCGGGGACGCACTCGCCGCTCGTGCTGTGCGCCCCTTCGGATCGAAATAGTACGCCGCTCGCCTACCGAGTGATCATCAAGAGCGCGCAACCGTTGCGCATCTTCGCGCAGCGACGTCCACCCCAGGTCTGATGCTCGACCCGCTCGCGGACGGACGAGGTGAAGCGGGGGCAGGACCGCGCCGTCCGGCGTATACTCGGCGGAGGGCTTGCGGGGCAGCAGGCCGGAGGTGCCACGATGTCCGAGACCTCCCAGTACCGAGCAGAGCTCCTCGCCCGCCTCCGCCACGCCACCGACGACCTCGCGTGGGCGATCCGGGGGCTCTCGGACGCCGCCGCGCACTACAAGCCGAACCCCAGCGAGTGGAGCATCCATGAGCACCTCGCCCACTTCCGCGACATGGAGGAGCAGGTGTACCTCCCGCTCCTGCGCTGGGCGACGGTGCCAGACATGCTCGACCCGAAGGATTACTCGCGGCGGGAATGGCACGAGAAGCGGTATCGCCGGGAGGAGCCGCTTCGCCGCATCCTCGAGGACATCTTCCGCATGCGGGACGAGGAGCTGGCCATCTTCCGCGAGTTGCGCGACCACGAGTGGACCCGCCTGCGCACCGACACGCGCTGGGGGCCCCTCACCTGCCAGTGGCTCGCCGAGGTGATGTACCGCCACACCCTCGACCACCTGCAGGGCATCATGGGACTCTTGCAGGACCTGCACCTGGCCGCGCTGCACCCGGCCGAACCGGTCATCGGAGGGACCGTTGGCAGCGAGGAGCGTTGAAGATCTCCTGCCCCTGAGAAGCATCCTTCAGGTGCCGCAGGGAAACGTGCCCAGCGAGGAGGACCTCGCTTCGCACGCCGACGCCGTCCTCCTCTCCCTCGCGCACGACGGCCCGCCGGCCTCCGACCTCCGGAAGGCCGCCGCCGAATCCCTCGATCGCATCCGCCAGAGTAGGAAGCGCGCGCTCGTCCGCGTCAACAACCCGCGGACCGGGCTCCTCCGCGACGATCTGGAGGCCATCGTCGGGCCGGCGCTCGACGCCGTCCTCGTCAACGCCACGAGCGACCCCCAGGAGCTGCGCGATGCCGCCGTCCATCTGCGTGAGCTCGAGCTTCACCGCGATCTGGAACCCGGCCACGTGCTCCTCTTCGCCGTCGTCGACAGCGCCCGCGGGGTGCTCCGCGCGCCCGAGTTCATGACCGCCGTGGCCCGCGCCGCGGGGCTCGTCTTCGATTCCGCGGGGTACGCCTGGGACATCGGCGCCCGGGACGAGGAGCTCGGCCCCCGGCTCTCCTACGCGCGCGGGGCGGTGGTCGCCGCCGCGAGGGCGCACGGGGGGCTTCCGCTCATCGTCGCAAGCCCGTTCCAGCTTCGCTTCCATGCCCAATCGGGGTTCGCCGGGGCCATCGTGGCGGAGCGACGCGCCATGATGGTGGCCAACGAGGTGTTCCAGCCGAACCAGTTCGCACGCCGTCGCCTCGAGGAAGCGCTCGCCCGCTTCGATGCTGCTCGCGCCGAAGGCGCCACGGTTGCGCGGTACGGGGAACGAGTCATCGACGGGCCCACGGCGCGCCGACTTCGTCAGCGGCTCATCTCCCGGTAGCGCTCGCTCGGCTCCCACAGCCCGCAGCTCGTCTCCGTCTCCTCCAGGAACGGGCCTGGGCAACGCATCCCTTCTCGCACCATGTGGGTGCAGTGCTGGTCGAGATCGCCCATCTCATCGGCGGAGAGGGTGAGGCGGAGGTAGCGGCACCAGGCGGCGTAGCGACGAAGCACGGCGGCTACTCTACCGCGCGAGGGCCTCCGCGGCCCAGCGGCGCGCCAGCTCCTCGAGCAACGAGGCCGCGCGCTCGAGCCGGGGGGACTCCCTGCTCTCCAGCTCCTCGAGCGTTCGCACGCGGGCGCCGAAGCGCTCGCGCAGCGGAGCGCTGGCGCGGCCGGCGAACACCGTCCATGGCCGCCTTTCCTGCTCAGCGAGCGCGATCACGCGGCCCGTCACCTTCCCCGCCAGTGACTGCTCATCGAAGCTGCCCTCCCCCGTGACGACGAACGACGCGGCCGCCACCCGTCGAGCGAGGCCGACCACCTCCGCAACGACGTCGAAGCCGCTCACGATGCGCGCCCCCAGGAACGCGACCAGGCCCGCGGCGAGCCCACCGGCCGCGCCCCCACCCGGGAGGTCCGACACCCTCACGCGAAGGGCCCGCTCCACGACTGCCGCGTAACGCGCGAGCGCCGCCTCCAGGAGGGGGATCTGCTCGCGCCGTGCTCCCTTCTGGGGCGCGAAGACCGCCGTGGCGCCGTGCGGTCCAAGCAGCGGCGACTCGACATCCGTCGCCACGACCACCTCGAGGCCGGCGAAGGCGTCCGGCAAGCCCCATTCGATGCGCTCGAGCCGCCGGAGGTGGAGGACGCCGGGCGGCAGCTCCGCCTCCGACGCATCGAGGAAGCGCGCCCCGAGCGCTCGGGCCATCCCGGCACCGCCGTCGTTCGTGGCGCTGCCGCCAACCCCGATCACGATGCGCCGCGGGCGGAACCTCGCCGCCGCGAGAAGGAGGTCGCCCACGCCGGCGGTGTCCGTCTTGGTCGGGTCACGCTCAGCGGCGTCCAGAAGCGCGAGCCCGTTCGCCTGCGCAGCTTCGAGGAACACCTCCCGCCCGCCGGTGAGGAGCAGCCGCGCCGTGCGCCATCGCCCGAGGGGATCGCGCACGGGCACCTGCTCGAGGCGCCCGGGAAGCTGTTCGTCGAGCAGCTCCACGAACCCCGGCCCCCCATCGGAGAGTGGACAGCGGTCGACGGTCACCACTGGCGCCCCTTTCCGGATCCCGCGCTCGATCGCCTCCGCCGCCTCACGGGCCGAGAGGCTTCCTTTGAACTCCTGGGGAGCGACGAGCACACGCGCCACCGCTGCCCCTCAGAACCCGACCTGCCAGAGCCGGTAGAGGCCGAGCGCGAGCACGAGCGCGATGTAGACGAGGGCCACGTTCCGGAGCAGGATGAGCGTCCGCTTCGCCTCGGCGGACCGGAAGACGAACGCCAGCACCGCGAGGATGGCGAGCGAAGCGAGGAAGAGGTCGACGACGAACCGGCGCATGCCTCCGCGTTCAGCGATCCATGGTCACGGTGCGGCGGCGGAACCGCCAGCCGTCGGCCGTCCGGACGAGCTCGTCGTCGTACCGGCCCGTGGCCGCGATCCGGATGCCCTCCTCACTCAGCCGGAGGAGCGCCAGGTAGCACCGGCCGCGCGCTTCATCCCCGTCTCCCTCCAGGAGGAGGTTGTTCGTCCAGTGGCGGGCGCGCATGCGCTGGGCGAAGTCCGCAGCGAAGGCGAGCAACGCGTTCCGACCGGTGACGTCGGCGCCCGGCGCGGTAAAGACCCCGTCCTCGACGAAGCAGGCCGCCCAGCCATCCGGGTCGCCGAAATCGATGGCATGGTTGTAGCGCGCGTACAGCTGCTGGATGGCGAAGAGATCGTCCGTGCTGAGCGGCATCGTTGCCCTCCCGAAAGCTGCGCCTGTCGCGGCTCCGCTACGATACACGAGTGCGGCCGCGGTGGCAGCTCCTCCTCGTCCTCGCCGTGCTCAGCGCGACCTGCGGCGGGGGAGGTCGCGTCTATCCCGTCGACCTGCCCGACGACGCCTTCGACCTCGAGGCGATGGCGCTTCGCGAGGAGGACATGCCGGACGCAGGACTGAAGCTCCAGTTCGCCGATACCTTCAGCAACGAGGAATGGGCGGAGGTCTTCGAGAACTTCCTCGGCGAGCCGCCGGCGGACCGCAAGCTGACACAGCTGGAAGCCCAGGGACGAGTCCTCGGCTACGTCGCCTACTTCAGCTGGGAGGAACCGCTGCGGCATCTTGGCAAGCCGCGCTCTATCGAGTCGACGACCACCGTCTACCGTGACGTCGAGGCGGCCTCGGAAGCCATCCGTGTACGGGCGTGCGGGCTCGTGATCGGCGACGACGAGCCGCTCGAGCCTTTCGACGTCCCCCATCTCGGCGACGAGGCGGTCGGCTTCTACCGGTACCAGGAAGAGGAACCGTTCGGCACGTACGTGGAGACGATCGTGTGCTTCCGCACCGGCCGCCTCGTGCACGCGGTCACGCAGGGTGGGCTCGAGGGCACGCAGGACCCGGAGTTGTCCATCGCTCTGGCACGGCGGATGCTCGAGCGGGTCAACGAGGCGTTCGACGCCATCCAGGACTCCTAGCGCTCCCGCTGCCGAAGGGCGTACAGCACGCGCCCCTTCGCGCAGAGCGCTCCCTCACCATTCGAGATGGCAACTTCAACCACGGCCAGCTGCCGGCCTTTCCGCAGCACCTCCGCCTCGGCCCAGATGCTCGGCCCGAACGCCGGCCGCAGGTAGGTAATTGCGAGGTCGGCCGTCCCGGCGGGCTCATCCGAGGGGGTGAGCGCCGGGAAGAGCGCTTCGAGCATGGCGATGTCGACGAGCGCTGCGAGAACACCGCCATGGACGGAACCACCCACGCCACCGATGACGTTCGGGGAGGTGTCGAGCCGCATGCGCGCGTAGCCGGGCCGGGCCTCCTCGAGGGTGAGGCCGAAGAAGCGGTGGAGCGGGTGCCCGCCGAACCGTTCCCCGGAGCGAGGGCCGCTCTCGGCTACCATGGCGCGGGCGAAGGCCTTGGGCTGCCGGCCGGGGCGCTGCCGTAGTCGCCGAAGGGCCCATCCCGCCATTCGAGCGCGGCCTTCAGGCCCTTCTCCCGGGCGATGCGGCCGAACTCGCCCCCGCCGGGCCGGACGCGGCTCAGTTCCTGGATGTCGCCGCCCACCGCGAGGGACGTGCGGATGCCCATGATCTCGTAGACGCGGTTGATCTGCCGCTTCGTCATCTGGAGCATCGGCGAATCGATGTTCGCGATGCGCTCCGCGAACGCCTCCGTGGCCTCGGCGAGCTGATCGATGGGGTAGGCCCGGTTCGCCCAGCCGAGCTCGACCGCCTCCCGCCCCGTGACGCTGTCGCCTGTGTAGAGGAGCTCCCGCACCTTCCGCTGGTGCATGTGCCACGGGTGGTAGATGATGTCGACGCTCGTCATCGCCCGCACGGGCGGATACCCGAGGATCGCATCTTCGGCCACGAACATCAGGTCGCACATGGAGGCGAGCTCGGTGCCACCGGCGAGGCAGTACCCGTGCACCTGGGCGATCACCGGTTTCGCCAACTCCCAGATGATCCAGTAGCCGCTGAGCAGGTGCTGCGGCCACTGGCCCTGGCCAGGGTGGAGCGGGCCAACGTTGGGAAGCCCGGTGCGACGGTCAACGTAGTCTCGGTCGTCGGGCGTCTCGCTGATTCCGGAGAGGTCGTAACCGGCTGAGAAGGCCCGGCCCGAGCCGCGGATGATGATGACCTTCACGTCGGGATCGACCTCAAACTCCTTCAACGCGTCGAAGAGCTCCGCCCGCATGTTGTGGCTGAGGGCGTTCATCTTCTCCGGACGGTTGAGCTGGATGATGCCGTGACGCTGCCGCTTGATGGTGAGGATGTCCCGGTACTCCTTCATGGCGCGGCCGATTCTACCGCCCCTACGTCGAACTGCGTTCGTGACGTGGCGGTAACGGCGGCAGGCGAAGATGGAGAGGGGAGGCGCACGATGTCCGCCCGGCGACCGCCCGCCACTCTCGCAACCTCGCGCGACGGAACGCGATGGACGATCCGCGCCATCGAGCCCGCAGACTGGGCCGAGCTGCAGCGGCTCCACCTTCGGCTGTCGCCCCGCTCCCGACGGCGTCGCTTCCTGTCGGAGCTCCGCACCTTGCCCGAACCCCTCGCGCGTCGATTCGCGGCGGTGGACTTCGAGGACGCCGCCGCCTTCGTCGCGCAGCGGCCCGGAGAAACTGCCATTCGCGGTGTCGCTCGGTTCGCGCGCGACGCAGAGGAGCGGGAGCTGGCCGACATCGCGGTGGTCGTCGAGGACGCGTTCCAGCGGCGTGGCCTCGGCCAGCTGCTCATGCGTCGGCTGGCGGCGTTCGCCTGGGAGTGCGGCATCCGGCGGTTCCGCGCGGAGGTGCTGGGCGAGAACGCGGAAGTGCTAGCGCTCTTCCGCCGGCTTGGCTTCCCGTTCGAGGTCCAGCCGGACCTCGAGCTGCTCCGCGTGGAGATCGTCCTCGCGCCCCCTCAGGGGCCGAGCTGAAGGGCCAGGTGCACGAGCGTGCGGACCGACTGCCCGGTCGCGCCCTTCGTGATCCAGCCGCGATCCTTATCGGAGAGGTCGACGCCCGCGATGTCGAGGTGAACCCACGGGAGCCCTTCCACGAACCGCTCCAGGAACTTCGCGCCGGTGATCGTGCCCGCGTTCCTGCCGCCGGTGTTCTTGATGTCGGCGACGTCGCTCCTCAGCTGCTCGTCGTACTCCTTGAACGTCGGCAGCCTCCAGGTGCGCTCGCCGGCCTTTCGCGCGGCGGCCTCCACCTGCGCAGCGAGCTCCTCGTTGTTCGTCAAGAGAGCGTAACACTGGTCGCCGAGCGCCACCGAGACGGCCCCGGTGAGCGTGGCCACGTCCACGATCCGCCGCGCGCCGAGCTGCCGCGCCCAGCAGATCGCATCGGCGAGGACAAGTCGCCCCTCGGCGTCCGTGTTCACGATCTCGATCGTCTTCCCGTCGAGCGCGGTGACGACGTCACCCGGCTTCGTCGCGTGGCCGCCGGGCATGTTCTCGGTGCAAGGGGCGATGGCGACGACGTCGAGAGCGGGTTTCAGCTCGGCGATCGCCTGCATGGCAGCGATCACCGAGGCCGCACCCGTCATGTCCGCCTTCATCGCCTCCATGTTCTGCGCCGGCTTGAGGCTGATGCCCCCGGTATCGAAGGTGATCCCCTTTCCGAGAAGGGCGAGGTCGTACCCATCGCCGCCGCGGCCACGGTAGGCGAGCCGAATCACGTACGCGGGCTCATCGGACCCGCGGGCGACCGCCAGGAAAGCCCCCATTCCCATCTGCGCAGCCCGCTCCCGGTCGATGACCTCCAGTTCGAGCCCGTACCGCTCGGCGATGGCGCGCGCATGCTCGACGAGGACCGATGGGGTGGCATGGTTCGATGGCTCGTTGGCGAGGTCGCGGGCCAGGTTCGTCGCCTCCGCCAGGATCCTCCCCCGCTCCACCCCGGCTTCCATCTCGCGCACCTTTGCAGCGTCGTGCTCGACGATGACGAGCTCTTCCGGCCCCTGGGCGTCCTCGTCCTTGGTCCCCGCGCCCTTCCGCTTCGTGAACCGGTAGGAGCCGAGAATGGCTCCTTCGGCGATCGCCTGCGCGCACTCGGCGGGCGGGAGACCAGCGATCCCCGCTCCGTGGGCGATCGTGGCCACCGTCCGCACGCCGGGGCGCCGCAAGAACCGCACGAGGTTCGCGGAGAGGTTGCGAATCTCGTCCACCCCGAACTCGGAGGACTTCCCCAGTCCGGCGACGACCACGCGCGGCGCCGCAACCTTGCCGCGGGAGTAGAGCAAGACGAACTCGTTCGCCTTGCCGCGGAGATCTCCGAGCCGGATCAGCTCGCTGATGGCGCCGTCGAGCGCGCGGTCCACGGCGCCGGTGCCTCCTCCCGGCCGCTCTACGCCCTCGAAGAGGTTGACCACGATGGCATCCGCCTGGGTCCGCGTGATGTCACCGGCCTCGACCCGTACGCGCACCGAACGACCTCCCTCGTGCGAACTTCGAAGCGAAGTCTACCGCATGCCCGGGAAGCGAAGCGGCGGGTCAGTTGTGAGAACGGAAGAGCGGCACCGAGAAGAGGGGAGCGAGGAGCTCGATGAGGAACTCCTCGAGATGCGGGATCCAGCGCTCCCAGGTGCCCCGGGCGTAGGCAGCCTGGGGGCTGTTCAACGCCTGCTGGACCGACTCCTCGCTCTCGAACTCGTAAAGGCCGAGGAGGGTGCCCCTCGTCGTCCGCGCCACCCGCACCCGGGCGAAACCCGGAATGCGGCGCACGTCCCGGAGATGGACGCTCCGGAACCAGCGCTCGAACTCGGACCTGACCGCCTGACGGGGCCGAGCGCGCACGAGCAGCAGCGGGGATGGGCTCCTCACTCCGTTTCCGCCTTGAGAAGCTGGACCACGAGCTCGATGCTCGGCCCAACGTCATACCGGGTATCGACGACGATGACGGGTACTCGCAGGGGTTCGGGCCGCCCGCGCATCTCCTCGAACACCTGCACCCCTGCCTCGGAAAACCCTTCCCGCGGGCGCTCGAGCCGCTCCCTGATGGTGCGCTCCGGAGCAACGAGCCGCACGGCGACGAGCGGGACGGCGAGTCGCATCGCAAGGGCGTAGAAGCGCCTCCGATCGCGCTCGGTGAGGTTCGTCGCGTCGACGATCACGAGCTCTCGCTCGCCCAACGCCGCCTCCGCCTGTCGCCCGACTTCTTGGAACACCCGGGCGCTCTCGTCCGCCGTGTATGTCGGACGAGGGAAGAGCAGGCGCCGGATCGCATCGCTCTCGAGATGGCGGGCAGGAGGTGGCAGCCGGGCGAGCAGCCGGCGGGCAAAGGTCGTCTTCCCGCTCCCCGGCAGCCCGGTGAGGAGCACGAGCCCTCCCCGTTCGCGGGGCCGAACGTTGCTGGCAGGGACCTGCTGTGCTAGGTTCAAGTCGAGACGACAATAGGCAAAGGAAGCTAGAAGCGGAAGGTTGCTGACGAAAGAGCGCAAAGCCCAGATCATCGCTGAATTCGCCCGGCACCCGGGCGACACGGGGTCGCCGGAGGTACAGGTCGCGCTCCTTACCGAGCGGATACGGTATCTCACGGAGCACCTCCGGCAGCACAAGCACGACTTCCACACCCGGCGCGGCCTGCTGAAGCTCGTCGGTCAACGCCGTCGCCAGCTCCGTTACCTCGCAGAGCTGGACGTGAACCGTTACCGTGAGCTCGTCGCCCGCCTCGGCCTCCGCAAGTAAGCGGAGGCCGTTTCCGTTTCAGGGCGACCCGCGACCACGTTCCCGCCCGCCTCGCACTGAGCGGCCGCGTCCGGAGGGGCTGCTCGAAGCCGGGTTTCGCTGGCGGAAGACGAGAGGAGAAACCACACGATTAGGGACAACGAAATGATCCGAGAATGGCAAGTCGAAGTCGGCGGAAAGCCGCTGTACATCCAGCACGGGCTCCTCGCCGAGCAGGCGAATGGCGCGGTGACCGTGCGCCAGGGCGACACCGTCGTCCTCGTTACCGCCTGCATGGCGGAGGCGCGCGAGGGCATCGACTTCTTTCCGCTGACGGTGGACTATGAGGAGCGGCTGTACGCCGCCGGGCGGGTCCCGGGCTCGTTCCCGCGGCGGGAGACCCGGCCCAGCCCCGAGGCGATCCTCACCATGCGCCTCACCGATCGGCCGCTGCGCCCCCTCTTCCCGAAGGGGTTCCGCAACGAGGTGCAGATCATCGCGATGACGCTCTCCGCCGATCGGGAGCACCAGCCTGACACGCTCATCACCGTCGGCGCGAGCGCAGCCCTCATGATCAGCGATATCCCCTTCAACGGTCCGGTGAGCTCCGTCCGCGTCACGCTGCTGAACGGCGAGTACATCATCAACCCCACGTTCCAGCAGGCGGACGAGGGGCTGCTCGACATCGTCGTCGCCGGCACCCAGGACGCGGTCGTGATGGTGGAGGCCGGGGCGAAGGAGTGCAGCGAGGACCAGGTGATCGAGGCGATCGAGCGCGCCATGGAGGCGAACCGAGCGATCAACGAGATCCAGCTCCAGATGGCGCGCGAGATCGGGCGGCCGAAGAAGCCGTACACGCCGGCCGAAGAGCCCGAGGAGGCTATCGCAGCCGTCGCCGAGTACCTCAAGGACCGCATGGATGAGGTAATGGCCACGGCCACGAGCGAGCGCAGCGACGCGAACAAGGCGCTGCGGCTCGAGCTGATGGAGGTGTTCGGCGAGCGGTTCACGCCCACCGAGATCGCCGACGCCCTCTGGAACGTGATCAAGCGCGAGATGCGCCGCCGGATCCTCGAAGAAGGGCGCCGCGCTGATGGCCGTGGGCTGAAGGAGATCCGGCCGCTCGACATCAAGGTTGGTATCCTCCCGCGAACCCACGGCAGCGGCCTCTTCCGGCGAGGCCAGACGCAGGTGCTCACCATCGCCACCCTCGCCAACCTTGGCATGGCGCAGAAGCTCGACACGCTCTCGCCCGACGAGTCGAAGCGGTTCATGCACCACTACAACTTCCCGCCGTTCTCGGTGGGAGAGGTGCGGCCGCTCCGGGGCGCGGGACGCCGGGAGATCGGCCACGGCGCGCTCGCGGAGCGTGCGCTCGAGCCGGTGATCCCGCCGGAGGAGGAGTTCCCGTACGTGCTTCGGCTCGTGAGCGAGACGATGTCCTCCAACGGCTCGACATCGATGGCGAGCGTTTGCGGCGGCACCCTCGCGCTGATGGACGCGGGCGTGCCGATCAGGGAGCCGGTAGCCGGCATCGCTATGGGGCTCGTGATGGGTGAGAACGGCGAGTACCGAATCCTCACCGACATTGCGGGCCAGGAAGACTTCATGGGCGACATGGACTTCAAGGTCGCCGGGACGAAGAACGGCATCACGGCCCTGCAGATGGATATCAAGGTGCCTGGCGTCTCCAGCCAGCTCTTGCGCGAGGCGCTCGAGCAAGCACGGGAGGCGAGGCTCTACATCCTCGAACGGATGCTCGAGGTGATCCCTGCGCCTCGGCCGCAACTCTCACCGTACGCGCCGAAGATGCAGCGAATCACCATCAACCCGGAGCTCATCGGGCTGGTCATCGGGCCCGGCGGCAAGATGGTGCGCCGCATCCAGGAGCTCTCCGGCGGCACGACCATCGACATCGAGGAAGACGGCACGATTTACGTCTCCGGGATCGACCCGGAATCGGTCAAGAAGGCCGTGGAGATGATCGAGTCCCTCACGAAAGAGGTGAAGGTAGGCGAGGTGTACACGGGGAAGGTCACCCGCCTCCTCAATTTCGGGGCGTTCGTCGAGATCCTCCCCGGGAAAGAGGCCCTCGTCCACATCTCCGACCTCGCTCCGCACCGCGTGAACCGCGTCGAGGACGTGGTCAAGCCCGGCGACGAGATCACCGTCATGGTCACGGAGATCGACTCGCTCGGGCGGATCAACGCCTCTCGCAAGGCGCTCATGGGCCCCGAGAGCGAGGAGGAGGCACGCGAAGCAGCGGTGGCTGCGGCCAAGGCACGCGAGGCGGAAGGCGGCGGCGGACGAGGGAAGGGAGGCGGAGGCCGGCGGCGCCGCGAGCGGCCGCACGGGGAGCGCGGTGGCGGCGGCGAACGCCGCGGCGGCGGAACGCGCGGCGGCGGGACCGGACAGACCGCTCCCCGTGGCCAGCAGTTCGGAGGCGCAACCCGCGGCTGGACCCGCCGGACGGGTCCGAACGAGGGGCCGCCGAAGCCGCCCCCGCCCCCGCGGCCCGGGCTCGGGGGCGCAGGCTCCTACGACGACTGAGCGCTCCGTGGCAACAGTGAAAGGGGACCGCCGCTCGGGCGGTCCCCTTTTCGCTGGTGTCGTGCCGTCTGTTGCCGAGCGGGGCTAGAGGATCGGCAGGTACTCCCGGATCTCGAAGTCCGTGACGTAGCGGCGGTACCGCTCCCACTCGATGCGCTTGTTCTTGAGGAGCGACTCGTACACGTGGTCGCCCAACGCCTTCCGGAGGAACTCGGAGCGCTCCGCAACCTCGATCGCCTCGATGAGGCTGCCCGGCAGCGTCTCGATGCCGCGCGCCGCCCGCTCCGCCTCGCTCATCTCATACACGTTCTCCTCCACCGGCGGCGGCAGCGGGTACTCCTTCTCGATCCCGTCCAGGCCCGCCGCGAGCATCACCGCGAACACGAGGTACGGGTTGCAAGCAGGGTCCGGCGAGCGGTACTCCACCCGCATGTGCTGCTCCTTGCCGGGGCTGTACTCGGGAATGCGGATGAGGTCGCTTCGGTTCCGGTGCGCCCAGCTCAGGTAGACGGGAGCCTCGAAGCCGGGGATGAGGCGCTTGTAGCTGTTCACCCACTGGTTCGTCACCAGCGTCATCTCGCGCGCATGCTTCAACAGACCAGCGATGTACCCCTTCGCCACCGCCGAGAGGTGGTCGGGGGCATCCGGATCAAAGAAGGCGTTCCGCTCGCCCTTGAAGAGCGACTGATGGACGTGCATGCCGCTCCCGTTCACGTGCGACAGGGGCTTGGGCATGAAGCTGGCGTATACGCCGTGGAGGGCGGCGATCTCCTTCACGACGTGGCGGTACGTCATCGCGTTGTCCGCCATCGTCAGCGCGTCGGTGTAGCGGAGCGTGATCTCGTGCTGGCTCGGCGCAACCTCGTGATGGCTGTATTCGACCTCGATGCCCATCGCCTCGAGGGCGAGCACCGTCTCCCGGCGCAGGTCGCTCCCCGCGTCCGAGTTCGTGTCGAAGTACCCGCCCTGGTCCAGCACTTCGGGCGCATCCGGCGACTTGAAGTAGAAGTACTCCATCTCCGGGCTGACGTAGAACGTGTACCCGAGCTCCGCTGCGCGCTGCAGCTGCTGCCTGAGGACGTAGCGCGGGTCGCCTTCGAACGGCCTCCCGTCCGGGTAGTAGATGTCGCAGAACATCCGCGCGACCGCCCGCTCCTTTGGCCGCCAGGGGAGGATCTGGAACGTCGTCGGATCCGGCTTCGCGATCATGTCGGATTCGTCGATCCGCGCGAAGCCTTCGATGGAGGAGCCGTCGAAGCCCATGCCATCTTCGAGGGCCTTCTCCAGCTCCTCAACTGTGATGGCGAAGCTCTTCAGCGAGCCGATGATGTCGGTGAACCAAAGGCGAATGAACTTGACGTCGTACTCCTTACATGCGGAGAGGACGTAGTTGATGGAATCGTCCGCCATCGCGTGGGCCCCTTTCCAGCGGCAATGCGTTCCGTTAGGCCAAGTCTACGGCCCGGGAGCCTTTCGGGGCAGCGACGCGGCCGAAGAGGTCATACGGCCCGGTAGACTCGATCCGGACGGGGACCCGGTCGCCGACTGCAGCCCGGCCGTAGGCGACGACGTAACCATCGACTTCCGGCGCCTCACGGTAGGTCCGGCCGACGACGACCGGATCGCCCGCGTCGTCCTCGCCGACTCCCTCGACCAGGAGCGGGAGGACGCGCCCGCGGAAGCGCTTGGCGCGGCGAGCAGCGATCCGCTGCTGGGCCTCGAGCACGCGCCGCCGCCGCTCCTCCTTCACCTCCTCCGGCACCTGGCCGTCCATGGCGTGGGCGGGGGTGAGGGGCTGCCGTGAGTACGTGAAGACGCCGACGTGGTCGAACTCGATGGCGCGGACGAAGTCGAGGAGCTGCGCGAACTCGTCCTCCGTTTCCCCCGGGAAGCCGACGATGAGGGACGTCCGAAAGACGATATCCGGCATGAGCTCGCGCGCGCGCTCGATCCACCTGAACACGCGGGTGACGTCATGCGGGCGCAGCATGCGGCGGAGGACGCTCGGCGCACCGTGCTGCAGGGGGACGTCGAGGTAGTGAAGGACGTTGGGCAGCTCGGCCATCGTCTCGAGCAGGTGCTCGCTCACCCTGCTGGGATACGCGTACATGATTCGTAGCCAAACATCCGGTCCCACCGTTGCCGAGAGCTGCCTGAGCAGCTCCGGGAGCCCCGCCGCCGTGGGGTACCCGAGATCCTCCCCCCAGGCTGTCGAATCCTGGGCGACGAGCACGAGCTCCCTCGCGCCGCCCTCGACCAAGCGCCGCGCCTCACGCAAGACGAGCTCCAACGGGGCGGAGCGCAGTCGCCCCTTGATCTTCGGGATGACGCAGAACGTGCAGGGGGCATCACAGCCGTCGGCGACCTTCAGATACGCACTCGGTCCCCGCACTGAGCCTGCCGGCGGGATGTCGTGGACCGCCGACGCGTCGACCGAGAGCAGGCGAGCCACCTCCTCCCACTGGCCCACGCCGAAGATATGGTCGACGCCGGGAACTGCCGACCGCACCTGCGCCGCGTACAGTTGCGTGAAGCAACCGGCCACGATGAGCTGCTGGCCCGCGCGCTTCCGCCGAGCGAGCTCCTGGATGACCTCCATGGACTCCTGCTGGCTCTGCTCGATGAAGCCGCACGTGTTCACCACGATCGCATCGGCATCCTCAGGAGCCTCCACCGGCCGCAGCCGCCCCTGAAGGAGCCGCTCGAACTCGCGGCTGTCGACCTCGTTCTTCGGGCATCCCAAGGTCACGAGGTGGTAGGTCTGCGGAACGGCCATCACTCGCCCTCGCTCACCACGATGAACACGGTGTCCCCCGGCTCCGCGATCACGCCCGGCGCAGGCCCCTGGTCGATGACGGTGCCAGCCGGCGCGTCGCTCGGCTCCGTTCGCTCCGAAACGACGAAGCCCGCCTCGGCGATCGCGGCGCGGGCCACCTCCACCGGCTGGCCGATGACGTCGGGAACCACGCCCGGCGTGACATCGAGACCGCTCGCTGCCGGGGTCGGGGACTGGGCAAGCGACGACTCGGGCCCGGTCGTCGGAGTTTCCGCCGGTACGGGAGCCTCCCCGTCGCCCAGGCGGGAGACGAGGAACGCCAGCGCGAGCACGAAGAGGGTGATCCCGACGGCGACTCCCGCGACGAGGGCGGTGCGGGCCGGCTCCGCGGCGCCCGCTCCCACCCGGCGTCCCGCGGCCGGGCGGGGAACGCCGATGTCGACGCCGATGATCGGCTCCCGCTCCTCGCCGGCGCGGCCGGACCCGAACGGCGAAGCTCCGAACCTCCGCGGTGGCGAGGGCGCGCCCCCGGTAGCGCCTCCGGCAGGACCTCCCGCCGCGGGTCGCCGCCAGACCGGCCGGCCGGCGCCATACGCCGGCTCCGTAGCGGGCCGCGGCTCCGGCGAGGCGCGCCGGGAGCTGACCCCCGTGCTGTACGGGTCGCGGGGGAAGAGCGCAAGCATCTCCTGGGGGTCCAGCCCGAGGTACTGCGAGTAGGAGCGCAAGAAGCCGCGCGCGTACACCGGCGCCGGAATGACGTCGAACTCTTCGTTCTCCAGCGCTTGGAGGTAGCGGCGCGAGATGCGCGTGTCTCGTTCAGCGTCCTCGAGCGTCAGCCCTCGAGCTTCTCGGGCCCGACGGAGCCTAGAGCCCAATTCTCCCATGACAACCTCGGGATACCACTCACGGTACCACGATGCCTCATTGGCGCACAGGAACGGTCAAGGGGCAGGTCACCGTGCCTGGACGAGCGCGACGTCGAGCGGGTGTTTTCTCACCTCGGCCATCACCTTTGCCCCGACCTCCGGCGGCGGCTCCACGATCGGCAGCCGCGGTGCGCCGATCTCGATGCCGAGCTGGCGGAGGATGTACCGGATCGTGCTCGGGTTCCCGTAGGCGAAGCAGGCGTTGGTGAGCGCAACGAGGCGCCGGTGGATGGCGGCCGCCTCGCCCACGCGCCCTTCGAGCAGGTGGGTGAGCATGGCGCGGAGCTGGCCCGCAACGATGTGCCCCGTGACGCTGATGGCGCCGTAGGCACCCATGCACCAGAGGTGGAAGTTGTCGTTGTCGTTACCGCTCCAGATCTTGAAGCCCGGCGCGCGCTCGATGAGCTGCGCCGAGTGGGCGAGGTCCCCGTTCGCCTCCTTGTCGCCGACGATGTTCGGAATCTCCGCGAGGCGGAGGAGGGTGTCGACGGTCATGTTCACGCCGGTTCGGCTGGGCACGTTGTAGACGATGATCGGGAGCGAGGTGCTCTCCGCGAGCGCACGGAAGTGCGCGACGATGCCCTCCTGGGGCGGCCGCAGGTAGTACGGAGCCACCGCGAGAACGGCATCGACCCCCGCGCGCTCGGCGCGCCGCACCAGCTCGACCGAGTGGCGCGTGTCGTTCGTTCCCGCACCAGCGACGACCGTGGCCTCGTCCCCAAGCTCTTCCTTCACCTCCGCCCAGAGCCGCTCCTTCTCGTCGTCGGTCAACAGTGGCGCCTCCCCGGTCGTGCCGGTGACCACGACGCCGTCGTTTCCGGCGCGGATGAGATAGCGCGCGAGGCGGCGAGCAGTCCCGTAGTCCACCTCGCCTTCGGGCGTGTACGGGGTGACCATCGCGGTCATCAGGCGAGCCAGCTCTCCCATGGCAGCGCTCCCCCAGGGTGATGGTGGCTCGATTGTACTCCTGCGCCTTCGATGGCCCTACCGATGCGCCTCCACCCAGTGCCCCTGGAAGAGGAGGAGGTCGCCGGTACGAACCCGGACCCGCGCCGGAGAGCGCCGCACTTCGTTGTGGATGCCGAGGGCGCTGAAGCTGAGCGTCGCATCGCGCAGCTCCCAGCGCAGCCCCTCGGTGGTGACACCCTCGCAGCGGCCGATCGCGATGAGCGAGACGACCGTCCCCGGCTCGCCAGTGATCGTGGCTTCCTTCTCCACCAGAGAGACCGTGAACAGGTCGTCGCGAAGGCGTACGAGCGCGCGGCCGCGGAAGGTGAGCAGGACGGAGTAGTTCGCGAGGGCGTGGTCGGCACGCCCGCCCCCGAATCCCACCACATCGACCTCGGTGCAGCCGCGATCGACGGCCCACTGGACGGCCTTCTCCAGGTCCGTGCGGTCGGGGTCGGGAATCTCCACGACGAGCGTGTCGCCGAGCGCCCGGCGCACTCCCGGATCGAGCGAATCGAGGTCGCCCACGACCGCCGAGAGCGGCCAGCCGAAGGAGATGGCGCGCAGCCCCGCACCATCGGCAGCGACGACGAGGTCGGCCCGCCGGGCGAGCTCCTGCACCAAGGCGGCCGAGGGCAGCTCTCCGTTGGCGATGACGAGCGCCCGCACGGTGCCAGTTAAGCGGAGCGCTTAGCGCCGGAAAAGTCCTTCCGGGCCGCGAGCGCGGCGGCGCGAGTAACGAGGCTGCGAATGAACGCTTGCTGGTGCGGACGAAGCTCCTCGAAGCGGACGTGCACCCGCACGTCGCCGTCCCCCAATGGCGAGAGGCCGACGACGCGGCCCGAGAGGTGGCTCGCGAACTCGCCCGATGAGATGCGGAGGACGAGCTGCGACCCGGTAGCTGGCTCCGCTGCCGCCGGCACGCGGAAGGCGCACCCGCCCTCCGAAACGTTGAGGAGCTGTCCCTCCCGGTGGACGTCGTCCAAGAGGTACCGCACCGTGCCCGTGACAGGGACGCGAGCGTTCCGGCGAGCATCGAACCGCTGCCACCGGCTGCGGAGCTCCACAATCCACGCGCCGGGAGACGCATCCCGGAGCAAGCCGCGGGCGACGTACCGCTGCGCCCGCGGGCCGACTACCAGCGCAACCTCGGATCCGGGGGCAGCAGGCGTCTCCGGCGGGGGCTCGACCACGAGCTGCTTTGGATCGCTGCTCCGAACTCGGACGAGGACCTGAGATGGCTCCGGCTTCGCCACCAGTATCAGAACCGCCGTGCCAGGAGGGAGCGCCTTGCCTTCGTTCACACCCAGAGCTTCGGCACGACGGGCGGAAGCTTGAGCGTCACTTTCGCTCGCCTCGCCTACGATGCGGGCATGAGGCTTGCGCCCGAACTGCGGCCGCTCCAACCGGAGGACATCCCCGCCCTCCGGCGGATCGAACGCGCCTCCTTCGACGAGCGGTGGCCCTCCACCGCGTTCGAGCGCGAGCTACGGGAGAACAGGCTCGCACGGTACATCGTCGCATCGCTGGGGCCCACGCCGGCCGGGTTCGCAGGGCTCTGGCTGATGCCCGACGAGGGACACGTGGTCACGCTAGCCGTCGGCCCGCAGTGGCGCCGTCGCGGGTTCGGCAGACTGCTGCTGCACGGGCTCGTGGTGGTGGCCCAGGCGCACGGGATCGAGGTGTTGACGCTCGAGGTGCGCCCGTCGAACGAAGCGGCGAGGCGGCTCTACCGCCTCTACGGGTTCCACGAGGTGGGGCGACGGCCACGGTACTACGCCGACGGCGAGGACGCGCTCATCCTCACCACCGAGAGCATCAGCTCGCCGCCGTTCATCGACCGGCTGGCTCGACGCCTGGCAGAGCTGGAGGAACGGCTTCCCGGCGCTGCGGCCGCGTTGCGGGAACTCGAGCGCTCCTACTCCTGAGCGGAGGGCGGCAGGGCCGCGATCAGCTCACGCAGCACCTGCTCGGCTCGCTCGAGACGCGCAAGGATGCCCCAAGGGCCGTGGATGTTCAGGGTCATGTTCTCCTCGAGCCCCCGCACCCCCGGGAGCCGGCCGCGCTTCAGCACCGCCTCCTCGTAACGGGCGAGCTCCTTCGACTCGGGGCCGTAGAGGGCCCGCAGCACCTCGTGCGTTCGGCTCTGCCAGAGGTCGTAGTCGAACGGATTCGGCCCCGACCCGCGAAGCGCGTAGATCCCACGGAGCTGCTGCTCGAGCCGTTCGCGTGTCTTGGCGGGGTTCGCAAGTGCCTTCATCCCTTGCGATGGTAGGCGGCGACGGCGAAAGCGGCCACTCAGGCGGCCTGCTCGAACGCGAGGAGAAGCTCGCCCATGGAGAGGACCACCACCCGCAGGAGGCCGCCCTCCGGGGCAACGAGCCGTGCGTCGGCGAGGAACCGCGCCAGCGCCGCGCGGCCCGGCTCACCGAGGTACTCGGAGAGGGGACGGATGCCGAGCGAGGTGGCGGTGCGCACCCGACCCGAGGCATCGCGAAGGGAGAGCGCCATCGACACGTGGTCGATGCCGTGAGGGCGTGCCATCGAGGCGGTGACCTGGGAGACCCAGGCCAGCACGTCATCGATCAACCGCGCGTCGCTCTTGTCGGTGAGCGGGAGGGACCACGTGCCTTCGCGAACGCCCACCCCGGCCTGTACCAGCCGCCGCACCTCTCCCGCCGCCCGCTGCTCTCTCAGATACCCCAGCACGTCAGGATCTTCGGCGCTCCTTGGACCGCTTCCGGTTTCCGTTGCGTGAACGGCCGGAGCATCTTCGGTGCGCGGTGTCGCCGGTATGCTTGGAGCTGGTGATGCTTCCTGAAAAGCGCAGTCCTCGCCGGCCACCCGCGCGGATGCGGCGGGCGCGGTTCAGGCGCCTCGTTCGCGAGGCGGTCGCTTCGCTCCCGCCCGAGATCCTGGCGCGCCTGGAGAACGTGGACATCGTGGTCGAGACGCGACCCACGGCGCAGGATCGGAAGCTCGCGGGCGTGAAGCCGGGGGAGCTGCTGCTCGGCCTGTATCACGGCATCCCCCAGACGGCGCGAGGGCACGAGGGGTACAACCTCGTTCTGCCCGACAAGATCAGCATCTACCAGGAGCCGATCGAGTCGATCTGCCGGACGGACGAGGAGATCAGGGAGCAGGTGCGAACCACGGTACTGCACGAAATCGCGCATCACTTCGGCATCGACGACGACCGGTTGCGCGAGCTCGGCCTGGACTAGCCGCCGAACCTGGCGTTTGCCGTCCGATTGACCCCCAACAGGAGCGTTCGTACGGTGGCCCTGGAGATGGCAGCCCCCGCCCGAACGCGGCCCGTTCGCATTCGACCAGACCTGCAGAGACGACCGGTTCCGGCCACGCAGCGCTTTCTTTTCGTGGTCGCGCTGGGGGTGCTCTGCCTGGCGTCGCTCTATGCGGCGCTGGGGCTGTTGACGCGTGCGTATCCCGCCGTGTTTCCGGGGCAGTCGGCCCCGCTCAGCAACATCGTCGGCTCCCTTCCAGGGCAGGTGGGCGTCGCCGCCCCAGGGCAGGAGAGCGTGTTCAACAAGCGAATCAACCTGCTCGTCATCGGGCTCGACCGGCGCCCCGGGCAGCCCCGTCTCGAGGCGTACCGCACCGACGTCATCATGGTGGCGACGATGGACCCGGTCACGAAGCGGGCTGCCGTGCTGAGCTTCCCGCGCGACATCTGGATCAAGAGCCAGCTGCCGGACGGGTCCTTCGTCGAGGACCGCATCAACGCCTCCTACGCGCGAGGGATCCAGCACGGCGGCACCTTCGAAGCGGGCGCTCGCCAGCTGGCGAGCGACATCGAGCTGAACTTCGGCATTCCCATCGATCACTGGGTAATCCTCGACTTCGAGAGCGTGCGCGCGCTCGTCGATGCCCTGGGCGGCGTCGAGGTGGAGATCCCGCCCGAGCTCGCAGTTCCGAGCTGGCGATACAGCGAGGACGACGTCACCGTCACTTACGTGGAGTTCCCCCCGGGGCCGAACTACCTCGACGGCTACCACGCGGTCGCCTTCGGCCGGTACCGGAACGACAGCGACCTGAACCGGGTGAAGCGGCAGGAGCTGGTCCTGCAGGCAGCGCTCCGGAAGGCGTTCTCGCTCGGGGCCCTCGACAATGCGCTCGACCTGTACAACGCGTTCCGCGACGCCATCGTCACGGACATCCCGGCGTCGAAGGTTCCCGGGTATGCCCTCCTCCTGAAGGAGGCGCGGGGCGAGATCGAGACGTACTCCCTCGGGGACCCGGTGGACGGGGTGCCGACGCTCGTTCCGTACACGACCGAAGCGGGCGCCGCCGTCCTGATTCCGAACTACGACAACGTCCGCTACTGGCTGAACGTCGTGTTTCCGAAAGCCAGTTACGCAGGCGCGAACGTCGAGATCCAGAACGGGTACGGGGAAGGCGGCGCGGCACGAGTGGAGGCACTCGGCCGCTACCTCCGGTACGTCAAAGGGATCCCCTCGGTGTACCTCGGCCCCGACGTTGCGCCGCAGCCCACGACGACGATCACCCTGTACCGGCCCGAGAAGCGGGAGCTCGCCGACGACATCGCGCGGTGGCTCTCCCTGCCGGCGGAGGCGATCCGCGTCGAGGAGCACGACGACGAGACGCTCCCCGACGTGGTCGTGACCATCGGCCAGGACTTCGTCCTGCCGGAGTAACGGGCTGCCTAGTCCGCCCCGCTCGGCACCACCTGCGAGGGCTCGTGCGGCACCTCCACGTCAAAGCGCGGCAGGGCCCGATCGAGCCAGCGCGGAATCCACCAGTTCGCCCGGCCGAGGAGCTCCATGACCGAGGGCACGAGGATGAGCCGCACGATGGTGGCGTCGACCAGGATGGCCGTCGCCAGGCCAAGGCCGAACTCCTTGATGGTCCGGTCCGTGGAGAACACGAACGAGAGGAACACCGCCACCATGATCGCCGCGGCGGCCGAGATCACTCGCGCCGTCACCGTGAGACCGTTCGCCACCGCCGTGGCGGTGTCGCCGGTCCGCAGGTACTCCTCCCGGATGCGGCTGATGAGGAACACCTCGTAGTCCATCGAGAGCCCGAAGAGGATGGCGAAGAGCATCATCGGGAGGAAGGTCTCGATGGGGCCCTCCTTGATCCCGATCAGTCCCGCCGCAACTCCCCACTGGAAGACCGCGACCACCACGCCGAAGGACGCGCCGATGGAAAGCAGGTTCAGGATGGCGGCCTTCGCGGCGATCACCGGCGAGCGGAACAGCAGGAGGAGCAGGAGGAAGCTGACGCCGATGACGCCAGTGAACAGGTAGGGGAGCCGGCTCGAGATGCGGTCGCCGATGTCGACGAAGGCCGCGGTGGGGCCGGTGAGCAGGGCCTCCGTGCCCGTCTCCGCCGAGAACGGGCGCAGGACCTCCGTGCGCAAACGGTGGATGAGCTGCTCGGTCGCCTCCGCCTGCGGCGCGCTCAAGGGGATCACGGTCACCAGCGCCGCATCACCAGCCGGCGACAGGAGGGGCTCGCTCACGGCGGCGACGTTCGGAAGCGCGCGGATGCGCTCGACGAGCTGCGCAAGGCCTGCGCTCGCGTCCTCACCGGCCACGACCACCAGCAGCGGGCCGTTGAACCCTGGGCCGAACCCCTCAGCGAGCAAGTCGTACGCACGCCGCGAGTGGAACTGCTCACCCTTGTTCCCCGCGTCGGTGAACCCGAGCCGCATGTCGGTCGTCGGGAAGGCAAGTCCGAGGAGCGCGGCGGCCGCGAGCACGGCGAACACGACGGGGCGCCGCTGGATGGCGCGGGCGAACCGGTACCACACGCTGCGCTGGTTCACCCCTTCTGCGCCGTGGAAGTACGGCACCCGGAGACGGTCCACACGGCCGCCCAGCCAGGAGAGAAGAGCCGGCGTCACCGTGAACGCCACGGCCACCGCCATCACCACCATGATCGTCCCCGTTACCCCGATGGCCGCGACGAAGGGCAGCCCCATCATGAACAAGCCGAGGAACGAGAGTGCGACCACCGCCCCGGCGAACAGCACCGCCCTCCCCGCCGTCGCCAGCGCGCGGGCGACGGCGTCCTCCACCGGCAGCCCGCTGTGGATGCCCTCCCGGAAGCGCGTCACCACCAGCAGGCTGTAGTCGATGCCCACGCCGATGCCGATCATCATGGCGAACTGGGGCGAGAACTCGGGGAACTGCCCGCTGCGAGCAGCGAGCGTGAGGAGCGCAAACCCGGGAGCGAGGCCGAAGAGCGCAGCGGCGATGGGGAGCCCGGCGGCGACGAGCGAGCCGAACGCAACCACGAGGATGACCGCCGCCGCAACCAAGCCGATGATCTCGGCTTGCCCGAACTCGGGAAGTTCCGTCACCCGCACGGCCTGGCCGCCGGCCTCGACCACGAACCCTGGACGGGAGTGCCGCTCGACGACCTCGAGAAGGGGCAGGACGTCCGCCGACTCGATCTCCCCTGCCTCTTCCGCGAAGATGACTTCCGCCCGAGCGATGGGAGCCCGCGGCGAGACGAGGGTCGGGTCCTCCAGCGGCGAGCGCACGGAGACGACGCCGGGCAGTGCGGCAATCTCCTCGAGCACCTGCGCGATCTCCGCTTGGGCCTCTGGTGACTCGAGCCCCGAATCGACCTTGAACACGACGTCGGCGCGGGCGCCGGCCTGGATCGGGAGCCGCTCGGCGAGGATGTCCTGCGCGCGCTGTGATTCCGTACCCGGGACGGAGAAGTTGCCGCCGAACTCCCCTCCGAACCGCGCGGCGACCGCCGCCAACGCAGCGACCGCGACCACCCAGCCGGCAACCACCAGCCACCGTCGCCGATAGACGAAGCGGCCCCAGCGCTCGAGCAGCGATCCTCCACCGGACATCGGTCGACCTCCTCGGAACGTGTGTTCCGCTTCGCAGTGTCTTCCGGACACCTCGTTCTGGTCAAGCCTGCCGCCCTTCCGTAGAATCAGCCCGAACCATGGCGACGATGCCGGAACGAACAGACGCGCGGGCGAACCGGGCACGCCTCCTCGAAGCCGCTCGCCAGGCGCTCTCGGAGCGGGGCTCCAGCGTCGACATGCGCGAGATCGCCGAGCGCGCTGGGGTCGGCGTGGGCACGCTGTACCGTCACTTCCCAACCCGCCAAGCGCTCGTGAGCGCCATCGTCGAAGAGACGTACGACGAGGTGCGGCGGATCATCGAGGAAGCGGAGGCGAACCCATACACCATCGATGCGATCCGGCAGCTCATCGTGCGGGCGAACGAGCTCGCGGAGCGGTATCGGGGCATCTGGGAGGTGGTGTGGGAGAGCGGGCACGGCGTGCGCGTCAAGGAAGAGCTCCTCCCGCGGGAGAGATACGAGGAGATTCGCGCCCGCGTCTGCGCGATCGTCGCCCGCGGCATCGGCGCCGGCGAGCTCCGCGCCGACTTTCCTCCGGAACTCATTGCCGACTTCCTCGGGGCCGCCATCCCCTTCGTCTACATGGGTGTCCGGCAAACGTGGCCGCGCGCCGAGGCGGCGAAGGTGTGCGTCGCCCTCCTCTCGGACGCCCTCCTTCCGCGTTAACCGGCGCCTTATCGCGCGTTGCTATAATGCCGCCGCGGCATTCGCAGCATCCGGCCCCGGGGGAGGAGGCGCGTGGAAGATCCCAGGATTATCGCCGAGCGGATCGTGGCCAACGTGGAGCGGGTCATCGTTGGGAAGCGACGAGAGGTGGAGCTTGCCGTCACCGTCCTCATGTGCGGCGGGCACCTGCTCATCGTCGACGTCCCGGGCGTCGGCAAGACGATGCTCGCCCGTGCGCTCGCAAAGTCGACCGGCCTCACGTTCCGGCGCATCCAGTTCACCCCGGACCTGCTCCCGAGCGACATCACGGGTGTCTCCATCTACAACCAGAAAACGGGCGACTTCGAGTTCCGCCCGGGTCCGATCATGGCCCAGGTCGTCCTCGCCGACGAGGTGAACCGTGCCACCCCGAAGACCCAGTCGGCCCTGCTCGAGGCGATGGAGGAACGCCAGGTAACGGTCGACGGCGTCACCCATCGCATGCCGCAGCCGTTCATGGTCATCGCCACACAGAACCCGATCGAGTACGAGGGCACCTTCCCGTTGCCGGAGGCACAGCTCGACCGCTTCATGGCTCAGATTCACCTCGGCTACCCGTCGCCGACCGACGAGGTGCTCGTGCTCGACCAGCAGCAAGTGCAGCACCCGGTGGAGACGGTCGAGCAGGTGACCGACGCGAACGAAATCCTGCACCTCCAGCGAGCCGTGAAGGAGATCTACGTCGACCCGCTCATCAAGCAGTACATCGTGGCCATCGCGAACGCCACGCGTCAGCACGAGGCGGTGTACCTGGGCGCGAGCCCCCGCGGCTCGCTTGCACTCTTCCGCACCGCGCAGACGCGCGCCCTCCTCGCCGGACGGGACTTCGTCACTCCCGACGACGTGAAGGCGCTCGCGCACGCGACCCTCGGCCATCGCATCATCATGAGCCCGGGCGCGAAGGTGAAGGGCGTGACCGTGGACGACGTCATCACCGCCTGCTTGAACCGCGTTCCCGTTCCCGGAGCTCGGGCGAGGACGTAGGACGATGATCCGGCTCCTGCGCGCCGCCCTCGCGCGAGAGCGCCGCACGCTGACGATCCTCCTCGTCCTGCTGGTTTTCTCCGCCTTCTGGGCGATGGCCTCCGGGTTCTGGCTGGTCTTCCGGCTCACCTATGTGCTCGCCTTCCTCGTCCCCACGTCGCTCCTCGTCGCGTGGCTGAACTCCCGGGGCCTGGAAGCGGTCGCCGATCGGAAGACCGATCGAGGGCAGGTTGGCCAGGAAGCTCACGAGATCATCGAGGTGAGAAACCGCTCGTTCCTGCCGAAGGTGTGGCTCGAGGTGGACGATCCGAGCCAGCTCCCGGGGCACCAGGCGAAGCGGGTCGTGGTCATCCCGCCGCGCCGCTCGCGGAGCTGGATCGTGGAGACGCCGCTGCTCCGCCGCGGGCTGTACGAGTGGGGACCGTTGGAGATCGTCGCCACCGACCCTTTCGGCGTGTTCCGCCTCCGGCGCCGGTTCGGTGAGCCGCAACAGATCCTCGTCTACCCGCCAGTCTTCGACCTCCCGCACTTCCACGTGCCCCCGGCAAACCTTCCCGGCGAAGGGCGCTTCCGCCGGCGCACCCACTTCGTGACGCCGAACGCGAGCGGCGTGCGCGAGTACCAACCGGGAGATTCGTTCAACCGCATCCACTGGCGAAGCACAGCGCGGACGGGCGAGCTGATGGTGAAGACGTTCGAGCTCGACCCCGCAAGCGATATCTGGGTCGTCCTCGACCTCGACCGGCGCGTCCACGCCGGCGAGGGAGACGAGAGCACGGAAGAGTACGCGGTGCGGGTAGCGGCGAGCGTGGCGCGGCACTACCTGCTCGCGAACCGGGCCGTCGGGCTCCTGAGCTTCGGGCGCGACCTCGAGGTCGTGGAGCCGGAACGTGGGCAGCAACAGCTCACCCGCATCCTGGAAGGCCTCGCCCTCGCCTCCGCCGTTGGCGATGCGCCCTTGGCGAACCTCCTCTTCGAGGAGCAGCGGCGCTTCGGGCGCCACACCACGCTCGTCGTCGTTACGGCTGCCACGGACGACAGCTGGCTGCCGGCAGCCCTCTCGCTCGTGCAACGGGGGGTACGGCTCGGCGTCGTGCTCATCGATCCGAGCACCTTCGGAGGCGCTCGCTCGCCGCTCATGCTGTACGGGGAGCTCACCGCGAGCGACATCACGACCTACGTCGTCTCGCGCGGCGACGACCTCACCCTCGCGCTGAGCGCACCAGGAGGGGTCCCGCAATGGCAGAGCTGAACCTCCCGATCCAGCCCTCGCTGAGCCGCCGGGTCGGCCAGGCGGCGATCTCGGCACCGCGGGTGCTGCTCTCCTGGGAGGACTGGTTCACGCTCGCCACGCTCGCCATCTGCACCCTCAGCGTGGCCGTCTCGGTCGAGCAGGCGGAGTGGGTAGACCGGATGCCGGCCCTCGTGCCCACCGTGCTCGTCGCGATGCTCACCGGGTTGCTCGCGGCGCGCATCCGCGTGAGCTCGCTCCTCCTTCATCCCTTCCTCGGTCTCGCGGTCGGCGCCGCGGTGGTCACGCTCGCCGCCCAGAGCTACGCCGACGGCGCCACGTTCGCCGACCGCCTCGCCGACGTCCGCTACCGGATGGAGGAGTGGTACCACGTCGTGGTCTCCGGGGACATCAGCACCGACAACCTTCCCTTCGTCATCCTCGTGCACGCCGCCACGTACGCGGCGGTCTACCTGGGAACATGGGTGACGTTCCGCTGGCACAATCCCTGGCCGGCGCTCATCCCCGCCGGCGTCGTGCTGCTGCTGAACATCTCCCTCGTGCGCGGCCAGCCGAGCACGCCGTTCTTCTTCTTCCTCGTTGGCGGGCTCCTGCTCATCTCGCGCCTGTACCTCCAGGGCCTGCAGGCGCAGTGGCGGCGAAGCGGTGTCCCGTACCCGGACTTCGTCAGCCTGAACGTGGCGCAGACGACGGTGCTCCTCTCCGTCCTCTTCGTAGCGGTCGCCTGGTCCCTCCCGCTCGGCAAGCAAGCGAACGCCGCCAAGAGCCTCGGGCTGGCGCTGCTGCAGCCGTTCGAGACGCTCACCGACGACGTGGTGCGGCTGTTCAGCAACGTCAACCTCCAGTTCGCCCGCGGGAGCAACTTCCACAAGTTCCAGTCGGTCCTGCCGATTCGCGGGAACGTCGACCTCGGGGAGCGCGTCCTCTACGAAGTGGCCGCGAGCCAGGCAGGGTTCCTGTACGCGACGAGCTACGACACGTATACGGGGAGCGGGTGGCGGGCAACCGACCGCGAGTCCGCGCGCATCGACGGCGGCCAGCTTCCGGAACTCGCAGAGGAGGACCTCTACGACCTGCGCGCGGTCGTCACCGTCTCCGTCACGCTCGAGAGTGAAGAGAGCACCCTGCTCTTCCCAGGCTCCCCGATCGGGACGAACCGGGACGCGGTCGTCGAGTTCGCCGAGGAGCATCCGGGGGATATAGTCCAGGTGCGCTCGCGACGGGTGCTGCGCCCGGGCGACACCTACAACGCGGTCGGCTCCATCAGCGTTGCCACTCCTGACGACCTCCGGCGCGCAGGCACGGCGTACCCCGAATGGGTGCGCGAGCGGTACCTCCAGTTGCCCGAGGGGCTCCCTGCCCGCATCGCGGAGGAGGCGCGGCGGGTCGCCGGCGACGCAGCGACACCGTACGACGCCGCGGTCCGCATCGAGGAGTACCTGCGCGAATTCCCGTTCGACCCCACGGTCCCCGCTCCGCCGCCGGGGGCCGACGCTGTCGACTTCTTCCTCTTCGAGCTCCGGCGCGGCTACTTCGACTACCAGGCGAGCGCGATGGCGGTGATGCTGCGCACGCTCGGCATTCCCGCCCGCGTCGCCGTCGGCTACGCGCTCGACCCGACCGACCGGAACGGCCCGAACTTCGTCGTGCGCAAGGACGACGCGTACAGCTGGGTGGAAGTGTTCTTCCCCGGTTACGGCTGGGTGCCGTTCAACCCCACCGCGGACCGCCCGAGCGGTGCGGACTTCACCGGTTTGGGAGGCCTGATCACCCCCAGTTACGAGGACCTGATCACCCTCGAGGAGCTGTACCCGATCGACCCGAACCTCACCGGCGAGTTCGGGGCTCCCGGCGGCGTGGGCGAGGCGCTGCAGGAGACCCCCATCGACGCTCCCGCGGGGCCTCCCTGGCCGCTCATCTGGGCAGTCGCGGCCCTCGCGATGGTGCTGGCGGCGGCGCTCGCCATCGGCAGGGTAGCGTGGAACTGGGGGCTCGCCGGGCTCCACCCGGCGGTGCAGCTCTGGGCGAAGACCGAGCGGCTCGCCCGCTGGGCGGGGATCCGCCCCGCGAGCTGGGAGACGCCGCGGGAGTTCGCGCAGCGGCTCGGCCTCACGCTCCGGCGGCGAGCCGCCGCCGA
>FWWM01005367.1_pt1 | contig 28151 bp, 22 predicted proteins | sample 2228351 | NCBI WGS metagenome assembly FWWM01 (sample SAMEA103939774, study PRJEB20133) | metagenome | reverse complement strand
GAAGAGAAGAGTTTGAGCGAGATTCCCCACAAGGCTGAGAAGATAGAAAAGATATTAAACCTGAACTTATTCCCTAAAACGTTGCGAAGTTAGGGTTTTAATAGGTCACTATTATAGAAGCAGCGAGGTCTCAGCCCTGAGTATAGATTTCGCAAGGAAAAATATTTTAAACTATAATCTCAAAAAGCTTTTAAGGAGTTTTTATGGATGAGACAAAGGTTGATAAGAAGATAAATATTAAAGGGCTTGTATGCCCCTATACATTTGTGAAATCAAAGCTTGCTATTGAGGATATGGAGGTGGGCGAGACCCTTGAGATACTCCTTGATTATGAAGAGGCATCAAGAAGTATTCCAAAGTCTATGGAGGACCATGGCCATAAGGTTTTGAGGGTTGAAAAGATAAATGATACGGATTGGATAATCCTTGTTAGAAAGGAGAAGGATTGATGGACTTTACAGAGGAACAACTTCAGAGATATAGCCGGCATATAATCCTTCCAGAGGTAGGCGGCAAGGGACAAAGAAAATTTTTGCAGGCAAAGGTCTTTATAGTTGGCGCAGGAGGTTTGGGTTGCCCTGTGGGATATTATCTTGCCGCTGCAGGTATCGGGACCATCGGTATAATAGACAATGATACAGTGGAGTTAAGCAATCTTCAAAGACAGATCGCCCATAATACCGAGCGTCTTGGACAGTCCAAGGCACTTTCAGCAAAGGCCACCTTTGAGGCACTGAATCCTGATGTCAGAGTTGTGGCAATTAAGGAGAGGATTACAAAGGATAATATCCTTGATTTAATTAAGGATTACGACATAGTTGTTGATGGAAGTGACAATTTCCCCACCCGGTATCTTGTTAATGATGCTTGTGTGATGTTAAAAAAGCCTCTTGTTAGCGGTGCCATCCTGAGATTTGAAGGTCAGGTAACAACCATTGTACCCGGTGAAGGTCACTGTTACAGGTGCCTCTTTGAAGAGATGCCACCTCCTGGTCTTGTGCCCTCCTGCCAGGAGGCAGGGGTAATAGGGGCTATTACAGGGGTAGTGGGCTCCTTACAGGCCATTGAGGTCCTCAAATTGATCCTTGGAAAGGGAGATGTTTTAAAGAATTCCCTGCTTATTTACGATGCCCTTAAGACTACATTCAGGCGCGTCCGCATACCCAGGAATCCTGATTGTCCTGTTTGTGGGGAGAAACCAACCATAACAGAACTGCAGGATTATGATGCAGGTTACTGCAGAATCTGAAAAAAAGAAAGGGCTTATTTTACCATCCCTCATATTTGAGGAGATGATATCTCATTGCAGGGATGGTTATCCAAATGAGGCCTGTGGTATCCTGGCTGGCAATAACGGTATTGTAAGTGAAATCTACAGGATGAAGAATATAGAGAATTCTCCTGTGAGTTATATGCTGGAGCCTTCGGAGCAGTTCAGGGTCATGAAGGAGATAAGGTCAAGGGGGCTAACCATGCTTGCCATATTTCACTCTCATCCCTGTGCTCCAGCCTATCCCTCTGGAAAGGACGTAAGCCTTGCCTTCTATGATGTGGTTTATATAATTATAAGTCTTTCAGAAGATGTGCCTGTTGTAAAGGGCTATACCATCAGGGAGGGCAAGATAGAAGAGGTAGCTATCACAAGAAGGACATAGAAGATTTACTCACTGTTAAACCTCTTGAGACCTTCATGTCTTTATTTCGTATTTTCTTAATTTCAGATAAAGGGTCTTTCTGTCAATGCCGAGTAACTTACTCGCCTTCGATTGATTCCATTTTGTCTCCTCAAGAATCTTAAGGATATGGGCCTTTTCGATCTCTTCTAAGGAGTTCGAAGGGCCTTTCGTATCCACCCTTACATGAGAGAGCGATAAATCCTCAGGTTTTATAAAATCCGTATCAGTAAGTATAACAGCCCTTTCAATGACATTTTCGAGTTCTCTAACATTACCTGGCCAGTGATATTCCATAAATAGTTCCGTTACCCTTTCATCTATTCCCTTAATTGGCTTTGATAGTTTTTGAGTATGTGTTCGCAAGAAATATCTGGAAAGTTCAGGGATATCTTCTTTTCGATCTCTAAGAGGCGGAATCTTAATATTAATAACATTAAGCCTGTAATAAAGGTCCTGTCTGAATTCAGATTGCTTCACCAGTTCGTAAAGGTCCCTGTTGGTGGCCGTCAATACCCTTACATCAGCCTTCAATGTCTTATTCCCTCCAACCCTCCTGAATTCGCCAGAATCAAGGAATCTCAAAAGTTTTGCCTGAAGACTGAGAGGCATCTCACCTATCTCATCAAGGAAAAGTGTCCCTTTATCTGCCACCTCCACTATGCCATACTTTGTCTGAAAGGCATTCGTAAAGGCACCCTTTTCATGGCCAAAGAGTTCTGACTCCATGAGATTTTCAGAAAGGGTTGCACAATTAAGGGCTACAAAGGGGAACTCTTTTCTGTTACTGTAACGGTATATAAGATTTGCGATCATCTCCTTACCCGTTCCACTTTCACCGGTAATAAGGACTGTTGAATCGGTTGGCGCTATCTTCTTTACCATATTGAGTATCTCTTTCATAACACCGGACTTAAATACAAAGTCCTCTGCATATTCCTTCCTCATGAGTTCCTGCTGGAGTTGCTGGTTACGGATCTGCAATCTCCTGTATTCATAAGCCCTGTTGATTATTATCAAGAGTTCATCGAGTTTGTATGGTTTGGTTAAATAGTCATATGCCCCATTCTTCATTGCCTCGACTGCTGTCTCGACAGTCGCCCTTCCTGTAAGGACGATTATGGCAGGCGCAGATGGGTCTTTCATTATCTTCTTCATAACTGTGATTCCATCCATCCCGGGCATCACTATGTCAAGAAGAACCACATCGAATAAATCATTCTTCACGAGGTTAAGGGCACTTTCTCCGTCAGGAGCCACTTCAACTGAAAAGCCCTTTCTCGATAATTCCTTTTTGAGAAGCCTTCTGAAGGGCTCTTCATCATCAACAACGAGTACCTTTATCATCTCCTGCACTCTTAAATCTTATTATAAAGGTCGTTCCTTTGCCTTCCTTGCTGTCAACACCTATCCATCCACCATGTTCTTCAACGATTTTATGACAGATGGCAAGGCCAAGTCCTGTCCCTTCACCGATTGGTTTTGTAGTAAAAAAAGGGTCAAAGACCTTGCCTATGATATCATCTGGAATACCAGGGCCATTATCCTTTATAGATATCCGTACCATCTCACCATCCATTTCGATCCTTTCAACACCTGTTTCGATAGTGATATTGCCCCCCTCGGGCGTAAAATAAAGAGAATTTATCAAAATATTCATAAAAAGCTGCCTTAATCCCCCGGGGTTCCCGTAAATCTTTGGAATCTCATCCCCTAATCTTAGTTCAATATTATGCCTCAATCTCACTGCCCTGTGATTGATAAGTAGGATTACTTCCTTAATAAGTTCATTAATGTCAAGAAGCCTGAAGATACTTCCATGAGGACGGGCGAACTCGAGAAGACTCCTCAGTATCTCCTTACACCGGAATATCTCTCTGTGTATGGTTTCGAGGTATTCAGGAAAGTCCTCGAAGGCCTTAATCGAAACGAGCTCAGGCTCCTGACATCTGTCCAGAAGCGCCTCAGCATAACCTGCTATTATACCGAGTGGATTGTTTATCTCATGGGCTATACCTGCAACCAGGGTTCCAAGGGATGCAAGTTTGTCAGCCCTTATCAACTGCTGTTCAAGGAGTTTCTGTGATGTCACATCCTTGAGATAGTGCACCATGGCATAAAGATTTCCATCATCATCAAGGAGGGGGTATATCCAGGAGTGATAAATGCTACCGGCAGAACCTCTGAGTTCCTGAAAGGATGGTCTTTTAGTCATCACTGTCTCAAAGCATATACACTCAGTTTTGATGCCTATTTTGCTAAGTATCTCATTGCAATGCCTGCCTGTTATCTCCATAAGGGAAAGACCGACCTTTTCGAGTAGCGCCCGGTTAGCCCTCATTATATTTTGAGAACCATCCTCGAGCCATACAAGGTCAGTAATTGCATCAAAGGTCCTTTCCCATTCCCTCTTCTCCCTGGTTATCTCCTCAAAGAGAAGGGCATTCTCGATCGCTATAGATATATGCTTCGCTACCGGTAAGAGTATATCGAGATCCCTTTCTGAAAACCTGAATGGCACTGCACTGTCAAGGTTAAATACACCAAGCAGTTTATCCTGGTAAAGGGGGATGCTGATTGTTGACCTTATTCCCTCTTTCAGGAGTTTTCTGTCAAGGGGGAATCTTATCTCAGAGGCGAGGTCATAGTTTATAAATGGTTGATTGTTTGTAGCAACCCAGCCTGCACTCGTACCCTCAATAGGTGCCTTAATACCCTTCTTCAAAAAAGTCACAAGTTCTGTATCAAGGGCATAGATAAGAAGGTTTCGCTCCCGTTCATTATAAATAAGCAGGCTCACCCTCTCACAGGGTATCCTCTTTCTAATCTCGTTCATCATTATCCTGAATACCGTGGCGGTACTTAGACTCGAATTTATCACACCGCTTAATTCATTTATCAGGTTTATCTGGTTCATCTTCTCCCTAAACCTTTCAAGAAGACCACCATTTCCCCCGGATATACCTGATACTATATCTAACTCAATACTGGAAATATCCTGAACAATAAAGAAGATGTCATCACAACAGGCCACTGTTATCTTTGCCTTTAAGGGCTGTCCTCCCTTCCTTTCACAAAAGGCAACAATAGAGCCTTCCATAATGCCATTATCTACCATTGATGATACAGGGAGAACATCCCTTATATCCCTTCCAGCATAGTCATCGTCGAGACCGAGTAAGATCTTCAAGGAAGGCGTAAAATCCTTAATCCTGAATTCCCTATCAGTGACAATCAACGGAAGGGATAATAAATCAAACAGTTTAAGCACAAAATTTGTGGGGCTCTCTACAGCTTTGCTAATCTGCTTTGATGACAAAGCCTTCATAAAAAATTATAACACAAAACTCCCTTGCATTTTGGTTAAGCCCTCCTGTATATTCTAAATCATGAAAAAATTGTGGGCAGGAAGGTTTACCGAAAAGACTGCAAAGGTCGTTGAGTCCTTCAGTGAATCCATCTCCTTTGACAAACGTCTCTGGAGATATGACATTGAGGGAAGTATAGCCCATGCAATAATGCTTGGCAGACAGGGGATCATAACAAAGGATGATACAGAGGCGATTATTAAAGGTCTCAGAGAGATAGCATCAGAGATAGAGTCCGGCAAGTTCAGATTCAGAGAGGACCTCGAAGACATACATATGAACATAGAAAATGCCCTGATAGAAAAGATAGGGAATACAGGTAAGAAACTTCATACCGCAAGGTCGAGGAACGATCAGATAGCCCTTGATATAAGGCTCTATTTAAGGGCAGAGATAACAGAGATAATCTCTCTGATCAGGTCACTGCAGAGGACCCTCCTCGATGTGGCAGAGGCATGTATCAATATTATAATGCCAGGGTATACACACATGCAGAGGGCACAGCCTGTGCTTCTGAGCCATCATATCCTTGCATATATACACATGCTTGAAAGGGACATGGCAAGACTCAGGGATTGTTTGAAGAGGCTCAATATGCTTCCCCTCGGTTCATGTGCCCTGGCAGGCACCTCACTGAATATAGACAGGAGATATGTTGCTCAATTACTTGGTTTTGATGGGGTTGCAGAAAACAGCATTGATGCTGTTTCAGATAGAGACCCCCTCCTGGAATTCCTTGCTGATGCATCAATACTGATGATGCATCTTTCAAGGTTTGCCGAGGAGCTCGTACTCTGGTCAACAGAAGAGTTCGGTTTTGTAACAATATCCGATGCCTTTACAACAGGCTCAAGCATAATGCCTCAAAAAAAGAACCCTGATGTGGCAGAACTCGTAAGGGGAAAGACAGGGAGGGTCTATGGCGACCTGATTTCCCTTTTAACCACCATGAAAGGACTTCCCCTGTCCTACAACAGGGATATGCAGGAGGATAAGGAACCCCTTTTTGACGCAATAGACACCGTTAAGGCAGTACTTTCCGTCCTCATAGAGATGGTCCCTGCCATCAGGTTCAATACAGAGAGACTTTATTATGCCGCCTCGGGGGGGTATTCAACCGCTACAGATGTGGCTGAATATCTCGTCAGAAAAGGTGTCCCTTTCAGAGAGGCCCACGAGATAACAGGCAGGATAGTCCTCCATTGTCTTCAGAACAAAAAAGGCCTGAATGAACTGAACATAAAGGAATTCAAGAGATTTTCTGAGTTTATAGACATGGATATCTATTTTGTCATCACCCCGGAGGGCTCTATCAGGAATAAACGCTCCTGCGGAAGCACATCAAAAAAAGAGGTGTTAAGACAGATCAAAAGATTTAAGGCCCGACTGAAAAGGTGAGAAAGACCCTTTTTTACATCTTCATACTTTGCTTGATATCTTCAGCCTGCGGGAAGAAGGCCCCTCCCACCCTCAGGCCCTTTGAAAAACCGGACAGACCGGAGAATCTCAGAGCCATACACAATGAAAAGGGGCTCATTATCTCATGGTCATACCCCGATAGGAGAAGGACAGAGATAAGGGGCTTCATCCTGTTAAGATCAGAGGGAAGGGATTTTGAGAGAATAGGCTATGTAGATGCCCGGGAAAGCAAACTCTCTTATACTGACCGCAAATTTAACTCAGGTAAGGCCTACAGGTATAGAGTGCTTGCTAAGTCTCTGAGGGGAGTAATGAGCGATGCAGTAGAGATAACAGCTACACCGTCGCCTCTTCCACAGCCACCCGAAAATCCACGATTCGTCATCAAGAACGAATTAATCGAACTCTCATGGAATGAAATAGGGGCATGTTTTAACATCTATAAGGCTTATGAAGGAGGAGATTATTTCCTCCTCAATGAAAAACCCCTGTGTAAAACCCTCTTCACTGATAGGGCCTCACCTGAAAGACCTGTCCGATACATCATAAGGTCTGTCACACTAACAGACATAATAAACGAAGGCCCCCCATCAGAGGTCGTTACTATCAGGCCGGAGGATTACATACCTTCCCCCCCCTCTGAGATCAGACTCGTACCTGATAAGGGCAGGGTTTTTATCCTCTGGAGAGAGTCACCAGAGACCTGGGTCAGGGGTTACAGGATATACAGAAGGCTCGAAGATGAGAGGGACTTCAAAATAATCGGTGAAAGCCTAATACCTGCCTTTACGGATGCAACCTTAGAAGGACTTGAGGGTAAAAGGATATTCTACATGATAAAGGCTGTGGGCCCTTCTGCAGAAAGCTTACCCCTTTCTGGCGATATGAATGAGCCGATACTCCCTTAGCCACTTTCCAATACACCGCCTCTCGATGGGAAAGCGCTTTGAAATGAGTAAGGGCACGGCGTGCCGTGCCCTTACTGAAACTGAAACCGCTCGAACTGTTTAAACTGTCTGAACCATATAGGGACTCTTTAATCTTTTCTTCAAGTTTTTTATCAAACATCATCCCCTGGCAGGCTTGCTTAAAGGTCCCTGTAACCTCTGAACCCCGTCTGCATGTGAACACGCACAGGCAGTAAGGCTAAGGCACAAGGGCATGGGGCAGAGAAGGACAATGACCCACCTGAGGGGTAGCACACAAACCGCCCCTACTAAACTTTGACAACATTTAGACGTTTGCGGGACGAATAATCAGGCTTTAGGCTACAGGAACATTTAATCCTCTCGCCTTTAGCCTTTTGCCTGTTGCCTGCCTATAGCCTCTCGCCTGTAGCCTATGTTGGCCTCTCGCCTCTATGCTCCAGCCTATTGCCTAACTATAGACCAAAAACCAGGAAAGGGCTCCAAGAAGGACCGTGGGGTTTGGTCAATTTATGGAGAAGCAGAAAAACCTGGGCCCTACGGTCCCGGGACAATCGGGATGATGAGAGCAGTCGGCTGGCACATAAGGACACGCGTTTTCAACGGTAAAGGAATTATTGCCTGCCCAAAAGAAACAGGCGTGTGTTTGAATTATGCATCAGCGTACTCTTTGATTTACGGTGACATAAACAGCTTGGCAAAGCGATATTTCTATGTGATAGATACCGGCAGTTATAGGAGATACCTATATCAGAAACACCAAACTTTCTCCTGACGCATCCTTTTATGATAAATTATGGGAGATGATAGATCTTTCCGAGCCGATACATGCACCTGATGCAACTGTCTTTGAGTTTTTAAGAAGGCTTAGAAATGGAGAAGATAACAGGGCTGCTGAGTTGTCTTCAAGAGAGATTGTGGAAAAGATAAAGGGCCTTGGATTATCAGAAACTATAGATCAAAACGGCCATTATATTTATTATGCATGGGGAGAGGGGTTATGACATTGATGCCGAAGAGACGGAGATTTCAGAAAGGGGATTCCCAAAAGCAATACAAGTCGTTTTCTCTAAAGAGGTCTTTTCATTTAAGGAAATTTATGGTCTTACACATGTAGATTCAAGGGGTGAATATACGGCAGTTATCAAACCAGCTGATTCAACAAAATCCTCTTCTACTGAATGGCGGATTATACAGATAGATAAGATTAAATAACTTAAAAAAGTTATTGGTCAGTATAGTCACTACATCAACCGGTACAGGAACAAGGATAGGGTTATTCACAGTAACCTGCACTCCGAGTGTGATATAATTAAAACATCCTATATCAACCTGGAAATAACACAAAAACAGGATGATTTATTCTGATTTCTTTTAATAGATGGGAGATAAAAGGCTAATGTAATGGGGTGTGACAGTGAAACTGGAAAGATTTTTCCTGAACAGAAGGGATTCAACTCTTCTGATAGTAGACATCCAGGAGAGACTTGCTGCTGTAATGAAAGACCGCGAGAGGGTGATTACCAATACCATTCATCTAATTGAGGCAGCGAGGCTTCTTAAGATCCCTGTCCTGATTACAGAGCAGTATCCACGAGGGTTAGGACCTACCGTTAATGAGATAACCGAGGCATTGAGGGAGATTTACAGAGCCATGGAGAAGATAACCTTCAGTTGTTGTGGCGATGAGAAGTTTACTGATACGCTCAAGAAAACAGAGAAGAAACAGGTGATAATCTCAGGCATGGAGACACATGTATGTGTGCTTCAGACCTGTCTTGATCTCATCAGGGATGGTTATTTTGTCCATATTGTCAGAGATGCGGTATGTTCACGAAAGGTTGATGACTTTCTGACAGGCATTGAACTTATGAGGGATGCTGGAGCCATTATAACCTGTACCGAGACGGTGCTTTTTCAATTACTCGAAAGGGCTGGCACAGAAGAGTTTAAATTAATATCAAAGAGGATAAAATAATGAGAATATCGGTTTTCTTTGTGGTCCTTTGCGCTATCTTTCCAGCCCTTTCTTATGGCGATGACAGTTCTATCAAAACAGAGGCTGGTGAGTATATTCAGATGGATGAGACTTATACCCTTATACTTTATGGTGCAAGACATGGCAATGATATTGAAACAGTGGCAATCTTTGATATAGATGGCGATGAATATACCATCGTTCCTTATGCGCCCCCCTTTGATTTCACGATTGAAAGGCCTGTTGACTCCTCGAAGGTGATGAAGAGGGCTATGGAATTTATATCGTGGCATCCCCTGCACAGGGGTTCATCATTAAATAATATTATCCTTTCAGGAAGGGTGATAGGCTATGAATTGAGGCCCCTTTATGACCCCTTATCATATGGTTTGATGGATGTCCTCGATATTGATTATAGATTAAAGGGGAAGGATGTGGTTGTCAGGATAAGGTTGATACCCCAGATAGAAAGGGTGCTCCATGATGGCGATAAGATTAGGGGCAGGGAGGATAATTGATTCTTTAGCTATCAGACTGTCGGGAAATGGCCTTTCTTATAGCCTGTCCGAGTGTCTGTCTTGTGAATGGTTTCTGTATAAAGCCCGTTGCTCCCTCGCTTATTAGTTTATCTATACCTGCAAAGCCATTTTGACTGTAACCCGAGCAGAGTATTACCTTTACATCAGGCCTTATGGTCCTGAGAACCTGAAATACCTCACCCTCGCCCATCTTTGGCATAATCATATCCAGTATCACGACTGATACCCTGTCCTTCATCTGTCTGAAAATCTCTATGCCCTTATTGCCGTCCCCGGCAACGATGACGGTATATCCCAGTGGTTCGAGCATGTCTCTGCAGAGTGATCTTATGTTGGCCTCGTCATCGATAATGAGTATCGTTTCATTCCCTTTTATATCTAAGGACTCTCTGCTTTCATCGGCCTTCAATGGGTCTCCAGTAACAGGAAGGTATATATTAAATCTCGTACCCCTGCCTGGCTCACTGTAAAGATTAATATAGCCACCATGATTTGTGATAATGGAATGAACAATATAGAGGCCAAGACCTGTCCCCTTTCCAGTCTCCTTTGTAGTGAAAAAGGGGTCAAAGACACGTCGCTGTGTTTCTGTATCTATACCTATGCCTGTGTCAGAGACCGAGAGTTTGAGAAATCCCCTTTTATTAAGGGGCAGTCCATTGGCAGCGCCATTCTCCATGCCAACCGTGCTGGTCTCAATTATGAGCTTACCACCCTCTGGCATGGCATCGCGGGCATTTACAGCAAGGTTCATTATGACCTGCTGCATCTGACCAGGGTCTGCCTTAATCATCGGGATGTTTTCCTTCAGATTCGTGATTATCTCTATATTGAGGGGGATGCTCCTTCTAAGAAGTTCCATGGAGTTTCTGATTATTTCATTTATATTAATGACCTTGACCTCCATCTTCTCCTTCCTTGTTACAGTGAGTATCTTGTTTGCAAGCTCCGCTCATCTTACTGCAGCATTATGAATAACAGATATGGGCTTATACAGTGGGCTCCCTTCCTTTATCTCTTCAAGGAGTAATTCAGAGTAGCCGAGGATCCCTGCAAGGAGGTTATTGAAGTCATGGGCAATCCCGCCGGCGAGCGTTCCTATTGCCTCCATCTTCTGTGCCCTCAGGAGTTGTTCGTAGAGTTTTTTCTCCTCTGTAATGTTCCTCTGAATGCAGACATAATTTAGACCCTCCTCTGTTTTTACAGGAAAGATGACGGATGAGGCATAATAGATCTCTCCATCTTTCTTTCTGTTAATAAACTCGCCTTTCCAGGCGTTTCCGGATGTTAAGGTATTCCAGAGCTCCTTATAGAATCCTTCGTCATGATAACCGCTCCTGAGTATATTCGTCTTCTTGTTAATGACCTCCTGAAGGCTGTAACCCGTTAGTTTTTCAAAGGCAGGATTCGTATAGGTTATGTAACCGTTTTCATTGGTTATCATGATTACATCAAAGGCCGAATCGATGACGGCCTTGAATTTCTTTAGTTTCGATATATGTTCTGCCCTCTCAATGGCTATGGATGCATCGGCACATATGGCCTTTATCATAAACTCATCATCCTCTGTAAACCCGCCCTCCTTATTGGCAAAGTATAAGGCGCCAAAGGGCCTTCCGTCCGACGAGAAAATGGGATAACCCAGAAGGTTTTTTATTACAGGGTGGTTTTCAGGGAACCTGCCAGAGAAGGCAGGGTGAGTCATGACATCATCTATCGTGACAGGGACAAGGGAGAGCCTTATGAACTCGAGTATCCCCTTTCCCTCCGGGAGCCTGCCTGGCGATGATATCTCGCCGCGAGTGATTAATTTCCTGAACCTGTCATCCTCGGTATATAGGCCGATTGCAGAAAGTTCAGCTGCAATAGCAATCCTTGCATTATCAATAATGATATTGAGGGTCTCGTCTATTGAGGAAGAACCGTGCATAGAAATGGCTATATTGCGAAGCGTCTGATAATGTTCTGTTCTTTTCCTTTTCCTCTGTATTGAGTTATTGATTTCACGGACGATAATATCAAGCTCTATAATGCCTGTTTCTCGTATCTCTCTTTCCTCCCTTATATTTTTTACAATATACTCAATTGGTGCCCGAAGTTTTTTTCTCAGAAAGAAATGGGTAAAGACAATGATGGATATGGAACTCAGTATAATTACTACGACAATGATTGCTTTTGCTTTATCGATAAATCCAATTATGCTGGCGAACTGTTCAGGCCCGATAATAGCACGAATAAAGGGGTTCACGGGGGAGGCCCTGTTTCCCCCGTTCCCGAACAAGCTGGTTAAGCTACTGTATTCGAGAATGAGAGATGACAGTGTAATTATTGATAAGAATATGGTGAGGGTAGTTATAATCCTTGTTATTATACTATTTCTGATAATCACTCGTTGATTATATTATTATGCCAGATTTTTTTCAACACGAAAGAAGCAGGGGCGGTTCGCCTGCTACCCCTGCAGTTATTATCCCTTTCTACGGTGTTCTGCCGGTGATCCTTACCCTTGGGCCTTCTGTAAAGACATGGAATTTGCCGTCGTCCTCAAAGGGAGAGATAACCCATTCAAAGAGTTTCCTTGAATCTTGTAACACAGGCTCTCTGGGAAACCTGTAGTATCTCTTCTGCATCTCCTCATCATAAAGACCAACACAACCATGGGATGCAGGATAACCAGGCATGTCCCGTCCATGGATCCAGTATGCGACGCCTTCTTTGCTTATGTGAAACCTCAGACCGTAATGCATGGGATATGGCGTATTTGTCTTTTCGATAAAATAAAGAGATGACCTGTGTCTTCTGTTGAAGGCTGTAATCTTAAAATCCCCTGTGGGTGTCTCATTCCCCTTTTCACCTGTGGCAACCGGTGCTGAGAACACAAGCCTGCCATACTCATAGGCCCCAAGGAATTGTTCTGAGAGGTCTATAAGGATAAACTTCGCCTCATCCCTTGCAGGTTTATAGAAGGGCGGCATGGGGGAGAAGTCCTCTATATCTCCGAGTCTTTCTGGCACCTTAATGGATATGCCAGGGTAAATGTGACGCCTGTCTATCCTGTTAAACCTTGCCACATCTATCCATCTATTGCCAAAGAGTTTCTCCAGAGTCTCCCCCTTTTTTATACGATAGCAATACCAATCAATCCTCGAATCACTGGGATACCTGATCTTACATGGAGACCCGAAAGGCCTCTCAGAACTGGCTTGCGAGATACTTAGAAGAATAATAGCCGATGCTAACAGATATAGTTTTAAATATTTCATCTTTTATTCAAGATTATCTGTCCTGCCTTAAGTTTATTCCTTTTGATATTGTCCCTGCTAATAGTCTCTAAATTTATCGATTATAAGTATAACAGTAATCTTTGCCATTTTTTATATGATGCAGGTAAAAATAATAGGATGCGCGCGCTTCCCTTCAAACTAATAATTTTACCCTACTGGAGAGTATGGTTTACTTATGTGTGTCCTGTATGTTATAAAAACAGATACAAAGAATGGAGGAAAGATATGAAGAGGAAAATACTATTAATCGTTGTGCTGATAGCAGCATTAATAATCTCATGTACGAAGAAGACTGAGCAGGCGGGGGAGACCAGGCAGGAGGAGAAGGCAGGGTCTTATGTAGCAAGGGTCGGAAATATACTGATCACGGAGGCTGATGTCGAAAAGGAACTTAAGTCTCTCCCGCCGCAGATACAGCAGGTCTTTGAGGGAAAAGAGGGTAGAGAGAGGTTTATCGATGAGCTGGTCAAAAAGGAAATGCTCTATCAGGAGGCTCAGAAGAGGGGAATTGAGAATACACCCGAGTTTAAACAGAAACTCGATGAGTTCAGGAAGATAACCCTGATCAGTCTGCTTCTTGAAAAAGAGGTGGAGGACAGGGTGAAGATTGGCGATAAGGATGCCAGGGCATATTATGACACTCATAAAGAAGAATTTATGACTAACAGCCAGATAAGGGCCAGTCATATCCTTGTTAAGACCGAGGAAGAGGCAAATAGCATCCTGAGTGAGTTAAAGAAGGGTTCTGATTTTGCCAGGCTTGCACAGTCAAGGTCAATAGATACAGGTTCGGCAAAGAACGGCGGTGACCTCGGTTATTTCTCGAGAGGGCAGATGGTTCCAGAGTTTGAAGACGCAGCCTTTAAGCTGAAGGTAGGCGAGGTAAGCAGGCCTGTAAAGACTCAGTATGGTTATCACATTATAAAGGTGACGGAAAAAAAGGACGGTAAACCAGTTGAGTTTGAGAAGGTCAAGGACCTTGTTATTCAAAAGCTGACTGCCGAGAAACAGAAGGCTGTCTTTGATTCCTTTATAGATGGACTTAAAAAGAAATATGAGACCGAGATAAAAGTCAGACCATAGGTATAGATTCAGGTAGGTACCCAGAACAGAAAGGGCGTTTCATGAAACGCCCCTATTTTTTGGGTATAAGATAGACGCAGGCCGGGTCTCCGTCAGAGATCCTTTCTTTGTGAATTATATTGACACCTGTAAGGTCTTTCATGAGTTCATAATCATTTATGCAGGCCTCTTTGTACCTCTTTGATATCTCGTGGATAGGGCAGTTATACTGTTTCAAATAAAAGTATCTATCATCCTCTTCTAATTCGACCATATTCCCCTCTCTATCAAGCAATTCGGTCAGGGTTTCTATTTTATTTCTCAGGTCTGTTATTTCAGAAAGATGGCCTATTTTACCCTTGAATAATTTTTCTTTCCTTTGCCTGAATATATCCATTATCCTTTCTCTACCATCCCTTTCCTCTATATAAGTAAGGATGTCCATGGCAAGGTCCTGATAATTCTTCGGGAAAAGAAATTCAGCATAATCTGTTAGTTTATATAGAAAACCAGGCCGCCCCACACCATGTTTTTTTGTTGTGTATTCTACAATGCCTTTTCTTTCGAGGATGAGCAGGTGCTGTCTGACCCCCATAGGAGTAATGTTAATAACTTTACTCAGATCTTCTACCGTCATTTGCCCATTTTTCTTAAGAGTTGTGATAATCTTTTTCCTCGTAAGGTTTTCTGATATTTGAGAATTCATAACCGTGTCTTTTGCCTCAAATGTTGTATTGTTTTTTTCGCTCACGCGCCTTTTCAACCTCTCTTTTCTTGTCCTCATACCCTTTCTTGCCCATCATGCCATAGGTAAAATTCTTGCCTTCCTCAACACCGGGCTGATTGAAGGGATTTATATTATACATGAAACCAGTAAAGGCTGTGGCTATCTCAAAGAACTGGAATAATTGCCCTAAGTGATAAGGGTCAAGCACAGGGATGGAAATGGTCATATTTGGTCTTCCTTCCCTGGTGAGGGCGAGTTCCGTTGATTCCTCTTCAGCCTTTATTAAATCAGAAAGGCGGTGACCCCCAAGATAACTTATCCCTTCAATATCTTTGAATACCTTCGGGATCATTATATCTGTCTCGTAATCTTCTACCCGGAGAAACACAACTACCTTATCCTGAGGCCCGTCCATCCATAACTGGAGTTGTGAATGTTGATCTATAGTGCCAAGAGAGGGATACGGCGTGATACCGTAACCGTCCTTGCCAAGGCTTTCAGCCCATAATTGACAGAACCACTCTGAAAGGGACTTGAGTCCATCAGCATAGGGCATGAGGACATTTATATTCCTCTTCCTTTTATACATCAGATAAAGGAGGATGCCAAACATATAGGCAGGATTTTCCCGGGGAATAGACCTGTTACATCTCTCATTTATGTCCCTGGCACCCTGCAATATTTCGTCAGAATTGACACCAATAACCTCTGCGAGTAAAAGACCAACAGGACTCAGGACAGAATAACGCCCCCCAACCTCGGGGGGTATTGTGACGGCTTTCAGTCCCATAGAATTTACAATGGCCCGCAGGTTTCCTTTTTCAGGGTCTGTTGTTGCTACCATTCTTCCTTTTATATCCCCTATCTCATTGCTGAGTATCATAAATAGGGCCATAGTTTCGGCAGTGCTGCCAGATTTTGTGATAACGTTTATGGTAGCCTTTTCCCTGTTTATTATGGAGAGTATATTTACAATTGTTCTCGGGTCAACATTGTCACATATAAAGACCCTTGGTCTTTTCTTATAGTTATGTGCCGGACTTAGTGCTTCCAGTATTGTTTTTGGCCCAAGGGCAGAACCACCTATACCGAGGAGCAGGAAGTCTTCTGTATCAGACCTTATCTTCTCTGCTATTTTCCTTATCTCAGAGGTATCAGCATAGGGTAGGTCTATAAAGGCAAGTTCAGGTATTTTCCTTTTTGTAATTATGTCATGAATCCTCTCTACATCTTTAAGAAGGGCGTCTATTTCAGCGGTGGAGATACCATTTTCACCAATGGTATCCGCCATCATGTTCGTGAAATTTAACTCGAGCATTAATACCTTCTCTCGTATTTTTCTCCTTCACAGACCTCTCTTACATGGTCCTTAATAAGACGGCCATCCTCCCATACCTTTTCATGTACCTTCCTGCATCTTGTCTGACCATCTGAATAGTAATAATCACCAACAGGCTCTGCCCTGTAGCGGCCGCGGCCATCCTCTGTCCTGTACTCAACAGGTCTGCCTGACCTGTATGCCTCCCTTGAACCCCTCATGGATATATCGGTAATGGTTGCTCCAAGGACTGCACCAAGGCCAGCACCTATCACGCCACCCCTCCAGGGATTCTTGTGATCAAGTATTGCACCGGCAATACCACCTATAAGGCCTCCTGCTGCTGCACCCTCGTAATGATACTGGGTACAGGCCGTAACTGCCAGCACTGCCACCAATACCAGGATAGACATGACCTTTTTCATCTCTGACCTCCATTAATATACTTTCTTAGATTATACTATATCACAAATTAAAGCAGATGTGCATAAGCAAGAGAGAAATCAGCTCAGGCCTGCCTGCCGGCTGGCAGGGGGTCTATTTTATCGTTCGAGTATTACAAATGCTATGGAGTAGTCACGCTCGTGGCTTAGACTGAGATGTACATTTTTTATGCCAAACTTTTCAAGGTCCTTTCTCAATCTAAATCCCGGGTTTAAAAAAGGCCTCCCTGTGTCATCATTAATGACCTCCATATCCTTAAATGTTATAGCTGCCCTTCCACCAATTGCCTTGATCATTGCCTCTTTTGCAGCGAACCTTGCAGATAGGGATGGAAAGGGGTCCCTTTTGTTAAGACAGTAATCTATTTCCGATGAAGTGAAGACCCTTTCAAGAAATCTATCACCCCTCCTCTCTACTACTTCTCTTAATCTCTTAACAGAAACAATATCTATACCAATTCCATAAATCATTTGGTGGCTTCAAAAACCCCTGCCGGCATCTCCTTCCCTTTATTCCTCATTGCCCTTATTATCACCAGAATAAGTCCTGATGAAAGAAGGACCATAGTCATTGAAAATATGATGAGAAGGCTATTTTGGGCAGGTAAGTATTTTGTCTTTAAAAGATATATAAGGGAGGCTACTGTTGTTATCAGCATAAATATTGCCGGGATTAAGGTGAAATATGCCTTTTTGCCTTTCTTGATTAGCCAGACCGATACCGCAAAGAGGGATAGCGCGGCAAGGAGTTGATTTGCTGAACCGAAGATGGGCCAGATAGATAAAAAGGCCTGTTTATAAGCCAGGACAAACATTAATATTACAGAAAGCCCTGCATTAAAAAGATATGACCTGAAAAGGGCAGGTGGTCTTTTCATCAATACCTGCCATATCTCCTCAAAAAGGTATCTGTTTAATCGCACTGCTGTGTCAAGGGTAGTTACAAGAAAGCCTTCAATCATGAGTATCCCGAAAATAGTACCTGCATAAACAGGCAGTCCTGAGCTAATATTCAGAACGTTGCCCATTGACAGGGAAAAGGCAAATATGGGGTTTGACCTGGCTGATGGTGATTCAGGAAAGACTATCTCCTTGTACTGGTTGAAATCGAGGCATGAACTCACCACGGTCAATGCTGCTACTGCGAGAATGCCCTCAAGCAGCATCGCACCAAAACCAATCCTTTTTGCATCTGACTCCCTTGCTATCTGTTTTGATGTTGTGCCACTTGCTATAAGGCTATGAAAACCCGATATGGCACCACAGGCAATGGTGATGAACAGGATGGGCCAGAGAAGGCCGATCTTTGCACTGCCTTCGGATATATTGAAGGAAGGGTAACCAACTTTTAGACCTTGAATCCCACCAATAAAAAGACCAATAACCAGAATAGCTATCCCTCCATAGAGGATAAAGGAGTTTATAAAATCCCTTGGCTGCAAGACGAACCATATCGGCAACCCTGCTGCAAGAAAGACATATACACTCAGGATTATCATCCATAACTCAGGCCTTATAGTAACAGGATAAATAAGACCAGCTATGATAGATAGTGAAAGGATAATAACAGATAGTATGGTTGCTATAGCCACCCTGATCCCTTTTTTGTAAAGGAGATATCCTATCAGGGGCGAAAGGAGCGTTATTATTATCACTGATGTGGATGCCACGCCACCGATCCTTACCTTTGTTTTTCCTGTGTTATCAATAAAGGTCTTTAATATGCCCTGATCAGGTGTAAGTCCGAGGGCTTCAGGCGATGTAAAGGATGTCAGGGCAGTTGCTGTGAGGCCAAGGAAGGCAGAGGTAACGAGTATAACCATAAAGATAACAAAGGTTATAAAGAGTAAGTAACCCTTTTTCCCGAGCGTTCTGTTTGTGATGTCCGCTATTGTCTTTCCCTTTTCACGAAGGCTAACGAAAAGAGATGTCATATCATGGACGGCCCCGAAAAATACAGCGCCGATGAGGAGCCATAACCAGGAGGGATAAAAACCATAAAGAAGGGCAATGGTGGGACCTATTATGGGTCCTCCACCGGCTATAGAAGAGAAATGGTGTGCAAAGACAACAAATCCCTTTGATGGAACGTAATCCTTACAATCCTCATTTACGCAGGCCGGTGTAGGTATTTTATCGCTGCTTCCAAAGAGATTGCTTATATAATTGCCGTAGAATCTGTAAGCAATCCAGAATATGAAGATTGTTATAGAAAGGACATAAAGCGTATTCATATTGAGTTTCTCATTCCCACTTATGGATTACATCCTTGCAAATGGTCATGACCACCCTACCTCTAAGCAGCCATCCATCAAAGGGCGTATTTTTGCCAAGGGATATAAATTTGCCTGCCTCAACCCTGTATTCCTTATTTAAATCTATAATTGTCACATCGGCCTTCCTACCTTTTTTCAAGCTTCCTCCGGAAATACCCAGTATCTTTGCAGGGTTATATGAGAGTTTTCTTGCAAGTTCTGATATGCTGATTTTACCATTATGAACGAGATTGAGGCTCAGGGAAAGGGCTGTCTCAAGGCCTGAGATACCAAAAGGAGCAGCATCAAACTCCTGGAGTTTTTCGTCTCTGTGATGAGGTGCATGGTCTGTTGCAATGACATCAATTGTGCCATCACCGAGTCCGTCAATTATAGCAGCTACATCATCCTCTGTCCTCAGGGGAGGATTTACCTTTGCATTAGTATTATAATCAGAGACAGCATCTTCTGTCAGACTAAAATAATGAGGACAGGTCTCAGCCGTAATATTCAGACCATCTTCCTTTGCCTTTCTTATTAATTCAACTCCTCTCTTTGTTGATACATGGGCTATGTGAAGTTTCCCACCTGTCAGACGGACAAGCATAATATCCCTCATAATTATTATCTCCTCTGCCTCTCCGGGGATTCCCTTCAGACCAAGCATTGTTGATACCCTCCCCTCATTCATCAATCCACCTTCCGAGAGATTAAGGTCTTCTGCGTGGGAGATAATCAGACACCCGAAGGCCTTTGAATACTCCAGTGCCCTTCTCATTATTAAACTATTCATCACAGGCCGTCCATCGTCTGAGAAGGCAACGCAGCCAGCAGAATACATCTTTCCAATCTCTGCAAGTTCCTCACCCTTTTGACCTTTTGTTATAGCTCCTATGGGATATACATAACAGTCCCCTTCTGCATAGGCCTTTCTCAGGATAAATTCTGTGACGGTCACATTATCATTAACAGGTTCTGTATTTGGCATACAGCACAGGGTTGTGAAACCACCCTTTAAGGCAGCGGAGGTACCGGTTTTTATTGTTTCCTTGTGGCTATAGCCTGGTTCTCTTAGGTGACAATGCATATCAACGAGTCCTGGGAGCACATAAAGACCTGTAGCATCGATAACCTCCTGTGCTGATGGTTTAAGGTTAAAGACGGAGGGTCTAAGGAAGATATCTTTAATCATGCCCTTTTCAATAAGTATGTCACCAATGCCATCAATATGCTGTGATGGGTCTATTATGTGACCATTTGATATGAGGATATCCACAGAACCTCCCTCGACTCTGCAGTTAGGCTTAAGCCTTGAGTGTTTAAGTCTATCATATCAGGTCATGGAGACACAAGCAATGGATTGAAATAGCGGCGGCCAAAATCAGGCTATAGGCAAAAGGCTAAAGGCGAGAGGATTAAATGTTCCTGTAGCCTAAAGCCTGATTATTCGTCCCGCAAACGTCTAAATGTTGTCAAAGTTTAGTAGGGGCGGTTTGTGTGCTACCCCTCAGGTGGGTCATTGTCCTTCTCTGCCCCATGCCCTTGTGCCTTAGCCTTACTGCCTGTGCGTGTTCACATGCAGACGGGGTTCAGAGGTTACAGGGACCTTTAAGCAAGCCTGCCAGGGGATGATGTTTGATAAAAAACTTGAAGAAAAGATTAAAGAGTCCCTATATGGTTCAGACAGTTTAAACAGTTCGAGCGGTTTCAGTTTCAGTAAGGGCACGGCACGCCGTGCCCTTACTCATTTCAAAGCGCTTTCCCATCGAGAGGCGGTGTATTGGAAAGTGGCTAAGGGAGTATCGGCTCATTCATATCGCCAGAAAGGGGTAAGCTTTCTGCAGAAGGGCCCACAGCCTTTATCATGTAGAATATCCTTTTACCCTCAAGTCCTTCTAAGGTTGCATCCGTAAAGGCAGGTATTAGGCTTTCACCGATTATTTTGAAGTCCCTCTCATCTTCGAGCCTTCTGTATATCCTGTAACCCCTGACCCAGGTCTCTGGTGACTCTCTCCAGAGGATAAAAACCCTGCCCTTATCAGGTACGAGTCTGATCTCAGAGGGGGGGGAAGGTATGTAATCCTCCGGCCTGATAGTAACGACCTCTGATGGGGGGCCTTCGTTTATTATGTCTGTTAGTGTGACAGACCTTATGATGTATCGGACAGGTCTTTCAGGTGAGGCCCTATCAGTGAAGAGGGTTTTACACAGGGGTTTTTCATTGAGGAGGAAATAATCTCCTCCTTCATAAGCCTTATAGATGTTAAAACATGCCCCTATTTCATTCCATGAGAGTTCGATTAATTCGTTCTTGATGACGAATCGTGGATTTTCGGGTGGCTGTGGAAGAGGCGACGGTGTAGCTGTTATCTCTACTGCATCGCTCATTACTCCCCTCAGAGACTTAGCAAGCACTCTATACCTGTAGGCCTTACCTGAGTTAAATTTGCGGTCAGTATAAGAGAGTTTGCTTTCCCGGGCATCTACATAGCCTATTCTCTCAAAATCCCTTCCCTCTGATCTTAACAGGATGAAGCCCCTTATCTCTGTCCTTCTCCTATCGGGGTATGACCATGAGATAATGAGCCCCTTTTCATTGTGTATGGCTCTGAGATTCTCCGGTCTGTCCGGTTTTTCAAAGGGCCTGAGGGTGGGAGGGGCCTTCTTCCCGCAGGCTGAAGATATCAAGCAAAGTATGAAGATGTAAAAAAGGGTCTTTCTCACCTTTTCAGTCGGGCCTTAAATCTTTTGATCTGTCTTAACACCTCTTTTTTTGATGTGCTTCCGCAGGAGCGTTTATTCCTGATAGAGCCCTCCGGGGTGATGACAAAATAGATATCCATGTCTATAAACTCAGAAAATCTCTTGAATTCCTTTATGTTCAGTTCATTCAGGCCTTTTTTGTTCTGAAGACAATGGAGGACTATCCTGCCTGTTATCTCGTGGGCCTCTCTGAAAGGGACACCTTTTCTGACGAGATATTCAGCCACATCTGTAGCGGTTGAATACCCCCCCGAGGCGGCATAATAAAGTCTCTCTGTATTGAACCTGATGGCAGGGACCATCTCTATGAGGACGGAAAGTACTGCCTTAACGGTGTCTATTGCGTCAAAAAGGGGTTCCTTATCCTCCTGCATATCCCTGTTGTAGGACAGGGGAAGTCCTTTCATGGTGGTTAAAAGGGAAATCAGGTCGCCATAGACCCTCCCTGTCTTTCCCCTTACGAGTTCTGCCACATCAGGGTTCTTTTTTTGAGGCATTATGCTTGAGCCTGTTGTAAAGGCATCGGATATTGTTACAAAACCGAACTCTTCTGTTGACCAGAGTACGAGCTCCTCGGCAAACCTTGAAAGATGCATCATCAGTATTGATGCATCAGCAAGGAATTCCAGGAGGGGGTCTCTATCTGAAACAGCATCAATGCTGTTTTCTGCAACCCCATCAAAACCAAGTAATTGAGCAACATATCTCCTGTCTATATTCAGTGAGGTGCCTGCCAGGGCACATGAACCGAGGGGAAGCATATTGAGCCTCTTCAAACAATCCCTGAGTCTTGCCATGTCCCTTTCAAGCATGTGTATATATGCAAGGATATGATGGCTCAGAAGCACAGGCTGTGCCCTCTGCATGTGTGTATACCCTGGCATTATAATATTGATACATGCCTCTGCCACATCGAGGAGGGTCCTCTGCAGTGACCTGATCAGAGAGATTATCTCTGTTATCTCTGCCCTTAAATAGAGCCTTATATCAAGGGCTATCTGATCGTTCCTCGACCTTGCGGTATGAAGTTTCTTACCTGTATTCCCTATCTTTTCTATCAGGGCATTTTCTATGTTCATATGTATGTCTTCGAGGTCCTCTCTGAATCTGAACTTGCCGGACTCTATCTCTGATGCTATCTCTCTGAGACCTTTAATAATCGCCTCTGTATCATCCTTTGTTATGATCCCCTGTCTGCCAAGCATTATTGCATGGGCTATACTTCCCTCAATGTCATATCTCCAGAGACGTTTGTCAAAGGAGATGGATTCACTGAAGGACTCAACGACCTTTGCAGTCTTTTCGGTAAACCTTCCTGCCCACAATTTTTTCATGATTTAGAATATACAGGAGGGCTTAACCAAAATGCAAGGGAGTTTTGTGTTATAATTTTTTATGAAGGCTTTGTCATCAAAGCAGATTAGCAAAGCTGTAGAGAGCCCCACAAATTTTGTGCTTAAACTGTTTGATTTATTATCCCTTCCGTTGATTGTCACTGATAGGGAATTCAGGATTAAGGATTTTACGCCTTCCTTGAAGATCTTACTCGGTCTCGACGATGACTATGCTGGAAGGGATATAAGGGATGTTCTCCCTGTATCATCAATGGTAGATAATGGCATTATGGAAGGCTCTATTGTTGCCTTTTGTGAAAGGAAGGGAGGACAGCCCTTAAAGGCAAAGATAACAGTGGCCTGTTGTGATGACATCTTCTTTATTGTTCAGGATATTTCCAGTATTGAGTTAGATATAGTATCAGGTATATCCGGGGGAAATGGTGGTCTTCTTGAAAGGTTTAGGGAGAAGATGAACCAGATAAACCTGATAAATGAATTAAGCGGTGTGATAAATTCGAGTCTAAGTACCGCCACGGTATTCAGGATAATGATGAACGAGATTAGAAAGAGGATACCCTGTGAGAGGGTGAGCCTGCTTATTTATAATGAACGGGAGCGAAACCTTCTTATCTATGCCCTTGATACAGAACTTGTGACTTTTTTGAAGAAGGGTATTAAGGCACCTATTGAGGGTACGAGTGCAGGCTGGGTTGCTACAAACAATCAACCATTTATAAACTATGACCTCGCCTCTGAGATAAGATTCCCCCTTGACAGAAAACTCCTGAAAGAGGGAATAAGGTCAACAATCAGCATCCCCCTTTACCAGGATAAACTGCTTGGTGTATTTAACCTTGACAGTGCAGTGCCATTCAGGTTTTCAGAAAGGGATCTCGATATACTCTTACCGGTAGCGAAGCATATATCTATAGCGATCGAGAATGCCCTTCTCTTTGAGGAGATAACCAGGGAGAAGAGGGAATGGGAAAGGACCTTTGATGCAATTACTGACCTTGTATGGCTCGAGGATGGTTCTCAAAATATAATGAGGGCTAACCGGGCGCTACTCGAAAAGGTCGGTCTTTCCCTTATGGAGATAACAGGCAGGCATTGCAATGAGATACTTAGCAAAATAGGCATCAAAACTGAGTGTATATGCTTTGAGACAGTGATGACTAAAAGACCATCCTTTCAGGAACTCAGAGGTTCTGCCGGTAGCATTTATCACTCCTGGATATACCCCCTCCTTGATGATGATGGAAATCTTTATGCCATGGTGCACTATCTCAAGGATGTGACATCACAGAAACTCCTTGAACAGCAGTTGATAAGGGCTGACAAACTTGCATCCCTTGGAACCCTGGTTGCAGGTATAGCCCATGAGATAAACAATCCACTCGGTATAATAGCAGGTTATGCTGAGGCGCTTCTGGACAGATGTCAGGAGCCTGAGCTCGTTTCGATTAAGGCCTTCGAGGACTTTCCTGAATACCTCGAAACCATACACAGAGAGATATTCCGGTGTAAGGAGATACTGAGGAGTCTTCTCGAGTTCGCCCGTCCTCATGGAAGTATCTTCAGGCTTCTTGACATTAATGAACTTATTAAGGAAGTAATCCTACTTATCAATCACAGGGCAGTGAGATTGAGGCATAATATTGAACTAAGATTAGGGGATGAGATTCCAAAGATTTACGGGAACCCCGGGGGATTAAGGCAGCTTTTTATGAATATTTTGATAAATTCTCTTTATTTTACGCCCGAGGGGGGCAATATCACTATCGAAACAGGTGTTGAAAGGATCGAAATGGATGGTGAGATGGTACGGATATCTATAAAGGATAATGGCCCTGGTATTCCAGATGATATCATAGGCAAGGTCTTTGACCCTTTTTTTACTACAAAACCAATCGGTGAAGGGACAGGACTTGGCCTTGCCATCTGTCATAAAATCGTTGAAGAACATGGTGGATGGATAGGTGTTGACAGCAAGGAAGGCAAAGGAACGACCTTTATAATAAGATTTAAGAGTGCAGGAGATGATAAAGGTACTCGTTGTTGATGATGAAGAGCCCTTCAGAAGGCTTCTCAAAAAGGAATTATCGAGAAAGGGCTTTTCAGTTGAAGTGGCTCCTGACGGAGAAAGTGCCCTTAACCTCGTGAAGAATGATTTATTCGATGTGGTTCTTCTTGACATAGTGATGCCCGGGATGGATGGAATCACAGTTATGAAGAAGATAATGAAAGACCCATCTGCGCCTGCCATAATCGTCCTTACAGGAAGGGCGACTGTCGAGACAGCAGTCGAGGCAATGAAGAATGGGGCATATGACTATTTAACCAAACCATACAAACTCGATGAACTCTTGATAATAATCAACAGGGCTTATGAATACAGGAGATTGCAGATCCGTAACCAGCAACTCCAGCAGGAACTCATGAGGAAGGAATATGCAGAGGACTTTGTATTTAAGTCCGGTGTTATGAAAGAGATACTCAATATGGTAAAGAAGATAGCGCCAACCGATTCAACAGTCCTTATTACCGGTGAAAGTGGAACGGGTAAGGAGATGATCGCAAATCTTATATACCGTTACAGTAACAGAAAAGAGTTCCCCTTTGTAGCCCTTAATTGTGCAACCCTTTCTGAAAATCTCATGGAGTCAGAACTCTTTGGCCATGAAAAGGGTGCCTTTACGAATGCCTTTCAGACAAAGTATGGCATAGTGGAGGTGGCAGATAAAGGGACACTTTTCCTTGATGAGATAGGTGAGATGCCTCTCAGTCTTCAGGCAAAACTTTTGAGATTCCTTGATTCTGGCGAATTCAGGAGGGTTGGAGGGAATAAGACATTGAAGGCTGATGTAAGGGTATTGACGGCCACCAACAGGGACCTTTACGAACTGGTGAAGCAATCTGAATTCAGACAGGACCTTTATTACAGGCTTAATGTTATTAATATTAAGATTCCGCCTCTTAGAGATCGAAAAGAAGATATCCCTGAACTTTCCAGATATTTCTTGCGAACACATACTCAAAAACTATCAAAGCCAATTAAGGGAATAGATGAAAGGGTAACGGAACTATTTATGGAATATCACTGGCCAGGTAATGTTAGAGAACTCGAAAATGTCATTGAAAGGGCTGTTATACTTACTGATACGGATTTTATAAAACCTGAGGATTTATCGCTCTCTCATGTAAGGGTGGATACGAAAGGCCCTTCGAACTCCTTAGAAGAGATCGAAAAGGCCCATATCCTTAAGATTCTTGAGGAGACAAAATGGAATCAATCGAAGGCGAGTAAGTTACTCGGCATTGACAGAAAGACCCTTTATCTGAAATTAAGAAAATACGAAATAAAGACATGAAGGTCTCAAGAGGTTTAACAGTGAGTAAATCTTCTATGTCCTTCTTGTGATAGCTACCTCTTCTATCTTGCCCTCCCTGATGGTATAGCCCTTTACAACAGGCACATCTTCTGAAAGACTTATAATTATATAAACCACATCATAGAAGGCAAGGCTTACGTCCTTTCCAGAGGGATAGGCTGGAGCACAGGGATGAGAGTGAAATATGGCAAGCATGGTTAGCCCCCTTGACCTTATCTCCTTCATGACCCTGAACTGCTCCGAAGGCTCCAGCATATAACTCACAGGAGAATTCTCTATATTCTTCATCCTGTAGATTTCACTTACAATACCGTTATTGCCAGCCAGGATACCACAGGCCTCATTTGGATAACCATCCCTGCAATGAGATATCATCTCCTCAAATATGAGGGATGGTAAAATAAGCCCTTTCTTTTTTTCAGATTCTGCAGTAACCTGCATCATAATCCTGCAGTTCTGTTATGGTTGGTTTCTCCCCACAAACAGGACAATCAGGATTCCTGGGTATGCGGACGCGCCTGAATGTAGTCTTAAGGGCATCGTAAATAAGCAGGGAATTCTTTAAAACATCTCCCTTTCCAAGGATCAATTTGAGGACCTCAATGGCCTGTAAGGAGCCCACTACCCCTGTAATAGCCCCTATTACCCCTGCCTCCTGGCAGGAGGGCACAAGACCAGGAGGTGGCATCTCTTCAAAGAGGCACCTGTAACAGTGACCTTCACCGGGTACAATGGTTGTTACCTGACCTTCAAATCTCAGGATGGCACCGCTAACAAGAGGCTTTTTTAACATCACACAAGCATCATTAACAAGATACCGGGTGGGGAAATTGTCACTTCCATCAACAACTATGTCGTAATCCTTAATTAAATCAAGGATATTATCCTTTGTAATCCTCTCCTTAATTGCCACAACTCTGACATCAGGATTCAGTGCCTCAAAGGTGGCCTTTGCTGAAAGTGCCTTGGACTGTCCAAGACGCTCGGTATTATGGGCGATCTGTCTTTGAAGATTGCTTAACTCCACTGTATCATTGTCTATTATACCGATGGTCCCGATACCTGCAGCGGCAAGATAATATCCCACAGGGCAACCCAAACCTCCTGCGCCAACTATAAAGACCTTTGCCTGCAAAAATTTTCTTTGTCCCTTGCCGCCTACCTCTGGAAGGATTATATGCCGGCTATATCTCTGAAGTTGTTCCTCTGTAAAGTCCATCAATCCTTCTCCTTTCTAACAAGGATTATCCAATCCGTATCATTTATCTTTTCAACCCTCAAAACCTTATGGCCATGGTCCTCCATAGACTTTGGAATACTTCTTGATGCCTCTTCATAATCAAGGAGTATCTCAAGGGTCTCGCCCACCTCCATATCCTCAATAGCAAGCTTTGATTTCACAAATGTATAGGGGCATACAAGCCCTTTAATATTTATCTTCTTATCAACCTTTGTCTCATCCATAAAAACTCCTTAAAAGCTTTTTGAGATTATAGTTTAAAATATTTTTCCTTGCGAAATCTATACTCAGGGCTGAGACCTCGCTGCTTCTATAATAGTGACCTATTAAAACCCTAACTTCGCAACGTTTTAGGGAATAAGTTCAGGTTTAATATCTTTTCTATCTTCTCAGCCTTGTGGGGAATCTCGCTCAAACTCTTCTCTTC
>FWWM01003564.1_pt1 | contig 28155 bp, 30 predicted proteins | sample 2228351 | NCBI WGS metagenome assembly FWWM01 (sample SAMEA103939774, study PRJEB20133) | metagenome | reverse complement strand
CCTAAAGGGCTTTCGCGCCCGGGGGCAGGCATGGAGAAGCTATACGAGGGCAAGGCAAAGATCCTCTACCCGGAAGGGGAGCACCTCCGCGTCTACTTCAAGGACGAGGCCACGGCCTTCAACGCCCAGAAAAGGGGGGTCATCCCGGGCAAGGGGGTGGTGAACAACAAGGTCTCCGCGGCCCTTTTCCGCCTCCTCATGGCCCAGGGCATCCCCACCCATTTCCTGGAGGAGCTTTCCGACCGGGAGATGCGGGTGAAGCGGGTGGAGATCATCCCCCTCGAGGTCATCGTCCGCTACCGGGCGGCGGGCAGCTTCGCCCGGCGCTACGGCCTGGAAGAGGGCATGCCCTTTAGGGCCCCTTTGGTGGAGTTCTCCCTCAAGAACGACGCCTTAGGGGACCCCTTGATCTGCAAGGAGGCGGTGCTCGCCCTGGGGCTCGCCACGGAAGAGGAGGTGGAAACCCTCACCCGCCTGGCCCTAAGGACGGGGGAGGTCCTAAGGGCCTTCTTCCTGGAGCGGGGGCTTGAGCTTGTGGACTTCAAGCTGGAGTTCGGCCGCCATGGGGGGGAGATCCTTCTCGCGGACGAGATCAGCCCGGACACCATGCGGCTTTGGGACCTGAAGACCGGCGAGCCCATGGACAAGGACCGTTTCCGCAAGGACCTGGGGGGTGTGGAGGAGGCCTACCAAGAGGTCCTGAGGCGGGTGTTGGGGTGAAGATGCGCTACCAGGCGACCATTCTCATAGAGCTCAAAGAGGGCATCCTGGACCCCCAGGGCCGGGCGGTGGAGGGGGTCCTAAGGGGCCTAGGCCACGAGGTGGAGGCGGTGCGGGTGGGGAAGGTCTTGGAGGTGGTCTTCCCCGCAAGCGGCGAGGCGGAGGCCCGGGAAAAGGCCCAGGCCATGGCCCGCCTCCTGGCGAACCCCGTGATGGAAACCTGGACCCTGGAGGCCTTGAAACCCCTATGAGGTGGGCCATCGTCCGCTTCCCCGGCTCCAACTGCGACGAGGACGCCCGCTTTGCCTTTGAGCGGGCGGGGATGGAGGCGGAGTTCGTCTGGCACACGGAGCGGGAGCTAAAGGGCTTTGACGGGGTCTTCCTCCCCGGGGGGTTCAGCTACGGGGACTACCTCCGTGCGGGGGCCCTGGCCGCCAAGAGCCCCATCATGGAGGAAGTCCGGCGGTTCGCCCGGGAGGGGCGGTACGTGATCGGGGTGTGCAACGGCTTCCAGGTCCTCACGGAGGCCGGGCTTCTCCCCGGGGCCCTCCTCGCCAACCTCAACCTCCACTTCACCTGCAAGTGGGTGGGGGTGCGGGTGGAGCGGAACGACCTCCCCTTCACCCGGCGGTACGAGAAGGGCCAGGTCCTGAGGCTGCCCATCGCCCACGCGGAGGGGCGGTACTACGCGGACCCCGAGACCTTGCGCCGCTTGGAGGGGGAGGGCCTCATCCTCTTCCGCTACGCCCCCTTAAAGGGGGAGGAGGACTATAATCCCAACGGGAGCCTTCTGGACATCGCGGGCATCGTGAACGAAGGGGGGAATGTTCTGGGGATGATGCCCCACCCCGAGCGGGCGGTGGACGAGGTCCTGGGGGGGACGGACGGCCTGCCCCTTTTCCTGGGCCTGAAGGAGGGAAGATGAAACCCAAAGCCATCACCTTTGATTTCTGGGGCACCCTCTTCACCGAGGGGCCGGCGTTTTTGGAAAAGGTCATGCCCGCGCGGTACGAGATCCTCCTGGACGCCCTTTCCGAGGCCGGGCACCCCGCGGAGGAGGGGGAGGTGCGGGAGGCCTACCGGCAGGCGGCCCTGGCCTTTGAGGAGGCCTGGCGGGCGGGGGAGCACCTGTCCACCTACGACCGGGTGGCCCGCATCTTCGCCCTGCTGGGAGCCCCCCACGACCCCGGCCTCATCGCCCTCACCGCGAGGAGGCTGGAGGAAAGCTCCCTCCTCGTGGACCTCACCCCCTTGCCGGGGGTTTCCGCCCTGAAGGAGCTCGCCAAGAGGTACCCGCTCGCCCTCGTCTCCGACACCGGCGTGACCCCGGGAAGGCTCCTCCGGGAGCACCTGAAAAGGCAGGGCCTGGACCTCTTCCAGGCCTATAGCTTCTCCGACGAGACCGGGTACGTGAAGCCCCGCCCGGAGGCCTTCCGGGTGGCCCTCGAGGCCCTGGGGGTGGCCCCGGAGGAGGCCCTCCACGTGGGGGACCTGCCCCACACGGACATCAAGGGGGCCTTCGGCGCGGGCTACCCCTGGGCGGTCCAGTACGTGGGCCTGAAGGAGGTGAACGGGGAGGTGAAGCCCACGGCCAAGGTGAAGGACCACCGCGAGCTCCTCCCCCTCCTCACGTGATGGAGACCCTGGCCCGCGAGCTTGGCATCCCCGAGGGGGAGTACCGGGAGATCCTGAGGCGCTTGGGCCGCGCCCCGAACCGGGTGGAGCTCCACCTCTTCAAGGTCATGTGGAGCGAGCACTGCGCCTACAAGAACTCCCGCCCCCTCCTCAAGGAGCTCCCCAAGGAGGGGGAGGCGGTCCTCCAGGGCCCGGGGGAGAACGCGGGGGTGGTGCGCATCGGGGAGGGGTGGGCGGTGGCCTTCAAGATCGAGAGCCACAACCACCCCTCCGCGGTGGAGCCCTTCCAGGGGGCGGCCACGGGGGTGGGGGGGATCATCCGGGACGTGATGAGCATGGGGGCCCGGCCCATCGCCCTCCTGGACTCCCTGCGCTTTGGCCCGCCGGAGGAGGCCAAGGGCCGCTACCTCCTCAAGGGGGTGGTCTCGGGCATCGCCTTCTACGGGAACGCCATCGGGGTGCCCACGGTGGGGGGGGACCTCTACTTCCACGAGGGCTACCGGGAAAACCCCCTGGTGAACGCCATGTGCATCGGCCTCCTGCGGGAGGACAAGCTCAAGCGGAGCCGGGCCTCCTTGGGCCGACCGGTCTACTACGCCGGGGCCAAGACGGGGCGGGACGGGATCGGCGGCGCGGCCTTCGCCAGCGAGGAGCTCTCGGAGGACAAGGAGAAGGACCGGCCCGCGGTCCAGGTGGGGGACCCCTTCCTGGGGAAGCTCCTCCTGGAGGCCACCCTCGAGGCCATCGAGGCCGATCTGGTGGAGGGCGTGCAGGACATGGGGGCGGCGGGGCTTACCAGCAGCCTGGCGGAGCTCGCCCACAAGTCCGGTCTCGGGGTGGAGCTTTTCCTGGACCGGGTCCCCACCCGGGAGGAGGGGATGGGGCCCATGGAGCTCCTCCTTTCCGAAAGCCAGGAGCGCATGGTCCTGGTGCCGAAGGAGGGGAAGGAGAAGGCCCTGGAGGAGGTCTTCCGCAAGTGGGGCTTGGACTGCGTGCCCGTGGCCCGCACCATCCCCGAGCCCGTCTTCCGGGTCCTCTTCCGGGGGGAGGTGGTGGCCGAGGTCCCCACGGAGGCCCTGGCCGAGGCCCCCACCTACGTGCGCCTGGCCCAGGAGGACCCGGAGATCCGGAGGAGGCGGGAAACCCCCATCCCCCCCCTTGCGGTGGACCCCAGGGAGGCCCTCCCCAAGCTCCTCGCCTCCCCCAACCTCGCAAGCCGGGAGGCGGTCTACGAGCGCTACGACCACCAGGTGGGCACCCGCACCGCCCTCTCCCCGGGCCAGGGGGACGCGGCCGTGCTCTGGATCAAGGGCACCCACCTGGCCATCGCCGCCAAGGTGGACCAGAACCCCCGCTACAGCCTCCTGGACCCCTACCTGGGGGCGGTCCACGCCCTGGCCGAGGCCAGCCGCAACGTGTCCGTGGTGGGGGCGAGGCCGCTTGCCTACACCGACGGGCTCAACCTGGGAAGCCCCGAGACCCCGGAGGGCTACCACGAGCTCCGGGAGACGGTGCGGGGGCTGAAGGAGGCGAGCCTGGCCCTGGGGCTTCCTGTGGTCTCGGGGAACGTCTCCCTCTACAACGAGTCGGGGGGGCGGCGCATCCCCCCCACGGCCATGGTGGGGGTGGTGGGGGTTTTGGACGTGCGCCGGAGGGCGGGGATGGGCTTTAGGAGGCCGGGGGAGGTGGTCCTCCTCATCGGGGAGGAAAGGGGGCACCTGGGGGCCAGCGAGGCCCTTTGGGTCCTCCTGGGCCTCGAGGTGGGAAGCCCCCCGCCCATAGACCTTGCCCGGGAGAAGGCGGTGCAGGAGGCCATCCGTACCCTGGTGGCGGAAGGGGTCACGGACACCGCCCACGACGTGGCGGAAGGGGGTCTTTTGGTGGCCCTGGCGGAGATGACCTTCCCCTACGGGATCGGGGCCACGGTGGAGGTACGGGAGCGGGGCCCGGAGGCCCTCTTCGGGGAGGCCCCAAGCCGGGTCCTCTTCACCGTGCCCAAAGAAAAGCTCCCCGAGGCCACGGCCCGCCTCGAGGCCTGGGGCCTCCCCTACCGGGTCCTGGGGGAGACGGGGGGGAGGACGCTCACGGTCCTGACCCCCGAAGGGGTGCTAGAGTGGGGGGTGGACGAGCTCTTGGCGGCCTGGAAGAGGCCCCTACGGGAGGTGCTGGATGGATAAGCCCCAGGAGGAGTGCGGGGTTTTAGGGCTTTGGAGCGGGGAGCCGCTGGATGCGGCCGGGCTTTTGCACCTGGGCCTCCTCGCCCTCCAGCACCGGGGGCAGGAGGCCGCGGGGATCGCGGTTTCCGACGGGCGGGAGTTTGCGGTGGAGAAGGACCTCGGCCTGGTGAACCAGGTCTTCACGGAAGAGCGCCTCTCGCGGCTCCGCCTTCCCGGGGCCCGCTTGGGCCTCGCCCACGCCCGCTACTCCACCACGGGCTCCAACCTGCGCTTCAACGCCCAACCCCTCACCGCCCGCACCGCCCACGGGGTGCTGGCCATCGCCCATAACGGGAACTTTGTGAACGCCAAGCCCCTCAGGGACCGCCTTCTCAAGGAGGGGGCCACCTTCCAGAGCACCACGGACACCGAGGTCATGCTCCTCCTCCTGGCCCGCATGGGCCACCTCCCCCTGCCGGAGGCGGTGGCGGAGGCCATGCGCCTTCTGGAAGGGGGGTACTCCATCCTCCTCATGGACCGCACCACGGTGGTGGCCTTCCGCGACCCCCACGGGGTGCGCCCGCTTTCCATTGGGAAGGCCCCCTGGGGCTACGCCTTCGCCTCCGAGCCCCCAGCCCTCGCCCTCATGGGGGCGGAGTACGTAAGGGACGTCCGCCCCGGGGAGGTGGTCTGGGTGGAGGAGGGGGAGCTCAAAAGCCTCCAGGCCCTTCCCCCGAACCCCACCCCTTGCGCCTTTGAGTGGATCTACTTCGCCCGGCCCGACAGCCTCCTGGACGGGGTGGAGGCCTACGCCGCTAGGGTCAGGATGGGGGAGGAGCTCTTCCTCGAGGCCCCCGCGGAGGCCGACCTCGTGGTGCCCGTGCCGGATTCCGGCATCGGGGCCGCGGTGGGCTACGCCCGGGCCTCGGGCCTGCCCCTGGAGTTCGGCCTCTACAAGAACCCCTACGCGGGCCGCACCTTCATCCAGCCCACCCAGGAGCTCCGCGACCTGAAGACCAGGCTCAAGCTTTCCCCCACGGGGGCCGTGCGGGGCAAGCGGGTGATCCTCATCGACGACTCCATCGTGCGGGGCACCACCAGCAAAAGGATCGTGCGCATGCTCAAGGAGGCGGGGGCCCTCGAGGTCCACTTCCGGGTGAGCAGCCCCCCCATCCGCTTCCCCTGCTACTACGGCATCGACACCGCGGCCCGCAAGGAGCTCATCGCCGCGGAGAAGAGCGTGGAGGAGATCCGGGCCTACATCGAGGCGGACTCCTTGGCCTTCCTCTCGGAGGAAGGGGTCTTGAGGGCCATCGGCCGGCCCGTCTGCCTGGCCTGCTTCAACGGCCGCTACCCCGCCGGGGTCCCCCTGGAAGGGGAGAAGCTCGCCCTGGAAACCCTTTAGCCCCGCCTCCGCGCCAGGAACACCCCAAGCCCAAGCCCCCCCAAAAAGCCCAGGAGGAGGAAGGCGAAGGCGAAGGCCCCCGTGGAGGCCAGGTGCCAGCCGAAGAACCAGTAGCTGCACACCGCGTACCGCTCCACCTGCACCCGGACCAGCTCGGGGAGGTCGCGGCTGGTGGTGAAGTTGATCAGAATAATGGTGAAGAGAAGGACGAGCGCGGTGAGGGCAATACCCCATTTGAACCAGGTGAGGGCGTTCCCTTTCATGCCCTAAGCTTACCGGATGCCCCTCCGCTTCGGTATAATCCCCCTATGCTCGGGACCAGGGTGCGGGACGAGGAGATCTTCCGGCTCATCGCCCTCGAGGAGAAGCGCCAGCGGGAGGGGCTGGAGCTCATCGCCAGCGAGAACTTCGTTTCCAAGGAGGTGCGGGAAGCGGTGGGGAGCGTCCTCACCAACAAGTACGCCGAGGGCTACCCCGGGGCCCGCTACTACGGGGGGTGCGAGGTCATCGACCAGGTGGAGAGCCTGGCCATAGCGCGGGCCAAGGCCCTCTTCGGCGCGGCCTGGGCCAACGTCCAGCCCCACTCCGGTTCCCAGGCCAACATGGCCGTCTACATGGCCCTCATGGAGCCGGGGGACACCCTTATGGGCATGGACCTGGCCTCAGGGGGCCACCTCACCCACGGGGCCAAGGTGAACTTCTCCGGAAGGCTTTACAAGGTGGTCTCCTACGGGGTGGACCCCGAGACGGAGCGCATAGACCTCGAGGCGGTGCGCCGGCTCGCCCTGGAGCACCGGCCCAAGGTCATCGTGGCCGGGGCCAGCGCCTACCCCCGCTTCTGGGACTTTGAGGCCTTCCGCAAGATCGCGGACGAGGTGGGGGCCTACCTGGTGGTGGACATGGCCCACTTCGCGGGGCTGGTGGCCGCGGGGCTCCACCCGAACCCTGTGCCCCACGCCCACGTGGTGACCAGCACCACCCACAAGACCCTGAGGGGCCCGAGGGGCGGGCTCATCGTGGGGAACGACCCTGAACTGGGGAAAAAGATAGACAAGCTCATCTTCCCCGGCATCCAGGGCGGCCCCCTGGAGCACGTGATCGCGGGGAAGGCGGTGGCCTTCTTTGAGGCCCTCCAGCCCGGGTTCAAGGAGTATAGCCGCCTGGTGGTGGAAAACGCCAAGCGCCTCGCCCAGGAGCTTGCCGAGCGGGGCTACCGCATCGTCACCGGGGGTACGGACAACCACCTCATGCTGGTGGACCTCCGCCCCAAGGGCCTCACGGGCAAGGAGGCGGAGGAGAGGCTGGACGCGGTGGGCATCACCGTGAACAAGAACGCCATCCCCTTTGACCCCAAGCCCCCTAAGGTGACCTCCGGCATCCGCATCGGCACCCCCGCCATCACCACCCGGGGCTTCACCCCCGAGGAGATGCCCAAGGTGGCCGAGCTCATTGACCGCGCCCTCACCGAGGGGCCCTCCGAGGCCTTAAGGGAGGAGGTGCGGCGGCTTGCCCTGGAGCACCCCATGCCCTAGGGCCGCACCGTGCGGATGAAGGCCGCCGGGGTGAGGACCCTTAGGGGCAGGTCCTCCCGGCCCAGGAGGGGACCAAAGTGGCGCAGGTCCCCGGTAAGGAGGTGGGTGGCCCGCGCCGCCACCGCCGCCGCCAGTACAGGAAGGTCCTTTTCCGGGAGTAGGTCCATCATCCAGGGCAGGGGCCTGGCTTCGGGTACCTGTTCTATGGGCTCTAGGAGCGCTTCCCAACGCTGGAGGGCCGAGGGGGCTTTCTGCTCTAGGTTTCGGTGGGCTTCCAGGAGGCAAAATCCGCTGGTGCAGAGCTTGAACCGGCCCCGCTTCCCAGCCTCCCATAGGGTGGAGAACACCGGCCCTCCTAGGGCCATGGAGAAGAGGACGTTGGCGTCCAGAAAAACCTTCACTCCAGGCCCCAGGCCCGTCGGAACTCCGCAAGCTCCTCTGGGCTAACCTCCGCGGCTTTCTGGAACTCCTCTAGACGCTCCTCGGTATAGACCTCGTAGCTGAGGAGAAGGGCAGGTTCCAGGACGATTTTGCCCCCCTCCACCCGCAAGAGGAGGGCATCCCCAGCCTTGAGGCCAAGCTTCTCCCGCACTTCCTTGGGGAGGGTGATCTGGCCCCTTCGGGAGAGGATGAGGGGGGTGGGCATACTTTCAGGATAGCAGAAAATCCGTAGGATCGCTGCGCATTCCGGGTCCGGGGGCCTTTAGAATAGGAGGCGGATGCTCCGCCGCCTCGAGGTGCAAAACCTCGCCGTCATACGGGAGGCCGCCTTGGACCTCGCCCCCGGCCTCAACGTCCTCACCGGCGAGACCGGGGCGGGGAAGAGCCTCTTCGTGGACGCCCTGGCCCTCCTCCTTGGGGGAAAGCCCGAGGGGCTCGTAGGGCCTTTCGGGGATAGCCTCCTGGTCACCGCCTTCTTCCAGGGGGAAGGGGAGGAACGGGTCCTCTCCCGCCGGGTGGGGGCCCGCTCCACCCCCCGCATCGACGGGGAGGTGGTGAGCCTCAGGGAGCTGGCCGAGGAGGCCGAGCGCTGGGCCTCCCTCCACGCCCAGCACGCCGCTTTCGCCCTCCTCCGCCCCAAGCGGCAGGAGGAGGCCCTGGACGCCCTCCTGGACCCCGCCCTGAAGGCGGCCTACCGGGAGGCCTACGCCCGCCACCGGGCCCTTCTGGCGGAGAAGGAGGCCCTGGAAAGGGCTTTAAGGCAGAAGGCGGAGCGGGAGGACCTCCTCCGCTTCCAGCTCAAGGAGATCCGGGAGGCCAAGCCCGCCCCCGGGGAGGACGAGGCCCTGGAGGGGGAGGCCCGCCGCCTGCGCCACCTGGAGACCTTAAGGGCCCGGGCCGGGCGGGCCTACGCCCTCCTTACGGAGGAGGGCGGGGCCGACCTCCTGGCCCAGGCGGCGCGGGAGCTCCAGGCCGCGGCCCGGGTGGACGGGGGCCTGGAGCCCCTCCTTCAGGACCTGGAAGGGGCCCTCAGGGCGGTGCGGGCGGTGGCGGTGGAGCTCGAGGCCTACCTGGAGGGCCTGGAGGCGGACCCCGCGCGCCTCGAGGCCCTGGAGGCCCGGCTCGCTCTCCTGGAGCGCCTGAAGCGCAAGTACGGCCCCACCCTGGAGGAGGTCCTGGCCCACGCAGAAAGGCTGGAGGAGGAGCTTAGGGGCCTGGAGGGGGGGGAGGAAAGGCTTAAGGCCCTGGAGGAGGCCCTAGGGGCGGCCTGGGCCGAGGTGCGCTCCAGGGGGGAGGCCCTGGGCCGGGCCCGGCAGGAGGCGGCGAGGCGGCTGGAGGCGGCCATGGGGGAGGAGCTTGCCGTCCTGGGCCTTCCCCAGGCCCGCTTTCTGGTGGAGCTCATCCCCCTTCCCGAGCCCGGGCCTTCGGGCCTGGAGGAGGTGGCCTTCCGCTTCTCCGCCAACCCCCACCTGCCCCCAGGGCCCCTCTCGGGGGCCAGCGGCGGGGAGCTCGCCCGCCTGGCCCTGGCCCTGGCCCTCCTCACGGGGGCCGAGGCCCCCACGGTGGTCCTGGACGAGGTGGACGCGGGGCTTGGGGGGGAGGCCGCCTGGCGGGTGGCCGAGCGCCTGGCCCGCCTGGCCCAACGCCGCCAGGTCTTGGTGGTGACCCACCTGCCCCAGATCGCCGCCAAGGCGGACCGCCACTTCCGGGTGGTGAAGGAGGGGGAGGGGGTGCGGGTGGAGCTTCTGGAGGGGGAGGCCAGGGTGCGGGAGCTCGCCCGCCTCCTCTCCGGCCAGTACACGGAGGCCGCCCTGGCCCACGCCCGCGGCCTTTTGGAGGGAGGATGATCCGCTACGTGGAGTGCCCCCGCGACGCTTGGCAGGGCTTTCGCCGCTTTATCCCCACGGAGGAAAAGGTGGCCTTCCTGAAGGCCCTCCTGGAGGCTGGCTTCCGCCACCTGGACCTCACGAGCTTCGTCTCCCCCAAGTGGGTCCCCCAGATGGCGGACGCGGAGGAGGTCTTGGCCGCCCTCCCCCCTCCCCAGGGCCGGACCTACCTGGCCATCGTGGCCAACGAGAAGGGCCTGGAGCGCGCCCTGAGGGCCAAAAACCTCACCCACGTGGGCTACCCCCTCTCCCTTTCGGAAACCTTCCAGCGGAGGAACACCAACCGGGGCCTGGAGGAGTCCTGGCCCCTGGTGGAGGCCATGGCGAAGGCGGTGGAGGGGCGGCTGGGCCTGGTGGTCTACCTCTCCATGGCCTTCGGCAACCCCTACGGGGACCCCTGGGACGTGGGGATGGTGGTGGAGGCCGTGGCGCGCCTTAGGGCCCTTGGGGTGAGGGAGATCGCCCTGGCGGACACCTACGGGGTGGCGGACGCGGGGCGGATCCGGGAGGTCTTGGGGGCGGTGGTGGAGCGCTTCGGCCCCGAGGGCGTTGGGGCCCACCTCCACGCCCGGCGGGAAGAGGCCTGGGAAAAGGCGGAGGCCGCCCTCGAGGCCGGGGTCTTTTGGCTGGAAGGGGCCCTGGCGGGGGTGGGGGGGTGCCCCTTCGCCGGGGACGAGCTGGTGGGGAACCTCCCCACGGAGCTCCTCCTGCCCCACCTGGAGGCGCGGGGCCTTGCCACCGGGGTGGACCTAAGCCGCCTTCCCGCCCTGGCAGGGGAGGCCGCCCGGCTTAGGGCCCTTTACGCCTAGGCCGCCCGGCGGTAGAGGCCGGGGTCTGCGGGGTTGGCCACCGCCTGGACCCGCTTCAGGAGTTCCTCAGGGGGCAGGCTGAGAAGGGCGGTGAGCTCCCCCGGGGCCACCACCGCCTCGTAGAACTTGCGCGCACCCCCCGCCTCCAGAAGCCGGATGGCCTCCGCTAAGGCCTCCTCCCCCCCGGGGAAGGCGGGGCCGAAGGCGTCCGGTATGAGGAGGTCTTTCTTCCCGTGGAGGAGGAGGGCGTAGCGGGCCTTGTCCCTCCGGTCCTGCCAGTCGGTGATGAGGTAGACCTTGGTCTCGGGGAGCTTCAGGCCGCGGAGGGCCTCCTTTAGGGCCTCGAGGGAAAGCCTGGGTGCCGCGCGCAGGCCGATGCGTTCCATGCCCCTATCCTACCCCCAGGAGCTTGCGGGCGTAGATGATCTGGCCCGCGTGGTGCTGGGCGTGCTCCACCAGGTGGTGGAGGACGTGAACCCTCGGGGCCTCCACCCCTTGGCTCCCCACCCGCACGGGGGCAGGAAGGTCCTCCTCCTTGAGCCCCCTTAGGGCCTCCAGAATGGCCCCCCAGGCCTCCTTAAAGCGGGCCGCCACCTCCTCTTTGGGCTCCGCCTCGCCCAAAAGCTCCCACTCCCGGCCCCGCCCCGCCCAGTGGGGGAGGGCCAGGGGAAGGGCGTAGGCGGCGAGGCGCAGGGAGCTTCCCGCAATGTGGCGCACCAGGCCGCCGATGGGGTTCACCCCCTCCTTGGGCCGCCACCAGAAGGCCTCCTCGGGAAGGTCGAAGGCCCACCTCTCCAGATGGGCCTCCACCTCCTTAAGCCCCTTGACCCAGGCGGACACCGCCGGGGGCAGCCCCGGCTCCAGGGGTTCTAGAAAGGGCGCGGGCATGCCCTTACTCTACTCCTCGTGGAGGTCTTTGAGCGGGAAGCACGGGCCCTGGACGAGGCCATCCGGGACTTCCTCGCCTGGAAGGGGCTTGGGGTGTCCTGCCGGGCAGGGTGCTTCGCCTGCTGCTACGGCTGGGTGACCGCCTCCCGCCTCGAGGCGGAGGCCCTCCTCCCCCACCTCACCGAGGCCCAGCGGGCGAGGGTACGGGCGGAAGGGCAGGCGCGGCTTGCCCTCCTCAAGGAGGCCAAGGACGACCCCCGCTTTCCCGAGCGCTTTTTCCTCCTGAAGCGGCCTTGCCCCCTCCTGGAAGGGGGGCTTTGCGGGGTCTACCCCCACCGCCCCCTGGCCTGCCGGGGGGTGCTTACGGACGAGGACCCTGGCTACTGCCAGCCCGGAAACCCCCATCCCGCCCCCAAGGCCCACCACGGCCCCGGCCACTACCTGAAGGTCCCCCACCGCATGGCCCGCATGGCCATGGAGCGGTTTTGGGAGGAGGAGGGGAGGCGGTACGGCTTCGTGCTCCTGGGGGAGCTTTCGGGCCTCCTCTACCTTCTGGAAGAGGGCCTTCTCTCTTCCCGGGAGGAAACGGAAGCCCGCCTAGGGGCCTTAGGGGTCCTAGGCGGGCGGTTCGGGTACCAGATCGTCTAGGCCTGCCCTTCCGCCACGGGTTCGGGGATGGGCCCGAAGGTCTCCTCGTAGCGGGCCACGTTCTCCGCGAGGCTCCGGAGGAGGGCCTTGGCGTGCTGGGGGCTGGTGATCACCCGGCTCACCACGATGGCCCCGCCCTGGGGCTGGAGGAGGGCGAAGTCCAGGATGAACTCGTTCTTGGTGTGGGCGATGAGGGCCAGGTTGGTGTACCGGCCCAGGGCCGTGTCCTTGTCTATGTTGATGTCCAGCTTCATCTCCGTCATAGGGCCTCCTCAATCTTGGGCAGGGCCTTCTTCAGGCCAAGCCGCGCCCGGCCTAGGCTCCTCATCCCGTCCAGGAAGAGGAGCAGGTGGTGGCCGGAAAGGGGCACCAGGAGCAGGGTGCCCTCGGGGTACTCTACCATGACCTCCTCCACCCCCTCCTGGCCCAGGGCCTGGCCCAAGGCCTTGGCCGTACCCAGCACGGTGGCCGCGCGGGCGGAGAGGAGGTCCGCCTCCGGAGCCCCCTCCTCTTTGAGCTCCTCCACCACGAACCCGTCCTCCGAGAGGAGGGCCACCGCCAGCACCCCCCGGACGGCCTTGAGCTCCCTTAAGGCTTCCTCCACCCCTAACCTCCTATAGTCCCACTAGGCGCAGGGCGATGCGGGAAAGCTCGTTGCCGATGGCCTTGCGGTCCATGCCCCGCTCGATCACCGCCCCCAGCACGTACCCCCCCACCTTCACCGCCAGGACCTCCTGGTCCTCCGTGGCCAGGGTGAAGCGCCGCACCTCCCCCCCCAGGGCCTCCGCCAGGGGGGTCATGTGGCGCACCAGGGAGGCCAGCTCCGCGGCCAGCACCTCCGCCGCAGGGGCCCCCCGGCCCAGGGCCTCGATGACCAGCCCGTCCAGGCCGGTGAGCACCGCCCGCTTCACGCCCAGGGGGGCCAGGCTTTCTAGGTACGCCATGCCGCCTCCAGGATGCGTTCCGCCGCCCACCCCGTCATGAGCCGGGCCTGGCCCAGGTTGGCCTCGGGGGGGAGGAGGAGGAGCAGGAAGAGCTCCCCCGTGTTCACGTTCGGTCCACCCCTGACCATCCTGGCATAGCCTACCACATGCCCCCCGTGGACCAGGAGCTCCTCCACCCGGGGGCTTCCCAGGCTTTGGGCGTAGGCCCGCCCCGCCTGGCGGAGAAGGGCCGCGTGCTCGGCGATGGCGGCCTCGAGGTCCACCCGCCGCCGCTTCGCCCCCTCCACCAGAAGCCCGTCCAGGGTGCCCAGGGCCGCCGCCCAGGCCCCCTCCACCCGGTCCAGCAGGGTTTGGAGAACCTCTTCCATCGTTTTTCTGGGGGTGCTTAAAGGGGCCTCCGCCCCTCCAGGGCCTTGCCCAGGGTGACCTCGTCCGCGTACTCCAGGCTCCCCCCCACGGGGAGGCCGTAGGCGGGTCGGCTCACCCTGACCCCCCGCTTCTTGAGCTCCTCCGCCAGGTAAAGGGCGGTGGCCTCCCCTTCCACGGTCATGGAGGTGGCCAGGACCACCTCCTCCACCCCCTGAAGCCGCCGGAAAAGCCCCTCCAGGTTCAGGGCCTGGGGGCCGATGCCCTCTAGGGGGTTCAGAGCCCCCCCCAGGACGTGGTAAAGCCCCCGGAACTCCCCGCTCCGCTCCAGGGCGTAGAGGTCGGCCACGGTCTCCACCACGGCGATGGTCCTCCGGTCGCGGCCTTCGTCCTGGCAGATGGGGCAGAGCGCCCCTTCCGCCAGGTTGCCGCACGCCTGGCAGACCCCTAGGGCCTTAAGCCCCTCCAGGGCCTCCCTAAGCCCCTCCGCCTCCTCCTTGTGGAAGGCCAGGAAGAGGGCTAGCTTCTGGGCGGTCTTGGGGCCTACCCCGGGCAGGCGGGCTAGGGCGCGGGAAAGCTTGAGGAGGCTTTCGGGGTAGCGCATCTAGAAAAGCTTGCCCAAGGCCTGGCCCACCCCCCCAAGCTCCCGGGCCATCTCCTTTTCCGAAAGCTCGTGGGCCTTCTTCTGGGCGTCCTGGATGGCCACCAGGAGGAGGTCTTCCAGGCCTTCCGGGTCCTCGGCGAAGGCCTTCAGGGCCTCGGGCTTGACCCGCACCCGGAGGATCCGCCCGTGCCCGTTGGCGTCCACCTCTATAAGCCCCTGGGCCGAGCCCGTGACCACCATCCCCTCCAGCTTTTCCTGGATTTCCGCGGCCTTCTTCTGGGCCTTTTGCGCTTCCTTAAGGAGCTTCTGCAGGTTCATGCCTCGCCTCCTCCCGACAGTATAGTGGAGGCATGGAACGGCCGCGCCGCCTGCGCTCCCCCCTGCTTCGGCCCCTGGTGGCCGAGGTGGAGCTTTCCCCCAGGCACCTCATCCTGCCCCTTTTCGTGAAGGAGGAGGGGGAGAAGGAGCCCATCCCCTCCATGCCCGGGGTCTTCCGCTACCCCCTGAAGGAGCTATCCCAGGTGGCGGAGGAGGCCCTGAGGGCGGGCCTTGGGGGGGTGATCCTCTTCGGCGTCCTCCCCGAAAGCGCCAAGGACCCCTTGGGGCGGGGGGCCTACGCGGAGGACGGGGTGGTGCAACGGGCCCTCAGCCTCCTGAAGAAGGCCTTCCCCGAGCTCCTCCTCATCGCCGACACCTGCCTTTGCGAGTACACGGACCACGGGCACTGCGGGGTGGTGCGCCAAGGTCCCTTGGGGTTTTACGTGGACAACGACGCCACCTTAGAGCTCCTCGCCAGGACCGCCCTGGCCCAGGCCCAGGCCGGGGCGGACGTGGTGGCCCCCAGCGCCATGATGGACGGCCAGGTGCGGGCCATCCGGGAGGCGTTGGACCGGGGGGGGTATACCCACGTCCCCATCCTCTCCTACGCGGTGAAGTACGCCTCCGCCTTCTATGGGCCTTTCCGGGAGGCCGCCGCCAGCGCCCCCCAGTTCGGGGACCGCTCCGGGTACCAGATGGACCCCCGGGCGGGCCTCTGGGACGCCCTGCGGGAGGCTCATCTGGACGACCTCGAGGGGGCCGACCTCCTCATGGTGAAGCCGGCTTTGCCCTATCTGGACGTGCTCTTCGCCCTTAAGGGCCGCCTGGCCAAGCCCCTTTTCGCCTACCAGGTCTCCGGGGAGTACGCCATGCTCAAGGCCGCGGCCCTTTCGGGGTACCTGGAGGAGCGCCGGGCTGTCCTAGAAACCCTTTACGCCCTCCGCCGCGCGGGGGCGCAGGGCATCCTCACCTACTACGCCCTCGAGGCCGCCCGCTGGCTAGGGGAGGGCTAGGCCCCGGCCTTCTTGGGCGCGGGGATGCCCCCCGTGAGGAGGGTGTAGAGGGCGGCCAGGCTCACCATGGCCCCCGCCAGGAGGAAGACCTTGGGGGCCCCGATCTGGCCTTCCAAGGCCCCGCCCAGCATGGTGCCGATGAGGACCGCCCCGTTCATCACCGCGCTGAAGGCGGCGAAGATCCGGCCCCGCATCTCCTGGGGGGTGTTGAGCTGGAGGATGGAGCGGGCGGGGACGATGAAGGCGATGTTCGTAAGCCCCCCCAGGAAGAAGGCCACGAGCACCCAGAAGAAGACGGGGAAGACCCCCACCGAGGCCTCGAGGAGGCCGAAGACGAGGAGGCCGTAGAGGAAGACCCGTTCGCGGGGCATCCGTTGGGTGAGCCAGGGGACCACCAGGGTGCCTAAGATGGCCCCCAGGGCCATGGCCGCCTCCATGGCCCCAAACCCCGCCGCCCCCACCCCCAGCCACTTGAGGGCCAGGACCACCCCCAACGCGGTCTCCACCGAGCCGAAGGCCGCGGCCATGAAGAGGGTGCCCACGGCGCGGCGGATGGCGGGGTGGCGCGCCAGGTGGCCCAGGCCCTCCTTCACCCGGGCGAAGAAGGGGAGGGCGGGCTTGGCCTTGGGCCTCAAAGGGGGGAGGCCCAGGAGGATGAGCCCCGAGAGGAGGTAGCTTAGGGCATCCAGATAGAAGGCGAAGGCCGGCCCCACCAGGGCCACCAGCGCCCCCGCGGCCCCCACGAAGAGCACCTCGGAGAGCCTTTCCGCAAGGAGGACCAGCCCGTTGGCCTCGTCCACCTCCTCTTCCGGGACCAGATCCGGGAGGGCGGCGTTTTGGATGGGGTCGTGGAGGTCCCGGAGAAGCTCGATGAGGAAGACCAAGAGGAGGAGAAAGGGGAGGCTCTTGGCGCCCAAAAGGGGGATGAGGGCCACCAGGGGGGCCCTTAGGAGGTCGGACCAGACGAGAAGGGTCTTCCGGTCCTGGGTGTCGGCCCAGGCGGAGAGGAGAGGGGAGAAGACCACCGTCCCAAGAAGCTGCACCCCCAGGGTGAGGGAGACCCAGAGGGCGTTTTCCGTGAGGAGGTAGACCAGGACCAGGAGGGCCACCCGGTGGACCTTGCTCCCCGCCTGGGAAACCAGATAGGCCAGAATCAAACGAAAGAAGGCGGGATGCCGTAACACTTTCATATTCCCGCCCAGTATAGCAGACCTTAGGGCAGGACCAGGTACGCCACCCGCCGCCCTTCCCGGGCAAGGACCAGGGTGCCCTCCCCGGTGCGGTAGACCAGGAGGTCGGCCACTTTTCTGGGGACCTCCGCCGCCTGGCCCACGTAGACCGCGTCCTCCTTCAGCCTGAGGGAAAGCACGGTCTGGCCCACCCGGAGGGCCTGGGGCTCGGGGGTGAGGGCCAGGAGGTGGACCTCCCCGCCCAGGGTCTCCCGGGTGGGGGGACGGCGGCCCAGGTAGTCCTTGAGCGCGCCCGCCAGGGCCTCCGCCTCGCCCTTAAGCCCCAAAGCCTCCCCCACCTCCAGGAGGAAGGGGGCGGGGTCCTGGGGCCCGAGCCGCTTGAGGGTGAGCTCAAGCCCTTTTCGGGCGAAGTCCTGCAGGGCCTCGGGGGGGGCCTGGCGGTACTTCTCGGCCAGGGCGGGGCCGAAGGCCTCCGGGCGGAACTCCCCCTTGAGCCGGGCGGAAAGGGCCCTTAGGAGGCGGAGGTGGGCGTAGTCCTTCTCGGGGTCTAGGAGGAGGGCCAAAACCCGCCCCTCGGAGAGGAGCTCGTAGAGCCGGAGGCCGCTTCGGGCCTCGAGCCTCAGGTGGACCACCTCCCCCTCCCGCACCGCGAAGACCTCGAGGTCCTCAAAGGGGAGGATGAGGGTGTCCTCCAGGACCCGGTCCTCCCCCCCAAGCCCCAGGTGCCAGGCCCCTTCCGCCTGGGCCAGGGTGAGGACCAAAGGCCCGATCTGGACGCGCCCCGGGCGGAGGGGGAGGGTGGCCAGGTTCTCCTCCACCACCCCCACCTCCGGCACCCGGGGCCAGGGGGTGTCCCCCTGGGGGGTGGGGAGGAGGGCGAGGAGGGCCAGGACCTTTTCCATGGCCACCCGGAACCGCCCCCTTTCCTCTTCCAAGAGGAGTTCCCTTCGCCTTTCCTCTTGGGCTTCCCGTTTAAGGCGTTCTTCCAGGCGGGCGATCTCGGCCTCGGTGGCCCCCAGGTGCCGGGCCTCCTCCAGGGCCCTTCTGAGGGCCAGGAGGTCCCGCTTGGGGGGGAGGCCGTAGGCCCCGTCCCACTCCAGGATGCGCATGAGGAAGCGGCGAGGTGAGGGCCGGGTTTCCTCTGGGGGGAGGGGGAGGTGCTGGGGGAGGTGGAGGGCGGTTTCCAGAAACTCCAGGAGGAGGGCCTCGGCCACCTTGGGGTCGTCCAGATCCACCAGGGTGTCGGAAAGGGAGGGGATGGGGTGGGTGGGGGCAAAGCGGGAGAGGTTGAAGTCCCGCTTGAACTCGGGTTTTTCCTTGTATTCCAGGAAGTTCTGCAGGAAAGCGTGGACGAGCCGGAGCTCCTCCCGCCTTCCCGCGAGGAGCTCCTTGGCCCGCACCCGAACTTCGCGCTCCGTGAGGAGCCGCCACACCTTGAGGGCCAGGGCCTTCAGGGGGCTTTCCTCCCCCTTGGGGGGCTCCAGGGGCACGGCCTCCAGGGTGGGGAGCTCCGGGGGAGGAGGCGGGGCCGCCTCCTTCTGGCGCAGGGCCCGGTAGCGGGCGTCCGCCTGGCGGAAGCGCTTGGCCAAGGGCCCTGGAAGGCGGGCCTGGGCCAGGAAGGCGCGGAGCTTCAACAAGGCCCCCTTCCCCCCCTTGGGGGTGCGGCCTGAGAGGAGGTCCTCCACCCGGTACTCGTAGAGGTCCACCAGGTCGGCGAGGTGCTCCACCCTTTCATCCTATAATGGGCCTGATGCGCCTTGCGCCCCGCCTGGTCCTGGCCGCGGTGTCCCACGTGGGCCGTCGGCAGAACAACGAGGACTTCCACCGCATCCTGCGCTACGAGGTGCCCCCGGGGAACCTCCTCCTCCTGGCGGTGGCCGACGGGATGGGGGGCCTCGAGGCCGGGGAGTGGGCCAGCAAGGTGGCCATAGAGGCCCTAAGCGAGGCGGTGAAGGCCTACGCGGAGCACCTGAAAAGCGGCCGGCCGGCGGTGGGCCTGGACCGGGTGATGGAGAAGGCCTTCCTCCTGGCCCAGCGCCGGGTGGAGAAGGAGGCCGCGGCCAAGGGGCGGGGGGGGATGGGCACCACCCTCACCGCCTTCCTCTACGCGGACTGGCTGAAGGAAGGGGTGGTGGGCCACATCGGGGATTCCCGGGCCTACCTCTTCACCCCAAGGGGGCTGAAGCGCCTCACGGAGGACCACTCCTGGGTGGCGGAGCGGCTTAAGGAAGGGGTCCTGACCCCCACGGAGGCGGAGCGCCACCCCTACCGCCACGTCCTCACCCGGGCCCTGGGGCTTCCCGAGGCCCGGTTTGACCTCATCCCCGTGCGCCTCATGCCGGGGGAGGGGGTGGTGCTGGCCACGGACGGCCTTTACGGTCTGGTGCCCGAGGCGGAGTGGCGGCTGGGCCGGGACCTGCAGGCGGGCCTCGAGGCCCTCCTCTCGGAGGCCCTGCGCCGCGGCGGCGACGACAACATCACCGCCGTGGCCCTGAGGGTGGAGTGATGCACCTCCTTTTGGCCTTTCTCCTCGTCCTCCTCACCGCCGCCTTGGCGGTGCGCCTCCCCCCCTTCCCCCTCTTCCTCCTCCTCTTCCTCCTTTCCGGGGGGGCCTGGGTCCTGGGGGCGAGGCTCGAGGCCCTCCTCCCCGCCCTGGCCCTTCCTTTGGGCTTCCTCCTCGCCCCCCGCCTTCTCCTCCCCCGGAGGAGGCGGACCAAGGCCAAGGCCAAATCCCCCCGCCGGGAAAAGCGGCCCACGGGCGCGTCCGAGGAGACCCAGCCCCTTTCGGAGCGCTACGAGATCCTGGAGAAGGTGGGGATCGGGGGGATGGCCACGGTCTACAAGGCCAAGGACAGGAAGACCGGCCGCCTGGTGGCCCTCAAGGTCCCCCAGGAGCGCTTCGTGGGCGATCCCCGCTTCGTGCGCCGCTTCCACCGGGAGGCGGAGGTTCTGGCCCGCATGGACCACCCCAACATCGTCAAGGTCTACGACCACGGCCAGCTGGACGGGGTGCACTACATCGCCATGGAGTTCCTGGAGGGGGAGGGGCTGGACAAGCTCATTGAGGAGAGGCGCCTCACCCTCCGCCAGGCCGCGGCCATCCTGGCCCGGGTGGCGGACGCCCTAAAGCACATCCACGCCCAGGGCATCGTCCACCGGGACATCAAGCCGGGGAACATCATGGTCCTGAAGGGGGCCCTCAAGGAGGACGGGGTGGACCCCCGGGGGGTCCGGCTCATGGACTTCGGCATCGCCGCGGGCAAGGTCCTGACCCGGCTCACCATCACCGGGGCCCGCATCGGCACCCCCGTCTACATGAGCCCGGAGCAGGCCAAGGGGCAGAAGCTGGACCACCGTTCGGACATCTACTCCCTGGGCATCGTCCTCTACGAGGCCCTCACCGGCCAGCCCCCCTTCAGCGGGGGGTACGAGACGGTGATCCACCAGCAGATCTTCCAGATGCCCACCCCCCCCAAGCAGCTCCGCCCGGAGATCCCCCAGGGCCTTTCCGACCTGGTCCTCAGGATGCTGGAGAAAGACCCCGCCAAAAGGCCCCCTCTGGAGGAGGTCATCGCCCTCCTGGAGGGCCCCTGGGAGGAGGAGAAGGGCCTGCCCCAGCCCCACTACCTCCTGGTGGCCGTGGAGGCCAAGAAGGGCACGGTGCGCCTCCTGAGCCTCGAGGGCACCCCGGCCCGGATGCTCTCCGGCATCGGCTCCGCCCCCGGCCACTTCTCCGCCCCGCCCCTGGCGGTGGCCGCGGACGGGGAGGGCGGGATCTGGGTGGCGGTCTTTGAGCACGGCTCCAAGCTCCTCCACCGCTTCTCCCCCGAGGGGAAACTCCTCCTCTCCGCGGGGCCCTACGGGATGAAGCCCGGGGAGCTCCTCTTCCCCGTGGGGCTGGCCTTTGCCGGAGGGAGCCTTTTCGTGCTGGACGGGGAGACGGCCACCATCACCCGCTTCGCCCAGGACGGCACCTACCTGGCCCGCTTCGGGGGGCAGGGGCCGGGGCGGGGCACCTTCCAAGACCCCAAGGCCCTGGTGGCCACCCGGGAGCACCTCTTCGTCCTGGACTACGGCAACCGGCAGGTGCAGCGCCTCACCTTAGAGGGCCAGTACCTCTCCCGCTACGCCTTCCGCAAGGGCCGGGAGAGCCAGGAGCTGAGGCTCCTCGGGGGGGTGGGGGCGGAAGGGGAGAGGCTCTACCTCGCGGACCTCGAGGCTCAGAAGATCCGCGTTCTAGACCTCTCGGGCACGCTCCTCTTCTCCTACGACCTCCCCCGGGAGGAGGGGGAGGACCCCATGGCCCTGGTGGACCTCCTCCCCTGGCAGGGGGTGCTCTACCTGGCCCGCAGGGGGGGGCAGAGGATCCACCGCCTGGCCCTGCCCAAAGGGGAGCCCCTGCCCCCCCTTCCCGTCTACGCCCCCCTTAGGGGCCTCGCCCTCTTCCAGACGGGGGTTTTGGCCAAGGCATGAGGGTGCTGGTGGTGGAGGACGACCCTGGGGTGCGGGAGGCCCTCCTCCTGGGCCTCGGCCTGGAGGGCCACGAGGTGCGGGCCACGGAACACCCCCAGGAGGCCCTGGACCTCCTCCCCTGGGCGGAGGTGGTGGTCCTGGACATCCTCCTCCCGGAAGGGGACGGGTTTGGCCTCCTGAAGGAGATCCGCTCCCGCTCCTCCGTGCCCGTGCTCATGCTCACCGCCCTGGACGCGGTGGAGTGGCGGGTGAAGGGCCTGAAGGAGGGGGCGGACGACTACCTGGTGAAGCCCTACAGCCTGGCGGAGCTCCTCGCCCGCCTCGAGGCCCTCCACCGCCGCGCGGGGCGGAGGGAGGAGGTCTTGGCCTACGCCGACCTCCGCCTCTACCCCAAGCGGATGGAGGCCTACCGGGGGGAGAGGCGCCTCGCCCTTTCCCCCAAGGCCTTCCTCCTTCTGAAGGCCTTCCTGGAGGCCCCGGGGGAGGTCCTCTCCAAGGAGGCCCTCATGCTCAAGGTCTGGGGGGAGGAGGTGGAGCCCGCCACCCTCGAGGTCCACCTCTCCCAGCTCCGGAAGGCCCTGGGGGAACCGAACCCCATCCAGACGGTGCGCGGCTATGGCTACCGGCTTCAGGACCCTACGGGCTAGGCTCCTCCTTCTCCTCCTCCTCTCCCTCCTCCTCCTGGCCTTTCCCCTGGCCCTCCTCACCGCCAAGGAGGCGGAAAAGGCGGCCAGCGAGGACCTGAGGCGGGCCCTTCTCGCCCGCCTTTTCCTCCTCAAGGAGGAGGGCCCCGGGGAGGAGGAGGCCCTTCTCGCGGAGCTCCTCCGCCTGGCCCAGACCTTTGGGGGCGGGGTGGGGTTCGTGGTGGGGGAGGGGGTGCGCTACACCGACCTAAGCCCCCCGCCCCTCCCCGAGGCCCTGTTCCAAGCCTTGGGGGAAGGGCGGCCCTACCAGGGGGTGCACGCGGGGGGTGTGGCCGTGGCCCTGCCCCGGGGGGAGGGGGGGTTCGGCCTCTGGGTGCCCCTGGAGGGGGTGGCGGGGCTTGGGCGGAGGCTCCTCCTCCTTTGGGCCACCTGGGGGGGCGGGGTGCTCCTCCTGGTCTTCCTCCTCGGGGTTTTGGGCCTGCGCCTGGCCCTAAGGCCCCTGGAGGGGCTGGCCCGGGAGCTTGCCCGCCGCTCCCCTCAGGACCTAAGCCCCCTCCCGCCTCCAGGGATAGAGGAGCTCCGCCCCGTGGTGGAGGCCCTAAACCGCCTCTTCCGGGAGGCGGACCGGCTCCTAAAGGAGCTTTCCGAGAAGGAGGCCCTTTCCCGGCGCTTCGCCCAGCACGCCTCCCACGAGCTCCGCACCCCCTTAGCCGCCCTCAAGGGGCACCTGGAGATCCTGAGGCGCCACCCCGGCGAGCCCCGGGCCCTGGAGGGGGCTTTAAGGGCGCTGGAGCGGATGGAAGGGGTGCTGGGGGGCCTTCTGCGCCTGGTGCGCCTCGAGGCCACCCCCCCCAGGCGGGTGCCCCTGGACCTCCGGGCCTTCCTGGAGGGCTTCGGCCTGGAGGTGGAGGGGGAGGGGCGGGCCTTCGCGGACCCCGACCTCCTGGCCCTGGCGGTGGAGAACGTCCTGGAAAACGCCCGCCGCCACGGGGCCCTGCCGGTGCGGGCCTTTTTGGAGGAGGACGAGGGAGGGGTTTGGATCCGCCTCCTAGACTCCGGCCCGGGGTTTCCCGAACCCCTTCTCCCCCAGGCCTTCCAGCCCTTCGCCCACGGGGGGCGGGGGACGGGGCTCGGCCTCGCCCTGGTGGCCGCGGTGGCCCGGGCCCACGGGGGGCGGGCGGTGGCGGAGAACCGGGGTGGGGCCCTGGTGGGCCTCCACCTGCCTTTAGGTTCGCTTAAGGAGGCCCCCGGTGCGCCCTTTGGGGAGGTGGGCTAGCCTGGGGCCTGGAGGTGATGGGAATGCGGAACGCCTTAGCCGCGCTTCTCCTACTGGCGGGCCTGGCCGTGGCCCAAGGGACGGGCGTGGACTACCGGCAGGCGGCCCTTGCGGCGGGGCTCCTCGCCCGGCTCCAGACCGTGGAAAAGAGCGTCCAAGGGGAGGAGAAGCTCCTCACCTGGGCCAAGACGCTAAAGGGGCGGGCGGAGCAGGCCTACGCCCAGGGGGCCCACTTCAAGGCGGCCCGGGAGGCCCAGGCGGCCCTCCTCCTCTTCCGGGCGGCTTCCGCTCCTACGGAGGCCCAGAAGGCTCAGGTGGGCCGGGGCCCCAAGGGCCGGTGGGACCACCGGGGCCTGGGCTTTAGGGATGGGCGCTTCCGGATGCACCGCTTCCCCCAGGCCCCCGCGCCGGGGATGAGGGGCGGGCCCGCCCTGGTGGACCGGGCGGAGAAGGAGCTGGCCTACTACCGGGGCCAAGACCCCCTGGTGAAGGACCTCATCGCCGAGGCCAAGGCTAGGCTGGAGAAGGAGCCCGTGAAAGCGGCCCTCCTGGCCCGGGCGGCCTTGGCCCTCATCTCCGCCGAGCGCGGGTTCTAGGAGGGTAGGGGAGGGGGAAGGGTCATGCGCGCTTGGGCCTTCCTCCTCCCCTTCCTCCTCTTGGCCCCCCCGGCCTTCGGCCAGGGGCCTGGCGAGGTCCTCGCCCGCTGCGCCCTGCTCCTTAAGGGCCTCGAGGTCCAGGCCCTCTACCGGGAGGAGGGAGTAACCCTGGCCCTCCTGGGCCGGGGGCGGCCCTACCTCCTCCTGGCCCTGGAGGGGGGCCGGCCCCTGCCCTACGCGGGCCCCTTGCGGGGGCGGCCCCTGGGCCGGAGGCCCCTCCCCTTCCTCCCCGAGCTCACCCTGGCCCGGCGGGTCCTCCTCCTGGAGGGGGAGTACCGCTGTTTGGTCCTCCACCGGGGCCGGGTGGTGGGGGTGTTGCGCCTGGACCCCTCCCTGGAGCCCATTCCCTTAGAGCCCCCTCCTGGCCCTTAAGATGGGGCCTATATGGAGCCCGGGCTCTATGCGGTGGAGGGCCCCCCTGCCTCGGGGAAGACGGAGCTGGCCCTGGCCTGGGCCAGGGAGGTCCTCAAGGCCCGGGGCCGGGTCTACTGGGTGGGCCTGCCCCACCAGCGCGCCCATGTGTTCGGGAGGCTGGGGAGGGAAGCCCTCCTCGGCCTGGAGTTCCTCTCCTTTCAGGCCCTGTACTACCGCCTCCTGGCGGAAGGGGTGGGGCTGAGGCCCCTCCTCCCGGGGGCGGGCCGGGTGGCCCTGGTGGGGGAGGCCCTGAAGGAGGTCCATGGGGCCGCCCCCGCCCCCGGGGAGGCCCGGCTCTTCGCCCGGGCCATCGCCGAGCTCAAGCGCTTCGGCCTTGGGCCCTTGGGCCTCCCCAAGGAGGGGGAGGCGGGGCGGCTTAGGCGGGTCTTCCTCCGCTACGAAGGGCTCAAGCGGGGCCTTTGGGACTACGACGACTTCCGCCACCGGGCCCTAAGGGCCCCCTTGCGCCTTTTCCCCAAGCCCCACCTGGTGGTGGTGGACGGCTTCCGGGAGGTGGGGCCTTTGGACCTCCTCTTCCTGAAGCGCTTGAGCCGGAAGTTCCCCGTCCTCCTCACCGCGGTGCGCCTGCCCGAGGACCTGCCCCGCTACCAGGTCCTCCCCAAAAGGGAGGTGAGGGCCGAGGTCTGGGCCCTGCCCAACCCCGTGGAGGAGACCCGCCACCTCCTAAGGGCCCTCAAGCGGGCCCTGGCCCCCCGGGAACTTGGAGGGGAGGGGCTTGACCCCTTTGAGGTCCTGGTGGTGGCCCCCGAGGAGCGCATCCCCGGCCTTCTCCTCCTCAAGGAGGAGTACGGCCTTCCCCTCTTTGACGGGCGCGAAGCGGCCCTTTCCGCCCTGGAGGGAGGGGAAAGGCTCCTCGCCCTCTTAAACCCCCACCCCACGGGGGCCGACCTCCTCCTCCTGGGGTTTGAGGCCCTGGGAAGGAAGGCCCTTAGGCTCGGCCTGGTGGGCCTTCCCGCCCTGGAGAAGCTCGCCGGGGAGGAGGGGCTTGAGGGGGAGTTCCGGGCCTTTCTGGATCTTTTGCCCAAAGGCAGGCTGGGGTGGGCGGGCTATTTGGAGTGGGCGGAAGGGGTTTTGGACCGGCTCGGGGTGGCCCATAAGCCCCTCTTTCTGGAAAGGCTCCGCATGGCCCTCCGGGTGAGCCCGGAAGATCCCCTTCCCTGGTGGCGGAGCCTCCTCCTGGACGAGACCCTGCCCCCCTCCCCCGTCCGGGGGGTGGCGGTGGTGCCCCCTCTAAGGGCCCTGGGGGTGCGGGCCCGGCGGGCCTACCTCCTGGAGTGGGTGGAGGGGCGCTACACCCTGGGGGAGCGGGAGGACTACTTCTTTCTGGAAGAGCTCCGGGCGGAGGGGTTTGACCCCTACCGCCTCCCCAAGCGCCTAAGGGGCCTGGACCCCCTTTTCCGGGAGGAGATGGCGGGCCGGGGGGAGGAGGTCTACCTCCTCTACCCGGAAGCGGGGCTTGGGGGCGGGTACCTCCCCATCCTTCAAGGGGAAAGGCCCGAGCCCCTGCCCCCCGCAAGCCGCCTCGAGGCCCTCCCCGAGGTCCCTTTCACCCCCCCTCCCCCTAGGGCCAAGGGCCCGCCCCGGCACCTGGAGCTCCTTAAGGGCCTCAAGGACTGCCCCTTCCGGGCCTACCTCCTCCACCTGGGCCTGGGGCAAAGAGACGGCGCCTTGGGCTGGCACCTCCTGCCCCGTGAGCTGGAGCCCCTCCTCGCCCACCCGGAGGTGGGCCCCTGGCTGGAGCGGCACCGGGGTTTGTGGGAGGCCTTGCGCTTCTGGGAGTATTGGAGGGTGCAGGATGGCCTCATCCTGCGCCTGGATGCGGTTCGGCGGGAGGGGAAGAGGGTGCGCCTCTACCGCCTCCTGCCCCCGGGGGAGGCCAGGCTGGAGCCGGACCGCTGGACGGAGTGGTACGCCGTGGGGAGCCTCCTGGCCTCGGGCGTGGAGGAGGTGGAGGTCTGGCTTTGGCCCTGGCTGGGGGAGCCTAGGCTCTACGCCAAGCCTTTCCGCAAAGGCCCGGACGGTAGGGTTCCAAACCAAGCCCGGGAGGCCCGCCAGGAGGCCCTTAAGGCGTACCAGGAATGGCTCGCGCAGCCCCTCCTCCCCCGGCCGGGTTCGGCCTGCTTCGGCTGCGCCTTCGGCGACGTCTGCCGGAAGGAGGCGGGATGAGGCTTTACGTGGCTTCCGCGGGCACGGGCAAGACGGAAACCCTCATGGGGGAGCTCAAGGCCCTCCTGGAAGGGGGGGTGCCCTTAAGGCGGGTGGCCGCGGTCTCCTTCACCCGCAAAAGCGCGGAGGAGCTCCGCTTGAGGGTGCGGAGGCTTTTGGAGGCGCACCGGGAGGCTTTCTGGGCTAGGGAGGCCTTGAGGGAGGTGCACGGGGCCCTCTTCACCACCCTCCACGGGTTCATGGCCGAGGCCCTGCGCCACACCGCCCCCTTCCTGGGCCTGGACCCGGACTTCAGGGTGATGGACGGCTTCCTGGCCCAGGCCCTCTTCCTGGAGGAGGCCCGAAGCCTCCTCTTCCTGGAGGGCCACCCGGAGGCCCCGGAGCTCCTGGAGCTTCTAGAGGCGCTTTACGAGAAGCGCTCCCTGGCGGAGGCCTTCACCCCCCTTCCGGGGGCGGAGGGCCTCCTCGCCCTTTACGAACGGGTCCTGGCCCGCTACCGCGCCCGCACCCAGGAGGTCTTGGGGCCGGGGGACCTCGAGGCCAAGGCCCTCCTCCTCCTGCGCCACCCGGAGGCCCTTGGGCGGGTGGCGGAGCGCTTTTCCCACCTCCTGGTGGACGAGTTCCAAGACGTAAACCCCCTTCAGGGCCGCTTCCTCCGCGCCCTGGAGGAGGCGGGGGTGCGGGTGGTGGCCGTGGGGGACCCCAAGCAGTCCATCTACCTCTTCCGGAACGCCCGGGTGGAGGTCTTCCTAAGGGCCAGGGCGGCCGCGGAGGAGGTGCGCGCCCTAAGCCGCACCCACCGCCACGCAAAGCAGGTGGTAGAGCTCCTCAACCGCTTCACCGCTCGCTTTTTCCGGGCCGAGGAGGGGAACCGGGTGGAGGGGGTGCGGGAGGCGGAGGGCCGGGTGGAGGTGCACTGGGTTTTGGGGAAGCTGGAGGAGGCCCGAAGGGCAGAGGCCCGGCTCCTGGCCCAGCGGCTTCTCGCCCTGAGGGCGGAGGGGATCCCCTTCGGGGAGATGGCGGTGCTGGTGAGGGCCCGCACCAGCCTCCCCCCCCTGGAAAAGGCCCTTAGGGCGGCGGGGGTCCCCTTCGTGCGGGGGCGGGGGCAGAGCTTCTTCGCCCGGCCCGAGGTGCGGGACCTCTACCACGCCCTCCGCCTGGCCCTGGCGGAAAGGCCCTACGCCCTGGAGGACCGGCTTTCCCTCCTGGCTTTCCTCAGAAGCCCCTTCCTGGGCCTGGACCTTTCCGAGCTGGAAGAGGCCCTCCGGGCGGAAGACCCCTGGCCCCTCCTGCCCAAGGGGGTGCAGGAGGCCCTGGAGGGGCTAAGGGCCCTGGCCCCCCTTCCCCCTTTGGAGGCCCTAAGGCGCCTGGCCCGGGACGAGGGCTTTTTGCGGCGGATCTCCAGACGGGCCCGGGCCAACCTGGACACCCTGCTCCTCCTGGCCGCGGGGGCGCGCTTCCCCACCCTGGAGGACCTCCTCCTGTGGCTCGCGCTTCGGGCCAAGGACCCGGAGTCCGTGGAGCTCCCCGAGGGCGGAGGGGGGGTGACCCTCCTCACGGTCCACGGGGCCAAGGGCCTGGAGTGGCCGGTGGTGGCCCTGTACGACGTGAGCCGGGGCCCTTCCGAAAGGCCGCCCCCCCTCCTGGTGGACGAAGAGGGCCGGGTGGCCCTGAAGGGCACCGAGGCCTACCGGGCCCTCCTGAAGGAGGCGGAAAGGGCGGAAAGGGAGGAGGCCCTGAGGCTCCTCTACGTGGCCCTCTCCCGGGCCCGGGACCTCCTCCTCATCACGGGGAGCACCAGCCAGCGGCCAGGCCCTTGGGCAGAGGCCTTGCAGGCGCTCGGCCTGGGCCCGGACGCCCAAGACCCCTGGGTGGAGACCCACCCCCTGGAGGCCATCCCCCCCCTGCCCCCCATCCCCCAAGCCCCCCAGGACCCGCGCCCCGCCCCCT
>FWWM01005364.1_pt1 | contig 28161 bp, 21 predicted proteins | sample 2228351 | NCBI WGS metagenome assembly FWWM01 (sample SAMEA103939774, study PRJEB20133) | metagenome | reverse complement strand
CGGCCTGCGCCGCGCCCGTGGCCGCGCCGGCCGGCGGCGAGGCCGCTCCCGCAGGCGCGGAGGCAGCTCCCGCCGCAGCTCCTGCCGTAGGCGCCGAATTGCCCGTCCCTCGGGAAGACGCCATCATCATCAACGAGACCACCGTCTACACGATCTTCGGATCGGCCAACCCCTTCGTGCCCAACGGGACGATCCAGTCCGGCTACTACCAGTGCGTGCAGGAGCACCTCTTCTACATCAACTGGGCGACCGGCGAGTTCATCAACTGGCTGGCCGAGAGCTACGCTTACAATGATGACTACACGCAGCTCACGATCAAGACGCGCCCCGAGGCCAGATGGAACGACGGCCAGCCCTTCACCGCCGCCGACGTCGAGTTCACGATCAACATGGTGAAATCGGGCGCCGGCCTGTCGTGGGGGGCGACGATGAGCGAGTGGGTGGCGAGCCTGGAACGGCCCGATGACTACACGCTCGTCATCAACCTGACCAAGCCCAACCCGCGCTTCCACATGAACTTCGCCCGCGCCTGGTCCTTCCCCGTCGTCGCCAAGCATGTCTGGGAGAACCAGGACCCCATGACGTTCAAGAACTGGCCGCCCGTGGGCACAGGGCCGTACAAGGTGCTCCAGGAGATCCCCGATCGCCGCATGTTCATCTTCGAACGCGACGACAACTACTGGGGCATCGCCCGCGGCTATCAGCCCGGCCCCAGGTACGTCGTCTGGCAGACCAGCCCGCCGCCCGAGGCCGAGATCGCTGACCTCCAGAACAACCTGATCGATCACGCCCACTCCTACACCACCGACAAGGAGCTGTTGGAGCGCTCTAAGGAGCTGAATCCCAAGGTCGTGCTCGCCCCCTGGCGCGATCCCTGCCCGCGCGGCATCATGATCAACTGCGCCAAGTACCCGCTGAGCAAGCCCGAGGTGCGCTGGGCGATCTTCCACTGCGTCAACAAGCAGAAGGCCGCGGACGTGCTCTTCCCCTGGCCGACCGTCCCCGCCATCTACCCCTGGGCGGACTGGGGCGGCAACGCCAAATACGAGTACGCCGATATCCTGGCCGAGTTCGACACGGAGTTCAATCCGGCCAAGGCCGCCCAGATCCTCGATGACCTCGGCTTCAAGCCCGGCAGCGACGGCATCCGCGTCGACGATCAGGGCAACAAGCTGTCGTTCCAGATCATCGTGCCGCAGGTGGGCGTCACCGGCGAATACCCCATCGGCCAGGACCTGGCCGACGAGCTGCGCAAGATCGGCGTCGACGCGTCGGTCAAGTGGTCGGAGATGACCCCCTGGGACGAGGCGACGCAGACCGGCACGTTCGACATCAGCTCGATGTGGTTCTGCGGCGACTGGGCCGAGCCTCCCATGACCTTCGCCGACTGGAAGGCCGACAACATCAAGCCGATCGGCGAGCGCGCGACCGCCGGCAACTGGCTGCGCCTGAAGGACGAGGAGCTGACCGAGGTCGTCAAGAAGATGGAGGTCACAAGCCCTGACGACCCGGCCATCGAGGAGCTGTACCGCCAGGCGTTCCGCCTCTACATGAAGAACATGCCCGCCATCCCGGTGGTGCAGACGACCTTCGTCATGCCGTTCAACACCACCTACTGGACCGGCTGGCCGGAGGAGGGCAACATCTACGCCGTGCCCTTCACCTGGTGGTCGGAGTTCAAGTTCGTGCTCTTCAACCTGAAGAAGGCCGCATAACGGCCGTACAGGAAGGGCAGGCGAAGGGAGCAGTTGCCTTCGCCTGCCTTTTGTCATCAGGGGGTGTGATGGCGCAACATCCGTTTCTCAGATACCTGTGGAGGCGCCTCGCGATTTATCTGATCACGATCTGGGGCGCTTTCACGGTCGCTTTCGTCTTCTTTCATCTCGTCCCCGGGGACCCGATCGGCGCGTTCGTCGCCTCGATGGCGCAACGCGGCCAGAAGGTGCAAGACGCCGAGGCGATGATCCAGGCCTACCGCCAGATGCTCGGCCTGGACGGCTCCCTGCCGCAACAATATGTGCGCTATCTGGCCAACGTCTTGCTGCGGTTCGATCTCGGCCCCTCGCTGATGGGCTTCCCCACGCCAGCCATCGAACACATCATGCGCTCGTTGCCGTGGACGATCGGCCTGTTGGGGCTGTCCACCATCATCGCCTGGCTTCTGGGCTTCTTCATCGGCGGGCTGGCCGGCTTCCGCCGCGATTCGCCGTTCTCGGCCGCGCTCACCAACACGGCCATCGTCATCTCGCAGATCCCTCCCTACTTCATGGCGTTGGCTCTGCTCTTCCTCTTCGCCTACACGCTGAAGTGGCTGCCCACGCGCGGCGCCTACGCCGCCAACGTCACGCCCGGCCTCACCTGGACCTTCATCGCCAGCGTCGTTCGCCACGGGACCCTGCCCGCGCTCTCGGTCATCCTGATCGGCATGTTCGGCTGGACCCTCTCCACGCGCGCGCTGGTCGTCTCCATCCTGGGCGAGGATTATCTCCTCTTCGCGGAGGCGAAGGGCCTGCCCAAAGGCTGGATCCTCGGGCGCTACGTCCTGCGCAACGCCATGCTGCCGCAGGTCACAGGGCTGGCGATGTCCCTGGGGTTCATCATGAACGGCTTCTTCCTGGTCGAGTGGGTCTTCAACTACCCCGGCATCGGCACCCTGTTCCTCAACGCCATCGGCATGCTCGACTACAACGTGGTGCAGGGGATCGTGCTGATGTCGATCGTCGTGATCCTGACGGCCACGCTGCTGATCGACCTGCTGTTGCCGCTCATCGACCCGCGCGTGCGTCTCGGCTAGAGGAGGACGATCATGAGCTTAAAAGACGCCTGGCAGCGGAGCGGCTACTTTCGAGTGGGGATCGTCCTCTTCGGGCTGCTGGTGCTGATCGCGCTGGCCCAGCCCTGGCTCAACCGCCTCCTCATCGGCGACATCAACCCGATCACGATGGGATCCTTCAAGGCGTATCTTCCTCCCTCCGCCGAGCACTGGCTGGGCACCGATCGCTGGGGCCGCGACTGGATGGCGCAACTGCTCCTGGGGCTGCGGTATTCCCTGCTCATCGGCGCCATCGCTGGCGTGGCGGCCACCTTCGTCGGCATCCTCTTCGGGTTCGTGGCTGGCTACAAGGGGGGAAGGCTCGATAGCCTCCTGCGCACCGGCACCGACATGGTCCTGGTCATCCCCAGTTGGCCTTTGCTCGTCACCCTCTCGGCGTACATCCCCAAGCTGACGATCCCAGTCATGGCGCTGCTGCTGGCCCTCTTCAGTTGGCCGTGGGCCGCGCGCACGATCCGTTCCCAGGTGATGAGCCTCAAGGGGCGGCCGTATGTCGATCTGGCGATCAGCACGGGCATGGGGGACCTGGAGATCATCTTCACCGAGATCCTCCCCAACCTCCTGCCCTACCTGGGGGTCAGCCTGGCCAGCTCGATGGTCGGCGCGATCCTGGCCGAGGTGGGGCTGGAGCTGATCGGCCTGGGGCCAGGGGACATCACGACGCTGGGGCTGATGATCAACTGGGCCACGCGGTGGGGCGCGCTCGCCCTGGGCAAGTGGCAGATGGTCTTCGCGCCGGTGGTGATGCTCGTGCTCATCTTCGTCTCGCTCAACCTCATCAACATGGGGCTGGAACAGGCCTACAACCCCCGCCTGCGCGAGGTCACGGGAGCGTAAACGCAGAAGAGAGTGGCTGCTGATGGAACAACCGTTGCTTGAAGTCAGCGATTTGCGCGTGTACTACCGCAGCATCCGCGGCGAATATAAGGTGGTCGACGGCGTCGATCTCACCGTCCATCGCAACGAGATCTTCGGGATCGCGGGCGAATCGGGATGCGGCAAATCCACGCTGGTCGAGGGCATCCTGCGCCTGGTGCGCCCGCCCGGCTACATGCCCACTGGCCGCGCGACGTTTCACCTGCTCGACTGGGGCGCTAACAACCAGGTCGATCTGCTCCAACTGACGGCAGATGAGCTGCGCGAGATGCGCTGGAAGCACCTATCGTATATCCCGCAAGGGTCGATGAACTCCCTCAACCCGGTCATGCGCGTCGAGGACCAGTTGCTCGACGCCATCCTCTTCCACTCCGACATGGCGCGCAAGGCGGCCCGCCAGCGCGCGCGCGAGGTGCTGAGCATGGTGGGCCTGCCCGAGCGGGTCGCCCGCTCATATCCGCACGAGCTGAGCGGCGGCATGAAGCAGCGCGTGTGCATCGCCATGGCCATCACCCTGCAGCCGCAGTTGATCGTCGCCGACGAGCCGACCACGGCGCTCGATGTCAACGTGCAACGCGCGATCCTCGAGGCCATCGCCAACATCAAGGCCGAAACGGGCGCCACCATCATCTTCGTCAGCCACGACATGGGGGTCCACGCCGAGCTGGTGGACCGTCTGGCCATCATGTACGCCGGCAAGGTGATGGAGATCGCCAGCGTCTACGACGCCTTCGACGACCCGCTCCATCCGTACAGCCAGCGCCTGATCGCGTCGATCCCGGCGCTGGGCGGCCAGCGAGTGCGTCTGGAGGGCATCCCCGGCCTGGCGCCCAGCCCCTTGGCGTGGCCGTCGGGATGCCGCTTCCATCCGCGCTGTCCACGCGCGCTGGAGATCTGCAAGCAGGTCGATCCGCCGCTGGTCGCCGTCGCGCCAGGCCGGCAGGTCGCCTGCCATCTGTACTCCGCCACCCCGCTTTGACGAGGACGACTGTGGAACGAACCGACGCTTTGCTCGATGTGCAACATGTGACCACGATCTTCGAGGGGGCCGGCGGGCTTTTCTCGCGCCAGCGTGTGATCGCCGTCGACGACGTCTCCTTTCGGATGGACGGCGCTCGTCCCACGCTGCTGACGATCGTCGGCGAGAGCGGCAGCGGCAAGACGACGCTGGCGCGCGCGATCCTCGGCCTGACGCGTCCCACCGCCGGGACGGTGCGCTTCCGCGGCAAAGACATCTACAAGATGTCGCGCGCCGAATGGGCCGCTTACCGACGCGAGGTGCAGCCGGTCTTCCAGGACCCCTACGCCACCTACAACCCGTTCTACCGCATCGATCGCGTGCTGGAGATGCCGATCCGCAAGTTCAAGCTGGCGTCGTCGCCGGCCGAGGCGCGCCAGAAGATCGAGGAGGCGCTGCATGCCGTCGATCTGCGTCCGGCGGACGTCATCGGCCGTTACCCCCACCAGTTGAGCGGCGGCGAGCGCCAGCGCGTGATGCTGGCGCGCATCTATCTGATGCGGCCCAACCTGATCGTCGCCGACGAGCCGATCTCGATGGTCGACGCTGCCCTGCGCGCCCTCTTCCTCAACATCCTCCTCGACTTTCGCGACCAGCGCGGCATCTCTTGTCTCTTCATCACGCACAACCTGGCCACCGCCTACTACCTGGGCGGCGAGATCATGGTCATGTGCAAGGGGCGCCTGATCGAACGGGGAGACATGGATGTCGTGATCGCCCAGCCGGCGCACCCCTACACGCGCCTGCTCGTGGAGTCGGTGCCGGCCAGCACGCCGCGCCAGCGCTGGACGGACAAGCGCGGCGCGGAGGCGATCGCCGCCAGCGAGCTGCACGTGCAGCCCAACGCCTGCGTCTTCGTCTCGCGCTGCCCGCACGTGATGGACATCTGTCGCCAGCAGCGGCCCGCGCTGCGTCCGGTGGGGGGCGAGCAAGAGGCGGCGTGTTTCCTCTACGGATGACACAGGAGCAACGATGGCTGGCCTGCTCTATCGAGAAGACATGGACGACGTGCGCCAGCGCCTCACCACCTGGTGGCAGGGCGGCGATATCGGTCGGCCGGCGCTGGCGGTGACGGCCCCGCGTGAGCGACCGGTCGAGGACATCCCGGCTATGCCGTGGTCGCCCGGCTGGGTCACCGATTACTCGACGAGCAACTTCGCGTATCGCGTCAACCTGGCCGCGCGCGCCTGCGTCGATCGCTACTATCTGGGCGAGGCTGTCCCTTACGTGGCGCCCGACCTGGGGCCGAACTGCCTGGCCCTCTACCTGGGCGCGACGGGGGTCGAGATGCCGGGGACCGTCTGGTTTCGCCCCTGCATCGAGGATCCGGAGCAGGCGCGCTTCGCGGTGGATGAGGACAACTTCTACTGGCGTTACACGCTACGCCTGACCGAGGCGTTCCTGCGCGTTGGGCGTGGGAAGTTTCTGCTCCAGTTCCCCGACCTGATCGAAGGGTTGGACACGTTGGCTGGCCTGCGCGGCACGGAGCGGCTGCTGGTCGATTTGATCGAGCGGCCCGAGTGGGTGCAGCGCAGCCTGAGCCAGATCACTGCGCTCTATTTCTATTACTACGAGGCGCTCTATGCGCGCATCCACGATGAGGTGGGCGGCTCCGTCTTCTGGATGTGGGCGCCGGGGCGTCTGGCCAAGCTGCAATGCGACTTCTCGGCGATGATCTCGCCGGCGATGTTCGGGGAGTTCATGGCGCCGGTGTTGCGCGAGATGTGTGCGCGCATCCCTTACACGATCTATCACTGGGACGGGCCGGGGGCGATCCCCCACCACGACCATCTGTTGTCGATCCCTGATCTCAAAGTGATCCAATGGACGGCGGGCGCGGGGGCGGAGCCGGGGGCGCACAGGCGGTGGTGGCCGCTCTATCACAAGACGGTCGAGGCGGGGAAGGGGATGTATGTATTGGCGGAGTCGGTGGATGACCTGATCGCCCTGAAGCGTGAGTTTGGGCCGAAGCTGAAGCGGTTCTACATCACGCTGAGCGTCTCGTCGCTGGCGGAGGCGGAGCGGGCGCTGGCGATGGTCAGCGATTGAAAGGTGAACCTGTTGATCTTCCGCACTTGACCCATCAGCCCTCCAGGAAAGCTTTCGAGAGAGCGCGCACGCATTCCACAAAAGAGCCAATCCCTAACCCACGTTGAGTTGTGGCCAGCACCACCTGACTGGTCAGGGCCTCGTCTCCCATATCCTGGGCCGACACAATCACGGTGGGGATGTCGCGCAGGGCCTCGTCAGCCTGCAAGGCAGCCAGCACCTGCCAGCCATCCATGTTGGGCATGACCATATCCAGCAAGATCAGATCCGGACGATGCGCGCGCGCCATCTGCAGAGCCGCCGCGCCGCAGTCGGCTGCGATCACTTCGCAGGCGGGCTGACAGGCGCGCAATGTCCAGGTCATGACCTCCCTGGCTGCCGCCTCGTCATCTACTATCAGGACACAGCGCACCGGTCGGTCCACGCGCGCGATCGTCTGAGCCAACACAGACTTGGTCACCGGCTTGGCGACAAACCCCACCGCGCCAGCTTTGAGCGCTCGGGCGAGCCGCGAGGGATACGCACAGCCGACGATCGGTGTGTCGCTCACCTGCTCCCGCGCTCGATCCACGAATTCCCGCAGCTCCGTCGGCGATCCCATATTGATCACCAACGCCTGCGCTGGGCACTGCTTCAGGGCCTCCACGGCCTGAGCCAGGTCATGCGCTTCCACGAACTCCACCTCTCCATAACGGCGCCTCAAAGTCTGATACAGATCGCCCTCGCGATCGCACACCACAAGGCGCGGCCGGTACTGCCCTTTGGGCAGGCCAGGCCCTCCCTTGCGCGCCATCCACAGCCAGTCTTCCTTGATCCAGCGCCCAGGCGGAGCGATCGGCCCTTCCGGATCAGACAGTGGAAGCTCAACAAAGAAGACCGTCCCCACACCTACCTGACTTTCCACCCAGATGCGGCCTCCGTGAAGCTCCACAAACTGCTTACTGATGCTCAGGCCCAGCCCGCTCCCCCCCTTGGTGCGCAGAGGATCGGCGCTCCCCTGGGCGAAAGGCTCAAAGATGCGCGGTAGATCTTCCGGCGGGATGCCCGGCCCTGTATCAGCCACCTTGATCAGCGCATGACCATCGCGACGAATCACTTCCACCGATACAGAGCCTTTTTCCGTGAAACGAGCCGCATTGCTCAACAGATTCAGGACCACCTGGCGGATGCGCACGCGATCACAGGGGATCAGGGGAAGATCGTCCTGCAACGCCATACGCAACGCCAGGCCCTTCTTATCCAACCAGGGACGCACCACCGTCACCGATGATTCTACGATCTCTTTCAGATCGGCTTCTGTCCGATGCAATGTCAGCCGGCCAGCGTCGGCCTGGCTCAGATCCAGCACATCATCGATCATGCTGGACAGGTGCTGGCAGTTGGCGTAAACGACCTGGAGATGCTCCCAGGCTTTGCGGGGGAACCGTCCTCCATATTGCTTCGGGTCCTCAACCATGAGACTGATCATCCCGATGATGATATTGAGAGGCGCGCGGAGCTCGTGGCTGACCCTTGCGATGAAAGCCTCCTTCTGGCGTCGCGCCTCCTCAGCGGCGCGGCGCAAGAGCGCCATCCGCTCATTGGCCAGGCCTATCTGGCGATTGGCATGAACGAGGTCTTCTAGGGCCTGTTCAAGCTCCGCCTGACGGCTGCGCGCTTCTTCCAGTCGCTGTTGGGCGCGGCGATAGTATTCCCATGACCAGCCTGCAACCTGCCGCACCGGAAGGGCAGCGCAGAACATGATCCCCAGGATCGTCCAGATGCCGATGACAGCGACCCAGGAAGTCTCCATCCCGCCCACCTGGGCGAGGGGCAGCAGCAGAGACAATGAAAGCGCGATGGCCGTGGCGAGGCTGGCCAGAAGGCTGATCAATGCGGCGGCTAAAGCAACAGGGAGCACGAGGAGCACGAGAAGGGCTGGAATCCGTAACCACAACGCGCCAAAGATCAGAAGCGCGATTGTGGCCAGGATGATGAACCAGCGGCCTACCGATGGTCTCCAGGCAGAGAGCCGCCAACTGCCTGTGGCTACCAGCAACAGCAGCAAGGTGAGCGACTCCACCCAACCGATAGTCAAGAGGCCGCCGAGGATGCCAAAGATCAATCCCAATACAAGCAGTGCAGCGCTGATCCAGTTGGGGGGAACTCGAAGATCGGACTCAAATGCAGAGGGAGAGTCCATCATGGCCGACAAGCCTCCTGAGCAGATTGAACCTGTACCCATTATAATAATACTTGTCGGCACGTAGGAATTAAGGAGAAGACAAGCGGAGCCACACCTCTTGTGAGACTCTAAACGGATTCTGACCCAGCCGCGAACCACTCTGGGTCCCCCAACGGGCAACGCAATGTTTACTCTGTGAGTGGTGCTTCTGGGCCTGCGAGATCACCCCTTTCGATAAAGGCGATCAATCCTAGCAGACCTCCCCAGTGGTAAAAGCGATCGCTGTTGAGTTTATCGCATCCTTCGCCAGTATCGGCGTTGTAGTTCTCATGAACATGGCCGTGGGCAAACCATTCTTTGAGCAAAAGTGCTTGCGATTTGTGGACGAGATCTGCGCGCGCCTGCAGCAAGTTATATCGGCGAAGGCCCAGATACACAAGGAAGTTCATCGGCGCCCAGATGCGGCCGCGCCAATAGTCTTGCTCAAGATATGCTGGATCATTACGGGCAATAGCAGGTAAGATCCAATCGCCCCAGAACTCGGTCGGATTATAAAAGTGCTCACGAATCATGCGCTGCGCTTGCTCTGGCGTAACTCCTCCAGCCAACAATGGATAGAAGCTGGTAGGAGACAAGCGACGAACGAACTCGCCCGTGTCGGTGCGGCGATTGAAGAAAGTGCCCGACTCTTCATCCCAGAGTAAGGCGAGGTTGCGACGAAACGCCTCAGCACGCTGTTGTAATTCTCTAGCTTCGGACATCCTACCCAAGACGCGCGCAAGGTCGGCGAGAGCGTCACAATCCACCACATAAAGGCTGTTGAGGCCAACGTCGGCAAGCTGCATCAGATGTGTATCAGGATCGAACGGGATGCCATCGTACATCGGCGAATTGTCGAGGCCAGATTCGTACGCTGCGCCCTGCCAGTTGCCTACATCGTTCACTTCATAGCGGGCGCCTACAAGCGGCGCGTAGGGATCGGATCCCCAACAGAGTAGGCCATTATGCTTACGATGCTGTATCCACCAACGATTCCACTCCAGCAAATCACCAAAGATCTCTTCCAACAGCCAGCGGTCGCCGAACCGGCGGTACAGCTCGCGAACGACCAAAGAGCCTACCGGCGGCTGGGAACGGTCGCGACTCTTGACATTATTCACTGTGCCGAAATTCGGCACGAATCCTCGCTCTGTCTTTTCACGGGTGATCTCGATAGCATTGGCATACGCCAGGTCCTTATGGTCAAGCGCAGCCATATAAGCGGCAAAATAGGTGTCCCAACAGAAGAGCACGTACCCGTTCCAATGGACATTCCAGAGTCGACTAACCGGCGTCACCACGCGATCAAGCGCCGGTTCGTAGATAGTGTTCCAGGCCACGCAGGTCTGTATAGCAGCGTAAACGTCAATGAGATCGCCGAAACGCGCCCTGCGAGCCATGTGCTCCGCTTTGCCGCGGCCAAGAACTTCCTCGATTTCCTGGATCGTACGCTTTCGGCCTGTAGCAATGCCAATGGGAGAATCTAAGGGCAAGGTCAAATAGGGGGCCGACGTGGCGACATAGGGATCGGGCACATTCTCCTTTGTCGCATAAGCATAGATCGTTCGGCCAGGCAGACGCCCAACAAGCGCTTCGCTCTCTTGCGCCACACATCCCGGGCGTCCCCAAAGGAGGCTGGATTCCACGACCAAAGCGGCAGGACGCCTTGGGCGCGCCAAAGGCGTCACCAGCAGGACGAGATCGTCGCCTACAGCAGCACTCTGAACGACGATCTCTATGCTGTTCCAGCATAACTTCAGCTCAGTGTAACTGCCGTCATAAGCATGAGGGCCGAGATGGATTTGCTCTACGTCCTTACCCTGCCGTCCTACCAAAGCCTCTTTGAGGTAGGCGCCGCTGCTGTACTCTTGTAGGCCCAGATTGAGAGCAAATCCATAAGGCAAGAGAACGTGAGACAAGACGCTGCGCGTGTTCCAGGTATTCCAACCACGCGCTAGGCGCCGTTTGAGGCGATCATATTCGTCCATCCTGTGGCTCCTTTGGAGATGAGAAGATTGGGTTCCTGAGCTGAAGTGCTCACCCCTTCAACCCCGTTAGCGTGATCCCCTGGATAAAGAGTTTCTGACCGATAAAGAACAGAATGATGCAAGGGATCAAAGCGATGGTTGAAGCCGCCATTAGGACTTCCCAACGTCCTTGTCCCCCTGCTGGATAAGCGAGGACGCTGGCCAGGCCCAATGCCACAGTTTTGTTCTGCTCGGAGTTCAGGTAGATGAGAGGAGCCAGGAAATCGTTCCAGTGATACAGAAAACTCATCAGTATAGTGGTGATAATGATCGGTTGACTAAGGGGCATGATAATTCGCCAGTAAATGCCGACGACGCTACAGCCATCGATGGCAGCAGCATCGTCCAAGTCTTTGGGAATCGTCAGGAAAAATTGGCGCAAAAGGAATACCTGATAGGCATTGGCAAAGAAGCCAGGCACGATCAAAGGTAGAAAAGTGTCTACCCACTTCAATGTGCGAAACAGAATGAACTGAGGGATCATCGTCACTTGATAGGGTAGCATCATCGTGCTGAGCACGAAGAAGAACAACAGGTCCTTCCCCCTGGCCTTGAGTCGAGCGAAGGCATACGCCACAATCGAACAAGACAGCAAATTGCCAACGATATTGAGAGCCGTAACGAAGCTCGTGTTGAGCATGAAGCGCCCGAATGGCATCAGTTGAAACACATAGGTAAAGTTATCCCACATCAACTTTTCCGGGATCCAGCGCGGCGGGAATAGGAAGACTTCGTAGTTCTGCTTCAAAGCGGTCGTAATCATCCATGCTAGCGGGATCGATACAATGAAAACGCCAATGAGCAAGACCATATGGCTCATCACCGCGACAATCTGCCTTCTTTGCCTGACCGAACTAAGCGAGATCGCCATGCTATGCCTCCACCTCGTAGTAAACCCAACGTTTGGCCAGTCTGAACTGCAGGATTGTCACAAGGAGCACAACAAAGAACAAGACCCATGCTAGGGCCGCGGCATAACCCATTTTGAAGAATTTAAACGCGTTAAAATAGAGATAAAGCGCATAGACCATTGTGGCATTACCAGGACCGCCTTGCGTCATCACATATACCTGTGTGAAGGTTTGAAACGCGCCGATGATACCAGTAGTCATCACGAAGAAGATGGTAGGCGTCATTATAGGCAAGGTGATGTTCAGAAACTTTGCGAGGGCGTTTGCGCCGTCTATTTCCGCTGCTTCGTACAAATGGCTAGGCACCCCCTGCAACCCAGCCAGAAAGATTACCATGCTGCCGCCAAACCCCCATACGCTCATGATGATCATCGCCGGCAGCGCCCAGGCCGTGCTTGCCAGCCAGCGCGGCCCCTCTATGCCCAGATAGCCGAGCAACAGATTGACCACTCCAAATTCTGGATTGTACATAATACGCCACATCCAGGCGACCGCCACGCCGGAGACGACGAAAGGCAAATAGTAAATCGTGCGGTAATACTGTTGCCCCCGAATACGCTGGTTCAGCAGCATCGCCAGCAAGAAGGCGACGATGATGTTCAATCCGACGCTGAAAGTCGTGTAGGTGATCGTTACCCGCAGGGATTGCCAGAAGACCGGATCAGCGACGAACATATCGAGATAATTCTTCAGACCGACCCATTGGGGCGGCAACAACAGATCCCATTTAGTTAAACTGATGATCGCAGATGCGACCATCGGCCCGAGAGTGAAGGAGAGGAAGCCAATGATCCAAGGAGAAATCAATACATAGAACATGACTTCCTGTTGCCGTTCCCACCCGGAAAATCGCAACTTTCTACCAATCACCCTGATTGGCACGCGAACCGCCATGGCCATCATTACCTCTTTATTCATCAAAAGAGGAACCTGGGTCGTCCAGGTTCCTCGCGAGCCAGCTATCGAGCCACCTTACTTACAGGCGCGGTTTGCTCACCCTCCCTACAGTAGCGCTTCGATCTTGGGAACAACGGCTGTGAGCGCCTCTTGCGCAGTCTTCTCGCCAGCCATCACCAACGTCAGTTCAGCAGAGATGATCTGCTCCTCCTGAGTCCAGGTTGGCGTGATCTCATGTAATCCCATGTAGGCCGATGCATCCAGGAACACCTGAACGTTGTGGGGCATCGTCTGATCGTTCAGGTAGAGACCTGGCTTCTTGGCGACAGATTGGCGCGAAGGCACTGAGAAGCCGGTCACAGCCAGGATCTCAGAACCTTCACGAGTCATGAACACAGCCAGCTTCCAGGCCGCATCGGCGTACTTGGATTGGCTGCCAATCCCATAACCAGAGCTGTACATGATGGAATGGCGACCCTGGGGACCTACGGGATGAGGAGCCACAGCCCAGTTGAACTGGGCATTTAGCAAGCCAGGCACCATGTAACTGCCTTGCGGCATCATCGCAATTTTACCCGAAGCAAACGTAAAACCTCCCTGCTCTGTCTCAGCTGTGGGAGCCACGCCGTACTTGTTGACGAGGTCGGCAAGCCATTGGATGGCAGCCACTGCCTCAGGTTCGGCCATAAGGCACTTGGTGCGCTCGTCATTCAGGTAACGGCCGCCGTTGTCCCAGATGCGCGGGAAGTAATACCCCCATCCGGCAGGGGCCATCGTCCCGTACTGGATTGTGCGATCGCCCTCCTGTTTGGTCAGTTGCTTTGCCATCTCCGTGTACTTACCACCGTCTGCAGGATTCCATTCCCAGGTGTCATCTGGATAAGGGATCCCGGCGGCATCGAATAAATCCTTGTTGTAGAACAGTCCCCACGTCACGTAATCCTTGGGCAGGACGTAGACGCCACCCTCCCATTTGAAGTTCTCAAGCACGTTGGGGAAGAAATCCTCTACATGGAACTCCGGATCAGCTTCGATGTAGGGATTCATGTTGATGATCACTTTGCTCGCCGCCCAGCGAGCTGTATAAGCTTCGCCGATGTTGACGAGATCCGCCATTGCGCCGCCAGCCGCTTCGGTTTGCAGCTTGGTGTAGTACTCGCTGAATGGCACAGCAGTGACTTCAACTTCAATTCCGGCATTGGCATCGGTAAAGGCCTTGAAAGCTTTCTTGTGCAGCTCCAACTCCTCGCCGCCCGACCAGGTCATGAGTCGCAGCTTTACAGCCTCGGCCGCCGCGCCTGGCTCGGCTCCCTCCTCTAGGCCAGGCGCAGGTTGCTGTAACGGCGTCGGCGCAACACAAGCTGCCAATGCCAACCCTGCCATACTTGCGCCGAACCCCGTCAGGAAGGCCCGACGCGAAAATTTTCTGGTTCCGTTAGCGCTCATCTTTACCCCTCCTGCTTTTGGTCTCGAACAGCGGAATAACCAATACGACGCGCTTTTGGTTTCCTCGTCCTTTCCTCATGATCTTGTGACGAAGTGTTGCTACCATGCCCAACCGCTCAGCCACCCCAGCCAGCAGGCCCTCACAGTCAGGATCAAGCACATCTTATTGGATAGAAAGACGCTCGTCCGTCTGTTCACATCGCCCAAACGCAAGGCGAGCCTGATACCGTCAAGGCGGCCACCGGATGGATGGCATTTGGTTGTCGGGCCTGAACATGTTATGATCAATGGGGAAGGACAAGCGTGGCAACATGATCTTCTAATAGATAGAATACCACAGACGATCCACGACGATCACGCCAGAATTCCGCCAATAGTCCGTCACGACAAGGCTCGTATGCGTGAGTTTGATGACTTCTGCAAACAACTACAGAACGCGCTGGCGCATCTCTACGACCCGAAATATCAATTTCCGGCAGCTCTGTATAGAGCCGTGGCCTGTGACCCGGCCAGCGCGCCCGAAGCGGTGCAATCTGCGCTCAGTCAGTCGATCGAGAACCTGGCCTTGCGCGCCCAGGGCGAGCCGGACAGTCGGCTGCGTCGCGACTATGATGTGCTCTACTTGAGATTTGTGCTGGGCCTGACACAAGAGGAGGTTGCCCATCGCCTGCACATGAGCCTGCGTACCCTCCAAAGGATCCAACGCGAGGCGGTTCACCTGCTGGCAAGGCAATTGTGGGAGCAGATGCAGAGTGGATCGCCAGGGCTGGAGGAGAGCATCTCTACCGTCACGAGACTCCCCAGGATGACCTCATCCTCCAGCCAGCGTCCTGAGTGGCTCTCACAGATCAGACAAGAGCTTCTTTCCCTACAACGAAGCGCCCGCGATGCTCACTGTGATCTGGAAGAGGCGCTCCTGGACGCCCTCCGTATCGCAACTGCCCGTAACAGCATCAGCAAAGCTGCTGTGGAAATTCAACCCATTCAGTCGCCCCTCCTCGTCCGTTTTCATCCCCCAGTCTTGCATCAGATCTTGCTCACCCTCATCAACGACCTGTCCGGCGCGATAGGCAGCCAAGGGCGGGTAGTGATCCATGCACAAAGCGCGGGCCAGCATGGCAGACTCACAATGATGGCCCAACCTTTTCCAGAAGATAGGGAGCTGGAACTCGCTCTGGTCCAAGAGCTGCTGGTCGCGCAGGATGGGGAGATCAAAGTCGATCAAGGGGGCGATACAGTAATCCTTATGCTGGATCTTCCTCTCGTGCAGGCCGCCAGGAAACAGGTCACCGTGTTGGTGATCGATGACAACGCGGATCTGGTCACCCTCTACCGCTCCTACTGCGCCGGCACTCCTTACTCGATCCAGCATATCCGCAAGGGTAGCCAGGTCCCGGCCGCGCTGGCGACCTTGCGTCCAGACCTCATCCTTCTGGACGTGTTGCTGCCCGACATGAATGGATGGGACCTCCTGCTGGATCTGCACGCCAATCCTACCACACGCACAACTCCTATCATCGTCTGCTCGGTAGTCACCGATGAACAATTGGCCCTCGACCTGGGGGCTACGGTCTATCTGCGCAAACCCGTGTGGCGAAAACAGTTGCTCTCGGCCTTTGAGCATGCTTTGAACGCCAGAGCTTCGGCAGAGCAACAATCGGCCTGATCGGCGCTTGGGGGATCACCCGCCCGTCCCGCCCAATCATTTCTGGGCACGCCCGACATATGATATACTTACTTGATAGATATTCTGGCACGTTTCCCACCCGTATCCCATCTTGAGGAGGATCCTATGTCTGCACCAATGAGACGATCTTTGATCAGCCGCCGCGCGTTCCTGCGGGGCGCCGCCGCCTTCGCGGGCGCCAGCCTGGCGGCCGCCTGCGCGCCAGCGCCCGCTGAGGCTCCCCAGGCCGCCGCGCCTGCAGCGCCGACCGCCACCCCTTACATCACCCCCGTCAGCAAAGCGGAGATCGTCCCAGCGCAAGGCGCCCAAGGCAAAGTCACCGTCTGGGGCTGGCCCGCCGCCGACAAAGCCTTCGAGTCGTTCATGCCCGATTTCAAGGCACTTTATCCCAATATCGAGCTGGATATCCAGATGATGCCCTACACCGACGTGCATAACAAGCTGCTGGCAGCCCTCGCTGCTGGCGCCGGCGCGCCCGACGTGAGCATGATCGAGATCAACCAGATCGACAAGTTCGTGGTCAAAGGCGGCCTGGAAGACCTGCGCGGCGATCCCTACAACGGCAGCAAGTACGAGAAGGATATGGTCGAATACAAGTGGCGCCAGGCCACCGCCCCCGATGGGCGCGTCGTCGCCATGCCGTGGGACATCGGCCCGGCCACCTGGTTCTACCGACGCGACCTGTTCGAGGAGGCGGGGCTGCCCTCCGATCCCGACGAGGTCGCCAAGCTGACCAATACCTGGGCCGGCTTCCTCGAGGTCGCCAAGAAGTTGACGAACCCCGACAAGCAGCGCTGGGCCATCAGCACCGCCGCCGATATCCCCTACAGCAACTTCGGCCATCGCAACTTCTTCGACGCCGACTGGAACGTCGCCATCGACAAGGGCCTGGCGGTCGAGCTGCTCAAGATCGCCCAGGAAGCGCGCAACGCTGGCGTCGACGCCAAGGTCAGCGACTGGTCCCCCGAATGGCAGACGATGCTCGGCCAGGGGGCCATCGCCATGCAGTATGGCGGCTGCTGGTTCGGCGGCTTCCTCAAGACCTGGCTGCAGCCGGAGGGGGTCAACTGGAGCGGCCTGTGGGGCATCTTCGAATGCCCGGAGGACCCCGGCCAAAACTGGGGCGGGTCGTTCATGGCCATCCCACAACAGTCGAGCAACAAGATGGCCGCCTGGGCGTTCATCGAGTATTCGCTGTGCACCGCGTCCGCCCAGAACAAGATGTTCGTCGCCGTCGATTACTTCCCTGCCTACAAGCCAGCCTTCGAGGACCCGCTCTACCAGGAGCCGGATCCCTTCTTCGCCAACCAGAAGACGCGCGCGATGTGGATCGACATCGCCCTCAATAAGATCAAGCCGTTCATCACCACCCCCATGGACGCCCAGGCCGAGCAGATTTTCATGTCTTATGTCAATCAGGCGCTCGATCAGGGGCTGGACCCCCAGCAGGCCCTGAGCGAAGCCGCCCGTGAGATCGAGACGCAGACAGCGCCCGACAAGGAAGAGGCGCTGAAGATGCGCATGGGCTGATCGCGCAGTCAGCAGGGGGGCATCGACCATGAGTGAACTGGCTCGCCCGTTGGTTACGCGCAGGGATGTCCCCCTGCGACGCAATGAGCTGTGGCGCGAGATCCGGCGCAACTGGGTCGCTTACGTCTACATCTCCCCGTTCTATATCCTGTTCGCCATCTTCGGCGCTTTCCCCATCCTGTTCTCGCTCTTCTTGAGCTTCCAGCAGTGGAACGGCATCAGCCCCATGCAATGGATCGGCCTGGACAACTACATCCGCCTGTTCCAGGATCGTCTGTTCTGGTTGGCGCTGGGCAACACCGTCTACATCGGCATCGTCGCCCACATCCCCATGCTGATCAGCGCGCTGCTGCTCGCGTTCCTGATCAACTCCGGCCTCGTGCGTTATAAGGATTTCTTCCGCACCGCCTACTTCCTGCCGATCGTCACCTCCTCTGTGGCCGTCTCGCTCATCTTCAGCACCCTGTACGGCGTGCGGTTCGGCCTCTTCAACTGGCTTCTGACCCAGATCGGCCTGCCGGCCATCGACTGGTGGGGCGGCAAGGGCGAGTGGATCAAGCCAGCCATCATCATCCTCTTCATCTGGCGCTGGATCGGCTGGAACATGGTCATCTACCTGGCCGGCCTGCAGGGCATCCCTGGCGACCTGTACGAGGCCGCTGCCATCGACGGCGCGGGCCTGCGCCAGACCTTCCTGTACATCACGCTGCCGCTCCTGCGGCCCGTGATCCTGTTCACCGTCATCCTCTCCACGATCGGGACCATGACCTTATTCGATGAGCCGTTCCTGCTCGTCGGCGTGACCGGCGGCACGAGCAACGCTGGCCTGACGATCGCGATGTACCTGTATAACCGGGGCTTCAACTTCGCTCATTTCGGCTACGCCTCGGCGATGGCCTACGTCGTCTCGGCGGTGATCGTCGCGGCGTCGGCGCTCAACATGCGCCTCTTCGGGCGCAACCAGACCGAAGCGTGAAGGGGGAGCCACGATGGCCTCGATCGCATACAAGACCATCCAGCCGCGACCGCAGTGGACGCGAGTCGCGGGCCGCATCCTCTTCAACCTGATCCTGCTGGCGGGCGCGTTCCTCTCCGCCTTTCCTTTCTATTGGATGCTCATCCTGAGCACCCACAGCACGACGGAGATCTTCCGCTGGCCGCCCAGCTTCCTGCCTGGGCGCTCTCTGATCGCCAACTACGAAGGGATGCTGGGAATCATCCCCTTCTGGCGCAACCTCTTCAACAGCGCTTTCGTAGCGACCACCCACACCGCCCTGTCGTTGCTCTTCTGCTCGATGGGGGGCTATGCCTTCGCCATGTACCGCTTCCCGGGCCGCGATAAGCTGTTCGCCCTGATGCTGGCGACGATGATGATCCCCTGGATGGCGGGGATCATCCCGTGGTTCATCCTGATCAGCAAATGGCTGCATTGGATCAACCGCTACGAGGCGCTCATCATCCCCGGCGTCGCCAGCGCTTTTGGCATCTTCTGGATGCGCCAGTATGTGCAGGAGACGGTCCCCGCCGAGCTGCTGGACGCGGCGCGCATCGACGGCTGCCCGGAGTTCCTGATCTTCTTCCGCGTGGTCGCGCCGCTGCTGGCGCCCGCCTACGGCGCGCTGGGGATCATGACCTTCATGGGGAGCTGGAACGCCTTCATGGGGCCGCTGTTGGTGATGCAGGAGAAGACGATGTACACCCTGCCCGTGGCGCTGGCCCTGCTGCGCCAGAACCCCCAACGCGGCTACGACGCCGGCGTCCTCATGTTGGGGACGAGCATGGCCGTGCTGCCCATCCTCATCGTCTTCCTGATGGCGGCCCGACGCTTCATGGCGGGCCTGACCGCGGGCGCCTTGAAGGGATAGCCAAGAGCGATCGATCCTGTCAATGACACAAGCTCCCGCCCGCGAGCGACCGCTGATCCTCGCGATCTTCGCCGTCGCTCTGGCCCTGCGCCTGATCGCCCTCTCGGTCCCCACCAACGTGGATGAAGGGCTATGGATGCGACGCGGGCCGAAGTTCCTGGAAAGCCTGCTGCAGGGGGACCTGGCCAACACCTATCTGCGCCACCATCCCGGCGTCCCCACGATGTGGCTGATCGGCGGCAGCATGGCGCTGCGTTGCGCCCTGCGCGCCCAGGCCCCCACAGCTCTGGCGCTCGACCAGACGACGTCGCTGTCCGCCTGCCTGCGCCTGCTCGCCCAACAGACGTTCTTCCCGATCGAGTTCTACGCCACGGCGCGCGCGCTGCAGGCGGTGATCACCTCGGCGTGCCTGGCCGCCCTGTACGCCCTGGGCCGTCGCCTCTTCGATCCCGCCCTGGCCCTGGGCGCCGTCGTCCTGCTCCTGTGCGAGCCGTTCTTCCTGGCTTACCAGCGCTTCCTCACCACCGACGCCTTCCAGGCTGACTTCGGCGCCCTCGCCTGGCTCGCCCTCCTCCTCCACCTGCGCGCGCACGGCGGCCGCCGCTGGCTGTTCGTCTCGGGCGTCGCGCTGGGGCTGGCGATGGCCTCCAAAGCGCCCGCCCTCTTCGTCCTGCCCGCCGTCGCCATCTGGATCATCCTCATCGAGCGCGGCCGCTGGCAGCCGGACTTCGCCCCGCGCGGCTGGCGACGTCAGAGCGTGGACCTCGCGCTGTGGTGCGTCAGCGCGCTCGCGACCCTCTGGCTGATCTGGCCAGCGCTGTGGGTCGCCCCTCGCCAGACCGCGGCGCGCTTCCTCGCCGATCTGCAGACCGAGGCAGCCGGGCACGCGCAGTTCTTCCTCGGCCAACCGACCGACGCGCCAGGCCCGCTCTTCTATCCGCTCGTGCTCGCCTATCGCCTCTCGCCCATCCTGCAGATTGGCCTGCTCGTCGCCCTGGGGCAGCTTGTGAGCGCCCGCCGGAGACGCGCGCTGACGCATGCTCCCGCGCTGGCCGCGCTGGCCCTCGGCGCGCTCGCGTCGCTGACGCTCTTCTCCCTCAGCGCCAGCAAGATCGACCGCTACATCGTCGCCGTCATCCCGGCGCTGGCTTTCCTGGCCGCCGCTGGCTGGCGCGCGCTCCTGCCCGCCCTCGCCAGCCGGATGCGAGGACGCCTGAGGCAGCATCCGAGGGCGCGCGCGGCAATGGCGAAGCTCTCTGGCCGCTTCGCCACTGCCATAGAAAAAGGAGGAGGCGAGGACGGACGCCGCGCCGCTGCCTGGCCCCTGGCGCTGGCCTTAGCGCAGCTTCTCCTGCTTTTGCCCTACGTCCCCTACTACGTCGCCTACTACAATCCCCTCCTGGGCGGCACGCGCGTCGCCCAACGCCTGCTCATGATCGGCAACGGCGAAGGGCTGGACCGGGCAGCCGCCTGGCTCAACCAGCAGCCGAACGCGGACGCGCTCGCGGTCGCCAGTTGGTATTCCGAGGGATTCGCCCCCTACTTTCGCGGCGACGTCGTCGACGTGCGCAAGATCTATTCGCTCGATCTGTGGCCGTGGACGAAGGCGCAACGCGTCGTACTTTATGTCAACCAATTCCAGCGCCAGTTGCCCGATCCCCAGATCCTCGCCTATTTCGCCGCGCAGCAGCCGTTGTACACCGTCCGACTGCATGGCGTCGACTACGCGCGCGTCTACCCCGGCCCGATCCCCCTGCCGGAGGAGATCGCGCGCGTGGCGACGCCCCTGAACTGGACACTGATCGAAACTGGCGACGCCGCCAGCGGCGCCACCAACGGCGCCGGCGACGCAGGCCCCGACGCCGTGGTGCGCCTGCATGGCGTCGAGATCGCCCAGACCCAGGTCGCCGCCGGCCAGGAGGTCGTCGCCGCCTTCTATTGGGAGATCACAGGGCAGCCGCCGCCCGACAGCACGATCTATCTCGGCCTCCACGACGCGCTCGGCAACCGCTGGGGAGGATCGGACCAACGCCCGCTGGAGGGGTACGAGCCGCTTGACCGCATGGGGGAGGGGACGCATCTGCGCGACGTGCACCGCCTGACGGTGTTGCCGGGGACGCCGCCAGGGATATATCAGGTCAAAGTAAGCTGGTTCTCGCCCGCGGAGGGACGCGCCCTCGACGTTCGCGACGCGGCGGGCGCTCCCCTGGGCAACCAGCCGACGGTGGCCGAGGTCCAGGTGCTGCGCGCGTCGCGGCCGCCGGACCCGAACGCGCTGGCGATCGACCACCCCACGAACGTGGATATCGGGCCGCTGCGGCTGCTTGGCTACGCGCAGCCGACCGCAGAAGCCCTGGCGGGGAGCGCGTTGCCCCTCACCCTGCTCTGGCAACGTCGTCAGGCCGGACCGGCCCCCTTCACCCTCGCCCTCGAGCTGCGACAGGGAGCGCAGACCTGGCGACGTCAGGCCATGCGCCCGCTCAGCCCGAGCTACCCGCCCGAGCGGTGGGAGACGGGCGAGGTGGTGCGCGAGCAGTGGCCAGCCCTCCTGCCCAACCAGGCGCCCGCCGGCCGCTATGAGCTGGCGCTGGTCATCAGCCAGGGCGCAGGACAGTCGCAGGTCGTCACGTCGCTGGGACCGATCACGATCGCCGCGCGCCCTCGCCGCTTTGACCTGCCGCAGCCCCAATTCTCCACGGACGTTGCCTGGTCCAACCCCACCCATCAGCCAGTTGCGCGCCTGCTCGGCTACGACCGGCAGCCGGAGCCGGCGACGCCCACTGGAACGCTGAAGCTCACCCTCTACTGGCAGGCGCTGGCGGAGATGGATCAGGCATACGCCGTCTTCGTGCACCTCGTCGACGCTAAGGGCCAGATCCGCGCCCAATGCGATCAGGCGCCGCAGGCGGGCGCCGCGCCCACCACGTCCTGGCTCTCCGGCGAGATCGTGGCCGATCCTTACACGCTCGATCTGCCGTCCGACCTGGAGCCGGGGCGCTATACCCTGCGCGTCGGCCTCTACGACCCGATCACCGGCACGCGGCTGAACATCAGCGACGACGGCGCTCGCGACTTCGTCGAGCTGGCGCCCGCCGTGGAGGTGGTCGCGCCATGAGCCGCGCAAGTCGTTGGGCGGCGCGTGGCCCTCTCCTGCTGACCCTCGCGCTCATCCTGGCCTACGCCGCCTGGTTTGGCTACCTCGCCGTCCTGCGCTACGAGACCCTCAACGCCCGCGGCTACGACCTGGGCAACGTCGATCAGGCGGTGTGGAATACTGCGCACAGCCGGCCGTTGGAGTTCACCAACTGGATCGGCAAGAGCGCCGATTTTCGCTATCCCTCGCGGCTGGCCATGCACGTCGAGCCGATCTACTTCCTGCTGGCGCCCCTTTACTGGCTGTGGAGCGACGTGCGCATCCTGCTCATCCTGCAGGCTGTGGTCGTCGCGCTGGGCGCGCTCGGCATCTACCGCCTGGCGACGTTGCCGACGGGCCAACCGTGGGTGGGCGTCGCCCTGGCCGCCGCCTATCTGCTGAATCCGTCCCTGCAGTGGGCGCTGCTCGACGACTTCCATGCCGTGACCCTGGTCGCGGGCCTCCTTCCTTTCGCTTTCCTGGCGCTGCGCCGAAGGCGCTGGGGGTGGCTGGCCGTGTTGGCGCTGCTGATCCTGGCGACGAAAGAGGACATGCCGCTCGTCATCGGCATGTTGGGGATCTACGCCCTGCTCTGGGAACGTCAGCCGCGCGTCGGGGTCGCGCTGATCGTCGTCGCGGCCGTCTGGTTCATCATCAGCTTCTTCGTGGTGATCCCCCGCTACACGCTGGGCGGGCAATCGCAGTTCCTGAGCCGTTACACCGACGTCCTGGGTCCAGCCGGGCTGACGTGGACGAACGCGCCCGCGCTGATCGCCGCCGCGGCGCGCGCGCTGCTGGACTGGGAGACGGCGCGCTATGGGGTGGGCCTGCTGTGGCCAGTGGGATTCATCCCACTGCTCGGCTGGCCGGCCCTGTTGCTGGCCGTCCCTTCGCTGGCGGTCAACCTGCTCAGCAGCAACCCGACGCAACACGTCCTCGGCCGCCACTACGTCGCCCCCATCGTCCCCGTCCTCTTCATCGCCGCGGCGCTGGGCCTCGCGGAGCCGGCCTGGCCGCGGCGTCTCGCTCGCCTGATCGTTGGACGCGCGCCGCTGGGATTGGCGGGGCTTGCCCTGCTCCTCTCCCTCATCGCCCAGTGGCAGAATGGCTTCACGCCGCTCGCCCGCGACTACGAGCCGCCGCGGGTGACGGCGCACCATCGGCTGCTGGGGCGCTTTCTGGCGCAGATCCCCGCCGACGCCAGCGTGTCGACGCAACAGAATCTGAATCCCCACCTGACCCAACGCCGTCGGATCACGATCATCCCCTACGATGTCAGCGGCGAGTATTTGCTGCTCGACGTCGTCACCTATCCGGGCTACAACTACGAGAACATCCATGCCTGGCTCAAGGCCAACGTCGCCGAACGGCCGGGCTACGGCGTGATCGACGCCGCCGACGGCTACATCCTCCTGCGGCGCGGGGCGCCCGTCCGGCCCCTGCCCGACGCCTTCTTCACCTTCGCCCAGGCTGCTGGCTCGCCGCAGCACGCCGCCGTCGTCGACTTCGCCCCGGCGGGCGCGCCGCCGGCCATCCGGTTCCTGGGGTTCGACCTGCTGCCGCGCCGCGATGGCGAGCCGTTCTACGCCCTCTACTTCCAGGCGTTGCGCCCGCTCGACCGCGACTACGCCGTCACCCTGTACCTGGCCGACGAGCGGTATCAGTTGCGCGGCGCCAGCGAGCTGCCGCAGATGACCCTGGTGTGGTACCCCACCAGCCGCTGGCAGCCGGGCGCGACCGTGCGCGTGGTCGCCGACACCTTCACCTGGTGGTCGGGCGAGCTGGAGGAGTTCTCGGTCGCGCTGGGCATCCTCGATGGGGAAGATGTCTGGGATGTAGGCGCGCGGCTGCGGCCCGTTGTTCGGGACAGCGCGTTAGCGCCCCGCCTGCTAGGGGAGGGGACCCTCTGGCATCTGATGCGCTTTCGGGCGGGCGCGCGGCGGCCGCAGCCGCGTCCCGAGCTGCGCGCCCACCTCGAGGGGCCGTTGGGGACGCGGGTGGACGCTCGTTTCGGAGAGGCGGCCAGGCTGCTGGGCGTCCACGTGGAGACGCCGCGCGTGCGGCCGGGGGAGGTCGTGCGCCTGAGCCTGGCGTGGGAAGCGCTGGCCGACGCGCCGCCGTCCTCTACCGTCTTCGTCCACCTCGTCGGCGCCGATGGGGTGGTGCGCGGGCAGCAGGACAATCCGCCGGTCTGGGGGACGCAGCCGTTGTCGTTGTGGCGGGTGGGCGACCGCGTGCGCGACCCCTATCAGATCCCTGTTCCTGCCGACGCGCCGCCTGGCCGTTACGACGTGGCGATCGGCCTCTACGATCCGGCCAGCGGCGATCGGCTGCCAGCGTACGGAGCGGACGGCGCGCCGTTGGGCGATCACGTGCGCCTGGCGGGAGCCATCGAACTCCGTCGCTGATCGTCAACCGTTACGCATCAATCGTCACTCGTCAATCGTTAATCGTCAATCGTCACTCGTCAATCGTCACTCGTCAATCGTCACTCGTCACACACCATCCCTCAGGAGCCTCCCATGGACGACCTTGCTCGTTACAACCAAGCTCGTTGGGAAGCGCTGGCGCGCGCCCACATCCTCTACTCGCGTCCCTATCTGGATCTCGACGAGCGTTCGGCGCGTCGGGTGGTAGATGCGCAGGGGATGCTGGGCGACGTGGCGGGCCGCGATGTCCTGTGTCTGGCCAGCGGCGGGGGGCAGCAGTCGGTCGCGTTCGCCCTGTTGGGGGCGCGCGTCGTCGTGCTCGACCTGGCGCCCACCCAATTGGAGCGCGATCGCGCGGCGGCGGCGCATTACGGCGTGGAGGTGCGGACCGTGCTGGGCGACATGCGCGACCTCAGCGGCTTCGCGCCGGCCAGCTTCGACGTCGTCTGGCAGGCGTACTCGATCAACTTCGTGCCTGACGCCGTCGTCGTCTTTCGGGAGGTCGCGCGCGTGTTGCGGCCGGGCGGGCTGTACCGCATGATGTGCGCCAACCCGTTTGTTTTCGGCCTGGACGAGAGCGACTGGACGGGAGAGGGGTACCTGTTACGGCGTCCGTACGTGCAGGGGGCGGAGGCGGACGATCCTTATTGGGACGTCGTCGCCCCGGATGGGAGCAGCCAGCGCCTGCCTGGCCCGCGCGAGTTTCGGCACACCCTGCACACGATCATCAATGGGTTAGCCGAACAGGGGTTCGTCCTCAAGGGGGTCTGGGAGGAGCTGAGCGACGAGCCGGAGCCGGAGCCGGGCACGTGGGAGCATGTGAAGTCGGTTGCGCCGCCGTGGCTGACCTTCTGGGCGATGATCAACACTCAATGAAAATCCCCGCAGCGGCCAAGTCGTTACGAATCTGCGCTAGTACAAGGTTTCATAAGTAATCCGACTATATAACATTGATTTTCTCTATCCGATCCTGTAGGTTAGCTTTGGAAAAATTCCATCTGAAAGGCTCGGCCGTGGAGTTGTAATACTCCTGAAAGCGCAGAATGCGGTCAGCCAAAGCTGACAAGGTTGGGAAATCGTTGGGAGTGAGGGCTTTCCGCTGCACAATCGAGAAATACAACTCGATCTGGTTGAGCCAACTGGCATGGGTAGGCAACATGACTGCGATGGCATTAGGGTACATCCGTTGTAATCGGCCTGGAAAAGTAGCGGGATGATGGGAAGGGCCATTGTCCACCACCCAGAAGACACGATCGGCGCTTTGGTACGGTTCTTGCTGCATCACCAAGTCAACCAACTGGTCGAAGGGCTCCCTGCCGGTCGCATGATCCACGCGTCCGAAGACCGTGCCTGTGGAGACGTCCAAAGCTGCCAGGTAAGCCAACGTGCCATTGCGTGCATACTCGAACTCAAACCGTCCCCGATGGCCGGCGCTGGGCGGTAAGGTGTCGACGGAACGGCCCAAGGCTTGTAATTGGCTCTTCTCATCGGCACTGATCACGTAATCATGGGGACCCAGGGGGATTCCTTGCCAAAGGCGATGATACAAATCCACCACCAGGCTGGCTTTTTCGAGAAAGCGCGGGTCCCGCGGGAACAGCCAACTCCGATAATACCAGGGACGCAGGGCGTCTTGATGCAGCCAGCGCCACACCGTAGCGATACTGATCCCTGCAACGACTTGCTCTTCGACCAACCAGGTGCAGACCTCGGCCAACGAAAAGCGGCTCAAAGGCTTCCCCTGCTGGGCTGGACGCTCACAAGCCACCGCCTTGGCCTGTGCAACCTGCTCAGGGGGAAAAAGTCGGGGGACGCCCCGACCGCGGCAAATCTCGGAGACAGTCCGGCGCCCCTTCGGGACGCCGTTCCACAAAGCGCTTGCGCCAGTAGATCACAGTCTCGCGATGGCAGCCCAACCGCTGAGCGCTTTCATCTATGGTCACACCTGCATCTGCCCAGAGCACGATGCGCGCCCGGTCGGCAATCCGGCGCTCGGTTTTCCCAGACCGGACGATCGTTTGTAAAGTACGGCGCTCTTCGTCAGATAGGGCGATAACGTATTTGTGCACTTTCATGGCCTTCCTCCCCATGTGGCTTCGGGTGTCAGGCCATAAGTATAGTCGGATAACTTGAGAAATCAAGTACTAGCGGCGATCACTGAATGGAGGCCGGATGGGCTGAGGTTTGGTGGCGGGACGACCAGCAATACATCTACGAGTTTGATAGCGTCAATGACCAATGGGTCTTCTTTGATGAGTATGATCTGGCTCCCGGGTCGGCGGTGGAGACCGATGTGCAGTACGACCCCAACCTCGGCATGTGGAAGGCACGCTACTACCTGGGAGGTGAATACTGGAGGGTACTGGCGACGGTGGACCTGGGTTTCATCACCGCAGACCGCGGCTACAACCGGGGTGAGGTCTACACCGCCGACGGTGTCCATCCGATTTTGCCTCTATCGGGTTTCGACAAGGGTTACCTGCTCATCGATGGGATGTGGCGACTGTGGGATGACCAGTATTCAGCCCAAACTCGTGTTGACGCGGACCCTCCCTACCAGGTAGATATGATCAGCCAGTTTTACCGGTTTAACATTCACTCGCCCCTCGTCTTCATCCCGCTCGTCCTGAAGAACGCCCAGTAAGGGAGTGCAGGAGGTTCTAATGCGCATGCATTTGCTATGGATGATTATCCTAGCCTTGATTGCAGTAAGTTGCACGCCCGCGCCTATATCACAGCCTACCCCGACGCCTACCAGTGTGGCCAAGCAAGGGGAGCCTGTCCGGCCTCTCATCGGGGGACAGATCGCAGGTCTGCCTGAGGACGTACAGGCCACAATCTATGTCCGAACGCCCCAAGGCCGGACAGTAAGCTGGGGAGGGGCGAAAGCGGGCGTCCCCTGGCAGGCAATTGTGCACAAGGCTGGGGGTTTGGACTATATCGTGACCGCTGAAGCGGAGGGATATATCAGCCAGCCGATCAGCTACACTATTCACATCAACGGCGACACCGCTTACGTGGTGCGCGATGGCCAGGTGACCGACGAGGAGGCCGTTCATCTGGACTTCCATTTCGTGCCGAAGGATTCGCCCTAATCCGGTATGGAATGGCGTAAGTCCAGACAGAGGCGGCCTAACCACTCGCTCCAGCCGACCCGCCTCCGCTGGCGCTTCGGCGGGCGGCTGAGCTCGCTGCCGTTAGCCCGCCAAGCACACAGGCGGGCGCGAAGGAGGCGAGAATGACAAAGAGGAGGCCAT
>FWWM01005361.1_pt1 | contig 28187 bp, 19 predicted proteins | sample 2228351 | NCBI WGS metagenome assembly FWWM01 (sample SAMEA103939774, study PRJEB20133) | metagenome | reverse complement strand
CGAGTGCCGAACTGGTTGTTCCAGACTCCGACGAGGTTGACCATTACCCTCTGGAGGCTGTGCGCAATCGCGTTATTCAGGGCAGTGCCTTTTCGGTGCTTCCCAAGCTGCCATCCGAATGCGTGGACATGGTGTTCATCGACCCGCCTTACTACCTGCAACTGCCGCGCAGGGAGCTCCGTCGCTGGAACGTGCGCACGGTGGTGAACGGTGTGGACGACGACTGGGATAAGTTCGCCTCATTCGAAGAGTACGATGATTTCATCACCCGTCTGCTGACCGAAGTGAAGCGAGTGATGAAACCTTCCGCCACCATCTGGGTGATCGGAACCTACCACAACATCTACCGCATCGGCAAGATCATGCAGGACCTGGGCTACTGGATTTTGAACGACGTGGTGTGGGTCAAAACCAATCCGATGCCCAACTGGCTGGGCGTGCGCTTCACCAACGCCACCGAGAACCTCATCTGGGCGGTGAAGGACAGGCATGTGAAAGGCTACACGTTCAACAAAGAGCGTGCGAGGCAGTTCGGCATTGGCAAGGTGGGCGCAAACGTGTGGATGCTACCACTGTGCCAGGGCGAGGAAAGGCTAAAAGACCACACCGGTGCCAAATTGCACTCCACACAGAAGCCTGTCGATCTGCTGAAGCGGGTCATCCTGACCTCCACCAACGAGGGCGACCTTGTCCTGGACCCTGTTGCGGGCACAGGGACCACCGGCTACGTCGCCAGAGCGCTGGGCAGAGATTTCATCATGGTGGAGGTAAACCCCGCCTATGTGCAGGGCATTGTCGAGCGGTTCGGACAGCCTCTGCGCCTGCGTGAATCCATCACACAGAGCGGTCAGCCAGACGAGACTTGCTGAAGCTGGAGGGCGCGTTGCCCTCCAGCTAACCCCAGATCATGCCTCCACACCGTTTTGGGCGATGACCTGTTGATACCAGCGGGCGCTATCTTTCCAGATGCGCTCCTGCGACTGGTAATCCACATACACGATGCCGAACCGCTTGGAGTATCCGTATGCCCACTCAAAGTTATCCATCAGCGACCACACGTAGTACCCCTTGAGCGGGATGCCCTCGCCAAGCGCACGATGCGCCTGCGCGAAGTGCCGGCGGAGGTACTCCAGCCTCTCCGCATCGTGCACCCTGCCATCCTGCACCTCATCGCGGAAAGCCGCGCCGTTCTCGGTGACGTACAGGCTGACGCGCGGCGCTTCCGAGTGTACCCAGCGCAGGGTCTCATACAGCCCTTCGGGATACACCTCCCAGCCCATTTCCGTGTACTGGGCGCCCTCGTTGCCCACGCTCTGCGCCTGCAGGTAGCCGCCGTCGGCGTGCTTGATGAGCCCCCGCGAGTAGTAGTTCACGCCGACGAAGTCGATGGGCTGAGCGATGCGCTCCATATCGCCCGAGTGCACTGGAGGCCACGCGAAAGCCAGAAGTCTCTGCGCCAGCTCGGGATAGCGTCCCTTGACCACCGGTTCGAGGAACATCGCATTGTTCACCGCGTGCACGCGCTCCGCCGCCGCTCTGTCTTCGTCTGAGGAGCTGGCAGGATGCTGGAGCGCCAGATTCAGCACGATGCCCACCTGTGCCTCCGACGGCAGGACGGTTCTTAGGCGTGCCACCGCCTCGCCATGCGCCAGCAGGCAGTGGTGCATTGCTCGCAAGCCCGCCCACAGGTCTTTCATGCCCGGAGCATGTTGCCCGAACACATAACCGATAAACGTGAAGACCCACGGCTCATTGAGCGTTGCCCAGAGGCGCACCCGGTCTCCCAATCGGCTCGCGACCACCTGTGCATAATCGCCGAACCAGTTGACGATCTCGCGATTCGCCCAGCCGCCCAGGTCCTGAAGCGCGCCCGGAAGGTCCCAGTGATACAGCGTGACCATCGGCTGAATGTTTGCTTCCAACAGGGCGTCGACCAGACGTTCATAGAAATCGAGACCCGCCGGATTGATAGCACCTTTGCCCTCTGGCAGAACACGTCCCCAGCTGATGGAGAACCGATACGACTTCAGCCCCAGTTCGCGCATCAGCGACACGTCCTCGCGCCAGCGACGGTAGTGGTCGCAGGCGACATCGCCGGTATCGCCGTTATGAGTGGTGCCCGGCGTATGGGAGAAGCGATGCCAGATAGAAGCACCGGCACCGTCTGCCAGCGGAGACCCTTCTATCTGATACGAAGCGGTCGCTGCTCCCCACAAAAACCCCTCCGGGAAGCGAAGCACAGACATACCAACCCTCCTGCATTACTTAAACCTTTCAGTAACATTCTACCGAAAAGGCTCGGATTACACAAGAGGATAATTGCAGCGAACATGGAATCTCAGCTCGCGGTATCAGGAGGGTTCGGGAGCGATGCGACTGACCGAAGTGACGACATTTGCTGTGGAGCCTCGCTGGTTATTCGTGAAGTTAAGCACCGATGAGGGCGTCACCGGCTGGGGCGAGTGTCTGGGCGATAAAGCCTTCGTGATAGCGGAGGCGGTGCGCTCGTACGAGCATGTGTTGCTGGGCGAAGACCCTGCGCGGATTATTCACCTTGTTCAGCGCATGTATCGCCATGCCTTCTGGCGTGGTGGCCCAATCCTGAACGCGGCAATCAGCGGCATCGAGATGGCGTTGTGGGATATTCAGGGCAAGCGTCTGGGCGTGCCCGTGTACCAACTGCTGGGCGGCAGGGTGCGCGACCGCATCCGCGTATATCGCCACATCGGCAGTTACGAGCCTTCGCAGATTGCCGAGCAGGCGCGTGCGCGTGTGCAGGAAGGCTATACGGCAGTGAAGTTCTGTCCCCTGCCCGCCGTGCATCCGCTGGAAAGTCCTGCAGTGATTGAAAAGGCGGCTCAGCTCGTCGCCGCGGCGCGCGAGGCAGTCGGTAATGAAGTGGATATCCTGCTGGACTTTCATGGACGAGCCACCCCCGCCATCGCTACCATGCTCGAGTACGAACTGCGTCCTTACCGACCCTTCTTCATCGAGGAGCCGGTTCTGCCGGAGAACGTGGATGTACTGGCACAGGTAGCGAGCAAGGCGGTTGTCCCGATTGCTACTGGAGAGAGGCTGTTCACCCGGTTCGGCTTCCGTGAGGTGCTGGAAAAGGGAGCCGCACGCGTTCTCCAGCCCGACCCGTGTATCTGCGGTGGCATCTTCGAGACGCGCCAGATTGCGGGCATGGCGGAGGCTTACTACACCGCCCTTGCACCACACAATCCATATGGTCCCATCAACCTGGCGGCGTGTCTCCAGATTGATGTCTGCTCGCCCAACTTCGTGATACAGGAGTTCGTGCATCTGGGCGAGGGCTACCTGAAAACACCGTTCACCGTGCGGGACGGGTATATCGATGTGCCGACCGCCCCCGGACTGGGCATCGAGGTGGACGAGGATTACCTGCGCGAACATCCCCTGTCGCCCAAACCTGACCCGGGGAGCGGCTTCTTCCACAGCGACGACGGCTCTGTTGCCGAATGGTGAGGAGGCAACATTATGAACAGAAACAGACAGACAAACAACGCACCAGACCGTCCATCCCAGCCCGGCGAGTGGGGATACCGTCCCGAGCACGCCAGCACCGTGTCGGTCAACCCTCCTTCGCTGACCTGGGTCCATCTGCGTGAGGCGACTGGCTACGACGTGCAATGGTCGACCCGACGCGATTTCACCGATGCGACCACCGTGCAATCCCATCGCTGGTGCGTGTATACCCACCACGAGCCGTTGAAGCCGGGGCGGTACTACTGGCGCTATCGGGCGCGCCTGCGCGATGGAGGCTTCACCGGCTGGAGTCAGACGAGAGAGTTTGTGGTGCCAGCCAAAGCAATCATCTTCCCTCAGCCAACGCTCGCCCAGTTGAAGCAACAGGTTGGCAGTGCACATCCCCGGCTCTTCGTGCGGGCAGACGAGGTGGCGGAACTGCGCTCGTGGGCAACACGCGAGGGGCGCGCGCTCCTGGCACCATTACGCGAGCAGGCGGAGAAGCTTCTGCGCGACGGACCGACTCCGGAGCCAACGGTGCTGGGCAGTATCCGCAACCCGCAGACCAGGCAGTACTGGTGGTCGAACCGCGTGCAGACCGAAAGGGCATGTAAAGAGGCGGAATTGCTGGCTTTCCTCTATCTGCTCACGCAGGAGCCTCGCTACGCGGAATCCGCACGCCGGTGGGTTCTGCATCTCGCCTCATGGGACCCCGATGGTGCCACCAATTTCGCCATCAACTGCGAGGCGGCGAAGCCGATGCTTCATCGCCTGCCCCGCGCCTATGACTGGGCATACGATGCTCTGAGCGAGGAAGACCGCGAACGAGTGCGCCGAGTGATGCTCCGACGTGCCTCCGACGCGTGGCGCAGCTGGGAGGTGCAGGAAGGTAACGGGCACCTTTCGCGCCCCTACGACAGCCACGGCAACCGCACATGGCACAAGCTGGCAGAATGCGCTATCGCCTTTCTGGGCGAGCTACCTGAAGCGGAGACTTGGCTGGACTACGCCGTGCACAAGTTCTTCGCCGCGTATCCCGTCTGGAGCGATGACGACGGCGGGTGGCACGAAGGGCTATCTTACTGGGCAGGATACATGTCCAAAATCGTATGGTGGACGGAGGTTGCCGAGAAGGCGCTGGGTATCGACGCGTTCAGGAAGCCCTTCTTCTCGCGGGCAGGCGATTACGCGCTCTACACCGCTCCGCCCAACTCGCCCAACATGGGTTTCGGCGACTTGTCGTACGGGCGACCATCTGCCGGGTGGCGATTCGCTGCCTATTTCGCCCACAAAATGCGCAACCGATACTGGAAGTGGTGGTGCCAGGTGTGGAACATCACCCTGCAGTCGGATGAGCCGGCGTTGAACGTCCTCTGGCAAAGGCTACCCGATGTCGCCCCCAAACCTCCCACTGACCTGCCAAAATCGCGGGTGTTTCGGGGTATCGGCGTCGCCGTGCTCAACTCCAACCTGCTGGACGCCCGTGAGAACGTGCAGATACGCTTCAAATCCAGTCCATTCGGCAGGCAGAGCCACGGGCACGACCCGCACAACTCGTTCACGCTGAACGCCTACGGTGAGGCATTGCTGACCAACTGCGTGTATCGCGACATTCACGGCAGTCCCTTCCACACACAGTGGTGCTGGAGCACTATCGCGCAGAACGCCATGCTGGTGGACGGCGACGGTCAGAAGCCTCACTCGCCAGACCCGTTCGGCAGAATCGTGAGCGCAGACCTGCAGGATGGAGCCGACTATATCGCCGGCGAAGCCACCGAGGCGTATGTGGGCAAACTGAGACATTACGTCCGGCACGTAGTGTTCGTGAAGCCTGACCTCATCGTGCTTGCAGACGAGGCAGTCGCGGCACAGCCCGGTCGCTTCTCGTGGATGTTGCACGCCCTGACGCCCTTCGAGGTGGAGGAGCCCGCCCAGCGCCTGCGGATCGAGCGTGAGCGCGCTGGAGCATGGATACACTACCTCGCTCCCTCGCCGCTGAGGATGCGCCAGTGGGACGGTTACACCCCGCCACCCGATGCCGAGTATCTGCGTTCGGTGGGGTCGGCTGGGTTCCCCAACCAGTGGCATGTGGAGGCGACGACGGCGCGCCGCCATTTCGAGGTGTTCACGCTGACCATCATCCGCCCATACCCGAAATCACGACGCCCCGCGCCTGACGTGGATATTGAGCAGAACGACACCGCTCTGCTCATCCGCACAGCCTCGCCTGAAGGTGTGCCCATACAGGTAGCCGTCCGTCGCCCCGGTGTGCGCGAAGCATCTATTGCCGGCTGGCGCTTCAGCCATTTCGCGATGGCTCAGCGCGGTAGCACACGGTGGCTGCTGGGCAAGCCCTGACCCGTTCCCGTCTTACTCCGGCAGGGGCTTATCTTTGGTTTCGGGCGCGTACCGCAGGATGATGTAGCCCAGCAGGAACACCAACGAAATAATGGTCGCCGCCCACTGAATACCGAACGCCCCGCGCAGGGCACCAAATGTCCATGGCGCCACCGCCGCGATGTAGCGCGCCACATTGTACGAGAACCCGGTACCCGTCGCTCGCAGGCGTGTTGGGAAGATTTCCGGGAAGTATACGGCGTAACAGCCGAGCAGAGCCAGCATACTGAACCCCAGCAGGGGGAACATCACCAGCGCCGCGGCGTACGAATGGGTCAGATGGAAGGCAGCCGGCGCGAAAATGAGGCAGAACAACAGCGCCACGCCGATGGCTCCGCGCCTGCCCACCTTCTGCGCCAACCACGCCGCGAACAGACTGCCGAAGAAGGCTCCGCCGTTCTGCATGATGCCCGCGATACTCACCTTTCGCTCCACATCGGGGCGGAGTTCCGGCAGGTTCTCCGGATTCAGCACATTGCGCAGGAGGTCAGGAGACCACGTGCTGATTCCCCAGAAGCCGACGATGCCCACTGCTCCAAAACCGATGCCCACGAGCAGGTTCCGACGCAGATGTGGGGTGTGCCACATCTCGCTCAGGGCACCGAGCTGACGATTTTCGCGCCTGGCGCGTTCCTTCTCGTGCTCCCATCGCTCTGGCTCCCTGACAAACAGCCGGATGACGAACACCAGCAGAGCGGGCAACACGCCAACCGCAAACACCCATCGCCAGCCAAAGGTAGGTGCGACGGTCAGGTTGATTACACCTGCCAGTATATTTCCAATAGCCGAGGATGCCTGCATGATGCCCAGAGCGGTGGCACGGGCATGCGTGGGAAACACCTCCGCCACCAGCGACGCTCCGGCTGCAAACTCGCCACCGACGCCCAGACCGGTGAGGAACCGGAACAGCGCAAACTCGCCCCAGGTGCGCGACAGTCCGCTGAGACCGGTGAAGCCCGCATACATCAGTACCGTGAGCGCCATGGTGCGGGTACGTCCCAACCTGTCGCCCACAATGCCAAACAGAAATCCGCCGGTTGCCCATCCAAAGATGAATATCGCCTGCACGATGCCCGAGTAGTAGCCGACGTTGGCATCGGTGGCTTCGATACCCTGTCGCGGCAACAGCTCACGCAGGGCTGGCTGGCGGGAAAAGACGTACAACCACTGGTCCATTGTGTCGAACAACCAGCCACACGACGCCACGAACAACACCAGCCAGTGATAGCCAGTGACACCGTGATACCATCGTTTCGGGGTGATCTCTTCCGAAGGCTGCATTCGCCTACCTCCGCCGTTTTTTCAATGGTTCGCCTACAGCGCATGGCTATTCCTGCCTTCGGTTGAAACCTGACCTTCTGGTATGCTATACTTCTGGGTACCAACCGACAAAAAGCGAAAGGTTGCCTATGTGGCGCATCTTCGAGCGCATACGAGAAGATATCCAGACCGTTTTCCGCAAAGACCCGGCAGCGCGCAGCGTGTGGGAGGTGCTGACTTATCCGGGTCTGCACGCCATTTGGATGCATCGGATAGCGCACTGGTTGTGGAACCATCGCCTGCTGTTTCTGGCACGGCTCCTGTCGCAGATTAACCGCTTCCTGACCGGCATCGAGATTCACCCCGGCGCGAAGATTGGGCGACGCTTCTTCATCGACCACGGGATGGGCGTGGTTATCGGCGAGACGGCGGAAATCGGCGATGATGTGCTGATGTACCATCAGGTGACGCTTGGCGGCACCACGCTGGAGCGCGTCAAGCGCCATCCGACCATCGGCAACAATGTGCTGATAGGTATGGGGGCGAAGATTATCGGTCCCATCACCATCGGCGACAATTGCCGCATCGGCGCCAATGCCGTCGTCAACAAGGACATCCCGCCCAACTGCACCGTGGTGGGCGTGCCGGGGCGCATCGTCATTCGCGACGGCAAGCGGGTGGAAGAGCCACCGCCCGTGATGGATAACGTCATCAATAAGATCGACCCGGAAGACGAAATCATACAGAACCTGCGCCAGCAGATCGAACTGCTTCAACAGCAGGTGGAGAATCTCCAGCGACAGATCGACCGCCAGAACCAGAGCCTCCATCATCTCGGAAGCGAACTCGATCAGGTGCGCTCGTATTCGCTCACTCATGCACATCATGACGAGGGGGACCCATGCTGCCCTTAAGGATTTTCAACAGCCTGACGCGACGTGAAGAGGAGTTCGTGCCCCGCGAGCCGGGCAAGGTGAGCATCTACGCCTGCGGGTTGACCGTGCAGGGACCACCGCATGTAGGGCATGTGCGCGGCGCGATAGTCTTCGACGTCATCCGACGTTGGTTCATGCATCTCGGCTACGAAGTGCACATGGTGCAGAACTTCACCGACATCGACGACAAGATTATCGCCGCGGCGGCGAAGGAAGGTATCACTCCCGCCGAAGTGGCCGATAAGTACGCCCGCAAGTATATGGACGTGATGGACAGGCTCGGCATCCTGCCCGTGCAGTACTGCCGGGTAACCGAGAACATCGGCGAAATCATCGCCATGATCCAGAGGCTGATCGAGAAGGGGCACGCCTACGTGGTGGACGGCGATGTGTACTACGACGTGTCCAGCTTCCCGGACTACGGTAAGCTCTCCGGACGCAATCTGGATGAGGTGCGCGCGGGCTACCGCATCGAGGTAGATGAACGCAAGGATGACCCTGCCGACTTCGCGTTGTGGAAAGCCGCCAAACCCGGCGAGCCGTACTGGGAAAGCCCATGGGGCAAGGGACGCCCCGGCTGGCACATCGAGTGCTCCGCCATGAGCCTGAAGTATCTGGGTCCCGGCTTTGACATCCACGCGGGTGGGAATGACCTAGTGTTTCCGCACCACGAGAACGAGATCGCGCAGAGCGAGGCTTACCTCGGAAGTACCTTCGCACGATACTGGATGCACTGGGGCTCGGTGAACCTTCGCCAGGAGAAGATGAGCAAGTCGGTGGGCAACTTCTTCACCGCCGAAGAGATTCTGGCGGAGTTCGAGGCGGACGTGCTGAGGCTTTTCCTGCTGTCTACCGCCTACCGAAGCCCCATCGAATTCAGCCGGGAGCGCATGCAGGAGGCGCAATCCGCCCTCCGACGCATCCGCACTGCTCTGCGAAATGCCGCCCGGGTGCTGGGCAAGGATGCCGGCGATGCGCCCATCGCCGATAGCTATTACGAGCGGTTCGCCAACGCCATGAACAGCGACTTCAACACTGCCGCCGCCATCTCGGTGCTCTTCGACGCGGTGAGCGAGATCAATCGCCTGACCACCGACCTGCAAATCCACGACAACGCCGAGGGACGCGATACGCTGGCGTCATTGGTGTCAACAGTGCGCCTCTTTGGCAACCTGCTGGGCATCCAGAAACTGGAGGAAGAGGAGCGCGGGCTGGACGACGCCTTCGCCCTGCAACTGATTGAGAAGGCAATTGCGTGGCGTCAGATGGCGCGAGACAAGCGCGAATGGAGCATCGCCGACCGCATCCGTGACGACCTGCGCGAGCTCGGCATCATCCTGGAAGATAGCGTCACAGGCACGACGTGGAGACGGCAGAGCTAGATGAAACCATAGCGTCATCGCGAGCCAGCACCACCCGATGGCTGGTACCGCGCGCGTGGTTGGTCATAGCCGTGGTCGTGCTGGCGGGTGGTCTGTCGTTGTACGGTACGTATCGTCACCTTTCGGGTAGTATCTACGGCGTGCGCGTGGGCGATCTGGTGCTCGACGGTGTCGCGATTCCAGCCGCTCGCGAGCAGATTCAGCAACACGCTCAAAGACTCAGCGCCCGCCGAGTGACCATCCAGTTCACGGACGGCAACGGACGGTTGGTGTATTCTCACATTGCGCCTCTGGAGGAGATAGGCATCACTTCCGACGTGAACGCCACGTGGAAGCAAATCGTTAGCCAGTCGACCAGATGGCGCAACCTGCCCGCCCTCCTTCTGCGAAAGATTGCCCCTGTGCGCCCTGTGGACGTGCCGTACGTCTTCACGGTGGACAGCACAAAGAGCGAACGCTTCGTGCGCCGGGTTCGGCAGGCAGTGGAGCGACCAGCTCAGGATGCACGCCTCATCATCTCGCCCGACGGCACCCGCAGGGAAGTGCCTGAGCGTCCCGGACTGAAGCTGCCGAGCGAGCCATTACGTCCTATCATCCGCGCGCTGCAGGAGGGGCAGGTCGCCGCAAGCATTGCGCTGGAGACGGTGGCGCCGCGTGTCACCTCATTGCATCTGAAAGCCATCGATACGGTGCTGGCAGAGGCGGTGACCCGCTTCTCGGAGGCACAGCGCAACCGCTCGCACAACATCCGGCAGGCAACCGAGCGCATCAACGGCGTCGTACTGTTGCCCGGCGACACCTTCTCCTACAACCAGACGGTCGGACCGCGCACGCTGAAGGAGGGCTTTCGGAAGGCGCCGGTCATTGTGCACGGCGAGCTGGTGCCGGGCGACGGGGGTGGCGTATGTCAGGTATCCACGACGCTCTACATGGCGGCGCTGCAGGCAGGGCTGGAGATTGTCCAGCGCAGTAAGCACGCTTTTCCCATCGGATACGCGCCTGCAGGTTTGGACGCGACGGTGGTGTATGGCGTGCTGGACCTCCGCTTCCGCAACAACACATCTCAGCCGGTTGCCATCATTGCCCGCGCCCAGCGCGGAAGGATGGTGGTGCAGGTATGGGGCAGCAGATTGGCGAAACGTCAGGTGCGGATACAGCGCGTGGTGCACAGTGTCGTGGGTGCGCCGGTAAAGACGGTGCCGGTTCCGGAGCTGCCGCAGGGGGTTCAACGCGTGGTGACCAAAGGGCACACCGGGATGAGAGTGAGCGTGTACCGCATCATCGAAGAGCCGGGCAAGCCGCCGCTTCGGGAGAAAGTGAGCACCGACACCTATCGCCCACAGACGCGCGTGGTGATGGTTGGGCAGGCTCCGCCCCCACCCGACAAACCGGCACAGACGCCAACTAACGAGGAGCCGTTATTGCAACCCTGAGAGTATCACCCATGAAAGAGCAGGTGCACGTCGTCTCAGTAAGTCTTGGTTCCAGCAAGCGCAATAAGGAGCTGCGCACAGAGATACTCGGCACGTCGGTTCGCATCGAACGTATCGGTACGGACGGCGACAAGGCGCGCTTTCGCCAGCTCCTGATGGAGCTGGACGGGAAGGTGGATGCGATCGGTCTGGGCGGATGCGACCTGTATCTGTGGGCGCAGGGGCGACGCTACACTTTCCGAGATGTGCAGAGGCTCGTCTCCGTGGTGAAGCAGACGCCCGTGGTGGACGGTAGCGGGTTGAAGAACACGCTGGAGCGCTGGGCGGTCGAGCGCATCGAGCAGAAGGGCATTCTGGATTGGAGTCAGCAGAACGTACTGCTGGTCAGTGCGCTGGACCGCTTCGGCATGGCGGAGGCGTTAGCAGAGCGCGTGCGGGCAATCGTGTTCGGAGATGCCCTGTTCGCGCTGGGGATACCTTTACCCATCCGCCGTATCCGCACCCTCGCCATGCTCGCGCGCACCGTGCTACCGATAGTGGTTCGCCTGCCGTTTGAATGGGTCTACCCCACCGGTGAGAAGCAGGAGCGCAACACCCCCAGATGGCAAAGTCACTTCCGCTGGGCGGACGTGATTGCGGGCGACTGGCACTACATCCACCGCTACGCCCCGCCTAACCTGAAAGGCAAAGTCATTCTCACCAACACCGTCCGGCAGGCAGATATCGAGTTCCTGCGCGAACGGGGCGCAGATCTCTTGCTGACCACCACCCCCGTCTTTCAGGGCGAAACCTTCGCCACCAACGTGCTGGAAGCGCTCATCGTCGCCCTCAGCGATACCCCCCCCACCGACCTCACCGAGTCGGACTATCACCTCTGGCTCTCGCGCCTGGGCTGGGACGTGGGGGTGGTGGAACTGTCTCCGGCGGTTACCTGAACAACTTTCCAGCCATCTGCGCGGAACAGCTCAGGAAAGCGGGTTACATGATTCTCCTCAACCACCCAGAGTGTGATCCTGAATTTCCTGCTCAGTGCAGTCACTTTGGAGTCGTCAAGACGCCGGTAGAGAGACATCCAGAAATCGGCTTCCCAGTAGCGCCACATTGCTTCACGCGGATGTTGAAGACCTTGCCGTCCTGCCTCCACAGGGTCCCAGCCGAAAGCGCGGATTCGTTCAACCCACGCAGGAGTATAACTCGGGGCAAACGCAGTGGCAGTTCCGTCCTTCCACGACACGAAGACAGAGCGTTCCGAGAGAAGGCGAGTAGATCCCCAGTTGGGAGGGGCGAGTATGGTGTCGTCAATGGCACTGTTGTCTCGTATCCACGTCAACGGCGTCACAAGATCCAGTCGAGTTGGGTTCACGAGGAGCCAGCCGCGCTGGTTAACCGTATTCCCCGCGATCGCGATTAACACGACGAAGTACGCACCACACAATACATGGGACAGAAGGCGTAGCCGTGCCCGGTAGAGCACAACAGCAGCCGGTGCAGGGAGCGCCAGCAACGCCAGCTGTTTGAACCATCCCAATCGCCAGATGCCGAAGCATAAGGAGAGCATGACGCCCGCGCCAAGCGCCTTTCGATAGTCCCCCGCAGAGGCAATGTACACCGCCGTGCCCACTACAGCCGCCGTGAACGCCAGCGGATACCACAGGTCGGTCAGGCGGATGGGCTGGAGCGCGAGGAGCAACCGATGGGGAATCACATACGCTGCGATGAAAGACATCACTACCCAGCCCAGCATGACGGCTGTCCATGCGTATACCAGTCGTGCTGTGGCGACCGCGTGATGAAATATGAGCCTTGCGCTGACCAGTACAGTTGAGGTTCCAATTAGCAGCTTTAGCCATCCATAGCGAGAGAAGGTTAACGGGAACATGTGGTGTGAACTGCGCACCCGCTGAACTGCAAGCCACTGCTCCCAGTCCGGCATCGGCTGACCAAGATTCTGAGCAACCATCCACAACGCGGGCGAAGCGACGACGGTGCAAACCACCAGCGCGCGGATCCAATGCCGCAGTTGCCAGCCAGTGTGTTGTCGCAACAGCAACCACGCCATTCCATAGTAAACCAGCGCCCCTGCCGCATACAGGGCGTTGAGGTTGAACACCAGTCCGAGCAGTATCGCCCAGATGAGCGCTCGCCCGCGCAGGAACGCAGCAGTGGCCCACAGTAGAACCGCCTGCGCTACACTGCTGTGTTCGTAGAATGACCACGCCACTGTGCCACCGCCCACGAAAGGCTCGGGCTGTAACGCCAGTACCAACGTTCCAAGCAGAGCGACAGACGCGGGTGCCTGCGGTACCATCGCCCGTGCCAGCGCATAAGCCCCGCCGACCAATAATAATCGAGAAAGCAGGAACAGCACCAAAAGTAGCGTATCCAGCGAGATGAAACGGCTCAGAAAGGCGACAGCGTGCCAGTGCGGCGAGGAATAGTATTTCAGGGCGTCAACCAGAGGATCGTGGGGATACAACTCCGGACGCACCAAACGTTTGACAAGAGGTATCTGGAGATGATTGTTACTGCCAAGGTAGGGTTCATAACCACTGATGACCACCGTGAGAAGCCAAACACCACACAGCCCGCTGAGGACCCACACGGTGTCACGCCATCTAGCTCGCTCATGCAGATAAGGTGTCATGCACTACCTCCAGCAACCTTTCCCCATCCACTCCCCAGTTATACCGCTCCTCCACCGCCTTGCGTCCGCGCGCGCCCATCTCCGCGCGAAGGGCAGGATCGCGTAGCATCAGCACCTTCTCGGCTAAATCTTCGGCATCCTGCGAGCGAAACACCAGCCCGCAACCGACCTCCTCGACCAGCCGCTTCATCGGGCGACAGTCGGACACCAGTACCGGCTTGCGAAACGCCAGGTAGTCATACACCTTGTTGGGCATGGTGTTGTGTGTGTGGTCGGATGCATGAGAGCCGTCGTACCCAACGTGCGCGCGGTACACAAAGCCCATCAATTCCGCCTGCCAGCCCATGAACCTCACGGTATCCGTAACACCTGCCCGTTCCGCCAGCGCGCGCAACCTGTGCTCCACCTTACCCGTGCCCACGACGGTGAACAGGATATCGCCCCTTTTCCCACTCTTGAGCAGTGCAGACGCCTCTATCAACGTGTCAATTCCGCGATAGAAGTGCACGTTACCGGCATAGACGACCTCCAGCAAGCCATCGCAGGGATGCCACTCTGCCATGTTCTGGTAGTGCGCGTACAGCCGATCCAGCTCTTCCAGCACCGGAGTGTTCTCGATCACATAGATGCCATCTGCCTCGCCTCGCAAATGCGCTACGCGCTCCACGTGCTCAGGCACCACCACCATTACCGCGTCCGCCGTCCGCGCCGCGGCGCGTTCCACTATCCGCGCCAGCGTGATGTTGCGCGCCACGAGGTTGACCGCATACCTCTTCGCCCCTTCCCACCTGCGCCAAACAGCCATCACCGCCGGATAGTTCTCCGCCATGTCAAAGATGACCGGCACGCCATACCGCCTGCCCACCGCTACCGCCGCGAGCACCAGCGGCATGTCGCGCACAATGAGCATACGGCAACCATCCTTCACCACCAGATCCCGTATCGCCCGACGCCACACCGGATTGATGTGATAGGGCACCGTCAGGGGCGCGCGCCAGCGTTCAGGCGCATCATCCAGCAGGCGGCGTATCTGCAAGCGGCTGCGCCACTCCTCCCCTTGCTGACCGATCAGATGGGCATACGGGTGCGCTGCGCCGGGTTCGGTCACCCCTTTGATGTTGCGCGCCAGCACGATGACCTCATAACCCGCCTTCGCCAGCGAGTCGGTCATCTTCACCACACGGATGTCGGGATATGTGCCGAAATGGATGAAGCCGATGCGTGCGTTCATTGCCCGAACCTCAGTCGTCGTGCGATACGTGCCCACTCCCCCGTTATCCACAACGCAAACATCGCCTCGCTGAAACGGTCTCGGTGGTCGACACATGTGGACTCATGCACGTCAATCCGGCGCAGTCGATACAGGTCACTGCCCGGCAGGTTCCAGCCGTAATCGGTGGTCACCGCCGTTTCGAAGCCTGCCTGCCTCACCAGGTCGGCTACCTGTTCGTTGTGGTCTCCGCTGGGGTAGGCGAAGTGCCTGATGGGTGTCCCCGTCAACTGCTCTAAGGTTTGCTTGCTCTCCACTATCTCCTTCTGAGCAACCTGCGCTGGCTCTCGACTGAGCTGGGGATGATTCACCGTGTGCGCTCCGATCTCCACGCCCGTCGAGACAGCCTGCTGAACCTCCTCCGCTCCCATGAACCAGTCAGTCGGGAGATGCTCGACTGAAAAGCCGGTTTTCTCCGCCGCCTCCCACAAGAGGCTCTCGATCTGCGCGATCTCCATCCGCTTCAGGACAGAAATCACCTCGTTCGCGCTGTGGAAATGGCTGCGCATCCCGAGCGCGCGGGATAGCCATTGCCTGACATCGGATTGCTGGCTACAGAGTATCCTCCATCTGACGTACCACGGCAGTCGCCCTTCTAACAAGCAGGTCGTAACGTATACCGTTGCAGGCAACGAGTGCGCCCGCAACACCGGTACCCCCTGTCGGAAGAACCCTACCCACCCGTCGTCGCTGGTGATGACGACCGCGGGGTTATCGAGAGCCGCCTTGTTTCGCAATCGTTCAGCCGCCTCACTGAGGTTGATCACTTCAAAGTGATTCCGCAACCAGCCCACCTGCCTGCCGAAGCTCTCCGGGGTGGTACACAGCACCGGAAACTGCTGAAACACCCCTTGCCGGCGCGGGGCAATCTCGTGATACATCAGGATCAGCACCCCTCGCTATGCAGAGAGCAATTGCGACTTCCGCGCGGCATACACTCGTTCCGCAATCAGGTATTTCACCAGCCTTGTGACTATGCTACCCCGCACCACGTGCCGACATCCGCTCCTGATACCACGCCACTGTCCTTCTCAATCCCTCCGCGAAAGGCACCAGCACCTCGTATCCCAGATCACACTTCGCCAGTTCGACACCTGCCTCCGAGTGCTTCACATCTCCCGCTCGTGTGGGCAGGTATTCCACCTGCAACCGTCTCCCCAAAATGCGCTCCAGCTCGCGAATCAGCTCATTCAGCGTGTAGCGCCCCCCACAGGCGACGTTGTATACCTTGCCCACTGCGTTCACTGACCGCATTGCCAGCAGGTTCGCCTGCACCACGTTCTCGATATAGGTGAAGTCGCGTGACTGCTCGCCGTCGCCAAATACCGTCAACGGTTGCCCCTTGAGCGCGGCGGTGATGAAGCGCGGGATGACCGCCGCATACTGCGAATCGGGGTTCTGGCGCGGGCCGAACACGTTGAAGTAGCGCAGGCTCACCGTCTCCAGCCCGTAGACGCGCGTGAACACCTGGCAGTAGTATTCACCCACCAGCTTGCTCACCGCGTAGGGTGAGAGGGGGTTGGGCAACATGTTCTCCACTTTAGGCAGGGTGGGCGTATCGCCGTAAGCGGAAGAGGACGCCGCATACACCACCCGCTTCACGCCTGCATCCCGCGCCGACAGCAACACGTTGAACGTGCCCGTGATGTTCACCTCGTGCGTGGTGGCGGGGTCTTCCACCGAGCGCGGTACCGACCCCAGCGCCGCCTGATGGAACACCACGTTGATGCCCTGCATCACCTCGCGCAGAAGCGATAGGTCGGTAATCGAGCCTTTGATGAAGCGTATCTGCCCCTGCAGGTGCGCGATGTTCTCCTCGCGCCCCGTGGACAGGTCGTCCAGCACGGTGACGCAATGCCCTTCCTGCACCAGCCTTTCGGTGAGGTGCGAGCCGATGAAGCCCGCCCCGCCAGTAACGAGTATGTTCAACGTTAGCCCTCCGTTTACGTGTTCTGAGATTCTTCGCTTCGCTCAGAATGACAATCATTGTGTCGTGATGTCCACCACGTCATGCTGAGCCGCCAGGCGAAGCATCTCGCTTTTGTCAATGGCAGAGATGCTTCGCTCCGCTCAGAATGACGCGGAAGAACAGAACAACACCCAACCGTCATGTTGAGCGCCAGTGAAGCATCCCGTTCCAGCACCACGTTGAGATTCTTCGCTTCGCTCAGAATGACAACCATTATGTCATGATGCCCACTATGTCATGCTGAGCCGCTAGGCGAAGCATCTCGCTTTTCTCAATGGCAGAGATTCTTCGCTCCGCTCAGAATGACATCGAAGAACAGAACGACCACTCAACCGTCATGCTGAGCGACAGCGAAGCATCTCCTCTCAGCGTTTCTTGCCTCTCCTCCAGTTCTCCACCGCCGCCTGCAGTGCCCTTTCCCACGCGTCCACCTGCTTCTCTACCGTAAAGTGTTCCATCAGGTGTTTGTACGCATTATCGGCACGCCGGCGAGCCTCTTCAGGGTTCGACAGCGCTTCCACGATTGCCTGCGCCAGCGCACTGGGGTCGCGTGGAGGAACCAGCCAGCCGGTCTCTCCATGCTTTACCAGCTCCGGCACTCCACCTACCGCAGTGGCTACCACAGGGACTCGATAAGCAAACGCCTCCAGCACCACGTTGGGGATGCCTTCGGTCAGGGAGGGCAGCACCAGCAGGTCGAGGGCACCGATAATTTGTCGGGCATCACTGCGCTCGCCGGTGAAGCAGGTTAATGAAGAGACGCCCAGTTCCTCAGCCAGCCTTTGCAGGTTGTCACGCTCGGCGCCGTCGCCCACTATCAGCAACCGTACACCTTCTACCTTGTCCCGAACCCGCGCGAGCGACTGGAGGGCATACCGATGTCCTTTCTCCGCGCTCAAACGCGCGACCACCCCGATTAAACGAGGCTCCCCAACCAGCCCTAACTGCCAGCGTACGTGCCCACGGTTGTAGGGTTCTGGTATCTGCTCGAAGTCGACCACCGTAGGTATTCGGAATACTCTGTCCGCAGGCACCCCCACGGCTAATACCTCTTGACGCTGGGCTTCTGATACGATGACCACCGCGCCGTGCCGCCGTAGAAGTTGCCTGTCTAACCACTCGTACAACCGCACCTTCAAATTGACCGACGTCCATCCGGCAGTCCATGCAACTGTAGGCGCACAGCGTGCAAGCGCCGACACAATGCCTGCCCGATAGCTTTGCGCGCAAACCACTTCTGGCTGGAGACGCAACACAAACTCTCGGAACTCACGCACTGACCGAAACAAGTCGAAGCGGGCGCGAACAGGTAGGCCTGATACCGGAATGTTGTGCTGACGTGCCAGCATCCCCAGCGTCGTTTGCTCGGCTGGCTCCGGTCGTTCCACCAGAAGGATGCCGATCTCGACCTCGTGTCCGCGTTGTCGCAGGGCGCGCCCTACCTGAACCGTCTGCCGTTCAGGACCACTGACCGCGCTCTTTTTGGAACTGGGCTGGCAGAAGAGTACTTTCATCGCTGTACCGAAGCCGACTCTGCCACCAGGTCTGCCCCTACCTGCTCGCGCACGAATCGCACGACTTCATCCAGAAACCGCTCTGTGGTGTGGCTTTGCGCGGTGTGGTATCCGCTTGCGATCAGTCGCCTGCGAAGCGCGCCATCGTTCAACAGCCTTTCCATTGCCTGTGCCAGTGCATGTGGGTTGCGCGGCGGAACCAGCATTCCATTCTCGCCATCCCGAATGAGGTCAGGGATCCCACCCGCGTGGGTGGCAACCACCGGCACCCCTCGCGCCATGGATTCCAGTATCACGCGCCCCAGCCCTTCCGAAACCGAACACAGTACAAATATATCTGCCCGCACGTACTGTTGGTGTAACAACTCGGGATCCGTTACAAAGCCGTGAAACCGAAAGCTACCCTGCGCCAGTGACCGCGAAGCTTGTTGCTCAAGTGCCTCGCGCTCGGAGCCGTCTCCGACCACGTCTAGATGCACGGAATACCCTCCATCCTGCAAGGACTTGACCGCTTCAATAAGCGTGTCCACGCTCTTTTCGTGGCGCAGGGCGCCAACGAACAGTATGCGGAACGGCGCCGTTTGACATGTATCCTCACGGTGGAAGAAATCGGCGTGCATCAGGGAGGAACAGGGAATTACCGGAAGCCGATTACCGTCGGGAGACAACCGCTCAGAAAGCCGACTGGATACCGCAAACGCTGCCGTATTACAAAGTTGCCGCCGCAGGGTGTTTTCATGCCACCGTGCCACAGTGACTGCGACTGCTTTTCTCCATCCGCCCAACCTTGGCGATCCCATAAGCAAGCTGACAGGATCACCGACCAATTCGTAGAACACTGGCACCCCATGGCGTTTCGCCTCGCGCCAAGGCACGGTGCCATACGCGCTTGGATAACGCAGCCATAGCACGTCTACCGGTTCCTGATGCAAAAAAGCCTTTAGTGTGCGCACCAGAGGTCGCCGTACTCTGACAGCACCCAGAAATGTTTCGAAGTAGGGCAGTTCGTACACGCGAGTCCGCTCCATCGGCAGGGGATACCGCAGGTGCGCCAGCGGTTGAGTGGTGACCGGCGCGGCAAGCACCACCTCGAACGGATAGCGCGCGTTCATGACCTGCAGGTATCGCCCCAACCCGCCGCTGGTATAGTACCTCCCCTGCTCGTCACGATAGCACGCTGTGGCGTAGTAGATACCGAGCCGTTTCATGCCCGCCTCCGTTCTTCTATGGCTCGCCGATAAATCTCCAGATACCGCTCGCCCATCCGGTCGATCGTATATTCCTCTAGGAATCGCTGACGGGCGCGCTGTGCCAACATCTGCGCCTTCTCTCTGTTCTCCAGCAACTCGACAATCGCCTCCGCCATCGCGTGCGGGTCTTCGGGCGGAACCAGCAGCCCGCATTCGCCGTTTGCCAGCAAGCCGGGCGTGCCCCCCACTGCCGTTGCGACAATCGGTCTTTGCGCGGACATCGCCTCCAGCACCGCCAGCGACTCGCCTTCCATTTTGGAGCTCAGCACGAAAACGTCCAGATGGTGCAGTAACACCGGCACGTCCTCCCGAACGCCCAGAAAATGCACCCACTCGATTAGCCCCAGCTCGTTCGCCAGCGCCTCCACACTCGCACGGTTCGGTCCGTCGCCGATGAAGACCAGATGTGCGTTTCCCACCTGTCTATGCACGACTTCAAAAGCTCGTACCAGCGTCGCCTGGTCTTTCCAGAACCCGTCAAATCGCCCTACCATCCCCACAGTCACCGCTTGAGCCGGGATGGAACAGCTCCACTCGACCGACGGCGGGTTATCAAGGTATATATCGGGAACGCCATTCCGAACGTAAACCGTCCGCTCAGACGGGAAACCGAGTAGTTCCACGAACAGTCGCTCCATTCCGCTCGCCACGCCCACGCAGTAACAGGTTGCTCTTGCGGCGCGCTTGAGCCAGAACCGATAATCCCGGAACCACTTCTCCTGCCATCCGTGCAGGGTGTACAAACACGGCACACCCGTCCACCGGCTCGCGGACGCCGCCTTGATCCATGCGGTTTCGTGAACGTGTATCACGTCCGGGCGGAACTGGCGCACCAGACGAACCAGCTGTGGAGGATATATCCGTGTCCACACCCCGCGGTCGTTGACCTGCATCACCCGCAAGCCGTAGCTGTCGTATAGCGGCGCCAGCGCACGCTCAGGCGTGAGGTTTGCCACCATCACCTCATGCCCTCTGGAGACCAGCCATGCGGAGAGCGAGGCTACCAGCCTCTCCGCTCCCCCAAAGCCTAAACCTGCCAGCACCTGAAGCACGCGCATCGCTAGCTACCTGATGACCATCCGGAACTGCACCACCGCCTGTCCCCCCGGCGGGATCGACGCTACCGTCAGGTCAATATTCCTCCTGTCCACCGGGTCCGGCTGAGCCTGCCCGTTCAATCTCAGACTACCGAGCTCATACGTTGCCTCCATTGGTACAGTATGTCTTATGCGCACATTCCTTGCCTCGCCGGTTCCATTATTCCTCGCTGTAATCGTTACCGTCACCACGTCCAGAGGTTTTGGATTGGATTTGTCTGTCTGAATCGTAATCTGAACGTCAGGTGGAGTTTCATCCGCTTTTTTCAGGATAATTCCTTCAAACCCACGAATGGTAACTTGAGTGATCGGAGGTCCTAAAGTACCATCGTAATTTACACGACGATACATACCAGGCAATGGGACAGTAATAGCATTCTGGTCAGAAATATACTGCGCATCGGTCATACCTAAATAGCTCAATAGGTATACAGGAGCGCGGTAAAGAACCAAGCCCTTTGTATATTCACGGGCGACAACTGCTTCTACTGGCACACTATCATTCCACATCCTTCTAGGAGACTCCCAAAGGAAAAATGTATATGGCGTGTAGATATTGTATGTACCTACATTTGGAACAGTAATCTGGCTCTGGTTCGAGTAGCCGATAATTGTAGTTCCAGTTCTGTCCGGACCAATCCAGGGCATTGGGTTGTAGTTGCCGGGTATTCTATTAGTAGGGTCACCAATATCCACCTTCAATACATCGTGAGGTGTATAAGCCATATTGTAAGGTACACCAGCCTTCCAGAAATTATCGGTGTTGGTATTACGACTACCATAGGAGAAGGAGGACCACGAACCCTTAGGGCCCCTCCAGAACTGAGCGATGTACTTATCGGGTACATTTAAGAGGTAGTATTGCGCAAGCTGGCTCATGCGCATCAGTTCCCACGTTTCCTGAGTATTTCCAAGTATGTTTCTAGGCATATAGGTCATTTGTCCCATAACCAACAACTTCATACCGTAGTGCTGAATATATATCATGTGATCCCAAAAACGACACACACCAAGCCAAGCGGAAAGTGTCCAGTGGTTAATAACGCTATCTTCGCATATGAAATAATCAAGTGCCCCAAGGAAACGCCGTAACTCACTACTCGTTATCATGTTGCTACTAGATATATTTCCCCCAGTGACTACACCTCTGCTGCGGAAACTCTGATGGACATCCACAATAAGGTCAAGATAAGCGTTATGCGTCTGTTCATCATATGACGTTCCATTCTCTACTTCCCAAAACTCCCCACCGTAAAGAACAGGCCACTTAAATCCATTAGCAAGATCATCGTTGTAGTATCCAACAATCCCCGTCGATTGCCACAAAGGAATATAATAGTCCAGCAATATCTGCTTGTAGTTGGGGTTCCAAAGGTTCGGCCTGCAGGCAGCATTATAAGGGGACCATCCTGTCACTCCATGAGTGACTCGTCCTTCATGCCTTAACCGCGCCGTCGCCTCCGGATTGGCGAGATTCGCGAACTCATTATCATCGACATACCCATCCCCGTTTCGGTCATTAGCCGGGTCCCAGCCCCGCACACGAGTAGTCGGCCCCGTGATCTTGAACTGAGATGTGCTGTCTGGTATCACTTCCCAGTCTGGACTAACAGTCAGGCGTACTCCCCCTGTAGTTCCTCCAGAAGCAATAATGGTTCTTGTTTGCCCTGCCCCCGTCCCGGATGTAATAGTAACCGTCATATCCTTGTAGTAATCTGTAGAGGTTTGGGCATACTGGTACGTAACATCGACATAGTTCGTTCCCGCTCTAAGCACGGTACCACGACGATAATCAGTTGTCTCTACTGTCACACATGACCTCATTCGCACGAAATACTGTTCTGTGGTGTGGTCCCAAATCGGCGCGAAGCGGGGATAAACAGCGTAGTTCGGCGTGCGAATGCGAATCACATAGACCCCCATACCCCTTGCAATTGCAGCACTACCCAGGTTTGTGTCAGTCGGTCTTGTCCACTTCCAATCTGCGGGCGGTATGAACCGCATTGTACCGCTATTTCTCAGTCCGTTGGTGCTATCGTAATAAGGAGTCGTCTGTCCCCACCCCGCTATCTTGAAGTCCTCTGTAACAGCATTCGGATACTCGATAATCAGTTGACCACTCGTACCGGGGTCTCCCCCCTCCGACAGAATAAACGTAATCTCATCGAACTTCTCCCTGAAGGCTAGCCACAAACCACCACCGGCATTGCTGTACTGGAGGATACGTAAATGGTTCTCATTATTCTTGTCCCAGTATCCAACATACCCGGTAAAAGAGGTAGATTGTCCAACCTGAGAAAAGACCCCATTCATATTGGTCTTGCTGGGACCGATTGTTTTACCTTCCATATACGTATCCCGCTTATAATGCAGGAACAGGTCCTCATAATCCAAACCGCGCTTAATAGCCTCAGCAAGCACTACGGTTCCGTGTCCGGCGTCATCACTGCTTTTTTGCAATGACTGGAAGTACATATAAGCCGTTGTGGGTATCAAGTTTCTAAATTGCTGCGGTATATCACCACCAGAAGATAGATCGTAGCTCTCTGCCTCCCACTGCGCTACGGCATCTCGCCAAACACTATCCGGAGCACCATCGGGAATGCTGTACCTGCTCTGGAAGAAAGCCTGCGCGTCCGGATCAGTCGGCTTTGCATAGCTTCCTGGTATTACCAATCCAACCCGTAGAGATGGAAACTTACGGGGCAATAGCTGCAAGTTATTCTGCTGTTGAGCTGAAACCGACAGTGTTAGCGTAATAACGAGTAAAATGCTCAGTTGTACCTTCATTGTTGTGCCTCCTGAAAACTAATCAAGGCGACCAAATGCTCTTCTCAAACAATTCAGTACATGCTGAGATGGCGCTATCTCACGCTGATAGTAATCCCAGTTCGCCTCTCGCATCCGCCGAGCCAGCGCTTCATCCTCCAGAAGCTTTTGGCACTGTACAACGCACTCTTCCGGAGTAGTAAACGCCAGATAGTGCACTCCTTCCTGCGCCGGTTCGGGCGGGGGGTTGCGGAATCCGTCTGGGTGCGCCACTACACATTGCGAAGCCGCAAGATGCTCTGCGAAGCGGAAACCATAGGAATAGTTCAAGCCTCGTACATAGATGCCCACCAGCATCCGCTTGCTCCACCGAACAAACTTCTGACGACGGCTGGGCTTATCCGCCAGCACATCGGCGTACTCGGCGCGCGCCAGAGCCGTGGGAACCAGACCGCCTACAAACGCATTGCCAAAGTGCCTCTTTAGTGCCCGTATTGTCTCGACGCGCAGGGTATTGACCGCTTCACAGCTATCGGATCCCACTTCTTCGGGTCTCCAAACACGGGTCTGAAATATCACTTTGCGTAACAGCGGTTTATTCGGGTCCTGCTCAAAGTCGCGCAACGTTGGACCGTCCATAAAGACGCGATAGTAGCCGAGCTCGCGCCTGAACCTAGTCAGCGCGTCACTGGGCGAGCGCAGAGCCAGCCGAGTGTACAGTCGCATGAGCCATCTCATAACGACCGCTTTACTCCAATCCGTAGCACACCAGAAATTGAAACCAAACGGGCGAACTTTATCACCCTGCGCTGAAGCGTGCAACTCTATATCGGGAGGATAGTAGCTCTTCTTAAAATACACATCACATTCCTCAAGCGCCTCGTTGTAAAACTGAAAGCTCAGGTCATGAAGGTCCATCGCGACCTTTTTAACGCACCCATCTGCCAGTTTCTTCGCCTCAAGCCATACCATCACATGCCCGGCTGGACGACGGTTTTCATAGCGCGTCAATGCCACGCTTGGTCGCAGGCGGATCCGCCCCCTCCGAGCCAGCTCCACCAGACCCGTCACCACCTTGGAGGTTCGGGCGACATCCATATCCAAGTCCCAGTAAAGAGTGACTTCGTACTCCGGCTGTGCCATAAGATACCTCCCGTTTGGTTCATTCCATATCGCACGCGATTTTCTCACAAGACCGGTGCGTCGCGCCGCATCCTGAGCCTTCCATACACCCGCTCCACCTCCCTGGCGTGTTTTACAGGATTAAACATCTCGCGGGCGCGGCGCTGCCCCGCTTCGGCGAGACGCTGGCGAAGAACCTCATCTTTGATCAGCCGCTCTAGTGCATCCGCCATCGCCTTAGCATCGCCCATCGGTACAAGCAGTCCGGTCACGTTATCTTCGACCAGCTCAGGCATTCCGCCGCCGTTCGTCGCAATGGTTGCTATACCACATAGCATCGCCTCAATAGCAGCACGTGCCAGTGGCTCGGGTTCTACGGAAGCGTGCACGTTCACATGCAGTAAGGCGTATATGCTGAATGGGTCGGATACAAAACCGGTGAACTCCACCTTGTGGGCAATGCCGTAGTCTGCTACCATCTGACGCAACCTCTGTTCATAGCCACGCGCTCCAAAAGGCTCAGAGCCTGCGATGATTGCCCTGTACTCAACACCTCTTTTCTCAAGCCCGTGAAGGGCATCGATAAAGACATGCTGTCCCTTCCATTCTTGTAGCATAGCCGCCATCCCAACGCAAATTGGGGATTCAGAACGAGTCAGTGATTTTCCAATAGCCGGCACTACGGCTGGGTCATATACTACGGATACCCTTTGCTCTGGCACGCCGTGTGCTATGAGATTATCTGCTACTGCCTTCGAAACAGTAATGTGGTGGTCAAAGTAGTGGATCACTCGATGCGCCAGCTTTCGCGACTGGACGAATCCCCGCGCATGCGCCACGACCGGCAGTCCCCTTTGCTTCGCCACGATGGCGCCTCCAAACGTGCCGAAGAACACGTTATTAAAGTGCAGTAGGTCGGGCCGAACTTCGCGGAGCAGACCGCCGACCACTCGATACCATCCCACTTGGTGGGTGAGCAGGCGCATATAGCCGTGCACTCCCCATGCTTTAGGCGGATGAAATCGAACCAGCCTTACCCGCTCGGGCAGAGGGCGATATTTCTCCACATCGTACGAGCAGGCGATGACCGGCTCTATCGATTTGTCCAGATAGGTAACCAGCTCCAGCAGGCTCTGCATCGAGCCGCCGTAGCCGGATGGGGCCTCAAGGTATAAGACTCTCATGGCGTCCTGCCTCCAACATTGGTTGAGTACTCGTACTCGTCAATCTGCACCACGCGGCAGCTATAAGCGCCTGATAAGCCGTGCCAGCTGTGTAGCGAGCCTGGTGTAAGAGTAACGGTTCAATATTTCTTCTCGGCGCACAAACGCCGGTGCTTCAGATGTATAGTCTCTCCAGCAGGCTTCCATTGCTGCACAGGCTTTGCCTGCATCATCTGCAATATAGCAGTACGGCTCTCTGCTCAACAGCTCAGCCGTCGCGCTGTCCGGTTCGGTGACGACTATCAGGCGTCTCCTCATCGCGATGTATTCAAACGTCTTCGCAGGGACCTGCATAGGGTGGTTTGTCGCGACAACCAACAGGGCGTAACTGCGACGCATTTGGCGATGGGCTTCCGCCCGTGGTACCACGCCGTTCACATCCACAACCTCCTCTATGCCTAGAGCACTCAATTTTTCGGGTAGAGTATGGTCGATATGGCCCCGCATAATAATCCTTAACACCAACCGAGCATCTGGGTGTACCAATAACCACTGGCTTAAGCAGACACGGTCGGCACGATAGACGGTTCTACTTACTGCGTCTGGTAAGTTACTCAAGGCAAATGCCTTTATCTTTGCCAGGTCGTCCTGCGTCAGCCAGAACCGTTCTAATAGTAGACGCGAAATCTGGGAGGCAATTTCACCCGTCACATCCGCAGTCTGCAACGCACGTGTCCGCGACAAGTCCCCCCGCAGCTGAGGCATTCTTTCCAGAAGGAAGCGAACCGGGTCGTGCACCTGTCTCTGCCGCGCTTGCCGTTCGCGGACCCACAGCTCCCACTCTCTCTTTAATCGCCCCAGTAACCTTAGCGGCACGGCTGATGGCTCACGTGCGGCTTTGTGCAGTATCTGCCTAAACGTTCGCACCATGAATCGCCCCCTTGTCTCACTACCACATACTAATCGAGCGCCTGAACCCTCGCTTCAGGTAGATTATGTAAGTATTCCAACGCCGTTTCACGGAACAGCGGAACCGATTTTTCATCCCACATAATCCTTTTGCCGTGTTCGGCGGCTGAAGCGAGCTGCACGCAGACGACTTGCGTAGACATAGCATCGCGCGCAGAACTGGCTTGGCGTTACTCCAAAATGGTGTATAGCCATCCATACAGTAACAGCGACACCGTAGCCGATAATCACGGTAAAGCGAAGAAATACATCAGCAATGCGACTGGGCAGACTTACATAAGACATGTAAACGGATGAACCCAGCATCAATAAACAAAACCCGAAAGTTCTCCATTCTAAAGAAACTGGCTGGTATCTCTGTGACACTATATAGCCCAGAATCGCAAGCACAAGCATGCTGATTACCGTAATCGTAACAGCGCCCCAAGCTCTGTATTCAGGTATCAGTATGAAACTGAGGAGTATACATAATATCGCTGCTACAGCGTTCGCGACGGCGAGAGCGTCAGTACGCCGAGCTATGCGCGCCGGAGTGCTGAACGCTGCATAAGCCGCGAAGAGCCAGTACGCTACTGCAATCCATGGCGCATAGTTCGCCGCCTTCCAGAAAGCTGGCGCAGATATGAACTGGATTACAGGAGGACTCAGCAGCGCTACAGCAGAAGAAAACCAAGCTATGGTTAGCACAGCAAGTGCAGTTCCTCGCTGAATGTGTTGCTCGGCTTCGTCCGTGTCGGCAACTCTGAATGACCACGGTTGCCATGCGGTCACAAAGATCCCGTTGATCGTGCTCACCAGGAACCCAAAACGATACGCCAGTGCATACAGCCCCAGTTCGGCTTCCGAAGCATAGCGCGTTAGAAAAAAACGGTCGCTGGCGTGAAGGGTGAACTGCGCCAGCCACATCGGGATGAAAGGCAAGCCGTAACGAAGAACGGGTTTCAGCCATTGCTTATCCCAGGCAAGCCCATATCGACGACGCACCGCGATACCCAGACCGACCGACCACGCCAGAGCATTGATGAGCGAACTGAGAAAGACCCCATACACTCCCCAGCGTAGCCACACAACCAGAAGAATGTTTGTTGCGAGATGCCCTGTCAGTTTCAAGAGAGAAAAGGAAGTGAACAACCACGCCTTGCCTTCGGCACGCCACACGGTGAGTGGAAGTTCGATCAGTGTACCTACCAGCAGACCAATCACTGCCAGATTGACGTACAGCACGTAATGGTCATGCCCGAACACCAGCCGCGCAAGCAACGGACTGGCGGGAATTACCACCAGGCTTCCCACGAGCACGATGGTTAAGTTCAGCGTGAAGGTGGTGGAGATGAGCCGCCGTCTTTCCTCTTCGCTCTTCGCCAGATAGTAATGCCTGAGCAGAGCCTCCGCCAGCCCCAGCGCCAGAAAGATACCCACTACCTCTGTGATGCGTGTAATAGCATCAATCACCCCGTAATCCGCCGGCGTTAGTACGCGCGTGTACACGGGTATCATGATAAAACCCACCAGCCGGCTGGCAAT
>FWWM01005355.1_pt1 | contig 28224 bp, 24 predicted proteins | sample 2228351 | NCBI WGS metagenome assembly FWWM01 (sample SAMEA103939774, study PRJEB20133) | metagenome | reverse complement strand
AGGTACACGTGGCGCACCCGGTCCTGCGGGGTGTCCGTGTTCCAAAGGGCCAGCACCCGGATGACCCTGGGGAGGCTTCCCGGCACGGGGATCTCCCGGGCGGAGAGGAGGGGCACCCGGTTCATGCCCAGCCTGCGGGCGGCCTCCGCGGGGAAGGCGGAGGAGAGGTCTTCCGTTACGGTGAAGATGATGGCGGCAAGCTCCTCGTGGCTTTGAATGCCGTTTGCCTCCAGCATCTTCTGGAGAAGCTCCGCGGTGGCCTGGAGGATGGCCTCGGGCGTATCCTCCTCCACGGTGATGGCCCCCCTGATGCCCCGGACCATAGTTGGGCTCCATGGTACGCCATGCGCTTCCCCCTGGTAAAGTGGGGGGCATGAGGGTGATGGCGGTCTTCGCCCATCCCGACGACGAGATCGGGGCCGCGGGCACCCTGGCCCTCCACGCCCGGCGGGGGGATGAGGTCCTCCTGGTCTGGATGACCCGGGGGGAGCTGGCCAGCCAGTTCGGGGACCTCCCCGGGGAGGAGGTGGCCCGGATCCGCGAGGGGCATGGGGCCCACGTGGCGGGGCTCATCGGGGCCCAGCACCGCTTCCTGCCCTTTGGGGACACCCTTCTCAGCGGGGGGCGGGAGGAGGCCTTGGCCCTGGCCCGCCTCATGGCCGAGTTCCGGCCGGACGCGGTCATCACCTGGGACCCCCTGGACGTCCACCCCGACCACCGGGCCACCCACCAGGCGGTGCTCTCCGCCCTAAAGCTCTGCCGCATCCCCAAGCTGGTGGGGGAGGCCCACCGCGCCCCCGTGCGCCTTTACCACTACCCCCGGCGGGACCTTCCCCGCCCCTGGGTCTACGTGGACACCACCCCCACGGAGGAGGTGGCGGAGGCGGTCTTCGGCTTCTACCGGGACTTCTACCGCTGGCCCTTCACCCTGGAGGAGTTTCGGGCTCGGCGCCAGCTTCTGGGGCGGGAGGCGGGGGTGCGCTTTGCGGAGGCGTTTCAGACGGAGGCGCCGGTGCCCCTTCCGGCCCTGGTAGGGCGGGTTCCCGGGGGGGAGGGGTGAGGGCGTAGGCCAGGAAGACCGCGGGGAGGACCAGGGGCAGGGTAGCGTACCCGCCCCACTCCGCCGCCAGGACCGTGGCCGCGAAGGGGGCCCGGGCCACCCCCGAAAGGAGGGCCGCCCCCCCCGCCAGGGCCAGGGCCTCCGGGGGGAGCCCCAGGGGCAGGACCCGGCCCAAAAGGGCCCCCATGAGCCCCCCCAGGACCAGGGCCGGGGTGTAGGGCCCTCCGTAGGCCCGCGCCCCCACGGCCAGCACCAGGAGGAGGAGCTTCAGGAGGAGGAGGTAAAGGAGGCCCAGGGTGGGGAAGAGGGGGGTGACGGCCACCGCCACCCAGCCCAGGCCGCTTCCCAACGCCTCCGGGGCGAGGAGAAGGAGAAGCCCCAGGGCGAGCCCCAAAAGGCCGTGCCGTAAGGGGAAGGGGAGGGGGCGGAGGCGGTCTTCCAGGGCCTCGCCCCCCACGACCCAAAGGGTGGAGAGAAGCGCCCCCCCGAGGCCCAGGAGAAGCCCCAGGGGAAGGGCCCTTAGGTCCACCTCCACCCGGAAGGGGAGGAGGGGGGTGTAGCCGAAGAAGGCCCCGTAGACCGCGAAGCCCGAAAGGGCCCCCACCAGGGCCGGGGTGAGGGCTCTGGCCTCCAGGAAAAGCCCCCGGTAGAGGATCTCCGTGGCCAGGAGGGCCCCCGCCACCGGGGCGTGGAGGGCGGCCCCGAGCCCCGCGGCGAGCCCCGCGAAGGCCAGCCCCCCGCCCACCCTGGGAAAGCGCCGGTCCAAGACCCCCCCAAGCCAAAGCCCTAAAACCCCCAGGGGCCCCTCCCGGCCCATGGGGGAGTAGAGCCCAAGCTGGAGGAGGCTCCCCAAAAGGGTGCGCCCGTGGACCCAGCGGGGGGGCGGGACCCCTTCCCGGGCGTGGCGGAGGAGGGCCGCGAGGCCCAGGCCGCTTCCCAGGAGGCTCACCAGGGCGTAGGCCAGGGGGAGGAGGAGGAAGAGGAGGGGGAAGGAGGGTCCGGTGAAGGCCTGGAGCACCCCCCCTTCCCCTGGGGGAAAGGGGGGAAGGTAGCCGAGGAGGAGGCCCACCCCCTCCGTGAGGGCCCTCAGGACCCAGGCCAAAAGGGCCGCCCCCAGGCCCGCCAGGGCCCCGGTGAAGGCGCTGTAGAGGAGGAGGGGGCCGGTGGCCTCGAGGCGGGAGGGGCGGGAGGCCTCGCCTTCCATCAGAGGGAGTCTACCAAGTCCACCGGGCTTCCCCGGGTGAGCCTGGGGGTGGGAAGGCCCAGGGCCCGGTACCCCCCCCGGCTTAGGGCCCGCACCAGGAGGCGGGGGTCGGCCTTGTCCCAGAGGAAAAGGGCCTCGTTCTTCACGTTAAGGTCCGGGCTGCTCCCCCGGGAGTCCGTGCCCAGGGCCACTTCCACCCCATACCGGGCGTAGAGGGCCAGGGGGGCTTCCCCCACCTCCAGGTTCCGGTTGGACCGGGGGCAGAGGACCACCTTGGTCCCGGTCTGGGCCAGGAGGGCGGCCTCCTCCTCGTCCACCTGCACCCCGTGCACCAGGGCGGTGGTGGGCCCCAAGACCCCCAGGGCGTGGAGGTGGCGGATGGGGGTGGTGCCGGGGGGGGTGAAGGCCCCTAGGCCGAAGCGCGTAAGGAGCTCCGCCAAAGCCCCCCGGCCCTCCTTCAGGAAGGCCACCTCCTCCGGGCTTTCCGCCGCGTGGACCATGAGGGGAATCCCCTCGGCCCGGGCGTACTCTGCAAGGCGCCTTAGAAGGGGGGCGCTCACCCCGTAAGGGGAGTGGGGGGAAAGCCCCACCTTGACCCGCCCTTCCCGCTTCCGCCAGGCCTCCACCTTCCTTCGCGCCTCGGCGAAGACCGCTTCCGCCTCCAGGGGGTTTGGGGCGAAGACCTCGTAGAAGGCCACGCCGGGCAGGGGGCTTTCCAGGAGGAGGAAGTCCATGACCTCGTCCTTGAAGACGATGTCCCCGAAGGCCCCAGCCCCGCTGCGTACGAGTTCGTCTAGGCCCTGCTTTGCCCCTTCCAGCCCCCTCAGGGCGCGGTGGGCCAGCACGTGGGGGATGAAGCCGGCAAAAGGCCCCCGGTAAAGGGGCAGAAGGGAGAGGTCCAGGTGGGTGTGGGCGTTCACCGCCTTGGGGAAGAGGGCCTTGCCCTTGTGCACCACCTCCCCTTGGGGGAAGCGGGCCTGAAGCTCCTCCAAGGGCCCCTGGCCCACCACCCGCCCCCCCTGCACCGCCAAGGCCCCCCGGCGCATGGGGGTGCCGAAGCCGGTGTAGACCACCTCCGCGGTCCAGAGCTCAGTCCTTAGCCAGAACATAGCGGTTGGGGCCCCGCAGGAAGTCCACCGCCCGGTAGCCCCGGGCGAAGTAGGCCCCGAAGACCTCCCGGCTGTGCTCGCGCCAGCGGAGGGCGAGGGCCGGGTCCTCCCGGAGGATCTTCCCCCAGTCCTCGGGGATTTGGACCAGCACGCGGGGGGCCTCGAGGTCCAACAGGGCCGCCACCGGCCTCTCCCCCTCCACCCGGTTGGCCTGGGGGAGTCCCTCCCCCTCCACCGGGGGCGGTGGGGCGTAGATCCGCTCGTAGACCCTGGGGCTTAGGAGGTCCCACTCCGCAAGGAGCCGGTCCGAGGGAGCTCCGGCGTTGATCCCCCCCATGGGGCCGTAGTGGTCGGGGAGGTAGGTCCGGGCGGTGGCCCCGAGCTTCCGGAGGTTGAAGTTGGCGTTGGGGCCCCTCAGGGGGTCAAAGGTCCAGACCACCTTCCTGACCCCCCGGGCCAGGCACCAGTCCCGCTGGAAGCGCTTGAGGAGGAGGGCCGCCCCCGTGCCCCGATAGGGTTCCAAAACCCCGAGCATGTGGGAGTGGTGGAGGGCGAGGTCCTTGGTGGGGAAGCCGAAGACGAAGCCCACGAGCGCTTCCCCAAGGAAAGCCCCCGCCACCAGCCCCCCCTCGTCCTGGATGGCGATGAGGAGGCCCCTCGGCACCAAATCCCGGTCCTCCCGGCCCCAGACCGCCCGCTGGAGCTCCACCACCCCTTCCATCTCCGCGGGGCCCCTTAGCTCGCGGACACGTACCTCCGCCATAGGGTGACCCTCTCCACGAAGGGGAGCTTTAAGGTGACCCCGATGCCGGGGCCCTCTGGCACGGGCATGAGGCCCTCTTCCGCTTCCAGGGCCTCCTCCACGATGTCCTCCTCCCAGTAGCGGCTCGCCGAGCTCACGTCCCCTGGCTTGGTGAAGCCCCTCAGGGTGGCCAGGTGGAGGTTGTGGGCCCGGCCCACCCCCGCCTCCAGCATCCCCCCCATCCAGAGGGGAATCCCTGCCGCCTCCGCCAGGGCGTGCACCTTCAGGCTTTCCCCATGCCCCCCAAGCCGGGCGGGCTTGAGGTTGAAGACGAGGCCCGCCCTGAGTTCTATGGCTTTCCTGGCCTTTTCCGCCGAGGTGAGGCTTTCGTCCAGGCAGATGGGGGTCTTGAGCCTCGCCTGGAGCCGGGCGTGGTCCAGGAGGTCGTCGTAGCCCAGGGGCTGTTCAATGTAGTCCAGGCCGAGCTCGTCCAGCCGCTCCAGCCGGGGGAGGTCCGCCATGCGGTAGGCGCTGTTGGCGTCCGCGGTGAGGGTGGCCTCGGGGAAGGCCTGGCGCACCGCTTTCAGGACCTCGTAGTCCCAGCCCGGTTTGATCTTGAGCTTGATGCGGCGGTAGCCCTCCTGAAGGTGCTTTTCCACCACCCGTAGGGTGTCCTCCACCGTGGGCTGGATCCCCAGGGAAACCCCCACCTCCACCCGCGTCCTCACCCCCCCCAGGACCTGCCAAAGGGGCTTCCCCAGGCCCTTGGCGAAGAGATCGTAGAAGGCCATCTCCAGCACCGCCTTGGCCATGGGGTTCCCCCGGAAGGGCCTTAGGGCCTCCGCGAGGGCCTCGGGGTTCGGGAGGTCCTGCCCCAGGAGGCGGGGGAGGAAGGCCTCTTCCAGGAGGTAGCGGGCCCCCTCCACCGTCTCCTCCCGGTAGAGGGGCAGGCGCTCCATCACCCCCTCCCCCAGGCCCTCGAGGCCCTCCCCGAAGAGCCTTAGGAGGAGGATGGTCCTTTTCGTCTGGACCCCGAAGCTGGTTTCAAAGCGGAACTTCAGGGGTAGCTCCAGGATCCTCAGCTCCGCCGCCTCTATCCGCACGGCTCCAGCACCTCCTTGCCCAGGTAGGGGACGAGGGCCTTTGGCACCCGCACCCGGCCGTCCTCCAGCTGGTGGTTTTCCAGGAGCATGGCGAGGATTCTCGGGGTGGCCAGGGCGGTGTTGTTCAGGGTGTAGGCGTAGCGCACCCGGCCCTCCGCGTCGCGGTAGCGGAGGTTCGCCCGCCGGGCCTGCCAGTCCAGGAGGGCCGAGCAGGAGTGGGTTTCCCGGTAGCGCCCCTCGGAGGGGAGGAAGACCTCCAGGTCCACCTGCCGCCACTTCCCCGGGCCCATGTCCCCGGTGGAGACCTCCACCACCCGGTAGGGGAGCTCCAGAAGCCTGAGGATTTCTTCGGCGTTCCCAAGAAGCTCCTCAAAGGCCCGGTCGGAGGCCTCGAGGCTGGCCTCGGTAAGCACGTACTGCTCCACCTTGTGGAACTGGTGGACCCTTAAAAGCCCCCGCACGTCCTTCCCGAAGCTCCCCGCCTCCGAGCGGAAGGCGGGGGCGTAGCCCGCGTAGCGCTTGGGAAGCTCCTCCGCCTTTAGGATCTCCCCGCTGTGGAGGGCGTTTAGGACCACCTCCGCGGTGCCCGTGAGGTAGAGGTCGGTGCCGGCGATGGCCCAGACCTGGTCCCGGGCCGCGGGGAAGTGGCCGGTGCCGATGAAGGCCGCCTCCCGGGCGTAGGAGGGGAGGGTGAGGGGGATGAAGCCCTTCTTCACCATGAAGTCCATGGCGAAGCGGAGGAGGGCAAGCTCGTAGAGGGCGAGGTCCCCCCGTAGGGCGTAGGAGCGGCTTCCCGAGACCTGGGCGATCCGGGGCTCCCACCAGCCGTTTTTCTCCATGAGGGCCACGTGGTCCAGGGGCGGGAAGGGGAAGGCCCTGGGCTCCCCCACCCGCCGCACCTCCCGGTTGGCCCGGTCGTCCTCCCCCACCGGGGCCCCGGGCCAGGGGGGGAGGGGGACTTTTAGGAGGAGGTCCATGAGGCTTGCCTCCTTCTCCCTTAGGGCCTCCTCCAGGGCCTTGGCCTCCTCCGCCAGGGCCCGCCCCCGGGCGATGAGGGCTTCCTTGGCCTCGCCCTGGGCCTTGGGCACCTCCTTGGCGATGCGGTTCCGTTCGGTCTGGACCTCCTGGAGCCTGGCCTTTAGGCCCTGCACCTCCCGGTCCAGGGCGAGAAGGGCTTCCAGGTCCAGGTCTACCCCTTTGAGCCGGATGGCCCTTTGGGCCTCCTCGGGGTGGGTGCGGAGCCACTTGAGGTCTACCATTCCAGCACCTTGGGCACGCGGAAAAACCCCTCCTCCCGCTCGGGGGCCAGGGCCAGGGCCTCTTCCTGGGAAAGGCCGGGGCGGGGCTCGTCCGGCCGGAGGCGGCCCGTGGGGGGTTCTTCCTCCCCCTCTTCCACCTCCGGCAGGGCCTCCACGAAGGCCAGGATGCGGTTCAGGTCCTGGAGGAGAAGGGCCTCCTCCTCCGGGGAGAGCTTGAGCTTGCTTAGGGACTCCAGGTGCCGTAGGAGGTCGGGCGTGAGCTCCATATGGGTTTAGCTTAACGCCTCCGCCAGGGCGAAGAGGATGGGGGCCAGGAGGAGGGCGGGGAGGAAGGAGGCCACCCGCACCCGCCCAAGGCCCAGGAGGTTGATCCCGATGCCCAGGATCATGAGCCCCCCCACCCCGGTGACCAGGAGGACCCGGGGGTCCTGGGCGGGGTCGGGGAGGGCCTGGGCCAGGACCCCCGCCAGGAGGGCCACCCCCCCCTGGTAGAGGAGGATGACCAGGACGCTCATCCCCACCCCCACCCCGAAGCTGGCGGTGAGGGCGATGGCGGAAAGGCCGTCTAGGGTGGCCTTGAGGAGGAGGAGGCGGGGGTCCCCCGTGAGGCCGTTCTGCAGGGCCCCCACCAGGGTCATGGGCCCCACGCAGAAGAGGAGGCTTGCGGCCACGAACCCCTCGGTGAAGCCTCCCCCGCCCCGCACCGCCCGCTTGAGGCGCTCCCCCAGGGCCTCGAGGCCCTCCTCCAGCCGGGCCCACTCCCCCAAGAGCCCCCCCAGGACGAGGGCGAGGAGGCCCAGGACCACCCCGTCCACCGCGCCCCCCTGGGCCTTAGAGAGGGCGCCCGCCATGGAAACGCCGATGAAGAGGGTGGTGAGCCCCACCCCCTGGACCATGATCCCCCCCATCCTTTCGGGGAGCTTGCCTCGGAGGAAAAGCCCAAGAAGGGTGCCCAGAAGGACCGTGGCCGCGTTGGCCAGGGTGCCGGAAAGCTTGGCGAGCAGGCCGAGCTCCATGGGGGTATTCTAGGGCCTCGTGGAGTGGGTCCTTACCGAAGACGGCACCCCCACCCTCTTCCACCCCGGCTACCGCGAGGCCTACCACCCCCGCCAAGGGGCCCTCCTCCAGGCCCAAAGGCTCTACCTGGAGAAGACCCTCACCCACCTCCACCCCGCCCCCCGGGTCCTGGAGGTGGGCTTCGGCCTGGGGGTGAACTTCCGCGCCGCCCTGGAAAGCGCCCTAGAGCGGGGGGTTAGGCTCCGCTACCTGGCGGTGGAGAAGGCCCCCCTTCCCCGGGAGGTCCTGGAGGCGGCCCGCCTCCCCCTCTCCCGGGCGGAAGGGGTGTTCCGGGAGATCCTCAAGGCCTGGCCCGAGGCCCGCTTCCGGGGCCCCTGGGGGGAGCTCCGCCTCCTCTTCGCCGACGTGGCCCAGGCGGAGCTTCCCCCCTTTTGGGCCAGCGCGGTCTACCTGGACCCCTTCAGCCCAAAAGCCAACCCCGAGGCCTGGAGCGCCCCTGTCCTCCTAAAGCTCCGCCTGGCCCTACGGGAGGGCGGGCGGCTTGCCACCTACTCCGCCCAAGGGGCCTTCCGCCGGGCCCTTAGGGGGGCGGGCTTCCGGGTGCACCGGGTGCGGGGGGTGGGGAAGCGGGAGTGGACGGTGGGTATCGCCGTAGGACCTCTTCCCGCTCCAGGTAGGTGAGCCGGGCGAGGAAGCGCCCCTTCTTGGGGAGCTCTCCCCGGTAAAGCCAAAGGAAGAAGGCCCCCGCCAGGCTGGACACGAGCCGGGGCCAGGGGGGAAGGGGGGCGGTTTTGAAGCCGAAAAGCTCCGCCCCCAGGGCCAGGGGGCTTGCCCCGTAGACGAGCCTCACCTCCGGGTCTTCCAGAAGGGCCTTAGCGACCTCCTTGAGGCTATTCCGGAAGGCGCGGATGGCCTCGGGGGTGGAGAGCTCCATGGCCCGCTCGCTTTCCAGGTGGAGCTCAAAGGCGGGGGTGCCCGGGGGGAGGCCGGGCAGGGCCGGCCCGGGGAAGGGCTTCTTCTCCAGGCGGAAGAGGTGGAAGGGCCCAAGCCCCGCCCGCCGCACCCCGTGGCGGCGGTTGTAGCGCTCCTCGAGGCCCTGCAGGCCCCGGATGAGGGCGAGCCTCGGGGAGAGGGGAAGGGGGTTGAGTTCGTCCAGGGTCACGGGCCGGTAGCCCAGGGCGAGCATCCGGGGAAGGGCGAGCGCTAGTAGCCTCAGGGTCCTTTCCGGGCCGTCGTGGAGGAGGACGACGCTCCCCGGGCGGAGGTAGAAGAGGAGCCTTTCCGCCAGGTCTTCCGGCGGGAGGTCCAGCCAGTCCTTGCCCTCCGTGTCCCAGAGGGCGATGCGCTTTTTGAGCGCCCAGGCGAAAAGGCGGGTGAAGGGGGTGTGGAGGCCGTGGGGCGGGCGGTAGTACCGCCCCTGGCCCGCCGCCATGTGCCGCCACTCCAGCCAGGGGAGGAGGAGCCTCCAGGGCTCGTGCCAAAGCCCGTGGTCCTCCACCTGGTGCCCCTCTTCCCGGATCCTCTCCACCAGGTCCGGCCGGGCCCGGGCCTTTTCCCCCGTGAGGAAGAAGGTGGCCTTCACCCCGTGCCTATGGAGGAGGGCGAGAAGGGCCTCCGTCCTCTCCGAGGGGCCGTCGTCAAAGGTGAGGGCCACCAGGGGCGTCCTTCGGCTTCCCCGGGCGTAGGCGAGGAGCCCCAGGTGGCGGAAGAGGAGGTCCGAAAGCCCATAGAGGAGGAGGGTAAGCCCCAGGGCTACTTCCATCCTGGCCTCCTAAAGGCGAAGGCGTAAAAGAGGCTTAGGGCCAAGAAGACGGAGGACCCGGCGAAGAAGGGCGCCTTAGGTCCAAAGGCCTCCCAGAGCACCCCCCCCACCGCGGGGCCCAGGGCCACCCCCAGGCCCTCCACGGTCATGAGGCTCCCCCATATGGCCCCCCGGTTCTCCTGGGGGAGGTTCTTGGCCAGGAAGCCGTTCCAGCCGGGGAGGAAGAGGCTGAAACCGAGCCCCGCCAGGAGGGCGAGAAGGGCCAGTTCCAGGACCCCTAAGGCCAGGGGAATCCGCCCCATGACCGCCCCCAGGAGGAAAAGCCCCCCCATGAGGGCGGCCCGGTACCCCCTTCGGTCCACCGCCCGCCCCGTGAAGGGGAGGAGGAGGAAGGCCAGCCCCCCGCCCAGGAGGAGGAGCCCCCCAAGGGCGATGGGCTCGAGGCCCAAGGCCTCCTTGGCGTAGCGCAGGAGGAAGAGGGACACCAGAGCGGGGGCGAAGGTCTGGCCGAAGGCCGCGGGCAGGAAGAGGAGAAGCCGCCCCAAGGGGTAGCGCTCCCGGCTTTGCGCGGGGATGGGGATCCTGAAGCGCAGGAGGGAGAGGGCCAGGAGGAGGGCCAGCCCCTGGGCCAGGAGGAGGAGGGCGTGGGCGGCCTTGGGGTCTTTGGCCGCCACCTGCCCCACCCCCACCAGGCCGATGCCCACCCAGGGCATGACCAGGGTGAGGGTGAAGGAAAGGGCCCGGGCCTCCCGTCCGGGTCGGGCGATGCGGCTGGTGTAGGTCATAAGCCCCGGATAGAGGGCGGACATGCCAAGCCCCCAAAGGAGGCCCAGGCCCCAAAGGGCCCAGCCCGCCTGGGCCAGGGGGGTGAGGAGGAGGGCAAAAAGCCCCACCAACGCCGCCAGGCCCACCATGAGGCCGAAGCCCACCCGCTCGGCCAGAAGCCCTCCGAAGCCTTTAGAGAGGTTTTCCGCAAGCTGGTGCAGGGTGTAGGCCAGGGTGAAGACCGCAGGGCCTAGGTGGAGGTGCTCGGGGGCGTAGAAGGGGAGGAAGCCCGCGAAGTAGCCGCTCCGGACCCCCTCCATGAGCCCGATGGCCAGGATGAGCCTTAGGAGCGCGGAGAGGCCATCCTTGGCCCAAGGGAGGTGGCGAAACACGGTACAGTATACCCGTGCGGATCAGCGTGGTGATCCCCGCCCACAACGAGGAGGCCTACCTCCCCGCCGCCTTGGAGGCCGTAAGGGCCCAGACCCTTTCCCCCTTGGAGGTCATCGTGGTGGACAACGCCTCCACCGACCGCACCCGCGAGGTGGCGGAGGCCTTCGGGGCCCGGGTGGTCTACTGCCCCAGGAAAGGGGTGGCCCACGCCCGTCAGGCGGGGCTCCTCGCCGCCCGGGGCGAGTGGGTGGCCATGACGGACGCGGACTCCAGGCCCCTCCCTCACTGGCTGGAGGCCCTTGCCGAGAAGGCGGAAGGGGCGGTGGGGGTCTACGGCCCCTTGCGCTTCTACGGGGTCTCCCCCCTGGAGGCCGCCCTTTCCGAGTGGGGGTATAGGGCCTTTCTCCACCTCATGGCCCTTCTCGGGCGGCCCAACCTGGCGGGGGCCAACCTGATGGTCCTGAAGGAGGCGGCCCTAAAAGCGGGGGGGTTCCCCGAGGTGGAGGCCCGGGAGGACGTGCTCCTGGGCTACAAGCTTAGGGCCCTCGGCCCCCTGCGCTACGCCCCGAGGGCTTTGGTCCTCACCTCCGCCCGTAGGCTTAAGGGGGGGTGGGGGCGGTTTCTCCTGAGGCAGCTCAGGAACCTCATGGGCGATCCTCGAGGCTATTTCGGGGAAGGCGGGGAAAAGGGAAGATGAGCCTTTTGGGCTCCACCTTTAGGATCTCCCGGGCCTCGTCGTAGACGGCCACCACCTTCTCCGCGATCCGCTCTGCCGAGCGTTCTAGGGCAAAGGCCCGGGCCTCTAGGCTGAAGGCGCGCCGCTTCTCCTCGTCCCGGAGAAGAAGGAGGGCCTTTTCCGCCATGGCCTTGAAGTCCCCTGGGGGCACCAAAAACCCCGTCTTTCCCTCCAGAACCCCCTCCAACACCCCTTCCGCCCCCACGGCCACCACCGGCACCCCCATGGCCTGGGCCTCCCAGATCACCAGGCCCTGGGTTTCCGTCTCGCTGGCGAAGAGGAAGAGCTCGGCCAGCCGGTAGTACCCCCCGATCCTCCGGTAGGGCACGGGCCCCAGGAAAAGGACCCGCTCGGCGATGTGGAGCTCCTCGGTTAGGCGCTTTAGGTGGGGAAGCTCCGGCCCTTCCCCGATGTGGACCAGGAAGACGTCCTCCTCCTTGGCGAGCTCCGCCACCGCCTTCAAGACCACGTCAAAGCTCTTTTCCTTCCCGAGCCGCCCCACGGTGATGAGCCGCCTTTTCCCCTCGGGCCAGGGACAGGGGGAGGGGAGGGGGGCTTCCTCGAGGAGGCGGTTGTCAATCCCCGTGGGGATGACCCGGATGGGCCTTTCGATGCCGTAGCTCTCCGCCAGGCGCTTCACGGGCTCCGTGGGGGCGATGACCACCTCCACCCGGTTGTAGAAGGCCTTGGCCAGGCGGGGCACGATCCCCGTGTACCGGTCCAGGACCGCGAGGCCGGGGACGTAGTGGGCGTACTTCTCGTAATGGGTGTGGAAGGTGGAGACGTGGGGGAGGCCCTTGTTGCGGGCCAGCCGCAAGCCCCAGACCCCCAGGGTGAGGGGGGTGTGGGTGTGCACCAGCTCAAACTCCGTGGGCAGGTGCCGGGCGGAGGGCAGGGCGATCTGCTGCCCCTCGTAGAAGGGGTAGGCCACGGAGGGCACCCGCACCACCCCTTCCTCCTCCTCCGGGGCTTCCGGGTGGTGGGGTGCGATCACCCAAGCCTCGTGGCCCATGCGCCGGAGCTCCCTTAGGAGGAGGTAGACGCTGGTGGTGACCCCGTTGGGGTTGGGGAAGTACACGTCGGTGAAGAGGCCTACGCGGTAAAGGCGCATGCGTTTCCCCCGAGCATACTACGATGGCTCCTGTGCCCTCTCCAAATCTTCCCGGATGTGCCGGATGGCACCCCCAATCCCCCCTGGGGGGCCGATGCGGGCCTTACCGGCCTGGCTGGCCTTCTGGTACAGCTCGGGAACCTTCAGCAGCATAAGGGCTTGCCCTGCGATCCGATAAGGATCCGCCTCCACCAGATGCAACGCGTCCCCCAGGAGCCGCTTCTGCCTTCGGGCAAAGGCCCGGGTGTACTGGGGCCCCGGGGTGGGGAAGGCCACGATGGGCAGGCCCAAGCCGGCGGCTTGCTCGGCCGCGGTGCCTGCGGTGGCCAAGGCCAGGGTGGACCGGTGCAGGATGGCGGAAAACGCGCGGCGCAGAACCCAGGCCACCTGGTCCCCTCGGGTGAGCCGGAGGGTGTCCCCATCCGGCCAGGCCCGTGCCCAGCCTTCCAAGGGGGGGAGGGCTTCCCAGGGCTTAGGCCAGGCCACGAGAGGGGTAAGGGGGAGGTGGCGGCTGGCCTCGAGCATCAGGGGTAGGCTGAAGGCCTCATCCCCCCGGGTCCCGGGCAGGAGGGCGAGGCAGGGGTCAGGGCCTAAGAAGGCCAGGTCCCTTTCGGGAGGGGAAAGCAGGTCCATGGCGAAGCTGCCGTACCAGTAGGCGTGGCGGACCCCCAGGCTTTGGAGCCGCTTTTGGCTCTTCTCATCCCGCACGAAGACCGCCCGGGCCCGGCGGTGGAGGAGGCGCTCGTAAGGGGTGAAGTCGCTGCCCCCCCAGTCCAAGAGGAGCTCCAAGGGGGAGGAGAGGCCTTCCAGGTAATGGGCGGAGACCAGCGGGTTGAGGTGGTAGAGGGGGGCTCCCCGGTCCGCGAAGACCCCCACGCTGAGGGCGTAGGCGTCCCCCACCACCACCACCGCCCTTGGGGGGGGTGTGGCCCGGGCGGCCCGCCACTGGGCCAGGGTCATGCTGAGGAACCCCGCTTTAAGGTCTTCCACCAGGTTGCGCAGGCTTCCGAAGAGGAACCCTCCGGAGGGCATGTCCTTCCGGGGGCCCAGGATGCGCTCGGCCACCCCCTCGTAGGCCTTGCCCTGGCCCACCAGGGGCAAGGCCCATATGGGGGAGGGCAGGCCTCGAGCCACCTGGGCCCCGATGGCGTCCTCCGTGGGGCCGTTGGATATGAAGAGGATGGGCCTCATAAAACGCTTAAGGCCACCCCCACCGCCCGGGCCTGCTCCTTTAGGGGCATGTAGGCCCCCCCGCGCCCTAGGGCCAGGGTCTCGTCCGGAGGGAGGTGGAGGAAGCCCACCCGGACCTCCTCGGGCAGATGGTAAAGGGAGAGGTAAAAGGCCTGGTTGCAGAGGTAGCTCCCCGCGGAGAGGCTGAGCCGGCCCGGGATGCCCGCCTCCTGCCAGCGCTTTAGGGTTTCCCGAAGGGGAAAGCGCGCCGCCAGGGCCAAAGGCCCCCCGGGGACGATGGGGAGGTCCTGGGGTTGGGCTCCCCGGTTATCCGGGATGGGGAAGTCCAGGAGGTTCACCGCCAGGCGCTCGAGGGTGGGGAGGGGGCGGTCCTGGGCCAGGCCCAGGTGGAGGACGGCCCTGGGCCCCAGGGCGTGAAGGCGGAAGAGGACCTCCGGCAGGGCCTCCGCCTCCACGGGCAGGACGGCCTTGACCACCTCCTCCCCCCCAAGCCGGTCCGGGAGGAGGTCCAAGACCGCCTGGGCGGGGTTGTGGTCCAGCCCGCCGAAGGGGGCGAATCCGGTGACGAGGAGCATACGCTTGGGCCATTATAGGGGGTAAATCCTTGACCTGGTATAGGATAAGGGGCGTGGACCTGGGTCTCGTCACCGATACCGCGGCGGACCTTTCCCCCAAGCTCCTCCAGGAGGAGGCGGTGGGCCTGGTGCCCATCTACGTGCATCTGGGGGGTAGGCGCTACAAGGACTGGCAGGAGCTCACCCCCGACGCCCTCTACCAGGCCATGCGCGCCGGGGCCGAGCCCGTCACCGAGCCCCCCAGCGTGGAGGACTTCGCCGAGGTCTACGAGCGCCACCTCCAGGTGTACGATCGTCTGCTCTCCATCCACGTTTCCGGCGAGCTTTCCAAGACGGTGGAAAGGGCCCGCGAGGCCGCCCTCAAGGTGGCCCCCACCCGCATCCGGGTAGTGGACTCGGCCATGGTCTCCGCGGGGCTTGGGGCCATGGTCCTAAGGGCGGTGGAGATGCTTAGGGGGGGTGCGGAGGAGGAGGCCATCGTGCGGGAGCTGGAGCGGCTTAAGCGGTCCAGCCTCTACTTCAGCGTGGCGGACCTCTCCCACCTGGCCCGAAACGGCCGCCTCCCCCGCTTCGGGGAGGTGGTGGGGAACCTCCTCGGCCTAAGGCCCATCCTCCGGATTGAGAAGGGGCACATCCGCTTCCTGAAAGTAGCCCGGGAAAACGCGGTGCCCGAGGCCCTGGCGAGCCTGGTCCTGGGGGAGTTCCGGGGGCGGGTGGCCCGCATCACCATCGCCCACAGCGACGCCCGGAGCGAGTGGATTGAGGGGCTTAAGCGGAGCCTGGAGGGCGCCCTTCGCCTGGAGCGGGGCCGCATCACCCGCTCCGGGGCCACCATCGCCGCCAACGTGGGCCTGGGGGCTTTGGCCGTCCACGCCTACGCGCTAGAATAGGGGGCGTTTGCCCCCTTAAGGGGCAAGGCCCCATGACGCCTGTTCTGAAAACGCTTTACGGGCACCGGCTGGAGCTTCCCCAGGCGGTGCGGGCCCTCCTCTTCGCCCGCGAGACCCCCCCGGCGGTCCTCCTCGCCCCGGAGGAGCGCCTTAGGCGCTACCGTGACCTTTCCGCCTTCGGGGCGCCCGTGTACGTGAACCCGGGCCTCGAGGCCCTGGAGGAGAAGGCCCTCTTCGTCTTCTCCTACGAGGAGGCCCTAAGCCCTTTCCCCGAGGACCCCGCTTCCTGGCGGCTCGTCCTTGAGGTGGGCCGGAGCTACCCGAGGGGGGCCCTTCTGGACCGCCTCCTCCGCATGGGCTACGCCCGGGACGAGGACTACCGGGTCTTGGGGGAGGTCTTGGAGCTCCTCGAGGGGGAGGTGCGCCTCCTCTTCTTCGGGGACGAGCTGGAGAGGATTGTGGTAAGGGGCGAGGAGGTGCGCCGCCACGTCCTCCTCCCCAAGCCGGGGAAGGCCGAGGGCTTCACCTCTAAGAAGATCCTCCACTTCCCGGGGGCGGTGTACCTGGACACCCCCGCCCTGGCCCCCAAAGAGATCTTCCCCCTCCTCCAGGGCCGGCCCCTGGTGGCCTTTGGGGGCGGGGTGGACCTTCCCCCCTTGGACCTCGGGGTAAGGCCCCTTCCCCCCTATCGGGGAAGCCTGAAGGCCTTGGAGAAGGACCTCGCCCGCTGGCTTGCAGAGGGGCGCCGGGTCCACCTCTTCGCCGGGCATGGGCGCACCCTGGAGTACCTGAAAAGGCGCCTTGCCCCCTTCCAGCCCCTTCTCCTGGACCGCTACCCCGCCCCCCCAGGGCGGCTCGCCCTCCTCCCGGGGGCCTTTGAGGGGGGGGCGGAGTGGGGGGAGGAGGTCTTCCTCACCGAGGCCTTGGTCTTCGCCACCGGGGCGGTGCGGGGGCGGATGAGGCGGGGGGAGGGGCTTTCCGACCCCTCGGCCCTCTCCCCGGGGGACTACCTCATCCACCCCGAACACGGCATCGGCCAGTACCTGGGCCTGGAGACCCGGGAGGTTTTGGGGGCCAGGCGGGACTATCTGGTCCTCCGCTACCAGGGAGAGGGGCGGCTCTACCTTCCCGTGGAGCAGCTTCCCCTTCTCAAGCGCCACCCCGGCACCACGGACGACCCCCCGGAGCTCTCCTCCTTGGGGAAAAACGAGTGGAAAAGGGCCAAGGAGCGGGCGAAAAAGGACGTGGAGGAGCTCGCCCAAAGGCTCCTCGTCCTCCAGGCCAAGCGGAGGGCCACCCCGGGCCGGGCCTTCCCCCCTCTCCCCGAGTGGGAGGCCCAGGTGGCCCAGGGCTTCCCCTACGCCCTCACCCCCGACCAGGCCCGGGCCCTGGAGGAGGTCCTGAGGGACCTCGAGGCCCCCTACCCCATGGACCGGCTGGTCTCGGGGGATGTGGGCTTCGGCAAGACGGAGGTGGCCCTAAGGGCCGCCGCCCGGGTGATGGGCCACGGGGCCCAGGTGGCCTTTTTGGTCCCCACCACCCTGCTTGCGGAGCAGCACGGCAAGACCTTCCGCGAGCGCTTCCGGGCCCTGCCGGTGCGCATCGGGGTCCTCTCCCGCTTCACCCCCCCTAGAGAGGAGGAGGCCATCCTGAAGGGGCTCAAAGAGGGCACGGTGGACCTCGTCATCGGCACCCACCGCCTCCTCCAGCCCGACGTGGCCTTCAAGGACCTGGGCCTCCTCATCGTGGACGAGGAGCACCGCTTCGGGGTGGCCCAGAAGGAACGGCTTCGGGAACTGAAGGCCAACGTGGACACCCTCTACCTCTCCGCCACCCCCATCCCCCGCACCCTGTATAGCGCCCTGGTGGGGCTTAAGGACCTCTCCAGCATCCAAACCCCCCCGCCTGGGCGCAAGCCCATCCAGACCTTCCTGGCCCCCTTTGACCCCCTGCTGGTGCGGGAGGCCATCCTCCTGGAACTGGAGCGGGGGGGGAAGGCCTTCTACATCCACGACCGGGTGGCCACCATCGAGGCCCGGCGCCGCTACTTGGAGAACCTGGTGCCCGAGGCCCGCATCGGGGTGGTCCACGGCCAGATGCCGGAGGCCCTCGTGGAGGAAACCATGCTCCTCTTTGCGGAGGGGGCCTACGACGTCCTCCTGGCCACCACCATCGTGGAGTCGGGCCTGGACGTGGGGGAGGCCAACACCATCCTGATTGAGCGGGCGGACCGGCTGGGCCTGGCCACGCTCTACCAGCTCCGGGGCCGGGTGGGCCGCCGGCAGGAGGAGGCCTACGCCTACCTCTTCCACCCCCCCCGCCTCACGGAGGCGGCGGAGAAGCGCCTCCTGGCCATCGCCGACCTCTCCGATCTCGGAAGCGGCCACCTCCTGGCGGAGAAGGACATGGAGATCCGGGGGGTGGGGAACCTCCTAGGTCCCGAGCAGCACGGGCACATCAAGGCCCTTTCCCTCGAGGTCTACACCGAGCTCCTGGAGGAGGCCATCCGCCGGCTGAAGGGGGAGGCCCCCCTCGAGGCCCGGCCCCCCCTCACCCTGGACCTGGCCCTCTCCGCCCGCCTCCCCGAGGACTACATCCCCTCCCTGGAGGCGCGAAGCCTCTACTACGGCCGCTTCGCCCAGGTGCGGGGCCTGGCGGAGCTCTCCCGGTTGGTGCGGGAGCTCAAGGGGCGCTACGGCCCCCTGCCCGAGGAGGCGGAGGCCTTCGTTGAGCTGGCCCGGCTCCGCCTGGTGGCGGAGAAGAAGGGGGTGCGCTCCATCACCGAAAGCCTCACCCACCTGGAGGTGGTCTTCGGCCACTGGCCCCTGGACTACGACGCTCGGGGGCTAAGGCACCTCCCCCAGCGGGCGGAGATCACCCAGTACCCCCCGGGCTTCCGCCTGGAGAAGCGGGGCCTAAAGCCCAAGGACTACCCCGAGGCCCTCCTCCAGGCCCTCTACCTCTTCGCGGACCGATAGGGGGTTCCCCCTTTGACAGGGGCGGGGCCTCGTCGTAAACTTTGACTCAGTATAAGGAGGTAGGCCATGATCAAAAAGGTTGGCGTGGTGGGCGCGGGGACCATGGGAAGCGGGATCGCCGCCCTGGTGGCCAGCGCCGGCATCCCCGTGGTCCTTCTGGACATCCCGGGGAAGGAAGACCGGAACGAGTACGCCAAAAGGGGCCTGGAAAGGGCCCTCAAGGCCAGGCCCGCGGCCTTCATGGACAAGGACCTGGCCCGCTACGTGGAGATCGGCAACACCGAGGACCACCTGGACAAGCTCAAGGACTGCGACTGGGTGGTGGAGGCCATCATTGAGAAGCCCGAGCCCAAGCAGGCCCTCTACGCCCGCCTCGAGGCCCTCCTGAAGCCCACGGCCATCGTGACCTCCAACACCAGCGGCATTCCCATGAGGATCCTCCTGGAGGGCCGCTCCGAGGGCTTCCGGCGCCGTTTCCTCGGCACCCACTTCTTCAACCCCCCCCGCTACCTCCACCTCCTGGAGCTCATCCCCACCCCGGAGACCGACCCCGAGGTCCTAAGGGAGATCCGCCGCTTCGGGGAGCGCATCCTGGGGAAGGGCACCGTCTTGGCCAAGGACGTCCCCGGCTTCATCGCCAACCGCCTGGGGGTCTACGGCATGGTCCAGGCGGTGCGCCTCATGGAGAAGCACGGCCTCACCATTGACGAGGTGGACGCCCTCACCGGCCCCCTCCTGGGCCGCCCCGGCTCGGCCACCTTCCGCACCGCGGACCTCACGGGCCTGGACGTGCTCAAGCTGGTCACGGAGGAGCTGGCCCACGCCACCGGGGAGGACTTCGCCCTGCCCCCTTGGGTCCTCCGCCTGGTGGAGGAGGGGTGGCTTGGGGAGAAGGCGGGGGCGGGGTTCTACAAGCGGGTGAACGGGGAGATCCTCACCCTGGACTACCGCACCCTGGAGTACGTCCCCCGCGCCAAGCCGAACCTCCCCGAGCTTGGTGCCCTAAAGGACCGGCCCCTAGAGGAGCGCCTCCAAGGGGCCTTGGACCTCCCCGGCAAGTACGGGGCCTTCCTAAGGGAGCTTTTCGCCCGCACCGCCCACTACACCCTCCTGAAGGCCGAGGAGATCGCCTACGACCTGGTTTCCGTGGACCAGGCCCTGGAGTGGGGCTTCGGCTGGGAGATGGGGCCCTTCAAGAACATGGACGCGGTGGGCCACGGGCGGCTTAAGGCCCTCCTTGCGGAGCACGGGCTTTCCGAGCCCCCCCTCCTGGCCAAGGCCCAGGGGGCCTTCTACAAGGACGGGACCTACCTGGGCTTTGACGGGGCCTACCACCCCCTGCCCAAGCGGGAAGGGGTCCTCTCCCTGAAGGCCCTAAAGGCGGAGGGGAAGGTCCTTTTGGAGAGCAAGGAGGCGGCCCTTCTGGACCTGGGGGACGGGGTGGCCCTCCTGGAGTTCCGCACCAAGATGAACGCCATCGGGGAGGGGGTCATCCGCATGCTCCAGAAGAGCCTGGAGTTCGTGGAGGAGAAGGGGTATGTGGGCCTGGTCATCGGCAACGAGGATCCGCGGGCCTTCTCCGCCGGGGCCAACCTGGCCCTCATCCTCTCCCTGGCCCAGGAGGGGGACTGGGACGAGCTCGCCCTAGCGGTGCGCCAGTTCCAGAAGGCCTCCATGTCCCTGCGCTACAGCCCCTTCCCGGTGGTGGTGGCCCCCTTCGGCCTCACCCTGGGGGGCGGGGCGGAGTTCACCCTGCACGCGGACGCCGTCCAGGCCCACGCGGAGCTGTACATGGGCCTGGTGGAGGCGGGGGTGGGGCTTCTGCCCGCGGGGGGCGGGACCAAGGAGATGCTCCTCCGCTTCACCCAGGAGCTTGCCCCCTACGAGGAGGCCGACCCCTTTGAGGGGGTGAAGCGGGCCTTCAACCTCATCGCCCTAGCCCGCACCTCGGAAAGCGCCCTCGAGGCCCGGAAGATGGGCTTCCTGCGCGACCGGGACCGCATCAGCATGAACCGGGACTTCCTCCTCCAAGACGCCAAGCGCCGGGTGCTGGAGCTGGCCCCCGACTACCGCCCGCCCCTCCCGCCCCGGATCCAGGTCCTGGGAAGCGAGGCTTTAGGGAACCTGCGCTACGCGGTCTGGGCCTTCCGGGAGGCGGGGGAGATCTCGGACCACGACCTGCGCATCGGCCTGGAGATCGCCTACGTCCTCTCCGGCGGGGAGGGCCCCAGGCGGGAGGTGTCCGAGTGGGACCTTTTGGACCTGGAGCGGGAGGCCTTCTTGAAGCTCCTCGGCACCCGCAAGACCCAGGAGCGCATCGCCTACACCCTTAAGACGGGCAAGCCCCTTAGGAACTAGAGGTGGAGCCATGCAGGAAGCCGTGATCGTCAGCGCAGTGCGGAGCCCCGTGGCCCGGGGCAAGAAGGACGGGGCCCTGGCCACCCTCCACCCGGTGGACCTCTCGGCCCAGGTGATGCGGGCCGCGGTGGAGCGGGTGGGTTTGGACCCTAAAGAGCTGGAGGACGTCCTCTGGGGGTGCGCCATGCCCGAGGCGGCCCAGGGGCTCAACATCGCCCGGCTGGCCCTCCTCCGCGCGGGCTTCCCCGTGGAGGTGGCGGGGGCCACCATCAACCGCTTCTGCTCCAGCGGCCTCCAGACCGTGGCCATGGCCGCCCAGGCGGTGATGACCGGGATGGCGGAGGCCGTCTTGGCGGGCGGGGTGGAGATGATGAGCCAGGTGCCCATGTCCGGCTACCACACCCGCCTCCACCCCGACCTCACCCCCACGGAGTGGAGCCCGGAGACCTACTCCACCTACATCGGCATGGGCTTCACCGCGGAAAGGGTGGCGGAGCGCTTCGGCATCAGCCGCGAGGACCAGGACCGGTGGGCCCTCCGGAGCCACCAACGGGCGGCCCAGGCCTGGGCGGAGGGGCGTTTTACCGAGGTGGTCCCCATCCGCGTCCCCAAGGTGCGCTACCAGGGGACCAAGAAGGTGGTGGAGGAGGTCCTCTTCGAGCGGGACGAGACCGTGCGCCCCGAGACCAGCCTCGAGGCCCTCTCCAAGCTCAAGCCCGCCTTCAAGAAGGGGGGCACGGTGACCGCGGGGAACGCCAGCCCCTACTCCGACGGGGCGGCGGCGGTTTTGGTCATGAGCCGGGCCAAGGCGGAGGCCCTGGGGCTTAAGCCCCTGGCCCGCTTTGTGAGCTTCGCTGTGGCCGGGGTGGAGCCCGACGTGATGGGCATCGGCCCGGTGAAGGCGGTGCCCAAGGCCTTGGCCCGGGCCGGGCTCACCCTGGACCAGATCGGCCTCATCGAGTTCAACGAGGCCTTCGCCGCCCAGGTCCTGGCGGTGATGCGCGCCCTGGGGATGCCCGAGGAGAAGACCAACGTGAACGGCGGGGCCATCGCCCTGGGCCACCCCTTGGGGGCCACGGGGGCCAAGCTCACCGCCCAGCTCATCGCCGAGCTCTCCCGCCGGGGCGGGGGCTACGGCCTGGTGACCATGTGCATCGGCGGCGGCATGGGGGCCGCGGGGGTCTTTGAGGTGTACCCGGCCTAGGAGGGAGTGCCATGACCGAGGAGAAGAAGCTTTGGAAGAAAGGCGGCGGCTGGCTTCTGGAGGCTCCCGAGGGGATCTACACCCCGGAGGACTTTGACGAGAGCGTCAAGGAGATCGCCCGCACCACCCGCACCTTCGTGGAGCGGGAGGTCCTCCCCCTTCTGGAGCGCATGGAGCACGGGGAGCTGGAGCTCAACGTCCCCCTCATGAAAAAGGCGGGGGAGCTGGGGCTTCTCGCCATTGACGTTCCCGAGGAGTACGGGGGGCTGGACCTGCCCAAGGTCATCTCCACCGTGGTGGCCGAGGAGCTTTCCGGGAGCGGGGGCTTTTCCGTCACCTACGGGGCCCACACCTCCATCGGCACCCTGCCCCTGGTCTACTTCGGCACGGAGGAGCAGAAGCGGAAGTACCTCCCCAAGCTGGCCAGCGGGGAGTGGATCGCCGCCTACTGCCTCACCGAGCCCGGCTCCGGCTCCGACGCCCTGGCGGCCAAGACCCGGGCCACCTTGAGCGAGGACGGCCGCCACTACATCCTGAACGGGGTCAAGCAGTGGATCTCCAACGCGGGCTTCGCCCAGCTCTTCACCGTCTTCGCCAAGGTGGACGGGGAGCACTTCACCGCCTTCTTGGTGGAGCGGGACACCCCGGGGCTTTCCTTCGGCCCCGAGGAGAAGAAGATGGGCATCAAGGCCTCCTCCACCCGCCAGGTGATCCTGGAGGACGTGAAGGTCCCGGTGGAGAACGTCCTGGGGGAGATCGGCAAGGGGCACAAGATCGCTTTCAACGTCCTCAACGTGGGCCGGTACAAGCTGGGGGCGGGGGCCGTGGGCGGGTCCAAGCGGGCTTTGGAGCTCTCCGCCGCCTACGCCAAGGCCCGGCAGCAGTTCGGGCGGCCCATCGGGCGGTTCGGCCTCATCCAGGAGAAGCTGGGGGAGATGGCCAGCCGCATCTACGCCGCGGAGAGCGCGGTCTACCGTACCGTGGGCCTCATTGACGAGGCCCTTTTGGGGAAGAAGGGCGCGGAAGCGGTGATGGCGGGCATTGAGGAGTACGCGGTGGAGGCCTCCATCATCAAGGTCCTGGGCTCGGAGGTCCTGGACTACGTGGTGGACGAGGGGGTGCAGATCCACGGGGGCTACGGCTACTCCCAGGAGTACCCCATTGAGCGGGCCTACCGCGACGCCCGCATCAACCGCATCTTTGAGGGGACCAACGAGATCAACCGCCTCCTCATCCCGGGCATGCTCATCCGGCGGGCCCTGAAGGGCCAGCTTCCCCTCGTGCAGGCGGCCACGCGCCTGCAGAAGGAGATCCTGGAGCCCAGCTTTGAGGAGCCCGAGGACCGGGAGGCGGCCTACATCGCCGGACTTAAGAAGCTGGCCCTCATGGTGGCGGGCCTGGCCCTGCAGAAGTACGGCCAGGGGGTGGAGGAGGAGCAGGAGGTCCTGGCGGCGGTGGCGGACATCCTCATCGACGCCTACGCCGCGGAAAGCGCCCTCCTCCGGGCCCGCAGGCTTCAGGGCGTGGCCCAGGACATGGCCCAGATCTACCTCCTCCAGGCCGTGGACCGGGCCCAGGCCCGGGCCCTTTCCGTCCTGCCCCGCCTGGTGGAGGGGGACGAGGCCCGGGTGGTCTACTCCGCCGCCCGCCGCTTCACCAAGCGGGACTACGTGGACCTGGTGGCCCTGAGGCGGCGGGTGGCCGAGGCGGTCCTCGAGGCCGAGGGCTACCCCATCCCCCGCTAAGCCCTAAGGGCCTTTCCCCCCGCAAAGGACCCTTTGCGGGGGGCCTTTATTCCAGCCGCCACTTGGGGCCCTCCTTGGTGTCCTCCACGATGACCCCAAGGGCCTTAAGCCTTTCCCTGATCAGGTCCGCCTTGGCGAAGTCCCGGGCCCGCCGGGCCTCCTCCCTGAGCTCCAGGAGGAGGGCCATGAGGCCTTGGAGGAGGGGCCCGGAAACCTTTTCCTCCAGGACCCGTTCCGGGAAGAGGCCGAGGATGCCCTCCCCTAGGGTGTGGAAGACCCCTTCTGCCCGCTCCAGGCTCTCCCTTCCCGCCTCGGGAAGGAGGCGGTTTAGCTCCGGAAGGAAGGTGAAGAAGGCGGCCAGGGCCTCGGGGGTGGAGAGGTCGTCCTCTATGGCCTCCAGGAAGGCCTTCTCCAGGGCGTCCAGGGCCCTTTCCAGCTCCGGGGTGGTGCCGGAGGGGGCCTGGGCCTTCCTGGCCCGCACCTCCCGGTAGGCCTGGAGGAGGCGGGCGTAGCCCCGTTCGGCGGCCTCGAGGCCCTGGAAGGTAAAGTCCATGGGGCTCCGGTAGTGGGTCTGGAGGAGGTAGAAGCGGAGGGCCATGGGCTCGTGGGCCTTTAGGAGGTCGTGGAGGAGGACGAGATTCCCCGTGCTCTTGGCCATCTTTTCCCCTTCCAGGAGCACGTGGTTGTGGTGCATCCAGTGCCGGGCGAAGCGGTAGCCCGCGGCCTCCGCCTGGGCGATCTCGCACTCGTGGTGGGGGAACTGGAGGTCTATGCCCCCCGCGTGCAGGTCAAACCCCTCCCCCAGGTACTTCAGGCTCATGGCCGTGCACTCAATGTGCCAGCCGGGGTACCCCTCCCCCCAGGGGCTTTTCCAGCGCATGAGGTGGCCCGGCTCCGCCGCCTTCCAGAGGGCGAAGTCCAGGGGGTCTTCCTTCTCCTCCCGCACCTCCACCCGGGCCCCCGCGCGAAGCTCCTCCAGCCTTTTCCCCGAAAGCTTCCCGTACTCGGGGAAGGCCCGCACCCGGAAGTACACGCTTCCCCCCCGCACGTAGGCGAAGCCCCGCTCCAGAAGGCGCTGGGTGAGTTCCAGCTGCTCGGGGATGTGCCCCGAGGCCCTAGGGGCGATGGAGGGCCTCAGGACGTTTAGGGCCTGCATGGCGTCAAAGTAGCTCCAGGTGTACTTCTCGGCCACCTCCATGGGCTCGAGCTGCTCCAGCTTGGCCCGCTTTTGGATCTTGTCCTCCCCCTGGTCGGCGTCGTCCGTGAGGTGGCCCACGTCGGTGATGTTGGAAACGAAGCGCACCTTGTACCCCTGGTGGAGGAAGTAGCGCCTCAGCACGTCGTAGACGATGGGCCCCCGGGCGTGGCCCAGGTGGGGGTCGGCGTAGACCGTGGGTCCGCACACGTAGATGCCCACGTGCCCCTTCACCGCGGGCTCAAAGGGGACCTTCTTCCGCTGGAGGGTGTCGTAGAGGACAAGGCCCATAGGGCGATTATAGGGGTTCGTGCCATAATGGCGGGGTATGGGACGGATCCTTCGGGCCCTGGCGGGGGAGGGGAACCTCCGGGTGGTGGCCGCGGACACGGGGGACGTGGTGGAGGAGGCCCGCCTCCGCCACGGCCTTTCCCCCACGGCCACCGCCGCCTTGGGCCGGGCCATGACCGGGGCGCTCCTCCTGGCCCAGCTCCTCCTCAAGACCCCCAAGGAACGCCTCACCCTGCGCCTCGAGGGAGATGGCCCCTTAGGGGGCGTGGTGGCCGAGGCGGACCCCATGGGGGGGGTGAGGGGGTATGTGAAGAATCCAAAGGCAGAGGTCCCCTTGCGGGAGGACGGCAAGCTCAACGTGGGGGCCGCGGTGGGGCGGGGCTTTTTAAGGGTGGACCGGGCCCTGCCCAACGGGGAGATCTACACCAGCACCGTGCCCCTGGTCTCGGGGGAGATCGCCGAGGACCTGGCCCACTACCTCTGGCAGTCGGAGCAGATCCCCTCCGCCCTCCTCCTGGGGGTGCGGGTGAAGGGGGAAGGGGAGGTGGAGGCCGCGGGGGGCATCGCCGTCCAGGTCCTCCCCGGGGCCTCGGAGGAGGTCCTGGGCCGCCTCGAGGCCAACCTAAAGGACTTCGGCCCCCTCACGGAGCGCCTCCGCAAGGAGGGCCTGGAGGGGGCGTTGGCGGCCCTTTTCCAGGGCCTGGGCCTGGAGCGCACGGACCTCCGCGCCCTGGGCTATGCGGAAAACGAGATCCCCGCCCGCTTCCGCTGCCGCTGCAACCGGGAGAAGGCCCTGGAGGCCCTGGTCTTCTTCACCCCCGAGGAGCGGGAGGACATGATCGTAAAAGACGGCGGGGCGGAGGTGGTCTGCCACTGGTGCGGGGCGGCCTACCACTTCAGCCCCGAGGAGATCCGCTCCCTGGTGGCCGAGGTGCGTTGCCCGGACTGCGGAACCCTTTGGCTCTACCCCAAGGCGGACGGCACCCTGTTCCGCATAGAGGGGGACACCTGCCGGTGCGGCCGGAGGGTGGAGCTGCCCGGGGAGAGGCGGGCGGAGGCGTAGACTAGGGGCATGTTCAAGACCATCCTCCTGGCCTACGACGGCTCGGAGCACGCCAAGCGGGCGGCCCAGGTGGCCAAGGCGGAAGGGAAGGCCCATGGGGCCCGGCTCCTTGTGGTGCACGTCTACGAGCCCGTGCCCGACTACCTGGGGGAGCCCTTCTTTGAGGAGGCCCTGAAGCGGCGCCTGGAGCGGGCGGAGGCGGTGCTAAAGGAGGGGCTTGCCCTGGTGGGCCTTCCCCCGGAGAACGGCCTTCTTCTAGAAGGGGAGCCCGCGGGGGCCATCCTGGAGGCGGCGCACGGGGAGAAGGCCGACCTCATCGTCATGGGCACCCGGGGCCTTGGGGCTTTGGGGGGGCTTTTCCTGGGGAGCCAGAGCCAGAAGGTGGTGGCCCAGGCCCCCTGCCCGGTGCTCCTAGTGCGCTAGCCGCCGGAGCACCCTCAGGATGAGGGCATCCCGGAGGGCTTCGGGGAGGAGCCTTAAGAGGCGGACCTCCCGCGCCCGGGCCGGGTGGGCCACCAGGTAGCGGGCCCTGGGGCGGGGGTGGGTGAGGGCCTTTAGGACCGCCTCGGCCACCCGTTCTGGGGGAAGACCCCCTTTGGCGTTTCGCTCCGCCATCCTCCGGGCGGCTTCCAGATAGGCCCCGTAGACCCCTTCCGTCCCCGGGGGCGGGGGGAGGAGGTAACCCTCGGCCCAGCGGAGGCTCCGCCCCCAGATGGGGGTAGCCACGGAGCCCGGCTCCACCAGGACCACCTTAACCCCGAAGGGGGCAAGCTCCACCCGTAGGGCGTCCGCCAGGGCCTCGAGGGCGAACTTGCTCGCCGCGTAGGGCCCCATGAGGGGAAGGGCCAAAAGGCCCGAGACGGAGCCCATGAGGACGATCCGCCCCCTTCCCCGCCTCAGGTGGGGCAGGAAGGCCTGCACCGTGCGTAGGGTCCCGAGGACGTTCACCCTGAGGCCCTCCTCCACCACCTCAGGGGGCACGAGCTCGAGGGGGCCTGCCGGGGCAAGGCCGGCGTTCGCCACCAGGCCGAAAAGCGCTTCGGGAATGGCTTCCTGGGCTTGCGCTAGGTCCTCGGGGCGGGTGACGTCCAGGGGGAGGGGGATGAGGCCCAGGGCCTTCAGACGCGCCAGGTCCTCCTCCTTCCTCGCCCCCGCGTAGACGGTAAACCCCCGCGCCTTCAGGAGGGTGGCCGTGGCCAGGCCGATGCCGCTGCCCGCCCCCGTGACCAGAACGGTCCTCTCCATGGGCCACCAGCTTACCGGCTAGACTAGGGGGCATGAGGTACGAGACCCTGGCGGTGCTGGCGGGGCTCCCTGAGGATCCCCACGGGGCGGTGGGGCTTCCCATCTACGCCGTGGCCGCCTACGGCTTCCCCACCCTGGAGGAGGGGGCGGAGCGCTTCGCCACGGGGGAAGGCTACGTCTACGCCCGGCAGAAGGACCCCACAGCAAAGGCCTTGGAGGCGCGGCTTAAGGCCCTGGAGGGGGCCTTGGAGGCGGTGGCCGTGGCCTCGGGCCAGGCGGCCACCTTTTCCGCCCTCCTCGCCCTCCTCCGCCCGGGGGACGAGGTGGTGGCCGCCAAGGGGCTTTTCGGCCAGACCATCGGGCTTTTGGACCAGGTCCTAAGTCCCCTCATGGGGGTCAGGGTGCGCTACGTGGACCCCGAGCCCGATTCCGTGCGGGAGGCCCTTACGGAGAGGACGCGGGTCCTTTTCGTGGAGACCGTGGCCAACCCGGCCCTCCTGGTCCCCGACCTCGAGGCCCTGGCGGAGCTGGCGGAGGAAAGGGGTGTGGCCCTGGTGGTGGACAACACCTTCGGGGCCGCGGGGGCGCTATCCCAGCCCCTCAAGTGGGGGGCCCACGCGGTGGTCCAGAGCCTCACCAAGTGGGCCTCGGGGCACGGCTCCGTGCTGGGCGGGGCGGTCTTGGCCCGGGAAACCGGCCTTTGGGCCCGCTTCCCCCAGTTCCTGGAGCCCGACCTAAAGGGAAGGGTCCCCTGGGAGGCCCTAGGCCCCCGGTGTTTCCCCGAAAGGGTGCGCCAGCTCGGGCTTTCCCTAGGGGGGATGAGCCTAAGCCCCTTCAACGCCTACCTCCTCTTCCAGGGCCTGGAGACCGTGGCCCTGAGGGTGGGGCGGATGAGCCAAAGCGCCCTGCGCCTGGCGGAGGCCCTTAGGGCCCACCCCAAGGTGAAGGCCCTCCGCTACCCCGGCCTCTCCGAGGACCCCGCCCACGCCCGGGCCCGGAAGTACCTCACCGCCTTCGGCCCCGTCCTCACCCTGGACCTGGGGAGCCTGGAAGGGGCGAGCCGGTTCCTGAAGGCCATCCGCCTCCTCAAGGCCCCCAACCTGGGGGATGCCCGCACCCTCCTCGTCCACCCCTGGACCACCACCCATAGCCGCCTCAAGGAGGAGGCCCGCCTCGAGGCCGGCGTGACCCCGGGGCTCGTCCGGGTCTCCGTGGGCCTGGAGGACCC
>FWWM01005346.1_pt1 | contig 28258 bp, 35 predicted proteins | sample 2228351 | NCBI WGS metagenome assembly FWWM01 (sample SAMEA103939774, study PRJEB20133) | metagenome | reverse complement strand
TTCCTTAAATTCAGAACTATTTGTGTTTATTTGACTTCTTATAATAGACATTTTGAAATTTTAAAGTACTTTAATATCCATCAAAACCAATTCCAATATCACCTAATCTCCAAAAACTATTATTTTTGCAACTTCCTAAATTTGGATAGCTATCATTTCCTCTTATATCAATGAAAATGCCAATTCCAAACAAATCTCTTTGTTTTTCCAAACTTTGACTTGCACCACAGCTTAAATTGTATTCATTAAAGCTATAACTATCATTACCTTCACTATCTATAAAAATTCCAAGACCATTTGCTATACTATTTCCAATCCCTCCTGAAACATAATAAATATCATTTCCTATTTTATCATAAAAAAATCCAATACCAAAATCATGTCCACTACCAATTGAAGGACCAGCCTTAAAGCTATATAGATCATTTCCTTCTAAATCAAAAAATGCACCAACACTAATATGAATACCTGCTCCAAGTCCATACTCAGTTCCAATATACCTATCATTTCCATCAAAATCTAAAAAAATTCCCATTGCATACCAATAACCACTACCAAGACAATATGTTCCGCAATTATACAAATCATTCCCGCTGTAATCTAAGAAAACTGATATACCACCTGCAATATCTTCTCTTAAACCAATTGAAAATCCAAGTCCAAATCCTTGATATTCATTAATCCATAAAGGCTTATGCTCATGAAACCTTCCAAGGTAATAAACATCATTCCCTTTCATTTCTTTAAATAAGCTAATACCCCAAGTTGAGCTAAAACTCAATGAACTATTAACTGCTCTATAAATATCATCACCATCATCATCTACAAATGTAGAAATTCCATAATAACTTGAGGAAAGTGTAAATCTACCTGTATCATAAAAATCATCCCCCTTTTTATCTTCAAAGAATGAAATGCCAAGGATTGTAGAAGATAAGCAAAAATCAGAACATTTATAAATATCATTACCTTCATTATCAAAGAAGAAAACTGCTCCAAATTCAGCATGAATTGAAAGGCTATCTAAGTTATATATGTCATTGCCTTCAAGGTCAATAAATGCACAAATTCTAAAAATAGCCTTGCAAATACTATTATAAACTTGATCACCTTTTGTATTAATATAAATTAAATCACTATCGGATGGCATTAAACTATCTGTAATTACAATATTACCAAATTCAGTATTATAAACAAAGTTAATGCTTTTTCCTTTTAGAGATAAAGCTGCATCCTTTAACTTCAAAAAGGCATTAAGAATTGTCAAATTTGCATAGAAAAAATCTTTAGTATTCAATTTTTGAAGATATTTTATAACACTATCAATACTAATTGATGAACTATCATTTATAATCTTTTCCTTTGCAAATTTAATTAGACTTTCTACTTCATCAAGCGCTATATTAGTATGTTCAATATAAAATGAGTAAATTTTTGCAGTTTCAATAAAGCTTATTAAAGCATTTTGAATCTGAAAATCAAAACTGCTAAATGTTGTATCAGGATTTATTACTATACTATAAGGCCCTATTATGTTTAGATTATAATAATCATTTAAAATTGTTTCAATCTGAAAAAATATATTATCTTGTGAGGATTTAAAGGCAAATGTATCAATTTTTAAAGGTATTTTTAGAAAGTTGAGAAATCCATTTGGTTTTAGGTTTGTTTCAACTGCTACATCCTTTTTATATCCTAAATCTTGTATTTTAATACCATACTTGTTCAATAATTTTGAAAGATAATAATAATCTAAATTTGATAGGAGAAAGGGACCTATAGTCCCTATAAAGAACCCCACTTAGCTTTAAAATCTTCCTTGCTTAACTTATAGTAGTCTGCATTTTTCTCTTTGAAGCTTTCCCATTCTATAGGAACATCATTCTCTTGGTAAATAGCACTTACAGGACAAACAGAAGCACAGGCACCACAATCAATGCAAGTCATAGGATCTATGTATAATTGTGTAGTTTCTTCCCAATTTTCATCTTTTCTTGGATGAATTGCATCAACTGGACAAACTTGGACACATTCACCACTCTTAGTTCCTATACAGGGTTGTGTTATCACATATGCCATAGCTTGATAATTTTAAAGGGTAAGTGCTTAATCTTCTCTAGTCAAGCCATTTTATAAGAGTTTTTACAATTTTCTCTTCGTCTAAATTTTCAAGGCATATTGGAACTTTAAATTTACATTCATTTTTTAAACATGGAGAACAATCTAATGTTAATCTTATAACTTTTAAATGTTCTTTATTATAAGGAGCAGTATTTTTCTCATTACCTGCTCCAAATAGAACTATAGTTTTAATACCTAGTGCATTTGAAAGATGTGCAGGTCCTGAGTCAGATGATAGCATTATATTGCAAGCTTTTAGAACTTTTGAAAGTTTCTTTAAATTTGTTTTTCCTGCTAAATTCAAAATTCTACTTTTATCTTCTATCCTCTCAATTAACCAATTTACTCTATTTACATCTTTTCTGGAGCCAGTTAAAATAATGTAACAATCCAATTCTTTTATAAGTTTTTTTACTATATTTGTCCATTTTGGGATTGACATTCTTCTGCTTGATGCTTCTGAATTTATATTAATTGCAATTTTATATCTTGAAGGAAGTTCAATAATATCTTTTTCTGGTTCAACTTCCAATTTTACTTTTATATTTTCAAAGGGATTTTTAGTAAAGTCTTTTAGTAAATAGCAATATTCCTCAACTCTATGTAAGTTATTTGGCCTTCTGTATGCTTTTGTAAGTAAGAAATCTCTAAGATCATTTTGATAACCTATCCTTTCCTTTGAACCTGAAAGAAAGCCCATTAAAGCACTTGAAAATGAATTTGGAAGTGAAAAGTAAATATCATAATTATCTTTGATTTCTTTCGAAAATTTATAAATTCCATAAAGACCATTGTATTCATTTTTCGAAAACTTATAAATTTTTTCAAAATTTCCAAATACTTCCAAAAGATCACTTATCTCAGATTTTGAAATTGCATATATCTTTTCGCTTGGAAATAACTCTTTTAGTTTATTATAAAATCCTATTGACATTACTAAATCTCCAAGCCAATTTGGGAATCTAACTAAAATTTTCAACTTAGAATTTCCCAATTTTAATTTCTCTCTCACTTTCAGATATTATTTCAAAGTAAATGTTTATTTCATTTTCAAATTTCAAATTTGTATTATCAGGCCATTCAACTATTAAAATAGCTTTCCTTTCAAAGAGTTCATCAATTCCAAGATTTTCAATTTCATTAGAATAAAGCCTATATAAATCAATATGATAAATTATGAAATCATTTATTTTGTATTCATTTATAATCGTAAAGCTTGGACTTCTGACATTATATATATTAAAAAATCTCAAGAATCCTCTAACAAATGTTGTTTTACCACTTCCAAGATCTCCAAATAATTTTATAACAATTGGTAGTTTTTCAAGCTTTAATGTTTTGGCAAATTCATATCCTAAATTTTCGGTTTCTTCATAGCTCTTTGTAATGTACCTCATGGGTAAATTTTTGGTTTAATGTATTTTAGAATATCACTATCAATTTTTCTATTGTATATACCTTGAAATTGAAGTGCAATAAATTCTAATATATCATTTGGAAGCTTTCTATCTATGTTCTTAAATGATGATAAAACCTCTTCTGTAGTGTGCGTATAAGTTTCGCCACTTTTGAATGCCTCACTTTCTAGTAAATAAATAAGAAATTCTAAGTTATTTACAGGTCCAAGGTATTTTACTTGCTTTAGTGCATTTATAAGCTTTTTTCTTGCAATTTCCCTGTTTTCACCATATGCTATGATTTTTGCAATCATTGGATCATAAAATGGTGTAATTTCATTTGAGCTTTCATATCCATAATCTATTCTAACATTTGGCATAATTGGATATTCAATGTATTCAATTCTACCTGTTTGTGGAAAGAAATTATTTAGTGGATCTTCTGCATATAATCTTGCTTCAATAGCATGCCCTCTAAACTTAATATCTTCATCTTTAATTTCAAATTTTTTACCTTCTGCAACTTCTATTTGAAGTTTAATTAGATCAAATCCCGTTATCATTTCACTTAGAGGATGCTCTACTTGTATTCTTGAATTTACTTCAAGGAAATAAAATTTACCATTTGAGTATAAAAATTCAACTGTTCCTGCATTTGTATAGTTTGCATGCTTGATAATTCTTCTTGCATAATCGTATAATTCATTCCTTTTTTCATCATTTAAAGCAGGACTTAATGCTTCTTCTATAATTTTTTGATGTCTTCTTTGAAGTGAGCATTCACGCTCTTTAAAGACTAAAATATTCCCAAATTCATCTGCAACTACTTGAACTTCAATATGTCTTGCAGGATAAATATACTTTTCTACAATTATCCTATCATCCTTAAAGTTATTTAGTGCTTCTCTTTTGGCAGAAAGTATAATTTCATCTATATTTTCAAAATTCTCAATTTTTTTCATTCCTTTTCCACCACCACCAGCGGATGCTTTAAGCAAAACAGGAAGTCCAATTCTCTTAATGTAATTTTTAATATCTTCAATATCAGTTAATTCTAATGAACTTTCTATAGTTGGAATACCTATTTCCTTTGCAATTTTCTTAGCATTTGCTTTATCTCCAAGTAGTTTTATTGCTTTGTAGTTTGGTCCTATGAACTTAATTTTATTTTCTTCTACAATTTTTGCAAATTCACTATTCTCTGCTAAAAAGCCATAACCTGGATGAATTGCATCAACTTTATACTTTTTTGCAATATCTAATATGAGTTCTATATTCAAATAGTTTAATGGTTCACCTATATTTTCAGCATAATCTGCATATTTTACAAATGGTAAATTTTTATCTACATCTGAATAAATAACAACACTTTCAATACCAAGAGCATTTAATGTTCTAATTATTCTTAATGCAATTTCACCTCTATTTGCAACTAAAATTCTTTTAAACACTACTCTATATTGGCTCTTGGTCTTGGCTTTTGAGGTGCTTCTACCCTTTGTTGTACTTGTGGTTTTTGGACTTTCAAAGGCTCTAGCCTATCAACCTTAACAAGCTTATAAATAACTTCATCCAATACTAAATAGTGATCATCACCATATTTATATACTGGATAATCACCAATCCAATCACCATCTCTTTTTAGTCTTATCATATCAGTTTCTTCTACCTTAAAGCCCCTTTGCTTAGCAAGAATTTCTGCTGCAATGATGGATAGAATATCAGGATTTTGAGTTACATAGTCTTCAAGTTCAGATGGTATACGAAGATGATGTGTATCGAACTCACCAGCTGCCAATAATGCAAGTTCCCTCCTTGGCAAACTAGAAACTATCTCATATAATTTTTCCCTCATAGCTGAAATTTTAAAGCAGGTTATTTACGATCATTCTTTATTTCACTTTGAATTTCTTTTAGGGTATTTTCAAGGTTTTGTAAGTGCAAAAGAGCATCGTTTAGCTTCTCTGATACTTCTGAAACATCCAATATCATATTTTGGAATTTGCATATTCTATCTTTCGTATTGTCAATCTCCTTTAAAATACTAGCAATTTCATTCTCTACAAATTTAATTTCCTTAATTATCTTTTCTTCTTTTTTCTTTTCATTCCTTGCTACTACTATTGCTATTATTACTAAAACGATAAATACGCTTTGAGCTAATATAGTTTCTAATGTTGGATAAATACCTAAAAAGTCTACCATAGGTACGAATTTTATACCTGTTGTTGGGATTATATTCGCTTCCTGAAAACTTCTTATTGCTTGACCTGTAAATATAAATGATAGTAGATATAGTAAAGTACTTGTAATTGGGAAGATTAAATTTAATGGTAGTTTTATTTGAAGTTTTATAATTGCATATGCTACTATTAGTATTACAATAGAACCTAACAAAAATCCAATTAAAACATAACTTATATCAGATTTTGGAGTATTTATTAGCATTGCTTGATAGAACAAAACAGTTTCAAATGCTTCTCTATAAACTGCCAAAAAGCTTAAAGAAAATATAAACAACAAATTACCTGTATTTAGTGAATTTTTAAGCTTTTCTTTAATATATCCAATCCAAGCCTTACTTTCCGCCTTGCTTATTAACCAATACGATACATGAAAGAGTATAATTGCTGCAATAAGTCCCACAATTCCTTCAATTAGTTCTCTTGAAAGTGTGGAAATGTTTATAATAAATACTGAAATTAGCCAAGTAATTATACCCAAAATTATTGCACTTATCCACCCAAAATGAACAAGAAATATAGCTCTTTTATTTTGGCTTAAACTTACAATTGCAAGGATAATACCTATAAGTATTGCTGCTTCAAGCCCCTCTCTAAATATAATTAAAAATGAATTAAAAAATGCCCAGTTTCCTGAAAAAGCCTTTCCTTCAATTATATCTTTTGCTCTTTCTAAATCACTTTTTATATTTGCAATTAAACTCTCAACCTCCTTTTCTTTATTTTTCTCCTTAATAATACCTCTAAGCTCTATAAACTTTTGTTCTAACTTTGATGCAAAATTAAAATCTTTACCATATAATTTCTTTTCAATTGGCTCAAAATCATTAAAGTATAAATCAACTGATAGTGCATATGCTTTCTCATATTCACCCTTATTATATAAGCTTTTTAAAACTTCAAGATTACTAACTATAGATGAAAAATAATCCCTTTTTGATAACTCTTCTATATTTTTTCTAATATATGCAATTTCTTCATTACTATATCCTTTCTCTTTAAGTTCATTGTCTGAAAGCCTTGAAATTAGGGCTAAACTTATGTTATCTTTTAATTTTTTGATTTTCGCATTTTCATACCTCAAAGATAGAACATAAAATGCAACATTCCATTTATCTTCATCACTCAAATTGTTAAATGAAGGCATATTTACAAGCCCAACATTTAGCACTGTCCATATTCTAAAAGCACTTAAATCACTTCTCTCTAAGAAATTAGTAGGTTTTGGATTCAATGTTTTACTTGCAGGACCATTTCCTTCTCCTTTATCACCATGACATACAGCACAGTTGTATAAATAAATTTCTCTACCTGCCTTAAGAGATATAGAACCTTTTGGATATACATCCAGTTTTCCACTATTTAGAACGATATTTTTTATTTTTAATAAAACTTCCTTTACATCATTTGGATTTGCCCTACTTTTTACAAGTTCATTAACTTTCCTTGAATAGTTTATAATTGAACTGTCAGAAAGTTCTAAAAGATCTTTTGAAAATTCAAGCATTTCACTATATTCATATTCATTATTCAAGGCAAGTTCATAATCAACTATCATGTAATCAACGATATTTAAAATCCTTAATGGCTCATTTAGTCCAATTATGAAAAGTAGCATAACTTAATTTCCTACTTTTAAAGTCGGAAATTTTATAGCTATTATTATTGCAAATCATTTGCAATAATAATTAAAGGCTAAACTTTAAACTTTTAAACTATGCTAAACTTGATGATATTTTTGCTATCAGATATAAATATAGAGAATGTATATGCAAGAGTTGGAATGAAGGGTGGTTCAAGTGCAGTTTATATGAAAATAAAGAATAATCAGACTGCTGTTGATACGTTGTATGGTGTTAGATGTGATTGCGCTAACATGACTATGATACATTCTACAATTAGAGAAGATAATACATTAAGGATGGTAGAACTAAAAGAAGTTGAAATTGTAAAGGAAGTTGATTTTAAGCCAGGAGGAATGCATATAATGCTTATAGACTTAAAAGAAGATCTAAAAGAAGGTGATACAATTAAGCTGAACTTAAAGTTTAGGAAAGCAGGTGAAAAGGAAATTTTAGTGCCTGTTAAAAAGAATTAAAAGGAGATTATTATGAGAAGTGCCGTAATTGTTTGTGCAAAAAGAACTGCTATAGGTAAATCTCCAAGAGGAACACTTAAAGATACAAGGCCCGAATATTTACTTTCTGAGGTTATAAAGGCGATTTTAGATGAAACGAAATTAGATCCAAATTTAATTGAAGATTTAGTAGTTGGATGTGCATTCCCAGAAGCATATCAAGGTATGAATATGGCAAGAACTGTTGTATATAGAGCAGGATTACCTTTATCAATACCTGCTGTTACAGTTAATAGATATTGTGCATCTTCAATCCAAACAATTGCTCAAACTGCTCATAGAATTATGCTAGGTGAAATTGATGTTGCAATTGCAGGTGGTTCTGAAAGTATGAGCCTTGTTCCAATGCCAGGCTATGTCTTTAGACCTGAACCCTATATAGCTCAAAATTTCCCTGATTATTATTTAAATATGGGTTTAACTGCTGAAAATCTTGTTCCTATATATAATATCAAGCGTGAAGAAGTGGATGAATTTGCATACTTATCGCATAAAAGAGGATCTCAAGCAGTTTTAAGTGGCAAGTTTGATGAGCAAATTGTTCCTATTAAAGTAAAGGTTAGAGTTGAGGATGAAGATGGTAATAGTCAAGTAGTTGAGAAAGTATTTAATAAAGATGAGTGTATAAGACCTGATACAACACTTGAAGGATTATTAAGCCTAAAGCCATATTTTAAAGTTGATGGTACTGTTACTGCTGGTAATGCTTCACAAAGAAGTGATGGAGCAGCTGCAGTTTTAATTATGAGTGAAGAGAAGGCAAAGGAATTGGGGCTTGAACCAATTGCAAGATTTGTTACATTTCAAGTTGTTGCTGTTCCTGCTGAGATGATGGGTATTGCTCCTGCCTATGCTATTCCAAAATCGTTAAAAAAAGCAAACTTAACACTGGATGATATTAAACTTATAGAATTGAATGAGGCATTTGCTACTCAAATTATCGCAGTTTTAAGAGAACTTCCTATACCTCTTGAAAAACTCAATGTAAATGGTGGTGCAATATCACTTGGGCATCCACTTGGTGCAACAGGTGCAATTTTAACTACTAAACTAATTTATGAGCTTAGGTACAGAGGTGGTGGTTATGGTATTGTGAGTGCTTGTGTAGGGGGTGGGATGGGAGCAAGTATGATATTGGAAGTTTATGGAAATTAGCAAACTAGATTATATAAAAGTAGGGTTATTTATTTTAGTTTTTGCTACTTTGTTTTTTCTTGGTTATAATTGGATAAGTTCAAAAAAGCGTCAAAATCTAATTTATACTTATTACATTAAGCTTGAAAGAGCAACATTAATTTCAAAAGGAACACAAGTTCTAATAAAGGGTGTACCTGATGGTAGTGTAATGGATGTAGATTTAAATGAAAATGAAGTTATTGTGAAAGTAGGTCTTAAAAGTTATCAATTGAGAGAAGGAGCTTATGCTCAGGTTATTACACCTTCTGCACTTGGAACAAGGATGATAGATATAGAGCCAGGAACTGGGAAAATTTTATCCCAGAATGATACAATTATTGGATACGATAGCCCTACATTTGACCAAGTTTTGGCAATTGTGATGAACTTTTCAAAGATAATCGATTCTATTTTATATAATACGAATGAACTTGTTAAAAATACAAATTACCAAATTGAAAACGTTTCTAAAAGCTTCGATAAAATAGTATTTGAGATTAAGGAAATTTTAAAAAAGCAAAACTCTAATTTTGATAGTATATCAAGTAGTGTAAACTTAATGCTTAAAGAAGGGCAAGCTACAATTAGATCATTAGATAGTTTAATAAATCAAATTAAAGTTGAGATTGATAGTTTAAAATATAGAGGAACAATAGGTAAGCTTACAAAGGACGATTCTCTTTATTTAGAAATTAAAAAATCCATAATTAAGCTTCAAGAACTTGTTGAGGATGTTAAGAGAAATCCAAGTAGATATATAAATGTTAAGATATTTTAGGCTTTAAAATTTTAGGCTATGAGCATAAATTACAAAAAGAAAGATAATTTGAAACCTGAAACCTTAATTTTAAGTTATGGATATATTCCAGAGTGGTCTGAATATGCTTTAAAACCACCTATTTATCAAACTTCTACATTTGTTTTCAAAAGCGCATTAGATGGTAAAAGGTTTTTTGAAATTGCTTATGGTTTAAGGCAAAAAGAACCTTCTGAACAAATTGGTTTAATCTATAGTAGATTGAATAATCCTAATCTTGAAATACTTGAAGATAGATTGACACTTTATGATAATGCAGAGGATAGTGCAGTATTTTCAAGTGGTATGTCTGCTATTTCAACTACAATCCTAACATTCTTAAGGCCAGGTGATAAATTAGTTTATTCATCACCACTTTATGGTGGCACATATTACTTATTTGAACATTTCCTAAGAGATTTTCAGATAAATGTCTTAAAATTTTATGCAGGTGATGATGAGAATAAGGTTTTAGAACTATTAAAAAAAGAAAGACCAAAAATTATATACATTGAAACACCTTCAAATCCAACCATTCAAATGATTGATATTGAATTCTTTTCAAAGTTAGCTAAGGAAATAGGTGCTATTTTAATAGTAGATAATACTTTTCTTGGACCTATATTTCAAAAACCATTAAATCAAGGAGCTGATTTAGTAGTATATTCTGCTACTAAATACATATGTGGGCATAGTGATGTTGTAGCAGGTGCAACTGTTGGAAAATCTAGTTTAATATCTGAGATAAAAAAGACAAGAACATTTATTGGAACTATTATTGATCCATTAAGTGCATGGCTCTTGTTGAGAAGTCTTGAAACATTAAAAATTAGATTTGAAAAACAAACTGAAAATGCTATTAAAATAGCAAATTTTTTAAGAAATCATCCAAAGGTTAAAAATGTATATTATCCTCTATTTTGTGAAGGAAGACAAAAAGAAATTTATAATAAACAATGTCTTGGACCTGGTGCTATGATTTCATTTGATATTGAAGGAGATGAAGAAGAAGCATTTAAATTTTTAGATAGTTTGAAAGTATTTAAACTTGCTGTAAGTCTTGGTGGAACTGAATCATTAGCAGAACACCCTTGGAGTATGACCCATTCAGATATTGAGGATGATGAAAAGCAAAGAATTGGAATAACAAGGAGTATGATACGACTTTCAATTGGTATTGAACATGTAGATGATTTAATAAATGATTTGGATCGAGCATTAAAAAATATATGATACTTGCAGTTGAAACATCTTATAAATATCTATCAATGGCTCTTGCAAGTGATTATGAAAAAATAATTTTTGAATTAAATTGGTTTTTAGAGTTTTCACATTGTGAGAATTTTAATAAATTTTTAGATAAATTTGATATTGATTTTTCGAAATTGAAAGAAGTTATAATTTCAAAAGGACCAGGACTTTTTACATCTTTGAGGATTTCTAGTGCATTTGCAAAAGCACTAAAAATTGTCTATCCTTCCTTGCATTAAATTTAAGTCCATAAGCTCACTTAAAAATATAGCATACAATATGAAAGGTTTTAAAGTTATCCCTATTTTACCTGCACCGAAAAATCAGTTTTATGCTTGTGCTTATGATGAGCATTTTAATTTAGTTCTAGAAGAGGGTATTTATGACATGGATTTTTTGAGGGAAAATTTTAAAAATTATCTAATTTTAGAAGGAATTCCATCTGCTTTAAACCTTATAAAGCTTGCTAATTTTGAGGATTATATTGATATAGAAAATTTTGAACCCAACTACATAAGAGAGCCAGATGCAGTTTATAATAAGAGAAGCAAATAAAAGAGACTTATTTAGAGTTGCAGAGATTGAAAAGCTCTCATTTGAGTTTGAGGGATGGGGTTTTTATTTCTTAAATAGATTTTTGGAAGGGATTTTTAATAAAATTCTCGTTGCAGAATTGGATGAAATAGTTGGATATTGTGCATTTTCAGATGAGGGTAGTATTATTCATATAAAGAGTATAGCTGTTCATCCAAATTATAGGAATAGGGGTATTGGAAAAGCTCTTATAAAAGAAATTGTAAAGTTAGGAAAAGATATTTATCTAGAAGTAAAGGTGAGTAATGAAAATGCTATTAGGTTGTATGAAGGTCTTGGATTTAAGAAAATTCAAGTTTTAAAAAGTTTTTATTCAAATGGGGAAGACGCATATAGATATTATTTTAAAAATCCTAAACTTACTCTAAACTCTTAATTTTCCTATAAATGATCACTAAAAAAACAAAAATTAAAATCCAAAACACTAAATAAGATAGGAATATATATATCAAGTGTTAAACCTCCTTTTTAACTCTAAGTAATCAACCTTATAAGTTAAATAAAATAGCATTGTAAAGAGTAAAGATATAGTAAAAAGACTAAATAGCAAAACAAATGTAATTTCAGGAGACATATTAAATCCCTCACTTAAGTGGTATGTTTATAAATCCTATTATTGCAATATAAGATGATATCTTTGCTCTTGATTCAATATCGTCGTTTAACATATTCCTAAATGCAGTATATCCAAAATAGTATAGAATTGTTATTGCCATTGTTGTAAGTCTTGGATCCCATGTCCAAAATACACCCCAGGCAGGCTTGGCCCAAATGGAACCCGTTATAAGTGCAATAATACCAAACAATAAACCTAGCTTTATTGAAACATACGAAAGAATATCAAACCTCAAATCCTTTCTTCTTAGATAGTATATTGAAAAAATTAATGCTAAAGATAATGAAAGCATCATAAACCAAGCAGATGAAACATGATAATAAAAAATTTTTTGAATTTGTCCAAGAACTAAACCATTCTCACCAGGCCAATTTACAGGAGGAGCCCAAATAAAAATAAGATATAAATTTATTGGAACTAAGATAAATAAAATTAGAAGTAATATGAACAAGAGCCTGCGGGCGGATTTGAACCGCCGACCTCTTCCTTACCAAGGAAGCGCTCTGACCACCTGAGCTACGCAGGCAGAGTGAAAAGTTTAAAGTATATGCTTTAAAATTTTAAAAATGGTACTTAGTTTAAAAGTAAAAAACTTTTTGCTTGTAAAAGAAGCATATTTAGAATTTGATAAAGGATTTAATGTTCTTACAGGTGAAACAGGTGCTGGTAAATCCTTATTATTAAAGGCTCTAAGTCTTGCACTTGGTGATAGGATTGATTGGGAAATTTTTTCAGATCAAAAGTCTTTAATTGAACTTCAGCTATTTGTTCCTGATGATTATATTGAATGAAATAGATGATAATATGCTAATAATAAGAAGGATTATTGAGGGTGATAAGCGAAAAAGTAGAATTTATGCGAATGACAATCTTGTAGTTTCAAAAACAATAAATGATATATTAAGGAGTATTATTGAAATTCATGGGCAATATGAAACATATAAACTATTTGATGAAAGTTATCAGATAGAGGTCTTGGATAGATATGCAAAGTCAAGAGTTTTTGATAGTGAGTATCAAACTAATATCTTAGATAAGTATGCCAATAATGAGGATTTAGTTGAAAATTATAGGAAGCTTTATAAGGAGTTTTATAAGGAGTGGTTCAAACTCAAAAATACATTTATTGAGGCAAGTGAGAAATTAGATAGATATTTACAAGAATTAGAATTTTTAAAGTATCAACTTAATGAAATTGAAAGTGCGAATTTAAGAATTGGTGAGGAAGAAGAGCTTGTTAAAAAACTTGATTACCTTAGAAAAATAGAAGAGATTAAAGAAGCAAAGCTACTATTAGAAGATGTTTTATTTGAAGCTGAGGATAACGTTATTTCAAAGCTGTATACTATTTTAAGGAAAGTTGAATCACTATCGGATATTGATGAATTTAAAAAGGTATATGAAAAGATTGAGAATGTTATATATGAAATTAAGGAGTTTAGGGAATTTACAAGAAAATTGGAATTTGATGAGGATGAGGATATAAATGCTATTCAAGAGCGATTATTTTTCATAAATAGATTAAAGAAAAAGTATTCAAAAAGTGTAGAAGAGCTTATAGATTATAAGAAAGAACTTAAAAGGAAAATTCAAGATATGGAAAACTTACCTTATGAAGTTGAAAGTTTAAAGTTAAAGTTGAGCGATATTGAAAATAAACTTAAATCATTAGCAAATGAAATTAGTAATAGAAGGAAGGAAGCAAGTAAAAGGTTTAGGCTTGAAATGATAAAGCACTTAGAAGAGCTTGGTATGCCTGATGCAGAATTTTTGATAAAATTTGAGGAAGTAGATTTAGGTTACAATGGTAAAGATAAGGTTGAATTTCTATTTGCATCAAATAAAGAGTTAGTGCCAAAACCTCTCAAGAAAGTAGCATCTGGTGGAGAGCTTTCAAGATTAGCTTTATCATTGAAGCTAATAATAGCAGGTAAAGAAAGTTCATCTACACTCATATTTGATGAGATAGATACAGGTATTGGTGGTGAAACTGCACTTAAGGTTGCTGATAAGTTAAATGAGCTTTCAAATTACTATCAAGTTGTAGTTGTAACCCACCTTCCACAAATTGCAGCAAGAGCTAATAAACATTTCTTAATTACAAAAAAGGATGGTTTGACTGAGATAAGGGAAGTTGAAAATGAGGAAAGAGTAATTGAGATAGCTAGAATGCTTTCTGGTATTGTATCAGATGAAAGCATTGAACATGCAAAATTACTACTTTTTAATGCTCATGCTTTATAATTTTGGCACATTATGAGTGAAGTTATTGAAAAGGAATATGCAATAAGTGAAGGTAAAGTATTACCTTCAAGCTGTAGAAATTTCTCAGTAGGATTTTCATCTAACACTAAGCCATTTATGGCTGGTGTAGAGGCAGTTAAAGATGCAATTGAGGCTCTTGAATTTAAGGAAGCATCCTTTGCAATCACCTTAATTTCGAAAAACTATGAATACAAAAAAGTTATAGAGGGTATTAAGCAAATTATACCCAAGGTTCCTGTTATAGCGCTATTATGTGATAATATAATAACATATGAATATGCTACTAATAAAGGGGTTGCAGTTGGATTATTTGGCAAGGATATTAAGGTTGACTATTATTTAGCTAAGGCTTTTTCTTTAAGCGCCAAAAAAGCTCTTAAAGATGCTTTTTCAGAAGTCTTAAATCAGCCTAAATCCTACAAAAATGATATTTTACTGCTTTTAATACCAGGCTCAATACCACTATCAGGACAAAATTCTATACTTGCAATAGAAGAAATTAAGAATAGATTTGATTGTATAGTAGGGGGAATTATTGGTAAGTTGAATTCTGTTGAATATCAAACATTTATAGTTGATGAAAAAGCTTATACTGATCATGCTATTATCTTAAGGATCCAAAGCAATGAAAAATTTGCATTATCTCAAAGTTATGGTTTTCATCCAGTTAGACCATTTATCGTTTCATCTGTTAAAGGTGATATGATAATTGGACTTGATGATGGTTCTGCATTTCATGCACTTTTGAATGTTCTATCAAAAAGAGGTATAGATGATGGACAACTCAAAGACCCCACTAAGGCTCAAAAATTACTTTCAGGTTATCAGTTTGCTGTTGCAGACAAAACAAGGGCAGGGCTATTTAGATCATTAGTTCCATTAGCTATAACTGAAAAAGGTATAAGAGTAAATTCATTTATTAGTGAGAATTCTACATTGTGGCTTATGGAATTTAGTAAAATTGAGATATTTGAAGGTGTTGATAAGATGTCTGGTAGAATTTTAAATAGCTTAAAGTCAATATCTGGTGGTATCATTTTTGAGAACGTTATAAGGAGGGTATTGCTTGGTAGTGAAGATTATATAAGGGAAAAGAAAATCATTTGGGACAATCTAAAATCTCCATTTTTAGTTATTGAGACCATTGAAGAGATCGTATATAGTGAAAATTTATATGGTGGAAACCATAGTGGTTCCATTTTGGCTTTATTCTATGAATAGAGGAGGTAGATAGAAAGATGGAAAAGTTAGAGGAAATTTTAAACAACCTTATAAGAAAGGTTCCTCAAATAAGAGCAGCAGCGGTTGTAAATACAGAAGGAATAGTTATATCCTCAGTTTTAGAGGGTAATATAAGTGAAGAAAACTTTGGTGCTATGTCAGCAGCCCTTTTGGGCTTAGGTGATAGTGTACTTTCAGAAGTAAAAGGAGGTAAACTATCAGAAATATATGTAAAGGGAATTGACAAGATGATACTTCTATCAAAAATATCTAAGGATCATCTATTATCACTCTCAATAGCTTCGGATGCACCACTTGGTTTGCTTTTGGTAGAAGTTAGAAAGACTGCTAAGCTTATAGCTAATGTCCTTGCAGAAATAGAAAAGACTCAACCTATAGCAGATATAGGGAGCCTTTTAGGAGGCGATACATCTATAATAGAAGGGTTATCATTTAAGGATTTATTAGAAGAATGAGGAGGTGGAGTTATGTTCATAGATACTAAGAAAAAAGAAATTAATGTAAAAATAGTATATTATGGACCTGCTCTTTCTGGCAAAACTACTAATCTGAAAGTAATTTATGCTAAACTTAATCCAAAGTTCAGAGGTGAGCTTGTTACTGTTGATACAAAAGGTGAAAGAACATTATATTTTGATTTTTTACCTGTTGAGATTACACTTCCTGGTGGTTTTAGGGTGAAATTTCATATCTATACAGTTCCAGGTCAAGTTTTTTACAAGGCATCAAGAAAGCTTGTTCTTAAAGGAGCTGATGGAATAGTTTTCGTAGCGGATTCAACACCTGAAAGGAGGGAAGCTAATATCCAAATTATGCAAGAGCTTAGTGAAACACTTGAAGAATATGGAACACCGATTAACTCAATACCGCTTGTTCTACAATATAATAAGCGAGATGTACCTAACGCTTTGAGCATTGATATTTTGAATGCAGATTTAAATCAGTTAAATGTTCCTTATTTCCTTGCTATTGCAAGTCATGAAAAGGGTGTTTTTGAAACATTGGATGCTATTGTAAAGCTTGTTATAAAGAAGCTTACAACTAAAGCAAGTGTATGACGGTTACAACAATAGGAAGCTTAATAGATATAAGTTCTGATATCCTTTTAGAACTTGATAATAATTACAATATAAAAGTTATAAATCGCAAATTCAGAGAATACTTTGGAGACACTAGTGAATTTATTTCAATTTTTCCAAATTCTTATAAAGATGCTATTATTAAACTTCTTGAAAATGCTAAAAGAACATTAACACCTTTGAATATAAGAATACCTGTCATTACAAAAGAAAAACAAGAAATTGTTTATCTTAAAGTTTTCCCTCTTGAAAAGAGCATACTTGTATCTATAAGGCCTCAAAAAACTGCAAGTATATCAGAAGATATTATAAATACTATTGATTATGGCATCATCCTAATATCAAAAGATGGCAACTTAATCTACAACAACAATTATGCTAAAAATTACGAGGATTATTGGAGAGAAATTATAAAGAAGGTTTTGACAACAGAAGATAGGACATTTGAATTAAGTGTTAAGGATAAATCATTTGAAGTTTTACAAAAGGATTTTGAGAGGAAGATAAAAGGGAAAATAGTTCTTTTTAGAGATGTTACTCAAATTAAAAGAATGCATAACTTGATGTCATTAGTAGATAGATTAACATCAGTAGGTTTAATAGCAGCATCACTTGCACATGAAATTAAAAATCCTCTTGCAAGTGTGAAAGTTTTAGCCCAAACCCTTGCTAATGATCTTTCTGGTGATAAAAAGGAAATGGCGCTGCGCATTACAAGGCAAATAGATAGAGTAAATGAACTTATATCAAAGCTTTTGATCTATACTAAACCCTCTAAATCTAAGCCAATTTACATAAATCCAATATATGTTATAGATGAAATAGAAGGCATATTATATGCACAACTTCTAAGCAAAAAAATTAGATTTTACAAGGAAGTTTCTAATAATATTGAGATATTTGTAGATCCAAAGGATTTACAACAAATTTTACTTAATCTTGTTTTAAATGCAATAGATGCGGTTAGTGAAGGAGGTTATATTAAGGTTGAATTTGGCATATCTGGTATGGTCTCAAACGAGTTAGAGCCACTTGCTTATATTAAAATTATAGATAATGGTATTGGTATTCCTTCTGATAAATTAAAAGATATTTTCTATCCTTTCTATACTACCAAAAAGGGTGGAACAGGTCTTGGACTCTTTGTAGTTCATAAGCTTGTTAAGGACAACGGTGGTATGATAGAGGTAGAAAGTGAATTAGGTAGGGGAACAACTTTTACTCTCTACTTTAAGGGAAGAGTAAAGAATGGAGGAAGCTCAGTATGAGAAGAGTTATGATAGTAGATGATGAAGAAGATATAGTTTTAGGTCTTTCAAGATTTTTGAAAAAGAATGGCTATGATGTTATATATGAAACTAGCCCTAAAAAGGCTCTTGAAATGCTATCTGCTGAACCAACTGATATTTTAATAGCGGATGTAAAGATGGATGAATTATCAGGACTAGATCTTATAAATCTTGCAAGAATTAAAAATCCAGATATTAAAATTATTATAATGACTGCAAGGGGTTCAGAAGAGATAGAAAGGATAAGCTATGAAAGGGGAGCCCTTGAATACATAGAAAAACCATTTGATGTTGATTATCTACTTGAAGTTCTAAAGAAGATAGAAGTTGGTGGATTTAAAGGTGTTGTTAAAGAGCTTGGATTGGTTGACTTTTTAAATATATTGCATATGGAAGGAGCATTGGCAGTTGTTAATGTAACATCCGCTGCTGGTAGCGGCAAAATCTACTTTGAAGGTGGAGAAATTATTCATGCCCAATTTTCTGATAAAGAAGGTATATTAGCTCTTAAAGAAATTTTAAATTTGAAAGGTGGTTCTTTTAGTGTAGAAAGAAATGTTAAGTCTTCAAAAAGAACCATAAACTTGTCTTTTAGTAATCTAATGCTTGAAATTTTTGCTAAATCAGATGAAGAGCTTGCTGATATTGGTATTGGAGAGTGGAGCTTGGTAAGTGAGGAGAAGAAGATTTTACCAGATGAAATTTACAATAAACTTGATAAAGAAATTGGTTCATTGTTTAGCTTTGATAGTAATTTAAGAGGCTTTTCAATATATGATATTGAAGGAAATAGTTTATATGTAAGAGGTAATGATTATGCTCACTTAATATCTCAGATTTCAACTATTAAAGAGTTTTTGGAGGGTTCTTTTGAGCTTTTAGGTAATGCTATAATCTATATAAGGAAAGAAGGTGAGCTATTTTTCCTTGTTGAGATTGCAAATACTTCACTTTCACTTATAAAGGTAAGGTTTCCTAAAATTATATATAGCAAACTTAAAAGATATAATAAAAGGAGGAATATAATATGGAAAGAATGCAGGAGATTTTAAAAAGTTTAGCTAAGGAAATTCCAGGTTATGTTGCAGGTGCTGTTGTTGAGGGGGAAGAGGGACTTACAGTTTTAGAAGATAGAAAAGTGCCAGATATTGATGTTCAAGTTTCTGCTGCTTATAGTGTGGAATCTTTGAAATTTCAAGATAGAATAATAAGCTCTTTAAATAATACTGATAAGGCAAGGGCAATTATATCCATTAGTAATTCCTATATAATAATAACACAACCAATAGCAACAAGTAACTTTTATTTGCATATAATTACAAATAGAGAGAAAAGTGCCCTTGGTATAATTTTAGCTCTGCTTTCAAGATATGAGCAAGTATTAAATAAAGCTATTTCTGAATGGACATTATGAGGGGAAGGGCATATGGTATAACGGATTTAGGAAAAAAGCGACTAAAGAATGAAGATTTTTTTGCTATGGATCCATCTATTGGTCTTTTTATAGTTGCAGATGGGCTTGGTGGTAGAATGTCAGGAGATAAAGCAAGTTATGAAGCAACCCAAACATTTATTGAAAAATTGAAGAGTTTATTGAATAATAATAATGATCCTAAATTTATATTGGAAGCTTCTTTTAGAGAAGCCTGTAAAAGGGCTTATGAGATTAGTAATTCTGATGAATACTATGGTGCTATGACTACCTTTACAGCATTATTCTTGTATAAATCAAGATACTATATAGTTCATGTAGGTGATACAAGAGTTTATATTTTAAGAGCAAATAGATTTTTCTATCAGATAACTGAGGATGATACGCAAGCTCAGATACTTGTTAAGAAAAAAGCTCTTTCTCCAAGAGAAGCAGAAACTCATCCTTCAAAACATGTTCTAACGAAGGCACTTGGTCACAAACCTCTTATAAAACCAAAACTTTATATTGGAAATATAATGGATGGAGACAAATTTCTATTATGTTCTGATGGTCTTTATATTTACTTTCTAAATGATGAACTAAGAAATATATTGAAAAATTATAAACCTAAAGAGGCTGCGGAAATTTTGACCAAATTAGCTAATGATAGAGGTGGTGAAGATAACATAACAGTAGTTGTAGTAGAGGTTATAAAGAGTGATGCAAACATAATTGAGCAAGTAAGAGCTTTTTTTGAAGGAGCATTTAGGAAATGATAGGAACAGTTATAGGTGATAAATATAAAATTGTTAGGAAAATTGCATCAGGTGGTATGGCAGAAGTATATGAAGCAATCCAACCTATTGTTCGAAGGAAAGTTGCTATAAAAATTCTGCATCCTCAATACTCTGAGGATGAAAAAGCAAGAGAACTATTTTTTAGAGAAGCAAGACTTGTAGCTCAAGAGCTTGAACATCCAAACATTGTAAAGGTTTATGATTTTGGTATTATTAATAGTAGCTTTTATCTTGTTATGTATTATGTAGATGGAGAAACACTTGAAAGGATAATAAGGAGAGAAGTTAGGATTGATGTTAAAGAGGCTTGTTATATCGTATTAGAAGTTTTGAAAGCTCTTGATTATGCACATCAAAAGAATATAATCCATAGGGATATAAAGCCTGGTAATGTGATGATTACACCTGAAAGGAGAGTTTATTTGCTAGATTTTGGTATTGCTGCACTTATGACAGAGGATAAGGAGAAGGGAAGGGTTCCTGGAACACCTGAATATATGGCACCTGAACAGTTTAGAGGTAGAATAGATAAGAGAAGTGACCTCTATTCTTTAGGTGTTGTTCTATATGAAGCTTTAACAGGTCATTTACCATTTACAGGAAATGATATTTGGGAACTACAAAGGAAGGTATTTTCAGAAGAACCAAAACCTCCATCTTATTATAATCCAAATGTTCCAAAAGCACTAGATGAAGTTGTTCTAAAAGCTTTAAACAAAATGCCATCTGAGAGATTTCAGAGTGCATATGAATTTGCAAATGCTATTTTAAATACTAATATCATTGAAAATTATTATATTGAGTTTAAGAAAACAGATGTTAAGATTGATGTTATAAGAGGAGGCATTGTTCAGGAAGAGGAAACTGAAGAGGGTAGTAAAAAAACTCAATTCGTCCCCATTTCAGATGACAGAGAAACTGAATTTGAATTTATAGAAGAGAAGCCAAAGGTTAATTTCATCCCAATTTTATTGCCAGCTTTTGTTGCTTTGATAATCCTAATATCTTTAATATGGTTTTTCTTATTGCGACATTAGTTGATACGACGAATTTAGATAATAAAGTTTTTGAAATTGCAAAAAAATTAAATTGTCTTGTGTGTCCTGGTGAAAGTGTTGCATATTCGCAAAGTGATTTGGCAGTTGATATGAGAAATAAAATTAGAGAAATGCTAAAAGAAGGTAAAAGTGAGAAGGAGATTTTGGATTATTTTGTTTCAGTATATGGAGAGCAAGTTTTAGCAGAACCACCAAAAAGAGGTATTTACAAATTCTTATGGCTAATGCCTTATATTGTTTTAATAATTTCATTTATTGGTATTTTAATCTACTTTCTCCGCTTGTAGTTTATATGAACCCTCTTTAAACCCCTCAGGTATATACCAATTTTTGAAATTTTTAAAACCACATTCTAGGAATAATTTTCCAATCCAGGTATTTTCAGGTCTTTCACTAAATAATAATTTATACATCTTAAAATCATAATCTATCATAACATGTGAATTTTGGGGCATTAACTCCAAAAAGGGTTTTAAGAATTTTTCTATTAGCTTATAGTCATAATATTCATTATATGCAATTTCAAGCCAAGGTCGATAATAATCCCTTCCTTGAAAAATTTTACCATATAAGAACCAATCCTCAATTTTCTCATCATCTTTATATAATGCAAATACAAAATTTTGTTCTTCTTTAAATCTTCCTCTCTCAACTTTCAAAAGTTTTATTTGATAATCATCTACTTTATATCCATCTAATTTTTTTATATCAATTACCATTTTGCTTCTGGCTCAATCCTAAATACCTCTGTAAATGTATTATAGAACTTGATAAATTCTTCGCTCTTATTGCCTTTCCTTGAAGATTTCAAATTTCTTGCATAATTCATTAGATCATCTTTGTTTGGAAAATTATAAAAATAAAAGTCCTTTTTTATATTCTCAAAAAATGTTCCAAAATGCTCTTCATAACTGATTGGGAAAATATCTGAATTATATACATTTAAAATATCTTCATCTACTTCAAAAAGACTAAATAGATCATAAATACTCTTATTCAATATTTCACTTACTATTTTTTTACCTTCATCCTTTTTAGTTATTCTATCCAATAGGATTCTAAAATGCTTTAAATGATATTCTTCTTCAAGTATGATTTTTTCTGCCCTTGATTTTAGCTCATAATTACTTGATTTTAACAATGTTGAAATTCTAATATAATCGAATTCATCATAAAACAAATGTCTAACTAAAGTAAAGGTATAATCATCATCTTTCAATTCTAAAATATATGCATTTTTGAATTCCTTTGGATCTCTTCTATATACAAAATCGTCAGGATTTCCTATGATTTCATAAAATAAGCTTGCATGTGCTATTTCATCCTGTGCAATTGAGGCTAAAGCTAAATCTTCCTCCAAAAATGGTCCAAAGCCTGTCCATTCAGTATCTCTATAACCTAATACTAGATCATCATCCGCTAAATAGAAAATTAAACTGTTCATTTCATACCCCCTTTGCTAATTTCTTTTTTATTTCCTCCCTAAGCGCCAAATTCCTTTTATAATACTCACCAACTCTATAAGGCTTTTCAACAATAGGACCTTCTGGGATATTAAAATGTTTCGTAGAAAAAATATGTTCTCTATCTACTACCCAAAATTCCAGAACATCACCTCTTCTTCCATATGTTTCCTTTACTAAAATTAGTGCAGTTTCAATATCTGGTGCTTTTAGACTTGAAATGTGAACCATTGGACCACCATTTTCCCTTCTTGCAAAAACCTCAAAAATTTTCATGCTAAAACCTCCCTTATTATAGCAGTTTTCTTAAAATAATGCTCTCTTAATAATAACCTTGCCCTTGTTTTTGGTCCATCATTTTTTAAAATTTTCTTAAATTCATCCCAATGCAAATCACCTGTTATCCACTTTCCTGTTTTTTCATCATAGTGAAGATCTGGATCTGGAATAGTAAGTCCTATCTCTCTTATTAAAGGAACAAATTTACTTAGATATTCTTGTCGCATTTGGTCATTTGTTTTTATCTTTATTCTCCATTTCATTGCTTGCTTGGTATTCGTTGATTCATCATCAGGTGGTCCAAAAAAGTGCATTATTGGAAACCACCATCTATTTAATGCATCCTGAAGCATTTCTCTTTGCTTTTTGGTTCCATTTGCTAACTCCAAAACGATTTCCTCTCCATATTTTAAATGAACTGCTTCTTCCCAACATATTCTTTTCATAATTCTTGCATATGGAGCATATGAGCATTGTGTTAGCGCACCTTGTGTAACAAGTGCAGCACCATCTACAAGCCATGCAATTATTGCAACATCTGCCCAATTTTCCGTAGGATAATGAAATACATTATGAAATTTAGCTTTTCCTGCTATTAACTCTTCTAACATCTCTTCTCTTGTCATTCCACTTAGATCTTCAACTACTCTATATATCATATGAGCATGACCTACTTCATCCTGAACTTTTGAGACAAGTTGCAATTTCCTTTTAATGCTTGGTGCTTTTGGAATCCATTCTCCTTCAGGTAATGCTCCCATTAGCTCACTATTTGCATGCATCTTTATAAGTCTTATCAGTTGCTTTTTATATTCATCAGGCATCCAATCATCCGCTTCTATAAATTTACCTTCCTTTATCTTCTTTTCAAACTCCAAAATTTTATCTTCCATAGTTTGAAAATTATAAAGCTTATAAAAATACTTTATTTTCTATCTGATGTGCTAAATCTAAAATATCACTTTCTTTAAAATAATTTCCCATGATTTGAATACTTATAGGAAAACCATTTGATGCATTTTTAATAGGAATTGATATTGCAGGAATACCTACTAAATTTGCAAGCACTGTATAGACATCTGCAAGATACATTTTAATAGGGTCATTTACTTTTTCACCAATTTTCCAAGGAAATACTGGAACTGTTGGTGTTATTATTACATCTACTTTTTCAAATGTATTTAGAAAATCCTCTTTTAATAACCTTCTTACCTTACTTGCCTTTATATAATACTCGTCATAATATCCATAAGAAAGGCAAAATGTTCCAATTAAAATTCTTCTTTTTACTTCATCTCCAAATCCTTCACTCCTTGTCTTAATATATATTTCATTTAAATCATTTCCATCTGCTCTATATCCATATCTAATTCCATCATATCTCAAAAGATTACTACTTGCCTCAGATGAGCTTATTATATGATATACAGCTAATGCATATTTCCAATAATTTAATTTAACTTCAATTACTTCATGCCCCATCTCTAAAAATTTATCAATTGCCCAATAAAATCCATCCTTTATTTCCTTTTCAACATCATCTGTTATAATATCCTTTACAATCCCAATTTTATATTTTTTATTTTTAAAGATTTCTTCAAACCTTTCAATTTCAACATTTGCACTTGTACTATCCTTTGGATCATATCCTGAAATTATCGTATAAATTAGTGCAATATCTTTTACAGTTTTTCCAATTGGTCCTATTTGATCCAAGCTTGATGCAAATGCAACAAGTCCAAACCTTGAAATTCTTCCATATGTTGGCTTTAATCCCACAACACCATTAAATGCAGAAGGTTGTCTAATTGAACCCCCTGTATCTGAACCAAGTGCTGCTAATGCTTCATTCAATTTAACAGCAACAGCAGAACCACCAGATGAGCCACCTGCAACATAATTTGGATTTATTGCATTTTTTGTAGGGCCAAAATATGAAAATTCTGTAGAACAACCCATTGCAAATTCATCCAAATTTGTCTTTCCAATTATAATAGCACCTTCATTTAATAATCTTTTTACAGCAGTTGCAGAATAAGGACTTTTAAATCCTAATAAAATTTTTGAACCACAAGTTAATTCCATATTTTCAACTGCAATATTATCCTTAATTGCAATAGGAATACCATATAACAAATAATCACTTGGATTTTCTTTTGATAATTCTATTGCTCTTTTTAATGCCTCTTCCTTATATACATTTATAAATGCATTATAAATGGGCTCTTTCTCTTCAATTACTTCAAAGCATTCTAAAACTAATTCATATGGACTAATTTCTTTTTTCTTTAATAAATTTAGAGCTTCTAAAATGCTTTTCATCCTTTTAAATATGCATTTTTTATAATTTCACCTTTTTTCGTTTTATAATTTTCCAATACAACATTTGGTCCAATTTCACAATCCTCACTAATATAACTGTTTCCAAGTATTGATACAAATGGATAAATTACAACATCACTTTCAATTATAACATCCTCTTCAATATATACTAAATTTGGTGATAAAATACTTACACCATTTTCCAAATGCCTTTTTATAATTCGTTCTTGCATTATATAATGTGCTTGTGATAATTGTTCTCTTGTATTTATACCTATTATTTCTCTCCAATCATCAATTTTATATGCATATACCCCTCCATATTTCCTCTGAATTATTGCAATTACATCCGTTAGATAGTATTCACCTTGCTTATTATCAGGCTTTATTTCATCTAAAGCATCAATTAAAATATTACTTTCAAATATATAAATACCTGAATTAACTTCCTTAATGAGTTTTTCTTCAGGAAATGCATCTGTTTCTTCTACAATCATTAAAACTCTATTTCCACTACTTCTAATAATTCTACCATATCCTGTTGGATCTGGTATTTCTGCTGTTAAAATTGTAACAAGGGCATCATTTTCTTTATGAAATTTATATAATTCTTTGATTGTTTCAATCCTAATTAGTGGGGCATCTGCAGGCATTATAAGAACATCCATATCTCTATCTCTTAAATATGGAACAACTTGCATTACTGCATGACCTGTTCCAAGTGGTTCATTTTGATATACAAAAACTACATCATCATTTATAATATTTTTAATTTCTTCTGAATTTTGACCAATTACTATATACATATTATCAGGTAATAAACTCTTGCAAGCTCTTAATGGATAGTAAATAATAGGTTTTCCACACAATTTATGTAAAACTTTACTTTTTTTGGATTTCATTCGTTTTGATTTACCACCCGCTAATATAATGCATTCAATAGGATATCTTTCCAATTTCTAAAATTTTAAAGTTAGAAATAAACTTTTAAATTATCCCCAATTCTAACATTTAATTTTTCAAAAGCATTTTCTTCAACTACACTAATCTCTAAGAATTCATGCGAACCCTTTAAGAAAACTAACTCCCCCTTCTTAGCATCACTATAAGTTCTTACCTTTCTTTCAATTTTCATGCCCTTGATCTCTACAAGCTTAAAATCATCCCTAAACTCTATATTTGTTATGATATTTCCAAAATCATCAATAAATACAACTTCTCCTAAAATATAATTTTTAAAAGTCTTTACATCTCTAAAATCCATTTCAATGATTTTATCCAAAGGTCTTGCAATTTGAATAGGATTTAATCCTAATGATAATTTAGCACAAATAGGTGCAAAAACATCCCTTGCATGAAATGTAGAACTTGCATCCTTTGGAATTTCAATTTCATAAGCTTTATAGTTTCTAAAAAATCCAAACAATCCATTATCAGGACCTACAAAATAATAATTTTCTGCTTTGACTATTATGGCTTTTCGCTTTGAACCAACACCAGGATCTATTACAGTTAAGAAAATTGTTTCTTTTGGGAAGTATTTATATGAGCTATAAAGAATAAATTGTCCTGCCTTTATATTGAACTTTGGAATGTTATGCGCAATATCAATAATATCTACATCAGGATTTATAGTTTTTATAACACCTTTAACTTGCCCTACATAAAAACTATAACCAAAATCACTAATAAATGCTATAATTTTTCTATTCATTTTTAAAAATTAATGTTTTTGCTATCTTATCTAATATTGCATTTATAAGCTTAACTGCTTCATTGGAAGCTAAGAAATCTGCTAAATTTAGAGCTTCTGATATTACAACTTTATAGGGTGTATCCAATGCTAATAATTCAGATATTGCAGTTTTTAGAATTGCTTTTTCAACATCAAATAATCTTTCATAATTCCATTCACCAATTACATTTTCTCTTAAAATATCTTCAATTTTTTCTCGGTTCAGCTTATAACTATTTAATATACTTTTTGAAAAGAATAGAATAGTTTCCCAATCGTTTAGATCTTTTAGAAATTTTTCTCGAACATTCTCTTTCTTAATTTCCTTTATAAGCTTTTGAAAGTAATCCCTTTTCATAGCAGATAAATTTTCAAATATCTTATCTAAATTTTCATCTAATAATTCTGCATTATATATTGTTTCAACAACAAGCGCTCTTGCAAGTCTTCTTCCATGAAATGGATATAACATAGTCTTACATTACCTCTATCTTAACGTATTTGCCAATTTCACGCAAGATATTTTCTAACTCTTGCTTTGATGTATTTATTATTGGAATTGGAATTCTTACCTTACTTATGAGAATTAAGTAAATTATATTACTTTCGCTATCATAAATTACATTTCTAATTTGCTTCCAAAGATATTTACCTTTTTCAACTTCAAGCTCGTGATATTGTACAACTACTTTTGGTATTTTAAAGTAAATACCTTCTTCATCAACTTTTATGCGAAAATCAAATATTTTCTTGTAGTTTTTATAAATGAGATAAAGGCTAATAGTTGAGATAATTGTTATTGATAAAGAAATTATTATACCAATTGAAAAATTTTTGTATTTTATAATGTAAATTAAGTTTGTTATGTAAGAAATAGTTATTAAAATACCTAATGCAACAAACCAAACTAATCCAATTTTTTTCAAGGTTTTAAAATTTTAAAGGTTAATGAGAAATTTTAGAAGATTGTCCAATAATTCATAG
>FWWM01005343.1_pt1 | contig 28259 bp, 23 predicted proteins | sample 2228351 | NCBI WGS metagenome assembly FWWM01 (sample SAMEA103939774, study PRJEB20133) | metagenome | reverse complement strand
TGCTTCGACCAGTGCGGCGCGCAACCAGGGCTGGCCCTTGCGGGTCTTGCCACTGCGCCGTTTGCCGGCGCTCAGCGGCTGGGCGAGAGGTTGTAGTCGTTGCGGGCCGCCTTTTCGCGGCTGATGACGGCAGAGAAGCCCAACCCGGCCCGCAGATGCGCCACCTCGTCAGCGAAAACGCCCGACAGGCGCTTATTTACCGTAGCACCGCCTTCGGTCGCAACCGTATCGCCGGAGGCGGATTCACGGGGATGAACCCAAATGGCCACGCTACGACTACAGCAGGACCAGCGCGATCCCTATCAGCGCAACCGCCGCCCCCACGATCTCGTTCGCCTGCGGCAACTGGCCCAGCAACACAGCGCCGAGCAGCACCCCGCCGGTCACCTCCTGCGACGCGATCAGGTTGACGATGGTAGCGTGGACGCGACGCACTGCCGCATTGTAGAGGGTATGCCCCAGCCCCAGAGGAATCAGACCGGCCGCCAACAACGCCAGCGCCGACCTGGGCGCCACGCCGGCCGGGCTGAAGGTGAGCACGGCAGCGGGCAGCGCCCATAATGCCGCCAGCCCATAGACGGCACCCGTGTAGGTGAACAGGCCATACCGCACGCGCTGCGAACGGCCCGCCACCGAATAGAGGCCAAACGTGATCGCCGAGATCAGCGCCAGCAGGTCGCCGAGCGCCATCCGCCACTCCATGCGCGGCTCGAAGCCGACGAGCACGGCCATGCCCGCCACCGTGATGAGCACGCCACACCACTTGCGCAGCGTGATCGGCTCCCCGAGCAGCGTCGCCGAAAAAAACGTAACGAAGATCGGCGCCGTGTAGACGATCGCCAGCGAATGCGCGATGGTAGTGAAGTTGAGCGATGCGATATAGGCGAGGAAATGCAACGCGGTGATCAAACCAAAGCCGACGAAGAGGGGCCAATCCGCGCGGGCCGGCAACAACGGCTGCCGATACAGACGCCCCAACGTGACCGTGCAGAGCGCCCCCACCGCCAGCCGACCGAACGTGATGACGAACGCGCTGAGCGGCGCCGCAGCCAGCACGAACACCGGGCTGGTGGAAAACGCCAGGACCGCCACGCACGCCAGCAACACGCCCCTCTGCGCGCCATCGGCGACGGCCAGAGAGACAACGCGGCCATCGGCCATGGCTCAATAACCGGGCAGCGCGGGCACGATGGTGAACAGCACCATGCTCAACACAATGATCAGCGATATGCTCACGAACACGATCATGCGCCAATCGAGGCGCCTTGACTTCTTGCGCGCCATCCTTACATCCTCACTTCCGCCCCTGGAGGGAAAAACCTCGACCCTCGGCCTGTAACCGCCGGGATCGAGATTGGTAGCCGAAGCCATAATGCGCAGGTGAACAAACCTCGACGCCTAAATTATAGCCTCCGGCCGCCGACCTGTCAAAACATCGTCTATTCCGGCCCCCCAACCCCCAATCTCACCGACCCCAATGCGCCACGCGTTCGGCGGCGAAGTCGTAGCGAAACTCGATCGCCCCCAACACGTCAGGCAGAAACAGCCGCTGATTGGCGCCGTCGGCGTCCATGATGTGCAGCCGCCAGGTGCCGGTCCGATTGCTGAGAAAGATGAGCGAGCGACCGTCCGGCGACCAGGCCGGTGCCACATTGTGCGGCGCTGGCAGGCCTGGACGCTCGTAGGTCGGCGGTGGCTGCGTCAGATGAGCGATCAGCGCGCCGGCCGCATCGAGCAGCACGATCTCGGTGCGGTCATGGATGCGCAACTGCGCGGCGATCCGCTGGCCGTCGGGTGACCAGGCCGGACTGCCGAGGTTCGGGTCATTGATCAGCGGTGCCGGCCGCTCGCCCGGCCGGATCGTCTGCAGGCCGGTACGGCCGCGGAAAAGCAACTGTTCCTGACCGGGCCGCCACTGCAGCGACTGGATCGTCCCCTCGCCGATCAAATTGCGCTGCACCCCGCCCTCCAGATCGAACAGCTCCAACCCATTGTCGTCTATCCGTCTCACCGGATAGTCGCCGATACAGCGCCGGCCCTGAGGCGTCACGGTGCAATCCTGGCCGCCGAACAGACGCCGCACCTCCTCGACTTCCAGACACGCAAACCCGAGATCAATGCAGGTGCGCGTGCGGGTCACATGGGTGAAGGCCAGGCGCCGGCCATCGCCACTCCAGGTCGGCCCGCGCGGCTGATTGACCGAAGCAAGGCGCTGCTCCTGACCGGTGCGCAGATCGAGCACGAAGACGCCGTGCGGCGCTCCCCAACGCGCCAACGCCACACGCGTGCCATCCGGCGACAGGGCCGGATCCATGCCGTCGGTAAGCCGACGCAGGCCGCTGCCGTCTGCATTGACGAGGTAGATGTCGCCGCCGCTGGCCGTCTGAAACACGATCTTGCCGGACAACATCGGCCGCGCGGCAACCTGTGGCGCCGAGGCGCGCGCTGCGCCCGGCACAGCCGTAGTCGGAGCCACGGTCGTCGCGGCCGTCACCTCGACCACAGCTACCTCCTCCAGCTCGCCCCATAGCGCCAGGTCGTCGCGCCACAGCCACCCGCGGCCGCCCGCCTCATCGTAAACGTCGTTCATTCTGTTTACAGCTGCGGCGAGCCCCTCGATCTACACGATCTGCGCCCCTGGGATGTTCGCCAGGAGCGGGCCGTTGGCCTGCGGCCGGCTGCGCACGGCCAGCGAGGGAAGCCGGCCCACCGCCATCACTCGCGCGGGCGTGAAAGTGGGCGTCGGCGATGGCGCAACGGTCGGCGTGGGCGACGGCGAAACAATCACCACGCGCACCGCGGCCGTGGGCGTGCCCGCCGGAGTCACCGGAGAAGGGGTCGGCCGGTTGCGAGTCGCCTCTGTCAGGCGCAGCGGCGTAGGCGACGCTGGCTGTGCCGGCGCCCCGAACGCCTGACAGCCGGCCAGAGCCACCACGCAGCAGATCAACGCGGCCATGCCGGCCCAAAACGACCGCAAGGCGGATCTACTCATAGCGCAACGCCTCGATGGGATTCAGCCGGGCAGCGCGGGTCGCCGGATAAATGCCGAAGAACAGGCCGACCGCGGCCGAGAAACTGGTGGCCAGCAACACCGAATCCCACGTCACCACAGCCTTCAAATCGCTCGCCAGCCGCGAAACCACGAGCGCGCCGGCCGCGCCCAGCCCGATCCCGATCAACCCGCCGATCACCGACAGGATCACCGACTCGATCAGGAACTGGCTGAGGATATCCCGCCGTTTGGCCCCCACAGCCTTGCGCAGGCCGATCTCGCGCGTGCGCTCTGTCACCGAGACGAGCATGATGTTCATGATGCCGATGCCGCCCACCAGCAGGCTGATGCCGGCGATGGCGCCGAGGAAGATGGTCAGCACGCCCGTGATCTGGCCGAAGATCGCCAACAAGTCCTTCTGATTGATCACGGTGAAGTCATCTTCGTCCTGATAACGGATATTGTGTCGTGCGCGCAGCAACTGGCCGATCTCATCGGTCGCCTGCGGCATCCGGTCCTCGCTGATCACCTGCGCGTAAATGACCGAAACCAGCGGCTGGCCTTTCGGATCGCGGAACCGGGTGGTGAAGAGCCGGCGATGGGCCGTGCTCAACGGCACCAGCACGACCTCATCCTGATTCCCGCCACCCACCCCGGCACCGCCGCCTTTGGACGCCAGCACGCCGACCACCTTGAACGGCACCGCGTTGATCTTGATCGTCTGGCCGATCGGGTAGACATCCGGGCCGATCAGCTTTTCGGCGGCGCGACTGCCCAGCACGGCCACGCGCGACCCGCCGGCCAGGTCGGACTCGGTGATGAAGTTGCCCACGGCCACAGGCGAATTGCGCACGGTCTCATAGGCCGGTGTGACGCCGGAAACCGACAGCCGTAGATTCTTCTTGCCATAGCTCACAGTGGCCGTGTTGATCACCTCGGGCGCCACACGCGCCACGCTCGGCACATTCAGGGGATTGGCGATCGCCTCCGCGTCGGCCAGGGTCAACGAGGAGCGCGCCGCAGCCCGAAACTGCGCCTGGCCGCCCGCGCCGATATTGCCCGGCACCACGAAGAGCAGATTCGTGCCGACGCTCTGTAACTGCTCTGTGACCAACACCTGGACGCCCTGGCCCACCGACAGTAGCGTGATCACGGCAGCCACACCGATGATGATGCCCAACATCGTCAGCGCAGAGCGCAATTTGTTCACCGACAGGGCACGCAATGCCAGGCGAATCGCTTCCGAGATCTTCATGGTTCCACCCCTCAGTGCGGCCGACGCGGCGTCACGGCCGCCGGCCGATGATTCAGGAGATAGGCCGACTCTCCGGCGCGGCGCGGGGCGGGCACAGGCTCATCGCACAAGATCTGACCGTCGTAGATGTGCACGATGCGCCGACAATGCTCGGCGATGTCCGGTTCGTGGGTCACCAGGATGATGGTGATGCCCTGCTCCTCGTTCAGCCGCTGGAAGATCTGCATCACCTCGGCACCGGCCTTGGAGTCGAGGTTGCCGGTCGGCTCGTCGGCCATGATGATGCTGGGCGAGGTCACCAGGGCGCGCGCAATGGCCACCCGCTGCTGCTGGCCGCCGGATAGCTCGCTGGGGCGATGCTCCAGGCGTTCGCCCAGGCCGACCGCCTCCAATGCGGCCACGGCCCGGCTGCGACGATCGCGCACGCCCGAATAGATCAACGGCAGCTCGACGTTTTGCACGGCCGTCGTCCGGGCCAGCAGATTGAAGTTCTGGAACACAAAACCGATCCGCTTATTGCGAATCTCGGCCAGCTGGTCGTCGTTGAGTCGCGCAACGTTCTCGCCGGCCAGCCAGTATTCGCCGGAGGTCGGCTGATCCAGGCAGCCGATGATGTTCATCAGCGTGGATTTGCCGGAGCCAGACGGCCCCATGATCGCCAGCATCTCGCCCCGCTCGACCGTCAGGGAAACGCCGCGCAGGGCGTGCACTTCCACGTCGCCCATGCGGTAGACTTTGGTAATATCTCGGATGACGATGAGCGGCTGTGTCTCTGTTTCTGCCATAAGTCCAACCATGATTCAGCGCGGATGGCATCCGCCCGCCGGGGGCGTTTTCATCCGCCATTTTGGATTGCGGCGCTGTAGCGCCGCTTTTCGATCGTTGCGCAAGCCAGAGCGGCGCCGGGCCGCCGCAAGCCAGAGCGGCGCCGGGCCGCCGCAGACCAAACCCGTATGGACAGATGGTTAGTTGTTGCTGCCGAACGCGCGCTGAAGCTGTTCGCGGCTGCTGAACTTGCGGATGATCACCCGATCGCCGTCGGCCAGGCCCTCGCGCACCTCGCTGGACTGCTCGTCGCGCAACCCGACGAGGATCTCAGTCTTCTGGGGGCCAACGGCGGTCTCCTTTTCAACGAACAACTGGCCGGAGCTACGATCTATCTGCACGGCCCGGTTCGGCACCAACAAAACTCCCTGCCGCGAGCTGCTGGTGATATGGGCCGTCGCGCTCATGCCGGGCCGGATGGCCGGTTCGATCTGGTCGAAATACACCTCCACCCGGTACGAAATCGTGCCGACCTGATCTACCGTCGCGGCCGGCGCGATGCGGGACACATGGCCGACCAGCTTGCGATCGGGCAGGGCATCCATTTCGATGCTCACCGGCTGGCCAGGCGTGATGCTGGCGATATCCACCTCATCCACCTGGACGTTGATATGAAACTGACTGTGGTCGGCCAGCTGAATGGCCGGCACATTGGGCTGCGCCAGCGCGCCCTCCACGATATTGACCGCGGTCACGACACCGTCCCACGGCGCGACCAATCGCGCGTTTTCCAGGCGCCGCTGCGCCTGCTCCACGGCCAGTTGGGCCTGCTCGACACCTGCCTGCGCCACATCGAGCTGCTCTTTGCTGGGCCCGCGCAACAGCCGGTCGAGCGCGGCCTGCGCCTGCGCCACCTGTGCCTGACTGGCTGCCAGCTGTGCCTGATCCGCGCCGCGGCTGGCGACCCGATAATTGGCCTGCGCCGTCTCATAGTTGATGGTCGCCTGCTGCAGCTGGAGCGATTGCGGCAGCATGCCGACGCCGGGCACATCTTTCACTTTGTCATACGCCTGCTGGGCCTGTTCGAGCACCACGCGCGCCTGCTCGACCTGGGCCCGTGCAGCCGCCAACCGATCGGCATCGGTTCCGCTCAAGAGCTGCTGATAGGCCGCCTGCGCACTGGCCAGCGCGGCCCGTGCCGAGGCAACGTCCACCGGGTTCGGCCCGGCTTTCAGTTGTTGCAACTGCGCCTCGGCCTGGCGCAGGCTAATCTGCGCCTGGCGTAGCGCCAGCTCCAGGTCTTTCGTGTCCAACTCCGCCAGCACCTGGCCCGCAGCTACCCGATCGCCCACCTGCACCGTCACTTTCGTCACGATCCCCGTCGCCTGAAAGACGAGGTTGGCCTGGCGCTCCGGCAACACCGTGCCCGATGCACTGACCACGGCCGTGATGTCTCCGCGCGTGACCTCCACTACCTCGTAGTCCGGGCTGGCAGATGCCCGCGCGCCGCCGAACTGCTGATAGCCGAGCCAGCTCAGCCCAACGACTCCGACCAGGATCACCAATACCGTAATTGTCCGCCGCATGTAAGGCCTCTCCTCGCGTTACAGCCGGGCCACCCATCCTTGCCCGGCTGCGGCGCTTTGCGTCTGATTTGACCCCAAAATTGTCGCTCCGAGGTGCCAGGCACCTGAGAAGGGTGCCCGGCACGCGGGACTGCAACTATCAGGAGTATCGCATGTTTGACGCGGAAGCACAGGAAGGATGCTTCCGAAAACACTCCACAAACATTTTACTGCGGATTCAACATATTGCCCAAAGCGACCAGCGCCAGCTGAACGCCGACGCCCAGCGCCGCGTACACCAGCATGAGACCCGCGGCCGTCCCCGCCGGCAGCCTGGCTGCCCGACGCAACAGCGCATAGACCAGCAGCCAATGCCAGAGTCGGAACAGGGTCAGCTGTCCCAACGCCACGTAGGCCAGATTGCGCATATCCTCCATCGGCTTGCCGACCGAGACGAGATACGACAGGCCCTGGTTGACCACCAGGTGGCCCTGCGTGGCCGCAAAGAGGGCCTGAAGTACCATCTCCAGCGCGAAAGGCAGGCTCAGCCATGGCACCGCGGCCAGAACGCGCTTGAATTCCAGTTCCCCGCCGGCGATCAAAATGCCGAAGTAGAGCACGACCGCCTGAAACAGCCAGCCGAGAAGCAAGCCGATGACCGCCGATACAGCCGTCGAACCGATGACCACCGGCGTCGCCTGCATCTGCTCCAGCTGTGGCGCCAGCAAGCGGGCCTGTTCGGCCGGCAGCCGCGCCATCTGCTCGGCCAGCAATTGCCGCGCCTGGATCGTCAACAGCGACGCGGTGAGCGCCAGCGAGGCCGCCAGGGCCGCCATCTGCAGCAAGACCGGCGCCAGCCAGCGCCAGCGCGGGTAGGCAGCGATGTCCGCCAGCGCAACGCCAGGGCGGTCCACCATGCTCCACACCAGATCCCACACCGACATCTTCTGCCGCACGCCACCCTCCCGAAGGACATCCTGAGGATCAACACGATAGCACCAGACGACTATCTTGTCAAGACTTGCACAAAGATCGTACTTGTGCTAAGATATGTTCGCACAAGATTCACAAGCCGTATACGAGGCGGCTACAGGCAATGTACGACCTGGCAGCAATTGCCTCAAACAACGTGTACATATGGAGAACAGACCATGGCGAAACGTGCAATTCCCGATATCGTGATCGGACGACTGCCCGTGTATCTGCGGGCCCTTAACTTCCTGGTGGCAGAGGGCCGCCAGGTGACCTCATCGCAGGAGCTGGGGGATCGGCTGGGGATCTCATCGGCACAGATTCGCAAGGACCTCTCGCATTTCGGCGAGTTCGGCAAGCAGGGCACCGGCTACGACATCGCGTTCTTGCGCCAACAACTCAGCGAAATCCTGAAAGTCAACCGCATGTGGGATGTGGCGCTGGTCGGCGCGGGCAATCTCGGCAAGGCGATTGCGGATTACCCTGGCTTTGCCGGCAAAGGCTTCAACATCATCGCCATCTTCGATAACGATCCGGCGAAGATCGGCCAGATCATGGGGATCAATCATGTGACCGTTCAGCCGGTCGAGGAACTGGAGCGCACGCTGCGCGAGCGGGGCATCGTGATCGGCATCATTGCCACACCGGCCGAGCACGCCCAGGCCATTGCCCGGACGATGGTGGAAGGAGGTGTGAAGGCGATCTTGAACTATGCACCCATCACCATCATGGTGCCGCCGGGGGTGCATGTCCAGTACATTGACCCGGTCGTCGGCCTGCAGCGCATGACCTACTATTTGTCTTAACCTGAAATCCGACGCCGAACGTGCCAGGCACCCTCCCAGGTGCCCGGCACGCGGACCCGCAAACTCTTCGCCGACCTTATCATGGGCGGCCTCATCTTCCCCCTGCCCTCGCATGACCAGCATCATAGATGAACGGGACGGCCGGTGCTACAATGACCGTGTAAAGCAGCATCGGGAAGGCACGGCCTTTCCGTGCATGCCATGAAACCAACGCATTGTCGGCCGAGGGGGAGGACAGGCCATGCCCTCAAAACGTGTGGTTGCAGACATTATGACGGCTAATCCGGTCACGGTGACGCCCCGCAATGCCATCCGCACGGCAGTCAACCTGATGCGGGAGGGCGGATTTCGGCGCCTGCCCGTCGTAGACCGTGGCCGACTGGTCGGCATCATCACCGACCGCGACCTGCGACGAGCAGCAAACTCGCCGTTTGTGGTGCGCGAACAATGGTACGACAACTTCATCCTCGACCACATCGAGGTCGGCTCGTGCATGACGCCCAACCCGTTGACGATTGAGCCGAACGCGGCCATCGCGGAAGCCGCGCGCGTGATGCGCAATCACAAGATCGGCGGCCTGCCGGTCGTCGCCGATGGTCAGCTCGTCGGCATCGTCACCGATACCGATCTGTTGGACTTTCTCATCGAGCTGCTGGAACACGAAACCGTGCCGGATTGAAAGACCGGTTGATCGCCTGCAAAGACCCGGTTTCCTACCAGAACCGGGTCTTTGACCTGTTAAGCACAGATGCGCAGAGGGCCTATTGTGGCAATATCACAGCGAGCAGATTTGATCCTGTTGCACGCGCCGAGCGTGTACGATTTCCGGCAACAGTCCATTCTCTACGGCCCGGTGAGCGACCTGGTGCCGTCTACGCCGGTTTTTGAGATGTATCCGATCGGCTTCACCACCATGGCCGAGTACCTGGAGCGCCATGGCTTCCGCGTGCGCATCGTCAACCTGGCCGTACGCATGCTCAACGAGCCGAGCTTTGACCCGGAGCCGCTGATCGCGGCCCTTCAGCCGGCGGCCTTCGGCATGGACCTCCACTGGCTGCCCCATGCGCACGGTGCGCTGGCCATCGCTCAGATCGTCAAGCGCCATCATCCCGACACGCCGCTCATCTTCGGCGGCTTTTCCGCCACTTACTACCACGAGGAACTGATTCGCTACCCGTTCGTGGATTATGTGATTCGGGGCGATTCGGCCGAGGAGCCGTTGCGCCAGCTCATGGCCTGCCTGACGGGACAGGCCGGCGCGCCCGCGCTGGCTGCCGTGCCCAATCTCACCTGGCGCGACCGCGACGGCGAGATCCGCGTCAACCCGCTCAGCTACCGGCCGGCCAACCTCGATCACGTCATGCTGGACTACCGCTACGTAGTGCGGGCCGCAGCGCGCGATCTCGATCTGGGCTCCTACGTGCCGTTCAAAGACTGGCTGGACTATCCCATCCTGGCCGCGCTCAGTTGCCGCGGCTGCACCCAAAACTGCGTCATCTGCGGCGGATCGGCAGCCGCGTTCCATCGCATGCACGGGCGCACCGCCCCTGCCTTCCGCAAGCCGGAGATGCTGGCAGAGGATGTACGCCGGTCGGCCGCGCTCAGCCGTGGCCCTGTGTTCATCCTGGGCGACCTGCGCCAGGCCGGAGCAGACTACGCCCAACGCTTCTTCGACGCTCTGCATGGTTTCCGCGGGCCGGTCATCACCGAGCTCTTCGCGCCCGCGTCGCGCGACTATCTGGCCCGGCTCGCCCGCGCCCTGCCCAATTTCACGCTGGAAGTCTCCCTTGAGAGCCACGATCCCCAGGTGCGCGCCGCGTTTGGCAAGCACTACGCCAACGCGCCGATCGAACGCACCATTGCCGACGCCCTGGAGGTGGGCGCCAGACGGGTGGACGTCTTCTTCATGATCGGCCTGCCGCAGCAAACCCCTGCGTCGGTGCTCGCCACGATTGACTACTGCGCCGACCTGTTGCGCCGCTTCGGCCGCGATGGCCGGCTGATCCCCTTCATCTCGCCCCTGGCCCCCTTCCTCGATCCCGGCAGCCGGGGCTTCGAGGAACCCGATCAGCACGGCTATCGCCTGTTCGCCCGCACCCTGGAAGAGCATCGCCGTCGGCTGGGCGCGCCGAGCTGGAAATACGTCCTGAACTACGAGACCCGCTGGATGACGCGCGACCAGCTCGTGGAAGTCACCTACGCAGCAGGGAAACGCCTGAACACCCTGAAGGCAGAATATGGATTGGTGAGCGCCGAACAGGCAGCCGCCACCGACGCGCGCATTGAGCGGGCAACCGCCCTCATCGCCGAGATTGACCGGCTGGTGCAGACGGCCACGCCCGAACAGCTCCGTGTGGCGTTGGTCCGCCTCAAACCCGAGATTGACCAGGTGAACATGTCCACCGTGTGCGACAAGCGCGAGCTCAACGTGGAATTCAGCGGCCCGAAGCTGCGCTATCACCAGGTGGCCGGCATGCTGATCGAAGATATGCTGCGCGAAGCGCGTCGGCGTCTGTTCCCGCAACGCTTCAAATACAGCGCCCAGCCCATAGACTGAGCCAGAATCATTTCACAAGGAGGTGAAAGGCATGGCAAGAGGCACGGTCGTTATCGAAGTGGATCGCTGCAAGGGCTGTGAATTGTGCACCACCATCTGTCCCCAGAGCGTGCTCCACATGGCGCGCGATCGCTTCAATGCGCGCGGCTATCGGCCGGTGCAACTGGAGGATCCGCTCGGCAAATGCACCGGCTGCGCCCTGTGCGCGCTCATCTGCCCCGATGTCGTATTGACGGTTTATCGCTTTGACCCGAAACGGGTCTGATCGCAGGAGCAAAATCATGGCAAAAGAACTCTGGAAGGGCAACGAGGCCATTGCAGAGGCTGCCATTCGCGGCGGCGTGGAAGCCTTCTTCGGCTATCCCATCACGCCCCAGACCGAGTTGCTCGAATACATGGCAGCGCGGCTGCCCGAACTGGGGCGGACGTTCCTGCAAGCCGAGAGCGAGGTGGCCGCCATCAACATGGTCTACGGCGCCGCGTGCGGCGGCGTGCGGGCCATGACCTCCTCATCCAGCCCCGGCATCAGCCTGATGCAAGAGGGCCTCTCCTACATCGCCGGTTCCGAAGTGCCGATCGTCCTGATTGACGTGATGCGCGGCGGCCCGGGCCTGGGCAACATCCAGCCCAGCCAGGGCGACTACTTCCAGATGACGCGCTCGGCCGGACACGGCGACTACCACCCCATCGTCCTGGCACCCTCGACCATTCAGGAAGCCATTGACCTGATGTACGAGGCGTTCCCCCTGGCGGAAAAATATCGCACCATTGTGATCCTGGCGGCCGACGGCTCCCTGGGCCAGATGATGGAGCCGGCCGAGATGCCGCCCGCGCGACCGCTGCTCACCGAGGCCGAGCGGCCGACCTGGGCCGTGCGCGGTGCCCGCGGCCGCGACAAACGGATCATCACCTCGCTCTTCCTGAAAGAAGAAGAACTGGAAGCGCTGAATCTGCGGCTGCAGGCCAAGTTGCGCCGCATCGCCGAGGCCGAACAGCGGTGGGAAGAAGTGGCCACCGCGGACGCCGAATACCTCCTGGTGGCGTTCGGCACGGTCGGACGCACCTGCAAGACCGTGGTGAGCGAAGCACGCCAGCAGGGGATCAAGGTCGGCCTCTATCGGCCGATCTCGTTGTGGCCGTTCCCCGGCCCCCGGCTGCGCGCACTGGCCGACCAGGTGCGCAGCATCCTGGTGATCGAGATGAACGCCGGCCAGATGCTGGAGGATGTTCAACTGGCGACTCTGGGTCGCTGTCCGGTGCGCTTCTATGGCCGCATGGGCGGCGTGATGATCCTGCCGGACGAGATCCTGGCCGCGCTCCACGAGCTCGTCGCGAGCCAGCCCGCCGAGTCCACCACGCGCAGGAGGGAGCTATGAGCACCATCCCCATCCCCACCGTCGAGGAGATCATCGCGCAGGGCAATGTCGTCTACAGGCGGCCCGATGCGTTGGCGGATACATGGACGCATTATTGCCCCGGCTGCACCCACGGCCTCATCCATCGTCTGATCGCCGAAGCCATTGACGAGCTGGGGCTGCGCGAAAAGGCGATCCTGGTCGCGCCGGTCGGCTGCGCCGTGCTGATGTACCACTACCTCAACGTGGACGCCGTTGAAGCGGCCCACGGCCGGGCACCGGCGATGGCCACCGGCCTGAAACGCACACAACCGGACAAAGTCGTCTTCACCTACCAGGGCGACGGCGACCTGGCCTCCATCGGCGCGGCCGAGATCCTCCACGCGGCCAATCGGGGCGAACAGATCACCGTTTTCTTCATCAACAATGCCGTCTACGGCATGACCAGCGGCCAGATGGCGCCGACCACCCTGCCCGGCATGGTCACCACCTCGTCGCCGACCGGCCGCGATGTGGCCCTGCACGGCCACCCGATGCGCATGGCCGAGATCATCGCCGGGCTCCCCGGCGCATGCTATGTCGTGCGTCGCTCGGTGCACGATGCTCGCGCCATCCGCCAGGCCAGGAAAGCCGTGTTGACCGCGTTCAAGACGCAATTGGCCGGCCTGGGCCTGAGCATGATCGAATTTCTCTCCAGCTGCCCGACCAACTGGCACATGTCGCCGCCCGACGCGCTGGCATGGATTCGCGACACCATGATCCCGTATTTCCCGCTGGGCGACTTCAAGGTGGCGGACGGGGTAGACAAACTTTGAGGGTGTTGGAAGGTTGAAGACCAGGAAACGATGGAGAGGCCCATGCACGAGGAAATCATTTTCTCCGGTTTTGGCGGACAGGGCGCACTGTTTGCCGGTCAGCTGCTGGCCTATGCGGCATTGGAGCATGGCCTGCACGTCACCTGGATTCCCTCCTACGGCCCGGAGATGCGCGGGGGTACGGCACATTGCACCGTGGTTGTCGCCGATGAGCCGATCGGCTCGCCGCTGGTACGCCGGCCGGCCAGCGTCGTCGCGCTGAACCTGCCTTCTTTCGAAAAATACGAGCCGCTGGTCAAGAACGGCGGCCTGCTGGTCTACAACAGTTCGCTCATTGAGCGGCAGCCTGCACGCCCGGATATCCGCTACGTGCCTATCCCGGCCAACGACATTGCCGAGGCGTTGGGCAACGTGCGTCAGGCCAACGTGGTGCTGCTGGGCGCCTATCTGGCGGCCACCGGCATCCTGCCGCTGGCTGCGGTCGAGACCGCACTCGACCGCCACCTGCCCGGACGCCAGCGGCGCTTTCTGGAGAGCAACAAAGAGGCATTGCGCCGCGGGGCAGCGTACGCGCTGGGGGCCGTCTGAACCAGAGGCAATGACCGGCCGGGCAGAGCAGAGCCCGGTGCCGGCACGGTCCCAGTCGCGTCTCTGCATAGCGCGACTTGCGACCGTGCCGACCGATCCTGTGGCGTCAGCCAAACATGAAGGTGCCGCATCCGAAATGTGTGTGGCGGCCGACGTGCACGATCGCAGCCAGCTCCAGATATGGCCTGAGGATCGGCGCGATCTGCTTGAAGGTCTGCCTGCCAATCCAGCGGCCGGGACAGGCCCTGGCGGCCCGCTCCAGTTCCGCTTTCACGGTCAAGCCTGCCGCGCAAGCTTCCTGCAACGCCACCCGCTCTTCGGCTGTCAGCAGCGCCCAGACCTGGGCAGCCTGGCCGCGCTTGCCCAGCGTCAGGGTGGCGATTCGGCTCATCAGCGCCTCGAGGATGATGCCCAGGGAGGGCGCCCGAGAGAGGGCCTGTTGCTCGGCCGGAGACAGGCCGTCTGCGGTCGCTACCTCTGACTCGATCGCCGCCTGCTGGCCGGGGAACTCGAATGGCGTGAGCCAGGTGAGGCGGCGCCCCCTCGGCGCAACTTGCTCCGGGTCATCGAGTCCCTCGGCCCACTGGGCGGGCGTCACCCGCACGTTCAGATCGAGCCGGCCGGCGCGCGCAATCGGCTCCCAGCGCGGCCCGCGGCTCACATAGATGCTGTCAATGTCGAACCGCCCCCACAAGGTACGCGGCCGATGCCACCGCTCATCCGAGGTGATGGCGGCCGCCTCCATAGCCGGCAACAAAAGCTCCAGGAACAGGCCATGGTCGGCATCGTTGCCCAGCAGCTTCAACTCCCACACGATCGGCTCGCCATGGCCATAGGTCCGCTTGCCGGGATACGTCCACACGACCGCTTCGATGGGCCAGGCCGGCCATGTCGTGTCGGCGAAGGCGCGTGTGTCAGGCGTAACCGGCTCCGCCGACATCTCGCCATCGCCGATGACCTCCTCCGCAACCGGCACATTCCCCCACAGCTCGACCGTCTTGCGCCACGGCCGCGCCGGCTGCGTGGGCAGGCGCTCGGCGATGAGCGTCGCCAGCGTGCGCGAGATCTCGGTGGCGAGGCACTGCGGCAGCTGCACCAGCGAGCCGTTCACCCGCCAGACGATCAGGTAGCGGATCAGGCTAACCTGATTGAACAAAGGCAACATAGTCCACCAGCTCGTACAACAGGCTGATCTGATACTCCGACCAATGGCGGATACCCCAGGCAGCCAGCATGTCGCGCGCCTCCGGGCGCAGCAGGCCGAGAAAGCGTCCCCAATAGAGCTGCGCTTGCGCGGAATCGGCCGTGTGGAGCAACCGATACAGCGTTTTCTGTTCATCCGGCCGCAGCAACGTGCGGAAGACGGTGGCCAACTCCAGGGTGCGCAGGAACTCGGCCACCTCAAAGGTCAACACGCCCTCCTTTTCATACGGCCGTGGCCGGAAGACCTGATCCAGTTTGGCGAAGAAACGGATGCGCAGCTTGTCATGGGGGAAGCGCGCTTCATGGTGCACGATGCGCGCGATCAGGTCGCCCATATGCGAGGCGCGGCCGCCCGTGGTCGGAAAGATCTGCAAGAGGCCCTTCAGCTCGATGCCGTAGTAGAACAGCAGGTCCTGGAGCCAGGGTTTGAGTTCATCATGCGGCAGCATCAGCAGAAAGCGCCGCTCATCGTGGAGATAGAGCCCCAGCGGCGCGCTGCCGGCAAAGCTCCGGCTGCCCGGTCGGGGCCGGGGGAGCCGATTGACGAAGCCCCAGATCACCGTCGCCCGGAGCACGATCTGACGCAGCTGCCACGCACGATCGAGGATGGCATGACAGGTGACGCAATAATGGCCCACGGCGCGCGGATAGATCCAACAGCGCAGGCAGGGACCTGTCCTGGCCGAGGGCGGCGGCCCCACCTCGCTGTCTTCCGACGGCAGCTCGGGCTGGCTGTCCAGATATTGCAGCGTCGCCAGCAATTCCGGTCCGCTACGGCAGCGCCGAATCCAGTCGAAACGCGTCAGCATGCCGATCAGCGCGCACGGGAGAGCACGGCCGCGTCGAGCGCGCTCAGCAGCTCAGCCCGATGTGCCACTACTGTGGGATCGAACCACTCGGCGACGCGCAGCGGCAGCCGCCCCTCTTCCTGATCTGCGTAGCGCTTCTTCCAGTCGAGCAATGAGCTTTCGGGCAGGATGCGCAGGCGCAGGCTGCCGAAGCCGACGTAGCGGTGATGTCCCATCTTGTGCGCCAGGCCATCCTCCAGGCCGATGCACCAGATGAGACGCTGGAGCTCTTCGCGCTCCAGATTCCAGAAGCGAATGGTGAAGCGCGCCTGCGCGCCCGGCAGGATCGCGCGTGTGTAGCTGGCCTGGACGGTATCGGGCGTGAAATCTTCCAGCCGCGTGACGATCGGCGCCAGGGGCGCGTGGGAGAACAATCGCCAGGTCTTGTCTATCTGGATCATGGGCACCGTTTTGACTGTGCTCTGGCGCCAGACGCCGTTTTCGCAGATCCAGCCGCCGTAGGGGTAGGGCACTTTAAACCAGGCCAGCTCCGGCGTCTCCTCGAACGCCGCGAAGCTGAAAGCCAGCCGGCCCATCAGGGCCTGATTGGGGCCGACGCCCACCCAGCCGAACAGGCTATCGGCCGGGTTCAGATGGGCCAGATCGGGGCTTTCGCCCTTGGAATCGCTGGCAATCGCGTAGATGTGCCGGATCAGGCCCTTCAGGCTGCGGCTGGGCAGGGCATAGCGTCGAACCTCTGGCCGCAGGCTAGCCTCGGCCGGCGCGAAGGAGAAACAGTCCCAGCCGTTCACGGTGCTTCCATCCAGCACGGCGCGCCGCGTCGGCTCGCCGCTCTCCCGGACGTGTAGCGGGGTGAGCACTTCGGCCTCGACGGCCAACATGCCTGAGTAGCCGCCAAAAGCCCGATGCGAGATAAAGCCCGCTTGAGCCCGCGGCGGTCTGGCCTCGACCTGCATGGCCGCAGGCAATGCCGCACGCCAGGCGACGTCGGCCGCCTCCTCATCGCGCAAGGTGAGTTGATACCAGGGACCGTTGCGCGCCAACGGCCGTTCGGGCAGCAGGTCGGCCAGCAGGGCGTTGGCAGGATCGGCGGTCAGCCAGGTGATCTCGCTGACGCGCGCCTTCACCCAGCCGAAGCCGGCCGTCTTCTCGCCGCCCAAGACGATGTCTCCCTGCTGGAAATCCTTCAGCAGGTTGATCAGCACGGCCAGCGCAGGCCGGTCGCGTTCGGTCAGGTCTTGCAACTCCAGCTGGAGCTGGAAGTTCAACTGATCGCCGTAAGCAAACAGATAGTCGTGCTTGGCGGTCTCGACAGGCCGGGCCGTGGCCGGGTCCATGCGTACGCCGTCCATCGAACACCACACCTTCTCCGGCTGCGTGGGGTCGGTCAGATAGGCGTCGGAGAAGTAGATGGCCCCGCGCTGTCCCTGCTGGCCAAACAGGTAGTCCAGTATCTCGGCCGTGCGCGGGGACTCGCCCCACAATGTCCTCAGCACCTGAGAGGCGCGACGGCGAAAGGCACCTTTGATGGTGCTGCCGGGAATATAGATCTCCCAGGCGCCCTCTTGCTCGGATGGGTTCCAGGTCAACATGCGCATGAACATGGTATCGTAGGGCTTGCCGTATTTGCGCGAGACATCGCGATTGAACGGGCCGCCGCTGCGAAAATCCACATGATACGGCTGCGAGAGTTCCTGGCGCGCTTTGGCACGATAGCTCCGCAGGAAGGCAATGAAGTTGCGGTCGTTGACGATGCTCTTGCGCAGGTTCACCGGGTGGACGATGTGCTGATAGCGCACCCGGCTATGCTCCTCCAGGAAGCTGCGCCAGGCCGCCGGGCTGATCCCTTCGGGCGGCTGATTGCGGTTCATCCACTGCGCCTCGCCGATCTTGCCCTCCAGCAGCATCTGTTTGATCCTGAGATGCACCTCTCGATTGGCGATCTCGGCATCCACCCAGGCGTCGCTGCGCAACAGATCCACCTGGTGATCCACCTGCTGATAGAGGCGGGCCATGACGGGCCGGCACGCCGCGGCCAGGGTCTGGGTGAGGGCAGCTTCGTCGCCCAACTGCCCGGTCAACGTCTCGACCAGCGGGTTGTCCAGGCCCAGGCCGTCGGCCACCTCACGCCAGGCTGCCTGATCCAGTTGCTGGCTGGCCTGCTGCTGGCGCTCCATGACCTCGAGGATGCGTCGGGCCTGATTGCCGACGCGTTCTCTGAGCGCGGCCTCGGCGGCCTCTGCGCTGGGGAAAGGCTGGTCGCAGAGCGGCTTGACGGTCTCGAGCGCTTTCTGCGACAGCGGGTATTTGCCTTTGGTCAGCTTTGCCAACGCCTTCTCGCGCAGGATCCACACCTCGGATTGGGCACTCGATCGTTCCTGGAGCCAGAGGGCAATAGCGCGCGGCAGATACTCGGCCAGCCTGCGCTTCCAGTCCTCCGGGCTGAGAATCGGGCCGCCGATGACGAGCTCGAGCCGCTGGCGGATCGGATCGGGAATATCACGCATGGCTGCGATGAGCAGGCGGCCCTCGATGGCGGCAAAGGCCGGCATGGCCGGGTCTACCTTGCCCCAGTTCCAGCCGACCAGGACCGGATTGTCGGCGTTGAAGCGAAGCACGATCTTCAAATAGTTGGCTTCGGGCTGGAGCGCAGGCGCGGGGGGCACGGCACTTCCCAGGTCCGCCTCCAGTCGCAGCCGGCCCAGGCCCTTGCTCTTTCCGGCACCGAACCAGAAGCGACCGGCCACCAGTTCCTGCAGCAGGTAGTAGAGCCGCGCCCGGTTCTCTCCGCGCTCCAGCACGGCGTCGTTGACCATCATGCTGAAGTCGAAGCCGGCGTTGCGAAAGATAGTTTCCATCTTGTAGTTGGCATTCGCTTCGGCTGCCCAGCGGTCCTCGTCCAGTTTCAAGCCCATGCGCAGGTCGAAGAAACGATCTTGCGTGTAGACTGCTTCGGGCAGGCGGCATTCGACGCGCGTGATCAGGCCATCGGGGAGCGGCTCGCCGTAGAGCCGGCGCCACAAGCGATCGAGCAAGCCGATATTCCGGCCATCGCGCGAACGGCCGATAAACGCATCCATCAACGCCTGGGCTGTTCCGGAAATCTCACCCGCCAACGAAACGAGCCGCTGACTGCCGTCGCCGTCACGGGTGAAAAGCGTCTTGCGGGCGTTGCCCCGATAGATCGGTGCTTCCGCGATCAATTTGCCACGAATGATCATATATTCCTCCTGGCTTGATAAACGGAGTGCTCCCGCGACGCCTCAGCTCATGTGATCGGGAGGTGCTTTCCTGCCAGTACTGCGTCAGGTAGAGTCTGGCCTGGCATGAAAAACATAGTTTATTATAGTACATACTGACCCAGCAGACAAACCGGATTGAACACGGCGCGTCTGCTTTGCGCAAAACCATCACCTCTGCGCCGCGTCGTTGAGCCGACGCAACCACAGCCACGTGCCATCGGTGATCACTTCGACCACGCCGTCCGAGGGGATGCGGGCAGCGCGCCGATCGCTCAGCCAGGCCGTCACATCGGACGGATAGGTGACATCTTCCGGCCAGAGGACGACCTGGGGCGAGACGACATCGAGGAAAGTGGTCGTCGGCCAGGTGCCGGTACCGACACCGGGTGCCTTCAAGACGGTGAGCGCGAGGTCGGCGGACGCGCTGCGCGCCAGCGCGTCCTGCGCCTCCGGAGAAAGCGTTGCCGGCACGATCGTGCGAAACCGGCCATAGCGCACCAGCCAGGCCGGTCCCGTCGCCAACTGCGCCAGTTCCACTCCCTGGTCAAGATGCACGCGGCTGCCGGCAGGCATCTGTGCCGGCTCGACGGCCTGCGCGGCCGGCCAATACGCTCGCACGTCCGGCCCGAACGCCAGGACGACCCCCGGCCGGCCGCCCCCCATCTGACGGCGCGCTGCCGCGGCCAGGGCTGCGCCGTCGCCGCGGCCATCCCATAGCCAGATGCGGCGACCGCTCGGCGTGGTCAGCAGCACCGCCTCGCCGGCCGTGTTCGAGATGAACATGAGATGCAGCCGGCCATCGGGGAGCTGATTGACCGCGGTCAGGATCAGCCAGCCAGAGACGCCTGCCGCGACCAGCCAGCGCCCGGCAGCCAACGGCACCGGGATCATCCGGCGCAGCTGCGGCCGGTGACGCCACGCCAGCACGACAACCAGGCCAACGCCGTACAATGTCGCCAGCAACCGACCAAGCGCGCCGGTCTCCACCGAGGCCAGCGGCACGGCCGCCAGGCCGCGCACCACCGCCACCGTATAGGCCAGGAAGAGCCAGGGGATCACGGCCACGACACGGCCAAACACTTCCCAGATCAGGCCGACGACCAGAGTCGCCATGCCGCCGACCATGATGGGCGGTTGCGCAGGCAAGATCATGAAGTTTGCCACCAACGACACCGGCGACAATCGGCCGAAATAGTACACCAGCAGCGGCAGCGTCAGGACCTGGGCCGCGAGCGTCACGATGAGCGTGTCGTTCAGCAGGGCGGTGGCCTGTCGGCTGCGTTCGATGGGCAGGTAGCGGCCGAGAAGGCGCTCACAGCGCACCTGGAGCGGCGTCGTAAAGAGGATCAGTCCCAGGGTGGCCGCGAAACTGAGCTGGAAGCCGACATCCCACAGCGCCAATGGGTTGAGCCACGCCATGACCAGCGCGGAGGCGCACAACGAGACGTAGGCTGTGCTCACGCGGCCCAACGCGATGGCGATGACATACAGGATGCCCATGATCCCGGCGCGCAGCGCCGGTGGGTCGGCGCCGACCAACAAGACGTAACGCATCACGACAACGGCGACGAGGAACGGCGCGCGGTGTCGTCCCAGGCCACGGCCCAACAGCGCCATGAGCACGCCCGTCAGCAGCGCGATGTTGCTGCCCGAGATGACGATGACGTGCGCCGTGCCGGTCACTTTGAAGGCCTCGTCCACCGCGTCGGGGATGCCGCTCTCGATGCCCAGCAACATCCCGTTCGCCAGCGCGGCCATCGGCTCGGGCAGGATGCGATTGAGCAGGAGCGCGCCGCGGCCGCGCAGCCGATAGAGCGCTGCCCATAGCGGATGGCCATGATGCGAGCTGATCAGCTCGAGCCGCGCCCGGCGCAACAAACTGTGGATGCCTCGTATGCTCAGATAGGCGGCGTAGTCGAAATCATCGAAGGAGGGCGGTGTGATCAACTGGCCGCTGGCGCGAACCCGGTCGCCGTAGGCAAACGCCGGATAACGGGGCGCCTCAACGCGCACATCGCCCTGCACGGGCCGGGCCTGGCCGCCGAGGATCAGGGTATCGGCGCGGACATGATAGAGGGTGCGCGTGTCGCGCACATCGGGGTAACCGACGATCACGCCCTCGATGACAGCCCGGGTCGGCGCGGCCACCGATCCGTTGTAGGTCGCCAGAGTGGTGGCCGCAGGACACACAACAAACGGCCGTTGCTGATAGCGCCATGCACCCAAGAGCGCAAATGCGAGGAGAACGGCCGGCCAGCGTCGCGATGGCTCTCGGCGCCATAAAACAGCAAGCCCGGCAGAGCACATCGCTACCATGACGAAGGCCCAGCCGGGCGTCTCGCAACTGATCAGGCCAATGGTCCAACATTGGTGGGCCAGCCAGATGCCCACGCACCACGCGACGGTGAGATAAACCAGCGCCATCGGCAAAGCCCCCTGGCAAGGGCGTCACAAACACAGGCCCCCCGGGTGTTCGGGACACCCGAAGGGCCTCCATTCGCGAGAAACGCAGGGCCACGGGGGGAGGAGATCGCCAGACTCGGCCGGCCGATCTATCGTCACCCTGCTGAGGTCATTTTACCGCACATCGGCCATAGATACAAATTTGACATCGCGGCCTACCAGTCGGGGCGCGGAGATTTGAACTCCGGACCTCTTGAACCCAAATCAAGCGCGCTAACCGGACTGCGCTACGCCCCGAACAAGACCCAGTATACTCGAAAGCCGCTGTCAAGTCAAAGAGTCGGCAGCCGTGCGCGCGCATCAGCGCAAGCGGGCCGGCCCGCGATATTCGAAAACGACCTGTCCCGACGCGGTGACCAGGGTCACGGCCACGGTACCCTGTGCAGGCGCAGTCGCCGGCAGCGGGAACACCGCATCGAACGGCAACGCCGGGCTGATGTCGGCCGACTTCGTGATCGTCTCCGCGCCCGGCAGCGCGATCCGCACCTCGCCCCGCACCGGCGTGACCGGGAAGAGGCCGACACGCAGGCCGCCCTGACCCGGCGCCAGATGCAGCGCGCCGGTCGTCGCGGCATAGGTCACACCGCCGATATCGGCCACCGGATACCATGTCTCGGTCCAGCCGATGCTGCCGCCGGGCGGCAACTGATGCCAGTCATCGAAAGTCGGTGCCAGACCGCCATGCAGCTCGACGTAACCGGAGCGGTCGTCGGTATACGCCTCGGGGCCGATCGGCTGGCTCCAGCCCATGGCGAAGCCTTTGGCGCCGCGCGCTACACCGCTGGGATAGACGCGTAACATGCCCTCGTCAACCGATAGATCGTAGACACCCATGAAATCACCGGTCGCAGCAGGGCGCTCGAAAAAGCCGAGATACTGTCCCCAGTTGCCCAGCCGGCTCAGATCGCGGCCGGCATGGATCGGCCAGGACAGCGGCTGCCCCGGTCCCGGCAACGACGGATCGCCCGTGCTGTGGACGGTCACCTCGCTGACCGGGAAGATGAAGCGCAGCTCCGGGCCGGGCGCGTTGGCCGAGCCGGGTGCCAGCATGGCGTTCGCCCACCACTTGACGCGCGCCGGTGCACCGGTCGGGTTGATGATGGTCGGCTGCACGGTGAAGTAGGCCGCTTCGGGAGGCAAAGTGACGTTGACCGTGACGTATGGGCGCTCATGGTCGCCGGTGAACAGGCTGACCATCACGCCGCCGTCGGGCAACCGCATCGCATTGTAGCCCCACTCCTTGCCCCAGTCGTAGCCGTGCTCCTCGACCGGGAAGCACCACTCGATGCCGCCGGCCGCCAGCCACCAGTTGGCGCCCGCCGGATAGGGCGGGCTGGGCGGCCCCCAGCCGGTCGGCTTGATCACCGGATTGCGATAGAGCTCGTTGTTGCCGGTCGGCTTGAAGATCACCTCGTAGATGCGGCCGCCAAGGTCCGGCAGGATGCTGAGGCGCAGAAAGCGGTTTTCCAGGACGAGCAGTGTGTAGCTCACCGGCGCCGGTTTGGGATTGGAGGCCTCATACGCGGCCCGATCCAGCGTCAACACCTGATGGCCGGCCATGGTTGGGTCAGCGACCGGGCGCAGAAACGGCCGATAGCCGTAGGTGGAGATGGTGGCCTGGGTCACGCGGAAAGTGACCGCGGGCGGCCTGGTCGGCGAGGGGGTGGGCCGGGGCGAGGGCGATGGAGAAGGCGCGGCAGGGCTGGCTGTCGCCGGCACCGACGACAGCGTGACGCTGACGGTTGGTGTCGCCGCGGCCAGCGGGGTAGATGTCGCCGATGCGACGACAGTCTGCTCCGGGCCGATGACGATGGGAAGGAAGGCCTGCCCGATGTTGCCGGCGGCGTCGGTCGCGGTCGCAGTCAACGTGTACGTCTGACCGGGCCACACATCGGTCAGCGTGGCCGGGACGAGGTCGAAGACGATCTCCTCGCCCTCGGTGACCATCAATATGCGCTCGGCGAGGGCCAACGCCAGGTCTACCACGCCCGCATTGTCACGAGCGGCCGCACGCACCTGTGTCCGGCCCGACCAGGCAACCTCTGACTGCTCGCTCTCTAGGGTGACGGTAGGCGGCTCGATGTCCTCCAGGTCGGGCGCGTAGGTTGCCTCCGGGCCGGCTTCGAGGACGATCGTCTCGGAAAAGGGCGCATAGCCGGTCGCGCGGAGCTCGATCACATGCTCGCCGGCGGCCAGAGTCAACGTGAGCGGCGAGCTGCCGCGCACCACGCCGTCCACGGTCACCTGGGCGCCGTCCGGATTGGGCGCCACGATCAGCCGTGTGAAACCGGCGGCCGGGGCCGTCGTTGGGGATAACGGCCGATCGGGTGCAACAGGCAGCGCAGAGGGAAATGTGCAGGCGGCCAGCATCACCAGGCACAGCGCTGCCAGTCGGAGGGATCGTTTCACTGCGTGCTTACACATTGGCCCACCTCGTCAAATGCTCTCTCGGCCATTATACCCCATCGCTCGGAGCGAGCACAAAGGCTCACATCAGTGTGGCGTCACGTTACTTCGGCAGTTGCCAGTACTCCGTCAAGTTGGATTTTGCTCTTTGCTATTGGACCCTTCTCACCCCCTGCCCCGCTCTCCCCTGCCAGAGGAGAGCGGGGTAAGGGGGTGAGAGGGGTCTAACGCGGCAGCAGGATCTCTGTGGGGTCATAAATTGGATAGCTCGCGGATAGATTTGAGATAGATCACAGATAGGCATTTTGTGATACAATCCAAGCTGAGAAGCCCGGTCTGGCGCAAACGGTTGGATATGGCCATCGCCGATAGGAGGAGGGAAGCTATGGAAGACCGGCCGATTCCTGGATTGCCTGCCCCAGAGATTGCCCGTTCTGACGCAGTGGATTTTCCCGGCCCGATGGCGTTTCCCCTTGCAGAGGCCCGGGAGGCCCATTGTCGTCAGCTCGACGCGTTGAAAGCCGAGCTGGCGGCTTGCGAGGCCCGCTGGTCTGCCCTCTATCAAATCGCGACCCGTCTCACGCAACGAGTCTATAGCGGTGACGTCCTCAGCGAGATCGTTCGGCACGGCATGGATCTGCTCCAGGGCGACTACGGTGTGCTGACCGAGCTCGACTCGCCGTCCCCGGAGGCGCCGGCCGGCGCGGAGCCGATGTTGGTCGTACGCGTGGCCCTGAATCGGCAGGGACCGCCTCCCATGCGCGTGGGCACGCGGCTGAGGCCAGGTGAAGGGCTGACCGGCCTGGCCATTCAGACCGGCCAGGTGCAGGTGGTGGACGCGTATCATCGTTGGGCGCAGCGAGTCGAGGCACGTCTGGCGGGGATACAGGCCGCAATCGCGGCGCCGTTGTTCGGCCGCCGCGGCCCCATCGGCGCCCTGGGTATTGCCGTGCAGCAGGAAGGACGGCGTTTCTCCGATGCCGACATCCAGACGCTCATCCTGTTTGCCCAGCAGGCTGCTGCAGTGCTCGAGGCGATTGCCGGTCGCCGGGCCGAACAGGAGCTGTTGCTCCAGGCCGAGCGCCGGCGCCTGGCCCAGGAATTGCATGACGGGTTCCAGCAACGTGCAGCCGCCTTGCTGCTGATGGTGGATCGTTGCCAGGCAGCTCTCGGCGAGACGCATGCGGATGTGTGCGCCGGCCTGGAGGCGATCGCCATTGGGCTGCAAGCTTTGATGCACGATGCGCGCGAGACCGTACGCGCCCTCTACGGTTCCAGGACGGATGACTGCAACCTGGCGGAGTCACTGCATCAGCTGATCGCACGTCGAGCGGCCGACACAGGCATGGCGATCCGGCTGGAGGTGGCGGCGCTGCCGCCTGAGCGGTTGACGTGGCAGAGCGCACAGGCAATTTTGCGCTTCGTGCGCGAAGCGCTGACCAATGCGGAGAAGCATGCCCACGCCCGCCAGATGGTGGTGGTGGTGGAGCGCCTGGCCGGCGGTCGAGTGCGTCTGAGCGTCAGCGATGACGGCCAGGGAGCCGAGCCGGCGCGTGTGTGGCGCGACCCCTATGCACGTGGATTCGGCTTGTTCTCGCTGCGCGAACAGATCGAAGCCCTGGGCGGCCGGTTCGGGCTTGACTCGGCGCCCCAGGCCGGCCTGACCGTGTGGGCAGAGATCCCGATCCCGGAGGCGGCGAGTGACGATTCGAATTCTGATCGTGGATGATCATCCGTTGTTTCGCGACGGGCTCCGCGCGGTGCTGGGACAGCAGGCGGACTTCGCGCTGGTCGGCGAGGCGGATGGCGCCGCGTCGGCGCTCCGGCAGGCACAGATGTTGCAGCCCGACGTCGTGCTGCTGGATTTGAGCCTGTCCGACGGCAACGGCGTCGAGGTGGCGCGGCAGCTCCTGGCACAGCCGTCATCGCCCCGCATCATTGCGCTCACGGTGCACGATGAGCCGGAAATGCTGGCCGCGCTCGTGCGCATCGGCGTCCACGGCTATCTCCTGAAGGGCGTCCGCTCGGCCGACCTGGTGCGGGCGATCCGGACAGTCGTGACCACCGGGATCGCGCTCAGCCCGGAAATGTTGCCGGAGTTGGTCGGGCAATACCGGCGACTGGCGCGCCGCGCCGAGGATGCTCATCCACTCACGACGCGCGAGCTGGAGATCCTGCGGCTGGTCGCCTCCGGCGCCAGCAACCGGGAGATCGCAAGGCAGTTGACCCTCTCGCCCCAGACCATCAAGAATCAGCTCTCGTTCATCTACGGGAAGCTGGGTGTCAGCAATCGCACGGAAGCGGTGGTGGCTGCGCTCGACCGCGGCTTGATCCAGCGCGATCTCGCCGATCCGGCCGCATCGGAGTAGCCCGCCGACGGGCAGATTGCGGGCATTGCTGTTGGTACTTTTTCCGCGATACCTCAGTACTTTTTCGGCAAATCTCATGAGTTTTGGGCCTTTCCTTTTCTTGTGTTTTTGATGTAAAATGGCGCCGTGCCGTTTTGATACAAGAAGTTGTCCGGCATGGCACACAACGCCATGGCCGCTGACAGGTGCTTTCCGCCAGGCAAAGCGATCTTCGACGACGTCTCCCCCAACGTCTGTCCATCTCTTTGTCCTCGGCTGGCGATCTCTGGCCGCGCTGTCTTCGAGGTGAGGGTGTGCGGTGGCCTCGATCAGGGTGCTGATCGCAGACAGCCAGGCGCTTCTGCGCGAGAGTTTGAGCATTCTCCTGGCTGCTCATGAGGCGTTGACGGTCGTCGGCTGCGCCGAGGATCTGGCCGCGGCTGCGCGCCTGGCCGCCGAGCTACACCCCGATGTCATCGTGACCGATCTGATCCTGCCCGATGGCCGCGGTGCGGAAGTCATCGGCTGCCTCACGGCCGCGTGGCCTCAGGCGCGGCTCATTGCCCTGACTACGGCCAGCGACGAGGAAACGGTGGCCGCAGCCGTAGCGGTCGGCGCGCAGGGTTACATCTTGAAGAACCGGCCGGCCGCCGATCTGATACAAGCGATTCAGACCGTGATGGCCGGCGGTGTGACGCTCGATCCGGCTGTGTTGCCGATCATCTGGCGTCGTTTTCAACAGCTGCTTCGCTGTGAGGATGTGTCGTCCGAGCCCCTTTCTTCGTTTGAGCGTGATGTGTTGAGGTGGCTGGCCGTGGGCAAGAGCACGCGCCAGGTGGCCGAGGCGCTGGCATCGTCGCCGGCCGCGGTCGAGCGAGCCGTGGCCCAGATTTGCCAGAAGTTGCATGCGCGCAATCGAGCCCAGGCTGCGGCCATCGCGTTGAGGCGAGGCCTGATCTCCTTGCCGTGAGTCACCTCATCCGGCGCCGCTGTCGTAGCTGATCAGCTCCACGGCACCGCCCATACTCGTTGTCTGTCTGTCGTTCCCGGCGAACGACGGGATGGCGGAGCCTGGGCTTCGTTATGGTCTCCGGAGCAGGTCTCTTTTTTGGCTGATTTCATCGAACATGCTTCTCTGGCGCACGGTGTGCGCCTCTATTTGCGGCGGCAGGCGGCCAGCCCGGCCCGCTACGTGCTGGAGCAGGCCTGCTGCGCGCTGGTCGGCTGGATCCCCACCATTGTCGGCATCGGCTTGCGCGGCGTGCTCTACCGGCTGATCCTGCGCATGGAGGGCGTGGCGGCCATCGAGAACGGCGTGCGGTTGCGCTTCGCCAGTCACATCCGCCTGGGCCGCGGGGTCTACCTCGATCAGGGGGTGTACCTCCACGCCTGCCCGCAGGGGATCACCATCGGCGATCATACCTTCATCATGCATGGCGCGGTTCTGCACGTGTATAACTTTCGCGATCTGCCCCACGCCTTCATCCGCATCGGTCGCGATAGTCTGATCGGCGAGCTGAATGTGCTGCGGGGGCAAGGCGGCATCACCATCGGTGACCGGGTGTACACCGCGCCATTGGTGCAGATCCTGGCCGTCAACCATGTCTTCGACGATCCCGGTCGGCCGATGGTCGCGCAGGGGATCACCGCCGAGGGGATCACTATCGAGGATGATTGCTGGATCGGCGCCGGTGCCATCATCACCGACGGCGTGACGGTCGGCCGGGGCGCGGTGGTGGCAGCCGGCGCGGTGGTGACCGGCGATGTCCCGCCGCACACGGTGGTCGGTGGCGTGCCGGCGCGAGTATTGCGGACGATTGACGGCGCCTCCCGGCCGCGCGGCACAGTGCATTTTTGAAACGACGCACGCCGCTTCTGCATGTTTTCAGTTGCCCATGCGTCGGCCGGCGCACAACTTGCCCTGGAAACGAGCCTGTGCTGGCGACGATTTCCATGTCAGGGCAGATATCCATGCCGTATGCGTCACCACGGCCCCTGCGGGTGAAAACAGGACGCGGATGAACGCGGATTTTCGCCCTGTCCGCGTCGCTCCGCGCTCATCTGCGTCCCATTGTCATTGGACCTCTCTCACCCCCGGCCCCGCTCTCCCCTACCAGG
>FWWM01004252.1_pt1 | contig 28265 bp, 35 predicted proteins | sample 2228351 | NCBI WGS metagenome assembly FWWM01 (sample SAMEA103939774, study PRJEB20133) | metagenome | reverse complement strand
AGCCGCTCCACGTCCACCCGCACGGTGCGCAGCGCCACCCGGCCTTTGACCTCGGGGTCGTCGAAGAGCTCGCCCCGGGCCTGGGGACCCAGGTCCAACCACCGCTCGTCCCGGGGGAGTTCGGAGGCGGGCAGCACCTGGACGGACTCCACGTCCGCGCCCGAGAGGAGGGCGTCCCCGAGGCCCGCCGCATCCCGGCGGCCCCGGCAGAGGTCGTCCAGCACCTCCTCCATGCGGTGGGTGAGCTCGGCCATGCGCGTAAACCCCCGAGCACCCGCGCTTCCCTTGAGGGTGTGGGCGCTGCGGAAGAGGTCCTGAATGAGCTCCGCATCCGGGCCGTCGCGCTCGAGCCGCAGCACCCCTGCTTCTAGGACCTGGAGGTGCTCGTCCGCTTCCGCGAGGAAGGTGGGGAGGAGCAGCAGGATGAGGCCCTCTCCGTGCTTGGCGACCCCGCGCAGGAACGCCACCTGGGAAGCGGCCAGCAGCTCCTCGGGCGGCACCACGGCGCTCTCGGGCACCCGCAGCACCTCCAGGGCCGCGTCCACCACCACGATGCGGGCCGCTCCGTCCCGCTCCGCGGCCGGAAGCCCAAACCGCTGGCGCAGGTCGATCACGGGGATCACCTGGCCCGCAGGTTGATGACTCCTTCCACGAAGGACGGGGCGCAGGGGATCCGGGTGACCTCCTGCATCCGGATGATCTCGTGCACGTGCTCGATGGGCATCCCGTACCGCTCCCGGTCCAGCCGCACCACCACGAGGTGCTGCTCCGCGTGGTCTTGCCCCTTTCGGTCCACCGCCCGTCACCTCCTCAAACCCAGCTCTACCCGGACCTCTCCGCTCCGCAGGGCCTCCACGAAGGCGTCCACCACGGCCGGGTCGAACTGACGCTCCCGCTGCGCCCGCAGCTCCTCCACCGCCGCCTCCACCGGCACCGCCTCGCGGTACACGCGGCCTGCCGTCATCACCTCGAAGGCGTCCGCCACGGCCAGGATGCGGGCGCCCAGCGGGATCTCCTCGCCCGCCAGCCCCATGGGGTACCCGCGGCCGTCCCACCGTTCGTGGTGGTGGAGGACCCACCGCACCACGTCCTCCCCGAACTCGGCCGCGGACAGGATCTCCGCGCCCATCACGGTGTGGCGCTTCATGACCTCGTACTCTTCGGGCGTGAGGGGACCGGGTTTGAGCAGGATGGTGTCGCTGATGCCGATCTTGCCCACGTCGTGCAGCATCCCCGCGACTCGCAGGTCCTCCAGCGCCCCCTCCTCCAGCCCCAGGCGCCGCGCCACGGCTACCGCGTAGGAGCTCAGGCGCTCGCTGTGACCCCGCAGGGTGGCCTCGTGGAGCTCGCAGGCGTAGGCGAGGGCGTTGACGAGGCTGCGGTTCGCCTGCCGGATGCGGCGCACGAGGTCCGCCTGTACGAGCGGCAACGCTCCCAGGATGCCAAGCAAGCTGAGGAGCTCCCGCTCCACGACGCTGAAGGGCCGGCGGTCCCGGTCCCGGAAGGCCATGAGGGCGCCGAGGGTGTGGTCCGCGGTGGCCAGGGCCGCGGTGAGCACCTCTCCGGCCTCCTCGTGGGCGTTGCCGAAGGCGGCGAGCCGGTCGGGCAGGAGCGTCCACAGGCGCTCCGTCACCGACCCCCCGGCCTGCTGGGCCGTGGCCACCACGAGGTCCGGTGCTTGAGGGCTCAGGGCCACCACCGCGGCCCGGTCCGCGTCCACGGCACCGCGGGTGATCTCCACGAGCCGCCGGAGCACGCCCTCCGGGCCCTCGTCCGCGGAGACCAGCTCCCGCAGCCGCCCTAATGGCCGCAACACCGCCAGCTGCAGGGTTTCCCGTAAGTGCCGGTGGCCCAGGACCGCGGTCTCCACGGCGGCCGCGAGGGCTGCGTCCTCAACGGGCGGCGGCACGAGGCCCCGCGCGCCCCGCCGCACCGCCTCCGGCATCTGCTCGAAGGAGGCCACCGCCACCGCGGGGAGGTGCGGGTGCGTATGCACGAGTTCCTCCAGGGCCTTTAGCCCTTCCTCCCCCAGGGAGGCCACATCCACCACGAGGGCGTCCGGTTCGTCGCTGAGGAGCGCGGCCCGCGCTCCGTCCAGGGACCGGACGCCCCGGAACACCACGCCAGGACCTCTACGGCTCACTGGAGTCGGGCTCAGCACCACGCACCGCAGCGGCTCCACATGCCTTCCTCCCTCGGGTGGTTGCAACTTCCGTGCCACCGGGACCGTCAGGTCGCGCTGTCCAGGCGGATGTCTGTGGCGTCGATCCACTCGCCCTGCGTTAGGATGACGGCCCGGTGGATCACCGCCTCCAGCTCCCGGACGTTTCCGGGCCAGGAGTACTGCAGGAGCTTGCGCAGGGCGGCCTCCCGCAGGCCCCGCACGGGTTTGCCCGTCTGCCTGCGGTACTTCTGCACGAAGAACTCCGCCAGCAGGGGCACGTCCTCCATCCGCTCCCGGAGGGGCGGGAGCCGCAGGGTCACCACGTTCAGCCGGTAGTACAGGTCCTCCCGGAAGGTGCCCTCCTGCACCATCCGCTGCAGGTCCCGGTTGGTGGCCGCCACCACCCGGCAGTCCACCTTGATGGACCGGGTTCCGCCCACCCGCTCCACCACCCGTTCCTGCAGCACCCGCAGCAGCTTCACCTGCATGCGGGGCGACATCTCGCCCACCTCGTCGAGGAAGATGGTGCCGCCGTGGGCCTGCTCGAACTTCCCGGGCCGAGCGGTGAAGGCGTGGGTGTAGGCGCCCTTTTCGTGCCCGAAGATCTCCGTCTCCAGCAGGGTCTCCGGGATGGCCCCGCAGTGCATCACCACGAGGGGCCCGCTGGCCCGGCGGCTCTGCAGGTGGATGGACCGGGCCACGAGCTCCTTTCCGGTACCGCTCTCGCCCACCAGCAGGACCGTGGCGTCCGTGGGCGCCACGATGGAGGCCACCCGGAGGACCTCCCGCATGGCGGGGCTGGTTCCCACCACGCCGTCGAACCGGTAGGCCCGGGCCAGGTCCGCCTGCAGCCGGTCGCGTTCCTCCCGCAGCTTGCGGTCCTGGGCCAGTTCCAGCATCCGGGCCACGAGTCGCTCCTCCCACCCCGGCCCGGTGAGGAAATCCAGGGCCCCGCTGCGCACCGCGGCCACCGCCTCCTCCACGGTGCCCTCAGGCCGCACCACGAGCACGGGACAGCCCGGGAACGTGGCCACCAGCTCCGCCACCGCCTCCGCGTTTGCGGTGACCACCACGTGGATGGCGCCCGGATCCGCCAGCCACTCCCGGCGGCCCTGGAGCACCCTGGCCCCTTCCCGGGTGATGCGGTCGCCGACGGCCCGCAGCAGGCCCTGGTCGTCGTCCAGCAGGAAGACGTGGACGCCCCGCAGGGGGCTTGCGAAGGATTCCGCGGTACTCATGACGGCAGCAGCCGGCATCGCGCTCCATCCCGCTCCCCAGGGCGTAAGCAAGAACCGTGCCGCGGCTGCCCTACACCGCGAACCGGGCCACCCACCGCTGCATCTCCCCGGCCACCTCCGCTAGGCGCTGGGCGCTCGCGGCGAGCTGCTGGGTGGCGGCGGAGATGCCCTCCGCCACCACCGCAAACCCCGACCCTGCTCCCCAGCCCGCGCCGCCTCGATCGCCGCATTCGGCGCCAGCAGGTTCGTCTGCGACGCGATCTCCGTAATCAGCTTCACGATCCGCCCGAGGTTCTGCCCCCGCTCCCCAGGCCCCGATCGCCTGGGCCGTAGCCTCCGTGGCCTCCCGGATCCCCGTCATGGCGGCCCGGGCCTCTCCCGGCCGCCCAGCAGCTGCACCGAGAGCCCCGGTGCAGGGCCACGTCTTGGAAGAAGTAGCTCAGGGCCTCCACGACCTCCGCACCCGCGGCCTCCCGTCAGGCGGGAGCAAGGACGGACCGGTCGTAGGGGAGGTACGTGATCGTGCGGGCCATCGGGGATTGCCTGGGAGAGCTACCGCACCTCCAGCTCTCCCCTGCGGTTGAGGACCACCTCCGCCTGCCGTCGCAGCCAGCAGGGGCGGCGGCAGGGAGTGTGCGGCCACCGCGCGAACCGTGAGCTCCATCGCAGGCGGGAGGAGGATCCTACCGCCGTTCACGTGGGACCCCTTTTCCCGGAACCCGCTCAACCTGCCGCTTTGGAGACGTGCAAGATCCGTGCCGCTGCGGCGGGCTGGACGCTGAAAAGTTTTTCTCAGGTCGGGGGTTCCGCCCTTCCGTCAAGAATCCGCCACACCGACTGGACCTCCCGCTGGGTATCCGGATCCCCGGCCAGCTCCTCCCCGGCGACCGCGGGCAGCGCCCGCTTTTCGGTGGCCTTCTCGAGGACCGCGGCCCTGCGCTTCGCACGCTCCACATCCCACGCGGTGACCGTGGCGGAGACCTCCACCACTAGGTACACCTCCTCGCCGTCGTGCTGTCCGACCACCACGACGTCCGCCTCCAACGCGTCCGCGCGCTCCTCCGGCGTGATCCGTCCGGCTTCCACAGCATCGTCCAGCAGCAGGCCCAGCCGCTGGGCGTCTATCACCCGGATGCGGCGCAAGATCCGCTGGAAGCAGGAGGGAGACCGCTCCCGGTAGTAGCGCTCCAGGTTGTCGCCCTTGAGCCTGCCCACATCCCGCTTGAGCCCCTCCACGTCCTTCCGGAGCCCGTCCACCGTGACCACCAGGACGCGGACGGTCTCCTCGGTCCTGGCCTGGGCCTCCGCCAGCCGGGCCATCGCTTCCTCTAGACGGTCCACCCGCTCCTCCAGCCGACCTACCCGTTCCTCCGTCCGGACCTGGGCCTCCGCCAGCCGAGCCACCGCCTCCTCGACGCGGGCCAGGCGTTCCTCCGTCCGGGCCTGCGCCTTCGCGAGGGCGCGGATCTGCCGGTTCGTGGCCCGCTGCGCCCGCAGCAGGTCGCGTACGATGGCCGGTAGCTCCAGGAACTCCTCCCCCAGGAGGGTCGCCCGCAGCGCGTCCTTCCAAGCGGGCTGCCGCTCGAGCAGCCGCAGAAGGCTCTGGAAGTCCTTCACCGTGAACGGCATCTCAAGGGCATTGTAGCGCCTGACGGGGGCTTCCGTGGGTCTACGGGCGCCTCAGCCCCAGGTGTCTACAAACCGGCTTGGGCCGCCGACGAGGATCTGGGCCAGCCGCGCCCGGCGGGCCGAGAGGAGGGTGACCATCCCGCGGTTGAGGCTCAGGGCCGCTTCCAAAAGCGGCAGGACTTCCTTGCGGAGGGCCGCGCGTTCGGGAAGGGAAAGGGGAGGGAGCCGGTCCATGGCCTCCATCGCCTGCTCGCCCCGGCGGAGCGCCTCTCGCAGGCCCTCGACATCTCCCCGCTCCGCGGCGGCCGCTGCCTGCTCGATCCAGCGCAGGACTTCCCGGTAGGCCTCCCGGTGCGCTTCCATGGACTAGTGGCGCCCCACCTGAAGCTGCCGCTCCGCCTCCGCCCACGCCTCCCGCAGCTCCCCGAGCCACCCCCGCACCCGCTCGAGCGCCGTGGGGTCCTTCCTGCGCCGGGCCTCGCCCATCTGCTCGAACAGGTACCGGTAGAGGCTCAGGAGCTTGTGCGCGAGCTCGTACCGGAGGTCGAGGCAGGCCATCAGCTCCAGCACCACCCGTTCCGCCCGCACCACCGCCTGGTGGCCACTATCCGCGTCGCCTGCCCGGTAGGCGCGGACGGCCTCGTCCAGGAACCGCAGGACTCCGTCGTAGAGCATCACCACCAGCTCGCCGGGCGTGGCGGTGGAGACGTGCGAAGCGCGGTAGGCGAGGGCGGCCCTCATCGGCTGCTCCCTCCCAGGTTGCGAATTTGCTGGGCGAGCCAGTCGCCCTGGCTACGCAGCTGCCCCAGGGCCTTCTCCAGCTCCGTGAACATCCGTACGAGCTGCTCCCGCTTGCGCTCCACCCGGTCCTCCCACACCTCGATCTGCCGGTCGTAAGCCCGCAGCCGACCGTTGAGGGCGTCGATGGCAAGCCCGACGGGCCCGCCGACCTTCGTCAGGCTGTCTGTCACGTCCCGCATCCTCGCGCCCGCGGCCTCCAGCACCCGTCTGGCCTCGGGAAAGCGGCCCTGCAGGGCGTCGGCGAGCTTCGACTCGTCCAGGGCCAGCTTGCCGTCGCGGCCTAGCCGCACGCCGAGGTCGCTCAGCCGTCTGAGGGTCTGGTCGGGGACCTCCGTGCGCAGGAGGGCGTCCGGAAGCTGCGCTTGGATCCGCTGGAGGGTCCCGTCGCCCTGCAGGGCGCCCCGCTGCTTGGTCTCCGGGTCGTACCGGCCATACTGGGCGAGGGCGTCCGCCACGTCGTTGTAGGCGGCCACGAAGTCCCGCACCGCCTTCTTCATGGCCTCCAGATCCTGCTCCACGGCCACCGTCGCCGGACCGGTGCCCGCCAGGGCCAGGGTGACCCCGGGCAGGAGGTCGGTGATGAGATTCGAGGGCCGGTGCACCGTGACCGCGCCCGCGCCTGTCCCGAGCACCACCTCCGCGTCCTGGGCCGGGCTCACCTCGTGGGGGAAGGACAGGGTCGCCGTGCCGCCCAAAAGCCCGCTGGCGTCCACGGACACCGCGCCCCAAGCCCCCGAGGTCCGGGAGGTGAGCAGGAGCCGGTAGCCGCCGTCCACCTGGACCACCGCGGCGTACACCCCCGCGTTGGCCACGTTGATGGCCGAGGCGATGCCGCTCAAGGAGTTCTGGCCCTCCGAGATCGTCACGCTGGTTGCATTTCCGCCTACGGTGATGGTCAGCGTTCCGGTGCCGAAGGTCTGTGCGTCCTTGTCCGCGTAGGTGTCGGTGCTGATCTGGTGGGTGGAGGCGAGCCGGTTCACCGTGAGGGTGTACGTACCCAGGGCCGCGCCCGGGGAGGCGGAGGCCACCATCACTTTGGTGTCGCTGCTCGTGGCCTTCGCGGCCTGATAGGTGAGGCTCCGGGCCAGGGCCGCGGCCCGGTCCTCGAGCGTGGTGAGCTTCGTATTCAGGGCCCGCCAGGCCGCAAGCCGCGCGTTCGCCTCGCTCTTGCGGACCTCGAGCCGCCGGATAGGGGCCCGCTCGATCTCGAGGAGCTGATTGATGACCTCCGTGGTGTTGAGCCCGGAGATGAGGCCGTCGATGCTGAAGGTGGACACGGCTCCCTCCCTACACCCGCACGTCCAGGCCGCCTGAGCCGAGGAGGAACTCCACCACCTGGTTGGGCGGGATGGTCCGGATGGTCTCGCCGGTGCGGGTGTCGTAAATGCGCACCAGCACCCGGCCCGTCCGCTCGTCCACCACGAACTGCGCGGCCACGTCCAGGGCGGACCGAGGCGCGCTGGCCGTGCCTTCTTTCGTCCGCTCCCGGGCCTCGCTCAGCACGCTCTGCTTTTCCGCCGGCTGCGGCTCCGGCTTCTTCGCGCCGCCAGAGCTGGGCGGAGGGACCTCCATGCTCGCCACCTCCCCGTCCGGGGGCGGGGCCGAACCGACCCCGCCCCCGGACCCTCCGCGTTACCGCAGGAGCTGCAGCACCACCTGTGGCGCCGCGTTCGCCTGCGCCAGCATAGCGGTACCGGCCTGCAGCAGGATCTGCGCCCGCGTGAACGCCACCATCTCCTGGGCCATGTCCACGTCCCGGATCCGGGACTCCGCGGCCGCCATGTTCTCGTGGGCCACGCCTAAGCTGGCAATGGTGTGCTCCAGCCGGTTCTGCACTGCTCCGAACTTGCCCCGCTTCTCGGACACGGTGTTCACCGCCGCATCCAGCGCGGTCACCAGTGCCTGCGCGTTCGCGACACTCTGCGTCGTGTTGAAGTTGTTTAACGCCGTGGTCAGCCCGAGCGCGTCCACGTCCACCCTGTCGAACGACACGCTGATGGCGTCCCCCGCCGCCGGTCCAACCTGGAAGTTCGCGCTGCCCGACCCCGCCGCCGTGGTGATGGTGTCGTTCGCTGCAGCTGTGAGGGCAGTCACGAGGTTTGTCGCCGAGATCCCGCCGCTGGACGCCACCACGATCCGCACACCCAACTGGCTAAAGTCCAGCACCTGGCTGCCGTTCGCGCTCACTGCACTCACCGTGATGGTCTGCGCCACGCCGTCCGCCCGGGTCAACGTCAGGGAAGTCCCGCTGCCGCTCAGCGTGTAGGTCGTGCCCGGCCTGGCAGCGGACACGTCCACCTTCGTCACGAAGGCCGACTCCGTCCCACCGGATATCGCCACGTTGTCGCGCAGCTCGCTCGCCGCGGCCAGCGAGGTCACCAGGGACCCATCCAGCAGCTTCTTGCCGTTGAACGTGGTGCGGGTGCTCACGTTGTCGATCTCCGCTCGGAGCTGCTGGATTTCCTGGTTGATCGCCGCCCTGTCCTCGCTCGAGAGGGTGTCGTTGGCCGCCTGCAAGGCCAGCTCTCGCATGCGCTGCAGCATGGCATGGACTTCGTTGAGGGCGCCTTCTGCGGTCTGGATCATGGAGATGCCGTCCTGCGCGTTGCGGATGGCTTGCGCCAGGCCGCGCACCTGAGCCCGCAGCTTCTCACTGATCGCTAGCCCCGCGGCGTCGTCCGCGGCCCGGTTGATGCGGAAGCCGCTACTGAGCCGCTCCAGCGACTTGCTCAACGCGTTGTCGGTAGCCACCAGGTTCCGGTGGGCATTGAGCGCGGCGATATTCTGGTTAATCCTCAACCCCATGGCTCTCCTTCCTCCTTCTTGAACTCGGTTTTTCGGGCCTCCGTGCCCGGTTTTTCGTCGCCGGCTCTGTTGGGGCGGGCCGGCACCGCCCTTTTTGCGCTTTCCCGTTTCCCCCTCGCTCTCACCCGCCTTTCTTTCCCGTTTTCCACCTACGGGTATCGGCGGGTGAGCCGGACTCTTAAGGGCCGGAGGCCGCAGGGCGCAGGACCGCGCGGAGGTCTTCAGGTACGGTCCGCGCCGCCTCCTGGTTCTCCCGCTGGATCTCCCGGTACACCTCCTCCCGGTGCACGGGGACCCAGCGGGGTGTCGTGATCCCCAAGCGCACCTGTCCGCCCTCAATCCCCAGCACCCGGACCTCCACCTCCCCGCCGATGCGGATGGCCTCGTTGACCTTCCGGGTGAGCACCAGCACGGCTGCCTCAGACCGGAAACAGGGGGTGGCGGATGGAGTACGGGCCGTTTGCGAGGATCTTCTGGCGGCCGAGCCGGGAGGCGGTGTTGATGAGGATGGGCGCTGCCAGGTTGGCGGTGGCCTGGAGGGGGTCCGGGCGCACCGTGACCACCACCAGCACCGCGACCTCCCGGGGGTCCGAGACGGAGAGAGCCTCCACGTCCTCCTCCTCAAGGGGTACCTCGTAGTCCAGAAAGAGGCCGAAAGGGTCGGCCACGGGGACGGCCACCTCCGGGTCGTCCACCGCCTGCAGCCACAGGAACGCGCTCCCCTCTTCTCCCAGGAGCACGAACCGCCGGCAGTGCGGAAAGCCCGGGATTCCTTCCGGGAAGTAGACCACCCGGTCCTCCGCGACCTCCTGCAGCCCCCAGTGGCGGGTCCGGACCTCCACGGCTACCTCAGGAAGTCCACGAGGGAGGGCTGGAGAAGGCGCGCGCCTACTGCCAGGGCCGCCCGGTACACGTTCTCCTCCGTCTGCAGCCGCACCACCACCTCCGCGATGTCCACGTCCTCCCGCACGCTCAGCAGCTCCCGCAGCTGGACTTCGAAGTCGCCCATGCGGGCCTGGATCACCTCCACCCGGTTCGCCCGCGCACCGAGCTCCGCCAGGGCCCCGAGCAGCTGATCCAGGGCGCCATCGAGTCCTGAGAGTGTCGCCCGCACCGCATCGTGATCTCCGGACTCCAGGGCGGTCTGGAGGGCCTGGGATGCGGAGAAGGCCTGGGAGAAGGCGAGGTCTCCCGGAATCGTTGCCTCGATTGCGACCCCCCGGTCCACCTCCCGCACGACCCGGGTGCTGTTGCCCAGGTAGGTGCCGTCCGGTAAGAAGGGAGCCGAGGTAGTTCGGGTGCCGCCGAAGATGTACTTCCCGGCCACCTGCGTGTTGCCCAGGGCCACCAGCTCTCCTCTAAGGGCCTCCACTTCCCGCGCCAGCGCCTGCATGTCGGGCGCCGACAGGGTGCCGTTTGCCCCCTGGACTGCGAGTTCCCGCAGCCGGTGCAGCACCTGTACCGCGTCCTGCAGGGCCCGCTGGCCCGCGTCCAGGAGGGTCTTGGTGTCCTGGAGGTTGCGGCCGTACTGCTGGACCGCGTTGAGGGCGTCCCGCATGACCAGCACGGCCGGGAGGTTGGCCGGGTCGTCGGAGGGCCGGTGCATGCGCTTCCCGGTGGCGAGCCGCTCCTGAAGCTTCAGAAGCCGCTCCAAATCCGCGTTCAGGTTGCGCAGGAAGTTCAGGGTGAGGCTCGTGAGCGTGACCCGCATCACTCACCGACCATCCCGAGCAGGGTCCGGATCATCTCGTCCACAGCCCGCACCATCCGCGATGCGGCTTCGTACGCGTGTTGATATCGGAGCATGTTGGTCATCTCCTCGTCGAGGGAGACGCCGCTTATTGCTTCCCGCCGAAGCCGCACCTGATCGGTCAACAGCTCTTGGTAGTCCACCTGACGGCTGGCCTCCTGGGCCCGCACCCCGACGTCGGCCACCAGCGCCCGGTACGCCCCGTCGATGGCTTCGCTGCCCCGCAGCTTGGCGATCTCCATGGCGACCGCTCCGTTACCGGGCTCGCCGTCCCCCTCCCAACTGCTGGCCGCCGCGATCGTGCGGGGATCTTCGAGGATGTCGGGGTGCACCCGGAGAGTGCGCGCGTCTACCGGGGGCGCGTTGGGATCTAAATCTTTCGGGTCGTAGAAGAAGGGCCTACCCGTTATCCCGTCCAAGCCGTAACCCTGCCGGTGCCAGGAGTTCACCTCCTGGGCCAGGGTTAGAGCAAGCTCGTCGAGGCGGAGCTGGAGCCCCGGCACGTACTCATCCCTTGCCTGCAACACCGCCGCGAGCTCCCCGCGGCGGACGGCCAGGTCCTGTCCGTCCGGCCACTCGAACATGTGCACGCCACCGGGGGACGGCTCCTGCACCCTGATCTCCGTGGTCCGGCCCCCCGGCCCCACCAGCTCCCGGCCCTGCAGGTACACCAGGAGCTCCCCGGTCTCCGTCTCCGTGTAGGTGACGTCCACCAGCTCCTCGAGCTCTCCAAGCAGCTGCTCCCGGTGGTCCCGTAGGTCTAGGGCCCGCTGGCCGGAGAGCTCCAGCCGCGCGATCTGCGTGTTCAGGCCGGCGAGCTCCCGGGCGATCTGGTTGATGCGCGCCACGCGGGCGGCGGCCACCGCGTCCAGGTGATGGCGGACCTGGTCCAGCCGCTCGGCGGCCTGCCGGATGGCGTCCGTGAGCACCTGGGCCTGCTGCACGAGAGAGGTGCGGGCCGCAAGGGATTCGGGGTTCAGGCTCACCTCCTGCCAGGCGTTCCAGAACCGGGCTAGTAGCTCCCCGAGCCCGCTGTCGGAGGGCTCCGGGAACACCGCCTCCACCTGCGCCCAGAAGTCCGCCCGGGCCTTCCACTCCGCGGAGCTCTGCCGGGCCTGCCGCAGCTGCCGGTCCAGAAACGCGTCCCGGGCCTGCCGCCGGGTCACCACCCGGACCCCGCTACCTAGCAACAGCGTGGTCCCGAACCGGGAGAGGCTCCCGGGAGGCGGCTGGCTCGCCAGCACCACCTCCTGCCGCGTGAACCCGGGGGTGTTCACGTTGGCGATGTTGTGGCCGGTGACGTCCATGGCCCGTTGCTGGGCCGCGAGGGCCCGCCGCAGCACCTCGAGGGTTACAAAGCCCGACACGAGCGCCTCCCGTTACACCGTCTGGTCCACCCGCAGGCTCACAGGGCCGTCCTGGGCGCTGGTGAGCAGGGACACCATCGTCCGCACGTACTGCAGGTGGGAGGAGATCAGAAGGGCATTGGCCTTGTTCACATCCGCGAGCTCCCGCAGCAGCTGCACGAGCACCGTCCGCTGGTGCTCGAACCGCCGGGCCAGCTCCGGCCGGCTGAGGCGGGCGAGCTCCCTCAGGGTAAGCTCCCGCAGCAGCTGCACGAGCACCGTCCGCTGGTGCTCGAACCGCCGGGCCAGCTCCGGCCGGCTGAGGCGGGCGAGCTCCCTCAGGGTGAGCTCCCGCACGGACCGCCCCTCCCGCTCCGCCACCAGCTCCAGGAGCTCCATCCGGGCCCGCTCCAAGGCCCGGATCTCCGCGCTCAGCCGCTCCTGCTCCGCTACCAGCCGCTGCAACGCCTCCACGTCTCCCCGCACCAGGGCGCGCTGCTCGGCCCGGCTCAGCTCCAGGAGCTTCCGGTGGGCCTCGATCTCCTCATCCAGCAGCCGCACCACAGTCTCAAACGGGTCGTTCATGGGGCGCTCCCAAAGCGGTACGGAGGATGGCTCGGGCGATGGCGTCCTCCGTGAGGTGGTATCGGCCCTGGAGGATGGCCTCCCGCAGGGCCTCCAGCCGCAGCCTCCGGCCGTCCACGGCCCGGCCCGGATCCCCTCCCAGCTCCAGCCGGTCTTGTGGCTCCCGGGCAGCCTCCCGGGGGCCCGCGGCCCTGGGTTTCCCTCCGGACGGAGCTGGAGGCGGGCCTACCGGATGGACCTCCACGGTCTCCTCCGTACGCGCATCCTTTCAGACTGCGTTATCGGCGCCTTCGCATCTTCCTTGAGCTCACCGCAGGTCGAACCGGTCCTTCGGCTCCTCCCTCCGGACCCTGCGCCGCCGCGGTGGCGCGGTCTCCCGCAGCCGGTCCAGGGCCGCCCGCAGCTCGCGGACGGCCGCCAGGAACGCCGTGCGGCAGGCGGGGCGGAGCACGCCCATCGAGATCCGCCAGCCGCACCGCCGACACCGCAGGACCCGGTCGAGGGGGATGCCGGTCTGCTCCGCAATCTCCTCCGCGGTGAGGGGGCCGTGCGCGTTCAGGTAGCCGCGGAGCTGCTGCAGCTGCTCGCGCTCCTCCTCGAGGCAGGCAGGATACTGCCCCCTGACCAGCAGGGCGCTCGTCCGCAGCGGGGACAGGAGACCGGGGGCCCTCACCACCTCCGCATCGCCTCCTCGAGGACCCGGGCGAGGCCCAGCCCTCCGGCCCGGGCCAGGGCGAGGGCGAGGGACTCGTCCAGGAGGTCCTGCCAGGCGCTCCGACCCGCGAAGGACGCCTTTGGGTTCATGCTCTCCGTGGCCCGGCGCATGGCCCGCAGCATCTGGGTGAGCAACACCGCCTCGAACTCCTGCGCGGCCCGCCGCAGCCGCAGGCGTTCCGGGGTCTCGACGGCCGTGCCCGGACCTTCGACCCGCATCACTGGATCACCAGCTCGCCCTGCAAGGCCCCCGCGGCCTTCAGGGCCTGCAGGATGGCGATGAGGTCCCGAGGGGTCACGCCGAGGGCGTTGAGGGCCCGGGCGAGGTCCTGCACGGAGTTGGTACCGGGGATGGGCAGGAGGGCCCCGGGCTCCGGGGTGACGGTGACCTGGGTCCGCGGCACCACCCGGGTCTCGCCCCGGGAGAGGGGTGGGGGCTGGGACACCTGGGGCTCGCTGCGCACCTCGATGCGGAGGCTGCCGTGGGCGACCACCACGGGCAGCAGGCGCACGGCCCCGCCGATCACCACGGTCCCCGTCCGCTCGTTCACCACCACCCGGGCGCTCGCATCCGGCCGCACCGTGAAGGACTCCACCCGGGCCAGGAACGCCACAAGCCCTCCCGGGTAGTCCGGCGGGACGCTCACGTCCACCCGGGCCGCGTCCACCGCGACGGCCACGTTCCGGCCGATCCCCGTGTTGATGGCCTCGGCCACCCGCATCGCGGTGGAGAAATCCGGCTGCAGCAGGACGAGGCTCACCACAGAGGTCTCGGCCACGGGCGTGGGGACCGTCCGCTCCACGATGGCCCCACCGGGGATCCGGCCCACGGTGAGGTGGTTGATCTGCGCTTTGCTGCCGCCCGCGCTCTCGCCCGCACCTCCTACAGCCACCGGCCCCTGGGCCACCGCGTACACGTTTCCGTCGGCGGCCTGCAGCGGGGTCTGGAGCAGGACCCCGCCCACGAGGCTGCGGGCATCGCCCAGGGAGGAGAGGGTGACGTCGAGGCGGTCGCCCTCCCGGGCGAAAGGCGGGAGCTCCGCGGTGGCCATGACCGCGGCCACGTTCCGCACCCGGAGCCGGGCAGGGGGAACCACGATGCCGAGCCGGTTCAGCATGTTGGCTACGGACTGCACGGTGAAAAAGGCGCCGCTGCTGTCGCCGGTCCCCGCAAGCCCCACCACGAGGCCGTAACCGAACAGCTGGTTTGACCGCACCCCGCTCAGCCGCGCGATGTCCTTGATGCGCACCTCCGGCTCCTGCCCTCCTCCTGGAGCGCCCAGCACGAGCGCCACCAAGAGCACGCACACGAGGATCGCACCGCGCCGCACAGGCCACCTCCTACTCCAACCAGCTGAACAGGAACCGCAGCAGGACCCCGAACCCGTCCAGGATCCACAGGAAGGGGTTATTGCCGGTGAAGGGGCGCCGCGGCCCTTCCAGCACGATGCGCACGTCCGAGAGACGGTCCGAGGGGACCGTGTTGTCGCCCTGGATGTCCACCCGCCGCACGAGCCCCGTGATCCGCAGCCGGTAGGGTTCCTCCCGCAGCAGGAGCTCCCGCTCTCCCGCAAGCCGCAGCACGCCGCGCGGGAGGACCTCCACGACCCGGAGGGTGATGCGGGCCTGCACGCCTACGGTGCTGCCCACGGCCCGGCTCGTGCTCGCACCCTGGCCGGACTCAAACCCCGCCGCGGGAAAGAGGCTCAACGCCCCGCTCCCCCCGCCCAGGTCGAGGGTGACGGACCGGGCGGAGCTGCTGCGGCTCTGGGTCTGGGCCGAGATCCCCTCTGCGACCACCACGGTCACGAGGTCTCCCACCGCCCCAGCCCGCTGGTCCGTGTAGAGGGAAGACCCGTCGGCAGGCCACAGGGAGCCCGCACCGGCGGGTGCGGCCACCAGCCCCACCACCAGGGCGAGCTCAGAACACCACCGCCACCAGTTCCGGCTGCACCACACGGGCCGCCACCTCCTTCCGTGTGGGGATCACCCGAACGCGGATCACCTGTCCCGGATCCCCGCTCTCCAGCGCCACCCCGGGCGCGCTGACCCGGATGAGGCCGACCGCGGCCACCACCTGGACCGCGCTCCCCTTCCGCACCGCCGCGGTCCGGTCCGTGCGCCGCACCACCACCTCCCGGGCGCCGGCGAGGCGGATGCGGTTGGTGTCAAACCCCGCCTGCGCGAGGGCGGCCAGGATCTCTTGGGCTCCCAGGCGCACGCTTTCCCCAGGCCTGAGGCCTGCCCGCACCACGGCCCGCTCCAGGGCCCGCACCGCGGCCTGTGGGCCGACCAGCGCCGCAAGCTCCCCCAGGGTCACCTCCGGCCCGTCCACGACCGCACTGCTGCGCAGCCGGACCGTGATGACCTCCGTGGGGGCGGCAAGGGCGAGGAGGCCGGCGAGGAGGAGGGCCCGCACGGACTACCTCCGCATGTTGTTGGCCTGGGCCATCATCTCGTCCGCGGTGGTGACCACCTTGCTGATGGCCTCGTAGGCCCGCTGGGCCGCGATCATCCGGACCATCTCCTCCACCACCTGCACGTTGCTGGACTCCAGGAACCCCTGGGCCAAGGTCCCCATGCCCTCTGCACCGGGCTGCCCGGTGACGGGATCGCCGCTTGCGGGGGTAGGGACAAACAGGTTGCGGCCGATGGCCTCGAGCCCCGCGGGATTACTGAACCGGACGAGCTCGATCCGGCCGATCTCCGTGGGCGCGGACTCGCCGGGCAGGACCGCGGAGACGACGCCGTTTGCGCTGATGGTGATCTTCGAAGCCCCTGGCGGGATGGTGATGTTGGGCTCCAGCAGGAGGCCGTCGCTCGTCACGAGCCTCCCCTCCGCGTCCAGCTTGAAGGTACCGTCCCGGGTGTAGGCCAGGGTGCCGTCGGGGAGCCGCACTTGGAAGAACCCCTCACCCTCGATGGCCACGTCGAGGGGGTCGGCCGTGTACTGGAAGTCGCCCTGCGCGAACATCCGCTGGACCGCGGAGATCCGGGTCCCGAGCCCCACCTGGGCCGCGGCCGGCACCACCGCGGCGTTGCCCGCCGGAGCCCCCGCGGCCCGGAACCCCAAGGACATGAGGTCCTGAAACTCCGCCCGCGCCTTCTTGAACCCCGTGGTGCTCACGTTGGCGAGGTTGTGGGCGATCACGTCGATCTCCGCCTGCTTGGCCATCATCCCCGTGGCCGCGGTCCACAGCGCCCGGATCATGTGCCATCACCTCCCTAGAGGCGTAGGACTTCCGCGAGCCGACCCATGGTCTCGTCCGCCACCTGCACGCACTTCGCCGCCGCCTCGTACGCCCGCAGGCCTGCGATGAGCTGCACGAGCTCCTGGATGGGGTTCACGGATGGCTGCTCCTGGACTCCCGTGCGCACGCGCCCAGGGACCTCCTGCATCGCTCCGGGCGCGGCCTGGTAGAGGGACGGACCCACCACGGAGAGGGGACCGGCCCGGACGACCCGCAACCGGCCCACCACCTGCCCTCCCGCGAGGACGGTCCCGTCCGGCCGCACGGAAAACGTCGAGCCCCCCACCCGGATGGGGCCCCCCTGACCTTCCACCCGGATCCCCCGCAGGGTGAGGTAGCCCTCGGCATCCACCCCGAGGCGGCCGCTGCTCGCGAGCCGGCCACCCGTGAGTACCACGAACCCCCCTCCCTCCACCGCGAGATCCCGGGGGTCTCCCGTGGGCACGAGTACGCCGGGCCTCGGATCCACCGCGGCCTCGGGCGCCGGGGGTCCACCGGAAAGGGGGCCGACGGGGGTCCCGGCGTCCCGACGGTACAGGGTGACGTCCCGGCCGGGCCGCATGGCCACCAGCAGCCGGTGGAACCCGGAGGTGTGGGCGTTACTGAGGTTGTGGGCGATGAGGTCCGTGCGGACCTGCTCCGCCGTCATGCTTGAGGCCGCGGACTGCAGCACGCGAAGCATCGGCACCTCCCGGGCCGGCGGGCTCCGGCTGGGAGGACTTGCAACTTCGGTGCCGCAGCGGCTAGAGGGGGTAGGGGACGAGGGTGAGGCTGGTGCGGTCCGGGGTCCGGGTGACGGCCACCAGCCACATCCCGAACGCCCGCGTGCGGCGGCGGTGGTCTCCCTGGTCGAGGTACTCGACCGCGTGGAGCATCCGGGCCGCTTCCTTGGGATCGACGGACCCATCCGTCAGCTCGGAGAGGAACGAGGAATAGACGTCTTCCCGCGTGAGGGCCTCCCGGGGGCCGGAGAGCATCCCCCCTCCCACGAGGCCGCCCGCGGAGATGAGCAGGAGCTGCAGGCCGCGGTCCGGCTGGACGTACGTGCGGAGCTCCAGTCCCTCCCACGCCCGGTCGTCCGTCCGGACGGTCCCCACAAACCGGAACTGGTAGCCCTGGACGAGCGGACCCACCTCCACCACGCCCACCTGGGTCCGGCAGAAGGGGGGGAGGGTTTTGCGGGGCGGCCAGGCGCCCAGCGCCCGCAGGGCGTCTACAAGGTCTGCGACGAGCTCCGCGTGGGCGGCGGAGGCCGGTGCGGGCGCGGTGACGGTCTGGGGCTGTCCGGGCAGTTCGGTCCGGAGGCCTACTTCTGCCCGAAACCGGTCGTAGGCGGCCCGCCGGACGGGGTCCGAGAGCACCTGATAGGCCTCGTTGATGAGCTGGGCCAGCCGCACGTCTCCCCCCAGGTCCGGGTGGCACCGCAGGTCCCGCATGAGCACGTGGTAGACCTTCTGGATCACGAGGGGATGGGCCCGCGGGTGCACCTGCAGGACCTCGTAGTAGTCCACGTCCCGCCGGAACGCCTCCGCCATCCCTTGCCAGAATCCGCGGTGGAAGGCAAAATTCCTGCCAGCGGGAATCCCGGACGCCACCCTACCGTTCCGGCAGGCGCAGGAGGGCGGAATGCGCGACGTGATCATCCTCGGCAGCGGGCCCGCGGGGCTTACCGCGGCCATCTACGCGGCCCGCGCGAACCTCGCCCCCCTCGTGATCGAGGGGAGCACGCCCGGGGGGCAGCTCATGCTCACCACGGAGGTGGAGAACTTCCCCGGGTTTGCGGAGCCCATCCTGGGGCCAGAGCTCATGCAGCGGATGCGCCAGCAGGCGGAGCGGGTGGGCGCGGAATTCGTCACCGACGACGCGGTGGCCGTGGACTTCTCCCGGCGACCCTTCCGGATTACGGTCGGCAGAGGGGAGGTGTACGAGGCGAAGGCGGTGATCGTGGCCACGGGCGCCCGGCCCCGGATGCTGGGACTGCCCTCCGAGCAGAAGTACCTGGGCTACGGGGTCTCCACCTGCGCCACCTGCGACGGCTACTTCTTCCGCGGGAAACCCGTGCTGGTCGTCGGGGGCGGGGACACGGCCATGGAGGAGGCTCTGTATCTTGCGAACCTCGCGTCCTCGGTGACCGTGGTGCACCGACGGGCGGAGCTACGGGCCAGCAAGATCCTCCAGCAGCGGGCCTTCCGCAACCCCAAGATCTCCTTCCTCTGGAACCACGTGGTGGAGGAGATCTTGGGCGACGACCACCGCGTGACCGGGGCCCGGCTGCGCCACGTGCAGACGGGCGAGGTCCGGGTGGTGGAGGCGGAGGGGATCTTCGTGGCCATCGGCCACATCCCCAACACGGAGCTGTTCCGGGGCCAGCTGGAGCTCGACGAGGCGGGCTACATCGTGCTCAAGCAGGGCATGATGACCAGCGTGGAAGGGGTGTTCGCCGCGGGCGACGTGCACGACCGGGTGTACCGGCAGGCGGTGACCGCCGCGGGCTACGGGTGCCAGGCGGCCATCGAGGCGGAACGCTGGCTCAGCGCGCACGCAGAGTAAAGCCTGAAACTCAGCCGAGGAGGCGGAATATGCAGACGGAGCCGCGGGGGGTCTTGGAGGCCCTCTTCGATTTCTCGTTCACCTCCCTCGTCACCACCCGGATCGTCCGGGTCGTCTACCTTCTCTCCGTAGTCCTCGCGGGGGCGTGGAGCGTCCTGTTCCTCCTCGCAGGCCTCGCGCGTGGCGGCGGGCCCGGGCTGGTAAGCCTCGTGCTGGCGACCCTGGGCTTCCTGGTGGCCGTGACCTACACGCGGGTGCTCCTCGAGGTGCTCGTGGTGATCTTTCGGATCCACGAGCACGTGGCAGAACTCGCTGCCCGTAGCCGCACGGGGTCGTAACGCACCTACACCGTCGCCCCCACCGCGGCCTCGATGCGCCGCCGCAGCTCCGCCTTCGGCATGTAGCCGATCAGGCGGCCGACCATCTCCCCGTTCCGGAACACCCCGAGGGTAGGGATGGACATTACGTTGTACCGGATGGCCAGATCCGGGTTGCGGTCCACGTCCACCTTCGCGAACTTGATGCGGCCCTCGTACTCCGCCGCGAGCTCCTCCACGATGGGCGCGATCATCCGGCAGGGGCCGCACCAGACCGCCCAGAAATCCACCACCACGGGGATCTCCGACCGCAGGACCTCCTGCTCGAAGGTCTCCTCCGTTACTTCCACCGGCTTTGCGGCCATGCACATACCCTCCTCGGTGAAGTCTTGCACATGAGGCAACGCGGGATCCGGATGGAGAAATTTCCCGTGCCGGACCCGTACCGGCCTCTTATCGTACCATAAGGATCGGAGGCCCGCGTGGGCGGATCCATCCGGCTGGGCAAGGTCCTGGGGATCACCGTTCAGGTCCACTACACCTGGTTCGTGGCCCTGTGGGCCCTCTCGTTCTCCCTGGCCCGCGGGGTCTTCCCGGAGCAGCTCCCGGGGCTTCCGGCGCAGACCTACTGGGTCCTGGGCGTGGTGGGGGCGCTGTTGCTGTTCGGCTCCGTGTTGGTGCACGAGTTGGGGCACGCCCTCATGGCCCGCACCTACCGGATCCCCACCCGCAGCATCACGTTGTTCCTCTTCGGCGGCGTGGCCCACATCGCCCGGGAGCCGGAGCGGCCCGCGCACGAGTTCTGGGTGGCCCTGGCCGGCCCCCTCACCTCCCTCGGGGTGGCAGGGATCTTCTGGCTCCTCGCGCCCCAGGGCGCGCCGGTGCCCGCCACGGCGCTGATGGGCTACCTCGCCTGGGCGAACCTCGTCCTCGTGGCGTTTAACCTCCTGCCCGCCTTTCCGCTGGACGGTGGACGGGTGCTGCGGGCCGTCCTGTGGGCCTTCTACGGGTACGAGCGGGCCACGCGGATCGTCACCGCGCTGGGGCAGGCCGCCGCGGGCGCCTTCATCCTCCTCGGGGTGGTGGGCGTGTTCACGGGCCATGCCCTCAACGGACTGTGGCTCATCCTCATCGGGTGGTTCCTGGAGCAGGCGGCCTCCGCCTCCTATCACCAGGCGGTCCTACGGCGGGTCCTGGGCGGCATCCGGGTGTCGGACATCATGACCCGGGACGTCCGGGTGATGCCCGCGGAGCTCACCCTGGAAGAGGCCGTGCACGACTACTTCCTCCCGTACAAGCACGGGGGATACCCCGTGGTGTACGGGGACCGGCTGGTCGGGATCCTCACCCTGCACGACCTCCGGCGCGTGCCCCGGGAGCGGTGGCGGGAGGCCCAGGTGCGGGAGGCCATGACGCCCATCGCGCAGGCGAAGGTGGTGCGGCCGGACCTCAGCGCCTACGAGGCCCTGGCCCGCATGCTGCAGGACGGGGTGGGGCGGCTGTTGGTGGTGGACGAGGACGGGGAGCTTGTCGGGCTGGTGACCCGCAGCGACCTCATGCACCTCATCCGGGTGCGTACGGAGCTGGGCACCGATTAGCCCGTGGCCCGCCGGCCCAGGAGGGCCAGCAGGACCAAGAGGACCCCTGGGAGGCACCCCGCCCGGCCCTCGGAGCCTTGGGCACGGGCCATGAGCCGGGTGGCCTGCTTCATGTGCCGGACAAACGACCCGTACTCCCCGAGCCGCTTGTAGAGGGCTGCGAGGTTCTGGTGGGCGATCCAGGACTCGGGGTCGAGCTCCAAGGCCCTCCGGTAGGCCTGCAGAGCCTCCTCCACGCGGCCCTGCTCGTGGTAGACGGCGCCGAGGTTGGTGTAGGCGGGCGCGTAGCGGGGATCTAACTCCACGGCCCGACGGAGGACGGATTCGGCCTCCTCGTACTTCCCCTGCCGCGCGAGGGCCGCGCCCAGCTTGCTGTGCGCCCGGGCAGACCGGGGGTCCTGGGCCACGGCCTCCCGCAGGACGGCCTCCGCCGCCTGGAGCTCCCCGGCCTCCAGCAGCCGCTCCCCGCGGGCGAGCAGGGCCTCTGCCTCCTCCATCTCAGCGCACAGGGTGCAGGACCTCAAACCCCGTGTAGGGCACCAGGGCCGGTGGGATCCGCACGCTCCCGTCCGGCTGCTGGTAGTTCTCCAGGAGGGCGAGGATCATGCGGGTCATGGCGATGGCGGTGCCGTTTAAGGTGTGCACGTAGTCCGTGCGGCCTCCCTCCCGGAACCGAATGCCGAGCCTGCGGGCCTGGAAGTCCGTGCAGTTGCTGCAGGAGTGGGTCTCCCCGTAGTCCCCTCGCCCCGGCATCCAGACCTCCAGGTCGTACTTCTTCGCCGCGGGATCGCCCAGGTCCCCGCCGCAGATGAGGACCACCCGGTAATGCAGGCCGAGCTGCTGCACCAGGCGCTCCTCTAGGCCCACCAGGTACTCGTGCTCCTCCCACGACCGGTCGGGGTGCGCGAAGGAGACCATCTCCACCTTGTCAAACTGGTGCACCCGATAAAGCCCCCGGCTCTCCCGGCCGTACGTCCCCGCCTCCCGGCGGTAGCAGGTGGAGATCCCCACGTACCGCAGGGGAAGCTGGGCGGCGTCGAGGACCTCGTCCATGTGCATGGCCACGAGGGGGTGTTCGGAGGTGCCCGCGAGGCACAGGTTGTCCTGGGCGACCCGGTACACCATCTGCTCGTCCACCTCCGCGCCCCCCATCGCGCCCAGCACCACCTTCGAGCGCACCAGGGTGGGCGGGTAGACGGGCACGAACCCCTCGGAGATCAGGAAGTCTAGGGCGAACCGGGTGAGGGCCAGCTGCAGCCGCACCCCATCTCCCCGGAGGAAGTAGAAGCGGGCGCCGCTCGTGGCGCTGGCCCGCTCGAAGTCCAGGATCCCGAGCGAGAGGCCGAGGGCGATGTGGTCGCGGGGCGGGAAGTCGAACTGGGGTCGAGTGCCCCAGTACCGAACGGGCACGTTGTCCCGCTCGTCCGCGCCCGCGGGGACCGAGGGGTGAGGGGGATTGGGGAGCTGGAGGAGAAGCCGATCGAGCTCCTCCCGCCGCGTCCTGGCCTCCTGCTCCGCCTCCCGGATGGACGCCGCGAGCTCCCGGAGCTGCTGGATGCGGCGCTGCTTTTCCTCGCCCCCGAGTTGCGGGACCTCCTCGCTCAGCCGGTTCTGTTGGGCCCGTAGTTCCTCCAGCCGGTGCTGGGCTGCCCGCCAGGCGCGGTCGAGCTCCAGCACTCGGTCCACCAGCCCCGGGTCGCGGTGTTTGTGGCGTAACGCCCACCGGAAGAACTCCGGGTCCTCGCGGAGCTTTTTCAGGTCGATCATGGTCCCTAGAGGTGCACGGGTTGGACGCCGTAGATCCCGTCCACCCGCCGGATCTCCTCCACGGCCTCCGGCGGGGTGGGTTGGTCCGTGGTGAGCACCATCACCGCCACTCCTCCGGGTGCGGACCGGCCCAGGTACATGCCCGCGATGTTCACCGCGTGCCGGCCGAGGATGGTGCCCACCTGTCCGATCATGCCGGGCCGGTCTAGGTTCCACACGAAGAGCATGTAGGCGGCCGGGGCCAGGTCGATGGTGTGCTCGTTGATGCGCACGATCCGGGGCTCCCGCCGGCCGAACAGAGTCCCTCCCAGCACCCAGGTCCCCTCGTCCGTGTGGGTGGTGGCCAGCATGAGGCTGCTGAAGTCCTCGGTTTGCTCTTGCCGCACCTCGCTCAGCCGCAGCCCGCGTTCCTGCGCCACCACGTGGGCGTTCACTAGGTTCACGGTGCGCTCCACGACCCCTTCGAGGAGCCCCACGAGGAAAGAGGCGCTCAAGAGCTGGCCCTCGATCCGGCTGAGCTCCCCCTCCAGCCGCACCTCCACGGACCGGATGCGGCCCCGGGCGAGCTGGCGGCTCAGGGCCCCCAGGATGCGGGCGAGCTCGAGGTGCGGGGCGATGCGCTCCCAGGACTCCGTACGGTACGCGGCCACGTTCACCGCACCCCGCGGCAGCCGGCCTGCCAAGGCCTCCAGGACCTGTTCGGCGACCTCGAGCCCGATGGCCTCCTGCGCCTCCTGGGTGGAGGCGCCCAGGTGTGGGGTGGCCACCACCCGGGGGTGCCGCACCAGCCGCAGGTCCTTGGGCGGCTCCGTCTCGAAGACGTCGAGGGCCGCTCCCGCCACGTGTCCCTCCTCGAGGGCACCGAGCAGAGCCTCCTCGTCCACGAGTCCCCCGCGGGCGCAGTTCACGAGGCGCACCCCGCGCTTGGTCTTGCGCAGGGTCTCCGCGTCGAGCATCCCGCGGGTCTGCGGGTTGAGGGGGACGTGGAGGGTGATGATGTCGGACTCCCGTAGTAGGACCTCGAACGGCACCAACGTGACCCCCAGTTGGGCCGCCCGCTCGTCGCTGAGGTAGGGGTCGTGGGCGATCACCCGCATGCCGAAGGCCAAGGCACGGCGGGCCACCTCGCTTCCGATCCGGCCAAGCCCGATGATCCCGAGGGTCTTCCCGTAGAGCTCCGTGCCCACGAACCGCTCTCTCTGCCACGCGCCCTCCCTGAGGGACGCGTCGGCCTGCGGGATGTTCCGGCACAGGGCCAGCATGAGGGCCAGGGTGTGCTCCGCGGTGGCCCGCACGCTGGCTTCGGGCGTGTTGAGCACCAGCACGCCCGCCCGGGTGGCCGCCTCCACGTCCACGTTGTCGGTCCCAACCCCGGCCCGCGCCACCACCCGCAGGCGGTCCGCGGCCTGGAAGACGGAGGCCGTGACCCGGGTCGCGCTGCGGACGATGAGGGCGTCCACACCTCGGATGCGCTCCCGCAGGGTAGCCTCATCGAGACCCCGGTGGACCTCCACCTCCGCGGCCTCCCGGAGCTTCCGCAGGCCCGCCTCACTGAGGCCATCCGCCACGAGCACCTTCGGCCGCCCCTCCACGGTTAGACCGCCACCTCCTCAAGGGCCTCCTCCGCGGCCCGCACGCCGAGGCCACGCGCAACCGGAACGCCGAGGAGGGCGAGCACGTCCTCCAGGCCCTCCATACACCGGAGGACGTCCTCCGGCCGGACGTGTCCGAGGTGTCCGATCCGGAAGATCTTGCCGCTGAGCTTGCCCTGGCCGCCCGCCAGCACGATGCGGTGCCGCTCGTACATGGTGTCCACCAGGGCCTGGGCGCTAATGCCGTCCGGCAGCCACACCGCGGTGACGGTGCTGCTCGCGTGGGCGGGATCCGCCACGAGCCGCAGGCCCATGGCCTCCACCCCGGCCCGCACCGCCCGCGCGAGCTGGCGGTGGCGGGCGAAGCTCGCCTCGAGCCCCTCTTCCCGCAGCAACCGCAGCCCCTCCTGGACCGCGTAGAGGATGGAGATGGCGGGTGTGAAGGGGGTTTCCGGGATCTCCCGCTCGAGGCCTGCCCGCAGCATGCCGAAGTCCCAGTAAAACCGGGGCATGCGGGCGGTGCGGTAGGCCTCCCAGGCCCGCTCCCCCACCGCGGCGAACCCCGCGCCAGGGGGGCATCCGAGGGCCTTCTGGGAGGCGGTCACCACCACATCGAGCCCCCACCCGTCCATCTCCAGGGGGATCGCGCCGAGGGAGGAGACCGCGTCCACCAGCAATAGGGCAGGGTGGTCTCCGCGGGCCTTGGCGATGGCCTCGAGGTCGTTGGTGATGCCCGTGGAGGTCTCGTTGTGGGTCACCAGGACCGCGCGGAACTCGGGGGTCGAGCGCAGGTGGTCCGAGACCAGCTCGGGAGGCACCGCGCTCCCCCACGCCACCTCGACCCGGGTCACCTGCGCGCCGTAGGCCTCCGCGATCCGCGCGAACCGGTCCCCGAAGGCCCCGCACACCAGGGCGAGGACGCGGTCCCCCGGGGAGAGGGTGTTCACCACCGCGGCCTCCAGCATCCCGGTCCCGGAGGAGGCGTACGGGAGCACCGGCGCCTCCGTCCGGTACACCCACCGCATCCCTTCCAGCACCTCCTGCAGGATCCGGGCGAAGGTCGGGCTGCGGTGGTTGACCATGGGACGGGCCGAGGCCTCCCGCACGGACGGCGGGACCGGTGTGGGTCCTGGGATCAGCAGCAGATCCTCCATCCCTCCCTCCAGAAAGAAAAATCCTCCACGTCCGCCAGAGACGGGAGGAAGATCCCGCGGTGCCACTCTGCTTCCGGCGCGTTCACGCCGGCCCTCGACGCGCGCTATCGGGCGCACCCGGCGGCCTTCCCCCTCCACGGGTTCGGCCGCGGCTCCGGAGCTGGAGAGCACCGCACACACCGGCCGGATCTCACCTTCGCCCGGCTCGCTGGACCATGGCGCACGCGGTGCGGGCTCCGTCCTCGCCGAGTTCCCCGACCGCGGGGCGTACCATAAGGATACATTACGCACCGCGGGGCCTGCCGTCAAATCCGGTGAACCGATTGGAGTCCTAATATTCGGAGGAGGTCCGCCATGGACGCCCAGGCCCAGATCCCTGGCTATGACTACGGGAACGTCCCGCCCTCTCCGGTCTTGCTGCAAGACCTTGACCTTCTGAAAAAGACCGTGCTCTTCACCGAGGAGGATGAGCGCTACCTCCGCCTTGCCGGCGAGGTGCTCGAAGACCAGATCGAAGACATCCTCGACCTCTGGTACGGATTCGTGGGCTCTCACCCCCACCTGCTGTACTACTTCACCGGCCGGGACGGCCAGCCCATCGGGGACTACCTGGCCGCGGTCCGCAGGCGCTTTGGACAGTGGATCCTGGACACCTGCCGGCGGCCCTATGACCAGACCTGGCTCAACTACCAGCACGAGATCGGCCTCCGCCACCACCGCGCGAAGAAGAACGTAACAGACCAGGTGGAATCCGTAGACCACATCCCCGCCCGATACCTCGTGGCCTTCATCTATCCCATCACCGCGACGATCCGGGAGTTCCTGGCGAAGAAGGGGCACCCACCGGACGTCGTCGACCGCATGCACCACGCGTGGTTCAAGTCCGTGGTGCTCCAGGTCGCCCTGTGGCTGCGGCCATACGTGCGGGAAGGGGACTGGTAGCGGGCCTCACCCTCACACGTCTACGTACACCACCGCCACCCACCGAGCCCCCTCCGGCTCCACCCGGGCCTGGTGGTAGGTGGCGGCCTTCACCTCGATGCCCCGGGGGTGCCGGTCCGGATCAAAGGGCTCCCCGTAGACCCGGGCCCGCAGGCGGCCGTCGGAGACCTCCAGGATCTCGGCCCGGTGGGCCACAAGCCCCTCCCTGGCGTTGAGGTGGAGGAGCTCGTTGAGCCACTCCACGGCCAGGGCCACCCGGTCCGGGGCCTCTACGGTCACCTCCCAGGTGCGCGCCGGCCGCACCGCCTCCGGGTCCGTGATGAGGGAGAATAGCCCAACGCACAGGTCCCGGAAAACACCCGCGAGGCTTTCTGCCTCCACCCGCAGGCCGATCTCCGCGGTGTGGTCCAGGACCTCGAACGGCATCTACGAGACCGCCGCCTCGTCCGCGGTCGGGCTCTCCGAGACTTGAGGGCTTGTGAGCAGGTCGAAGAAGGCCCGCAGCAGAGCGGTCATGCGCTTCTCCGCATGCCGCACAGCCCACAGGGTGCGCACGGCCCGGAAGTCAGAGACCTGGAGGATCACCACCCGCCCTGCCTGCACGGCTCCCTCCACCGCGGCCCGGGACACGATCCCCACCCCGAGGTTCGCGGCCGCGGCCTGGACCACGGCCTCCGTGCTGGGCAGCTCCATGGCCGGGCTCACGGGGAGACCCAGGTTACGGAAGGCCTGCTCAACCGCCTCCCGGGTACCGCTTCCCCGCTCCCGGAGGATGAGCCGCTCCCGGGCCAGCTCGTTCGCGGTGAGCTCCCCGCGCCGCGCCACGGGGCTGTCCGGGGCCGCGATGGGGACGAGTTCGTCCGTCCGGTAGGGGACGTAGAGGAGCGCCTCGTGCCGGAGGCTTGGGCCCACGATCCCGCAGTCCAGCTCGTTGCGGAGGAGCTTCTCCTGGATCCGGCGCGCCTCGTGGATCTCCAGGGTCACCACGGCCTCCGGGAAACGCGACCGGAGCTCCCGGAGGACCGGCGGGAGCAGGTAGGTGCCCGCCGTGGACTCCGCACCTACCCGCAGCGTCCCACCCGGAGCACCTCTCAGCTCCCGGACCGCCTGCTCCGCCTCCTCCAGGAGGCTCAAGATGCGGGAGGCGTACTCCTCCAGGACCTTTCCCGCCTCCGTGAGGAAGGTACGCTTGCCGATCTGCTCGAAAAGCTCCACCCCTAAGGCCCGCTCCAGGTCCCGCACCTGGATGCTGACGGAGGGCTGGGTGATCCCCAGGGCCTCCGCGGCGCGGGAGAAGGATCCGGTTCGGGCCACCGTGTGGAAGATCTTGAGCTGGTGGACGTTCAGCATCCCCTCACCTGCACTATACGCAGGGAATCCCGCCTCTGCCAGGGGGAGAGGCGCATTTTTAGAATGGAGCTATGAGCGAGCGGGAGCGGGTACGGCTCACGAGCCTGGTCGACTGCGGGGGTTGAGCGTCCAAGCTGGGTCCGGAGGACCTGGCCCAGATCCTGGCGCGGCTGCCGCCGGCCGTCGACCCCTACCTCCTGGTGGGGGTCGAGAAGAGGGACGATGCGGCCGTCTACCGGCTGGACGCGGAGCGGGCGCTCGTGCAGACCGTGGACGTGTTCACGCCCGTAGTGGACGACCCGTACGCCTACGGGGCCATCGCGGCCGCGAACAGCCTCTCGGACATCTATGCCATGGGCGCCCGACCGTCCCTGGCCCTCAACCTCCTCGCCTACCCCTAGGGCCGGCTGCCTCCGGACGTGGTGTGGGGGCGGGTCGAGGTGGTGCCCTGATGCGAACGCCTGAGCGGGTTGACGGGTCTGCGGGGGCGTGGAAGATGGAGCTACGGCACCGTCCGAGAAGGACCTCCCAACCCCTTCCTCTGTTGCGCGCGGGCGGGACGAGCAACGACCACCGGTACGGGCGTCGAGGAGGTGCCTGCCTTTTGTGGAGGGTTTGCGGTGACGCGACTCCGCCCGGCCATGGATCCCCGGCTCCTCCGGGACGAGTGGTTCGCCCGGCTGGATCCCGCTGCCCAACGCCTGTGGTACCA
>FWWM01005339.1_pt1 | contig 28278 bp, 23 predicted proteins | sample 2228351 | NCBI WGS metagenome assembly FWWM01 (sample SAMEA103939774, study PRJEB20133) | metagenome | reverse complement strand
AGGCTGGACCCATGTGAAGGATCTTCCCTATGACCAGCGCTATTATCGAGCCTGGATGCATGAACTGCCCCCTTTGCGGCACAAAGATCGAGGCAGCGTCGTGGACGTGCATCATCATCTCTTGCCCATCACCGGCCGTATGTCCCTTGGTATCGAACATTTTTGGCGAAGGATTCGACCATCCAAGGAAGCCGGATTCTTTGTGCTGAGTCCGGAAGACATGGTGATTCACAACGCTGTACACCTGTTTCAGGACGGGGCCGTGTGGGGATCTCTGCGCGATGTGGTGGATACCGACAGCCTCATGAGGGATTTTTCCCGAGACCCGGATTTCTGGTCTCGATTCGTGGAACGCGCCACCGCCCTGGGAGCCGTCCGGCCTTGTTTCTATGCCTGTTGGGCGGCTCAAAACCTTATGGGGACCAAGGTGCCCGAATGGGTTCCGGAACGGTTAAGCCAAAGGGGGTTCGCCGTGCCGTTTTTCAGGCCTATGATGACCGCCGCCTTGAAAAGGGCGCTGACCGGGGCGGCGCTGAACTCAGGAGGGCCCTGGACCCAATTGGCCCGTGGATTTCTTTTCGTGCGCTCCCATTGGCTGCGCATGCCGCCCCGGCTCCTCGCCCGGCATGCCTGGCATAAGCTTCTAAGGGTCTGCCTGAGGCCCGTCTGATCGCTCTGTTCCGGCCCAGTAATCCTGAAGCCAGAGGCAATACGCGAAAAAATCTTCTAAAAAAATCAGGCTCTTCTTGGGACAACCCCTCGAGGCCGTGTATCGGACCCAGTTTAACGAGCGGGTCCAAAGGGGACCTTCCCTGTTGGCAACAACCTAGCTGCTCAGAACTGGCCGAGGGGTTCCGGAAATCTCCCGGCGGCTTTCGCGGTACCATGGTGTTTCTCAGAATGATGCAGGCCACTATGCAACTGTGCAAAGAATTTCCTTTAAAAGAGGAAACGGCTTGCACATTGAAGCAACATTCCCTTGGGAACATATTGCGATGACAGGATATCATCATAATATTTCAACAAAAAATTACGGGATGCATGGGCGGCCTCTTGGCATAAATTCTGCAAAAACAAGTGGAAACCATTCGAGGCAGGTGTTACCGGCAGTTTGAGACAGAGTCCCAGAAAGGAAGGAGGGACGTATGGGGCGCTTGAAAGACAAACATTGGTTTGAGATGGCAAGAGCGGACCCTTCCAAAGGCTTTGTAGCACGGTATGAAGACTGTTATGCAATTTTCCGGTAAAGGGGGACGGATGGAAAAAGGAAGAAGCTCTAAATAAGGAGTCCGTTGATCGTAGTGTAGAATCTTTCAGACAATCAAAGGAGGACGAATAATGAAAAGATGGGTTTTTCTCATTTGCGCCATGGTAACAGCCTTAGGCGTGGTTGCAGGCGCCGCTGCGGCTCCGTTTATACCACCATTGGGCCCATTGTACATTAAATTCGACAACAGGGAGCAAATAAGCCCAACGAACAGTATCACCAGCCCTTCTGGCAATGCTGAAGGGAACTGGGGTGTATTTATTGTATCAACCATTGCTGTTGGCGACCTAAGCGGAGACCCATTTAATTTTGACGCCATCTCGCCGCCAATATGGACGGACCAGACGACAGATGGGGGTCAGATCACCGGTATTTTCGGGGGCTTCTCCGTGGTAGATGTTGGTCCACCGATCAACAGCACAGGCGGAGAACTTTGGTTGTACTGGGATGATCCGAGTCTTGCCAATACGATGGTAACCTTGGGTAGCGCTGTCCCTTCAGGGAGGACTGGTGATTTTCAATTTACTGGATTCACCGATGGCATTTTGCTCGCCAGAATAACATTCGTTCCCGGGGCGATTGTTTCTGACCCAACTGTCACTGTCACGGGAACCGTTACCCCGACTACGACTTCATTTACCGGTATCGCGAATTCGTATGGCAATGTGGCAGACGTCAACGGGGACGGGATTATTGATTCCAATGACGGGGCGTGGGCTCCCCTTCTGAATGGGGACTATTTTACCACATTATTGGGACCCAACACGGCGGATCTCAAATTTCGAAATATTTATGAGGGCCCCCTCGCCGGTTGGAATGGCCCGGAGGGAACCGATATCATAGGGGCGGGAAGCAGCGACCCGGCCAGGGCTTACATGGTCCCCGAACCAGCGACCATGTTGTTGCTCGGCAGCGGACTGGCCGGCTTGGCTGGGCTCGCCAGGAATAGACGCAAAGAGAAAAAGTCGTAACACGCTGCCCCATATGCTGATCAAAAATAGGGAGCAAACGCTCCCTATTTTTATGGCCTCAACAATGAGTGCAACTTATCGAGTGCCTCGGAGCTTTCTGTGATGTGGCGATGTAGAGTAACATGCATTCTCATGCTTTTACTGACCTTGATGTGTATACACATTGTAACATCAACCTCTATTCTTCTAGCAATCCTTCCTATCCTATGGTTTATTGCATTTAGGCCGCTGAGCAGGAAAGAGATGTTCATGTTCATTTTTGCCTCATTCCTTATAATTCCTCAGAATTTTGCCGTCACCAGTTCGGGTGGGTTTAGCTTCAGTCGCCCAGATATGTTTGGAATGCCTTACTATGAGCCCTTCATGTGGGGATTTTATTCTCTCAACATCAAGAGGTGGGTATATGGTCGGGTAGACGTTAACAGCAGTCTTTCGAGAAAAAACATCATCGCCTTTGTGGCGACAGGGGGTGTTTTCGCATTGTTCAGCCACAACAGCTTGTTGTTGACCCTAGCTTCAGCGGCGCTTGTTCTTGTGCTGTTTTCCTGGTTCCACGATAAGACCGACCTTGTTGCAGCTGCCTATGCCTTAATTATGGGAATCGTTGTGGAATTATTTGGTGTGCATACCGGACAATGGTACTATCCTTCTCCTGTCATACTAGGGCTTCCGCTCTGGTCAGTGACCATGTGGCTGAGCGTGGGAATCCTTCTGAACCGTTTTCTGGTGCCTGTTTCGGCAAAGCTGCTTCAAGTCCTTTGTCTTGAGCGCTGAACCTACAAGAGTCAATCAATACCGTATCTTCCAGGCGACAAGATAAGTTTCGGATCAAGGACTGATTTTATTTTTCTAACAGTTTGCCAAAATGTATCGTGTGGGTCGATTATTTTATTCATGGAATGAATACCAACCCTATAAGGTATAAACGAGTGTTCCATGCATCTATCCACAAGCATGTCATAGCACGCAAGTGCTCGTTGTGTCTCTCTCGGATCGTCTTTGTTGTAAAGGATGGGAAGACTACAATCAAAGGCTCGAGCCGTAACGGCCGTAAAGGTGAAGCACGCCTCGAAGCCGAACCCATGCATAGTCGCGCGCGCCAGATCAACGAATTTGACGACTTCCGACGGAATCATGGGGATAACGGGCGCGAACCAGATGAGTCCACAGTTGTCTCGCGCGGGGTCCATGTTACGGAAGGGTGGTTTCCGCAGGCAACGCCAGTAAGGGGTCTTGAGTGAAATTTCTGAGGGTATGCCATTGAGAATGCCGAAGGACTTCTCGGTGATGTCCATTTTTCTTTTCAGCTGCGGGGGTAATATCGGTCCAAGGGGCCGTAGGAGGCGCTTAAGAAGATTGAGCTTTGGTTTATTGAGGAATACAATGTGGCGCACTTTTCCCTTGAGTCTTCTGCGAACGGTTGTGCGCGCGGCGGCAACTTCGGCTTTCGTTCCGTAAAGCGCTCCGATACCGTTCCAGACGCCCACGTGTTCTTTTTTGGCTAAAAGAGCTGCCACTTCCTCGGGCAAAGGCTGCTTGCCTCGAGCTGCCAGCCAAGGGTACTGATAAATCATTGTCAGAGTCCTGTCTCGGTGGACCAGGTTGATCGGGCTTCTTAGCGTTCCCTGAAGAAGTAAGTCTCTGACGGCATCCACCAGGCCTGGAAGGTCGGATTCACTCGAGGCAATAAAATAAAAGGCTTCCACACTCTCTGGTTTTGGCATCAGCCAGATCCCCATTTTGGTCACAATGCCCATATTGGACTGGGTGAAGAGGCCGTCCAGGTAAGGCCCGACACCGTATCTGTAGACATAAGCAGCTTTGCATTGGGCGTAATGGGCAAAGCCGGTTCTGACCAAGCTTCCATCGGCCAGGACAATCTCCATGCCGCAGATGTTGCCAAAATGATCCCCATGGGGAGTGATGCCGTATCCCCGCTCCAGGGCATTGCCCAGGACGCTGCATTGTGGGCCGGCCCCCGTAGGATCCATCATGAGTCCCGTGCCGTGTGTTTCCAGGTAGGAAAAGAGCTGTTCTTGTGTGACGCCCGGTTCAATCACAGCGTAGGCAAGGGTTGTATCCACTTCAATGATTTTGTTCATCAGCGACAGATCAACGATGATGTTGTTGTCCCGCACAGGATTGGCAGAGCCGTAGCCCCAGTTCTTGCCGGTACTCACGGGGTAAAGGGGGACCCTGTAGCGGTCGGCAATCTTGACAATCGCCACCACCTCCTCGGTGGTTCGAGGGAGAACCACGGCGCAGACTTGCCTGTTCACAGGAATCGTAGCCCTCTTATAATCCTGAAGATGTTCTGCATCCGTCAGGATCCTGTCGGGTCCAAGCACGTTACGGAATTCGTCGATGGCTTGAAGAATCATACCGATTTCTCCCGTTTCTTCCGCCTGTCATGGGATGTACCCCCTAGCACAGATCGTCTGTTGGTTGCAAAGAGAAAGAGCGCCGGGAGGAAAACCAGATCCCCAGCCAGAGCGCTGAGCATGATGATGGAACTCAGCATCCCAAATTGATTGGTGGGAACAAAATGACTGAACAGAAGGACAGAGAATGCAACGCACAAAATGACCGAGGTTGTGCTAAGCGGGCGCCATTTGTTCTGAACGGCTCGAAGGCAGGCCTCGGCTGGAGGCAGCCCGGAAGAGACCTCACTTCGTAAGGTGGAAAGAAAATGCAGGGTACCGTCGACGGCGATGCCGATCCCCACCACGGCGATCAGGGCTGTGGCTGAGTTCAGAGATATTTGAAAGATGGCCATGAGCGCAAAATTTAGGGCAATGGGAAAAATATTGGGCGGAATGGACAGGAGAAAGTACTTCCATGACCTGAAATAGATAAGGATGGTGCCCCATATGATAGAACATGCAAGCGCGAGGCTGGTCAGCTGGCCCTGAACCAGTTCATTAATATTGTTGATCTGATCAAGCACTCTGCCGGTAATCCTGTATTGAATGGGAGGTTCGATAAGTGAACCTAAGATGGACTGAATTCTTTGGAGCAAAAGCGTCTGCTTTTCTGAGTCATGTTCATGCGTAAATAGAGTAACTCTTAAAGCATCGCCTTTTTCAGTAACGAAGTCATCTATATCATCAGGGTTGTAGAGAAGCAAGTACTGAGCGATGGTTTCCGAAGATTCAGGGATACGGAAAAAGATGGGATTGTCATGGTTTAGGACTTGATGAGTGTGCTTAAGTAGGTCTGCCAAGGAGATAACGTGGTCTATTCCCTCAAGAGATCGAGCCTGGTCAGCGAATGCATCTATGACCATGAGATATTCAGGTTTCAGCATTTCACCGGAACCCGTGGTGGTAAAAACAATGTCGATTGTGTTTGTACCGCAGAGGTTTGTTTCAACGAATTCCAATGACCTGCGTAGAGAATCGGAGGGCTGGAAGTTTTCCAGGATGTTGGTGTTCACTCGAATGAAGGGCATTGCTGAAAAAGAGAGAGCTGTTACCACAGCAAAGACCACGACCACAAGACGACTAGAATGGTGCAAGGTTATCGACAAATAGTGCCCATGGAATATTGAAAGCTTGTGACGGGCCGGGGTTGTGGCGCTTGCAAGGCGAGGATTTGTAATAATCAAAAGCGAAGGAACAAGAATGAGGAAGTACACAAATTCGAATGTGATTCCGGCCGAAGCCGTGTACGCAAAATCACGAATGGGAGGCATCCTGCTGGTGGCTAAAGAGAGAAATCCCACAAAAGTGGTGAAGGTTGTCAGAAAACAAGGGACGATAAGGTCTTTGAGGGCTGTGAGTGTTTTTATGCGTATGTCATTGTCGTTTTCCATGTGTGAATGTGTGAGGTAAGACAATATATGTATCGAGTCTGATAAGGATAGAGCGATGATCAATGGTGGAACTATGGATGTCACATTGTTCAATGAAATATTGAGAATGGTAAAAAAACCCATTGTGCTCACGATACAAAACAGAATGTGGCAGATTCCGATGAGTGTCAGTTTGAGAGATCGCAAAAAAAAGAAAAGGATGACCGTTACGGACAGGAAAGTGATGGGAACAAAGCGCAGAAGGTCCTGATTCATATAGCTGCTTAAGGCATGATTGACCACGGTCCAGCCGGCAAAATGGTACTGATTCCGCTCCAATCCCTCATGTCTCAGAACGGTAACGACCTTTTCTAAAAGTGCCCCTCGATCAAACTCTCCGTTTTCAGGAATCTGGGGAAAAATTATGATGGACGCCACGGAACCGTCCCTGGAAATAAGTTGTCCTTGATACAAAGGATGTCCCGTGGCTCTGGCTCTAAGTGCCTCCAAATCTTGGCTCGTTTTTGGTATTTCATCAAGAATAGGTTTGACGAACACCGCATCGTCTTGCGCAGTGATGTCCACCGCATTGGCCAAACTCAGTACACGACGAATTCCTTCAGCCCGTTCCAGATTGTCCGTAAGTTTCTTAATCAAGAGAAGATGTTCTGTCGTAAAAAAGGCTTTCGGTCCCAATGCAATAACGAAGAATTCATCCTTTCCGAAAACTTGCTGAAAGTAATCGTAATAAAGCGTATCAGGATGACCTTCGAGTCTGAAGTAGTCCACATCGTTTTCCATTTTTGTGAAGGGGGCGTAAAATCCCATTGACAGCCCAAGAGTGAGGCTGATTATAAGGCATAACCACGGATAATTGGTTATTGTTCTTGCCAAACGGTCTACGATCATATTACCCCTTACGAGCCCCAGTCTTGAATCGGTCGGCCAGGCACTTGGCCATCAGTTCCGAAAAGGAAATTCGGGAATGCATCAAAAATCGTAACGCAAAGTCATGTGAACTTGATCGTTATCACCATAGAATCCCATAAAGGAATCGGCAGGACCGGCGAAAAAGTTGAGACCAAAAGTGAAGGATAACGGACGGAATCGCAGGTAGGTGAGTGAGGGGTTCCAGTAGGAGCTGCCATCCGTGAGGATGACGAGGTACCTGAGGCGTGCCTGCAGGTCTCCTCGAAGAAGTTCCTTAGAAATTTCTCCGTTGAGCGATAAGTTTTCTCTTTGGAAGTAGAGGATGCCGTCCGTATCGCCGCGGATCCGTTCATAAGCGATTTGCAGGTTGGCATACCAGCCTTGGAAGCCGGCATAGTCGGCTCCCAGCACCGTAAGGAACACCGGTTGGGCGGTGGAGGTCAGGGACTCGGTAAGGAAGGATCTGCCCGAAAAATAAGCCGCCTCTCCACGAAACCCCAGATTCTTCCAAGTGGTTTCGAAGTCGAAGCCGAGCATCCTGGAGCGCTTATACTGCATTTCCACATCTTTTCCCGTAAAGACTCCTGACCCGAGGGCGCGCTCAATGGTCTCTCGGGACACGGCCGCGTCCACGCGTATGTTTTCGACTGGAAACCGGGCGATATGGGGGGAAGGATCGAAGCCATAGAAAGCGCTTACAGCGAGGTCCCAGCCGTGGATTCCGGTCGTGAGGCGCGTTCCGTACTGAACGTTTTCTAAAGTCCGAGCGGGTTCCAGGCGATGGGCTCGGATGCCTTCCACCGACTCCTTCACCTCATCAGGCACTCCAGTCCACTCTGTGACGGCTCTCTTGAGGTGCCGAAAGACAGCCCAGTCAGTTCCGAAGATATTCATGTCGTGAGGTTCAAAGAAAGGAACAAAGACTGCTTCGAGGCTGAAAGGCCCTCGGAAAGCCCTCAGGCGTGACATCCAGACGGGAATCTTGCGATCTTCCATTTCCCACGTAATACCTTCGCGAAGGTCTTCGGGATTGAGCACGTCCACGGGACTCAGCTGATCCGTCTTTCCCCAGCGAACGATTTGCTTTCCCAAGCGGATTTCCAAAGGTCCGTCGGACCAGTGGAGGTAACCTTCGTGGAGGTCCAAATCCCAGGCATTCCAGTCGGACCGGGTGCCGAACCAGAGCAGATCCGACCGGCCGGAGACCACGGCGTACATCTTGGAGGCGTTTTCGGAAAGGGGGATTTTGCTTTCCACGTGGAATCGTTTTCGAAACGAGCGAGCGTGTTCGAGGGAGTCGTCGCGACTGGTATCGGCAGCGCCCCGCACTTCCAGAAAACCGTTGATGCTGGGAAATTGCTGAAAGGACTGATAGGAATGAGAAACGGCTTTCCCTTGGTTTTGTCTTCCAGATGCGGCTGGAGGCAGGTCTGCCGAATGACAAGTGAGAATGGGAGAAAACAACGCTGGACCGGCTTGGTGTGTGTTTCTGCCGCGCGCATGCAAGTTCTCGGAAAGCGGGTCGTGGGACTCAGGCTGGGAAGACGATGAAGACGTTGGTGCGGCGGATGAGGAGGCCATGGTCAATGCCCGTGCTGAGACTTCGGGATCCGTAAAGGAAAAAGTGAAGGAAGAGCCTTCCCCATCGACGTTCCGGACGATTTTTCGGGCATGAGCCAGATGAAAAACGAGGCGCAGGAAATCCCGGTGCGATGCAATCTGGATCTTTTCCAGCGGGCTTTCGGTGGCAGGAAGCACGTTTTGCGGAACTCGGAGGGAAACAGGAGCCTTTGAGATCAGGTCGACCACGTAGCGCCTAGGACGATTCAGTACAAAAGTGCGCAGACCGACGGACTGATACGGGCAACGTATTTGAAAGACGGCCGATCCCGGAGCCGTTTGGAGCGTATAGGCGATCTGTTTCGACGCCTCGGCGGGCGAAGAAAACGAAACGCCCAAAATCAAGAAGATAAACGTGTTAAAAACCAAAAGTCCCTTCGCAAACTTCATGGCCGCCTTTTCTCTTGGTCGTGGCTGATGGCTTTTAACTCTCGATTGGTGGTTTCATCGGTTTGAAAGCAATGCGCCCATTCCCTGCTCCACGTGTCTGTAAAATGCGCCCGGAGTGTAAAATGGGATGGTGCCATCGGCGCAATAAAGCCTAACTTATCCTGGAACCCATGCAAAAGTTGAAAAGATTCGAGCTTGTAAAAAGACCACATGGGCGCGGTGGAGAAACTGGTCCAAATTTTCTGTCGTGCATCTTTCACTAAAAAGAGACGATTTCCAGGTGAGGATTGACGACTGGGGCTTCCTCCACCATGACGTCCAGCTTCGGCCTTCCAAAATGAAGCACCTTAGCGCCGTACTGGCGGTTCACATTGACAGGTTCAAAGACGTCCGGCTCGGCCAGGTGGAAAGCCCCTACGCCCATGCGGGCCAAGGTGATCACATGAAGGCCGCCGACGCCCCCCAGACCCGCCAAGGGCACCCGGGAACGACGCAGGTGTTCCTGTTCGGTTTCGGTGAAAATGCCGATGTTTCGTGCAAAGGCTGTTTGGTAGTAGGTCTTTGGGTCCATGGGGTCGTGAGTCGTCAGTCGTGAGTCGTCAGTCGTCATTCGTAAGTTGTAAGTCGTGAGTTGTGAAAATGTGAGTTGTGGTTCGGTGCCGAAACTACGAAGCACGCATTTTTTAGCGCAAACGACAGCCTCTGTCACGGGGGACGGTAGGGAGCCGGAGCGCCGGCAACAGCGCCTGGTTCCTCTAAAAAGAACGCCCGAATGAATGTGGCAACTTCCAATGTTTGGTTTCTGCAAGGGGAGGCGTGCGCGCAAAGAGGAAGGGCCTCCCGGACGGAGGCGGCGGCTTTAGTGGAAATGTCCACGAGGGTGAACATGGCCAGGGTTTGCCGTGCAGAGGATCTGCAAGGCTTTCGGCGCCCCAGGAACTTAGAAACCGAAGATTCCGGCCGCACGGGTTTTCCGTTACCATGCCTCGAGAGCCCGCACCGTAAAGGCATTGTCCTCAAGTCCTATATTGTAGTTGATGCTTGTGGTCTTTAAAATTGTTCGATGGCCGTCCTTGAGATTGTGCATGACCACCTCCATCTCTGTCCAAATCCCTTGAACCTGCTCGAGGCTTCGAACTTCGTAGCTCTTGATGTGTTCTCCCTTTTTGTCAAAGTAGTGAATACGCAGGGGGACCAAGGATTCCTTTGCGGCCCAAACGCGTACCATACCGTATTGAGATGGTGGGGTTTCCAAAGGAGTGGATTCGAGGAGCCAGCAGGGCACATTGCCCACGGTTTCTTCACCGACGACTCGATGTTTGGAAGCGTCCACATCCCGGCGTTCCAAGTCTTCGTAGGTAAAGTCTGAGTTTACAAAGCTCTGGGACTTTTGCGCCGTCGCGATGCGCCGGCTTCTTTTGAGGGCTGGCAGGTAGAGGAACTGTTCCGTATCAGAGGGTTTTGATTCGAGAACGACGAAGCCGGTGCCTGCAATATCCGCGGGGGAGAGAAACCGAATGAGGGTCTTCCGGGTGGGCCCATCGGTTTTGACCAAGACGCGAAACCGACGCACCCTTTCGTAGCCGCTGGAACTGGCAAGAACCATTTCTGCTTCCGCTATGGAATCCCGTCCCACATCTCGATCGAAGATGCGTTGTGCGATTTCTTTTCCATCAGGTAGTTCCGCGCCGCAGGGCCAAGGCAGCGAAAGGATCACCAGCAGAACCCATAAGACGGCACTGGAAGCCCGATGATGATTTGCTCCACTTCGGCTTTGTCCGAAAGGGTACGGCATGATTGTTCCCCCGTACTGAAATGACCTCAATGATATGCAGCCTAATCATGGCATCTTCAGCTGACGCACCTGCCTTTGTCGAGAGCCTTTAGATCATTTGAAACGCTTGCGGCCTTAAGGGCTTAGCAGGAAACACCATGATCCTAGAGCATGAGAATCGGCATGACAAGAGGGAAAGGCTTGCGGGGGTCAGTGAACACGTGACGAGTCCACGGGACAGAGGTAGGCGACGTTTTTTCTTTGCTGGGCATTGAGATCTTCAAGGGCGGAAGGTTCGTGAATGAGGAATTGGCGGATTTGGTTGCTGGAAATAGAGCGCGGTGGCGGGTCCAGGTGAAGGCGTACATGGTTCCAGCCCGTGGCGGCTTCCCAGGTTTCGGTGAGGAAATGATACACGGAACGCTCCGAGGCCAGGTTTTGAAGAAGCTTTTGAATACGTTCAGGGAAGGTTACAAGATCGGCGCGAAGAGCCACCGCCGGTGCATTCACGAAAGGATAGGGACGCACAGGACCCAGATCTTCAAAAAGAAAAATGGACCGGTAAAAGTCCGCATGGCGAGGGTTCACCATGATGCAAAAATCCGTGACGCGCATTTTCGTAGCGTAAACATAAGCGGCTCGAACAAGAAGCATGAAAAGACTTTGCAGGCAATAACTGCGACGCACGGCCAAAGCGCTGAGTTCCGCAAGACGTCGGCCTTGACGGCGCAGGATCTTCAGTTCTTCACCATAGACTTTGTCCATGGGAAGCCCGAAAAGATCCATATCCCGAACAATGGTGAGGGTGCCGACGGTCGTGTCTCGGTCTTTAAGAAGAAGTGTCAAGGATGTGGGAAGCAGGTGATGCAGACGGTAGATCATGCCGGAACGGGTGGGGCAAGGAATGTAGCCTTGCCGAAGGTATTCATCGTGGACGAGAGAAAAGGCTTCCTGACGTTCCCGCAAGGTTTCGGCCCACTTGAGGGTTAACCGATCCTGCCACGCTTCATCCAACAAAAGGTAACGTCCCCGCCTGATATAGGCCAGGTGACGTTCGGCCAAGGCTCTTTCGGCCATATGCCCTCCTCGATTCAACAGCTTCCGGCCTTGCCTTTCGCACGCGCCCCTTTTTTCATTTCAAGGCCGGTTCGAGACACTCGGGCCACGCTTAGAGCCTTGTGGATTGGTTTGTCAAGAAAATATTCAGGTGAGCGGTGTTTTTTCTTCAAGTTGAGGATAATGGGTGGTGAAAAAATCTTTTTGGGAAGGATTGAGGTTTTCCCAAAGGGATGGGGAAAGCTGGAAAAAATGGCAAACAATTTCGGCTTTTCGACCGTTCATGAAAGGAACGATTGTTTCTTGCGGCCTTTGCGCCGGCGAAGTTTCTGCAGGGACGGGTGTCTTTGCGGGATCCCAAGGAAGCAGACCTGTCATGCGATGGAAATAGAGATACAGATTGGTGTCCAGGTCGTTGGAATCATAAACCTGTTTGAGGCGGTCGGCGATGTGCTGCATGTCCACACGCAAGGCGACGGCCGGAGCGTCCACGCGAGGATAATGCCTTTCCGGGCCGAAGTCCTCGAAAAGAAGAATGTTCTTGTAAAAGCTTACATGCTTGGGGTTGACGGCGATACAGAGATCATCCACACCGCGGTAGCGCGAATACTGGTACATGACCTGGGCAAGAAGCATGAAAAGATTACGCCACCGCAGTTTGGGCGGCGTGACCAAAGCGGAAAGTTCGACGATTCGTCGGCCCTTTTCTCGAAGAGTATCCAGTTCCGGTTTGTAGATAATGTCCATGGGAAGCCCAAAAGCTTCCGTGTCAAAGATTTCCGTCAGGGTGGAAATGACGGTGAGGTAGGATTTGGCGATGAAAATGACCGTTTCCGGAAGCAGCGAATAGGCGCTGAAAAGGAGTCCCTGGGGTTGGGGTTCCTTGAGGTAGCCCATGCGTAGATAAGTGTCATGCACCAGGCGGAAGGATTGTTCGTATTCGTCAAGGGTTTCGGCGATTTTAATGGCCGGACGGTCGATGTCGTCCAGGTGCAGGTTGAGCAGGTTGGAACGTTTGATACGGACCGTGCGGCGTCGTTCCAGGGGGTGAGGTGTGGGGTTGGACATGGGGGTCTCCTTGGGCGGCACGGGGGCGGATACGGGGGGCGGACACATCGGTCCGCCCCAACGATGGGCGAACCAGCGGTTCGCCCCTACGGGCGGACACATAGGTCCGCCCCAACAGGCGGGCCGGGCTGGTGGGGGCTAAGAACCCATTTGGGTTTTCAGCTTGTCCAGCAGGGCCTGCGCCTTTTCTTTTTCGGGGAATGGGGCTTCTTTTTCAAGGGTTTTTTTCAGTTCCTCCAGGGCTCGGGTTGTCTCCCCTTTTTCCGTCAAAGCCACCGCCAGGTGGTATCGAATGGAAGGGTTGTCCGGCATTTTGGCCAGAGCGTCTTGAAACTGAGCGATGGCGCTTCCGTAGGCTTTCTTGTGCACAAAAATCCATCCCAGCGTGTCCGCCACGGCCGGATCGTCCGGCATTTTTTCCTTGGCCATTTGGGCCAGGGTGAGAGCCCGATCGATGTTGCCGCCCGTTTCCACCAAAAGCCAGGCCAGGTTGTTGGCCGCCGGAGCGAAATCCGGCCGAATTTCCAAAACCTTTTCATAATAAGTTCGTGCCCTGTCACGATCTTCCTTGATGTGATGAAGAATCCCCAGGCTCATGAGCCCCTGCAGATGCTTCGGCTGCTTGGCAACAACCTGTTCGTAGCGCCCGATGGCCTGGTCGAGACGCCCTGTGGCGGCGTAGATCTGAGCCAGCTGAACATAAGGAGTGGGCCAGTCGGGATGGACTCGAATGGCCTCTTGGTACGCCTCTTCCGCTTCAGGGAGACGCTTCATGGCCAGAAGCACCTGCCCCTTCAGCATGTGAAGAACGGCGGAAGCTTCAGGCTTGTCGGCGTATCGGGCCAGCTGCTGGGTGCAGAATTCCAGCGCTTTTTCCCCTTCCCGTTGCATCAGGTGCACCACGATGATGTTTTGAATGGCCGCCAGGTTTCCCGGGGATTTTTCCAAAGCCTTCTGATAATCGGCCAGAGCTTGTCCGTAGTCCTTGACATGCCGGTGCACCATTCCCAGGCCCAGATACCCCGTGGGCTGTTCCGGATTCAGTTCCACCACTTTACGGAAAGACCTTTCAGCCTCTGCCGTGTCCCCGCGGGCCAGAGCGATGCGGCCCAGGAGCATGAGGGCTCGATCTTCCCTTGGGTTGCCTTGAAGCACTTCACGGCAGTGCGTCTCGGCCTCGTCCAGTTTCCCTTCCCGCATCAGGGTTTCTGCGGTGACCATCTTCGCCCGAGCATGTTTGGGATCGATCTCCAAGGTCTTGGCCAGGGCGTCCCGTCCCAGTTTGTCCTGCCCCAAGGCGAAATGGGCCATGGCCTTCATGAACCGGGCTTCGGCCAATTTGGGTTCATCCTTGATGAGGGCATCCAGGACGGCCAGGGCTCCTTGATGGTCGTTTTTCTTGACCAATAACCGCGCCTTTAACAGGCGTCCTGCAGGGTCCTTGGCGGATTTCTTGAGAAGAGCCTGCAGGGTCTCTTCCGCCTCACCCAAGCGGCCTTGATCGTAGAACACCTGGGCCAGAGCCCGCAGAGGCCGCAGATCCTCCGAATGCGTCTGCACCGCATCTCTAAGAACTTTGACGCCTTCTTCGGTTCTTCCCGTGCGCAGATAGAAAAACCCTAAGACCATCTTGGGCTCGGCGTTTTCCGGCGCCGCCTGCACCGCCTTGATTAAGGTCTCCTCGGCGCTTCGAAGGTCCCCTCGAGCCGCATAGAACTGCGCTAAGGCCACGGCATAGGCGGGGGTTTTGGGAGCTTTTTTCACAGCCGATTCCAGTTCCTTTTCCGCTTCGTCAAGACGCCCCTGCTGAATAAGGAATCGGGCCATGTTCACATCATGGACCGCTTGATCGGGGAATTTTTCAAGGATTTCCCGGAACACCTCCTCGGCTTTTTCCGCGTCTCGAAGCCCCAGATAAAGCTGTGCCAAAGCGTACAGGGAAACCGGGGATTCAGTGTCCACCTTGACGGATTCCAAAAGGGTTCTTTCCGCATCGGAAAGTTTTCCCAGGGCCAAGTAGCCCTGGGCTAAAAGAATACGAGCATCCGCCCTCTTTGGGTCGAGGGAGACGGCGGACTGCAGCTTTGAGACGGCTTCTTCGATCTTGCGCTCTCGTAGCAGGCTGGAGGCGTACAGGATCAAAGCTTCCACATGATTCGGTTCCCGTTCCAAAACCTTTGCCGTGATCTCCTTCACCTTCTCCATCTGATGACCCGCCGCATAAAGGGTCGCCAGCCTCACTTGAGCCGCCGTATGGTCGGGTTTTCGGGCCACAGCCTGACCGAAAGACTGAAAGGCCCTTTGCGGATTGTTCTTCTTCAGGTAGATCTCACCCAACTGGTAATGGGCTTCCGCGGCTTTGGGATCGGCCTGCAGGGCCGTACGAAATTCCAGTTCCGCCTCATCCGTCTTTCCCTGTTCCAAAAGGGCCATACCCTTGGAAAAGTGCTTGGAATACTTTTGCGAAGCGCTCTCACAGCCCTGGATCACGAAAAACATCAGCCCCAGGTACATGGCAAGAATCGCTGAAACCTTCGGGATCCGCCGCTTCATCCCATCCGTCCTTCTTGGCACCGTCACTGTCGCCTTCCTCCATTCCATGTGGGTTTTCTTCTCTTCACCAAGGTCGAGCAGCGCCCATGGCGTTTGTCAGCTCTCCAGATCCGAAGGCTCCATCGCCTTGCCTTCAGGCCATGGGAACTGCACGACGATACGGTTCTTTCCCGCTTCACTATGAACCACCAGGGACGGCGAATATTCTTGAACCGGCAGCAGACTCCCGTGAAGCCACAACCCGTTTCTCACGTCCCTTGGAACCAGCTCCTCCAGAAAACGAGGGTTCAAGGGCCGAATCTCCACCTTGGGCTTGTCCATGATCTGCATCCCGTCATGGCTCAAAAAGATATGAATCCCGTCGGCGTTTTCCTGAATCTCGGCGTCGATGACGCGCGCCTTGCCAAACAGAGCCGACTGATAGATAAAAAGGATAAGATTTTCAAAGCATCGTGCGAAATCGAGCCGACGGCCCGTGAGAGGACGAACACGATGGCGTTCAAACCGAATGGAAGGAAGGCCGTTATCCGTGAGCAGACCCAGGGCATGCTGGAAATCGTGAAGGCTTGCCGAAAGCAGCACGTCCAGGTTCACAAGGCCTTTGAAAGAATCCGAAAGGGTGAGGGCCTTGTCCTTGACCAGGCGAAACAAAAGGGCTGTGTTTCGAAGCCTTTGTTCGGGTCCTTTCAGTTCTTCCAAAGCCGAACGCGCTCCGGTCCACGCCTTTTCATCGGCGCTGCGCACGGACAAGGCCGCAAGAAAACGTTCCAGGCGGAACACGTTGAGGTTCACATTGCCGGCGGCGCACGCGTAGGACACATGGGCTGCATCGGAAAGAATCCAAAAAAGATTTCCCCAATACAGGGGTACGTGATGCTCAACAAGCGTTCGAGTGAGCATGAGCGCCGTTTCATTGGAAGCGGGCTGTGTGGAGGCCATTTCCTGAGACAGACGGGCACACACGGAAGCTACGTCTTCCAAGGGAATGGAAAGCCTTAAAGGTCCATCCAAAAGAAGCCCCATGCGAGACGTTTCCTTTTCCGCACGGCACCACCGGACCGTTCCCGTGGCTTGATGCCGGTCTCCTCGAACATCGAAATCCATCTGCACCGCCGTCCCTGCCTCTAAAACGTCTCCCTGACGAAGGAGCACCTGAGCGCCGAAACGGCTCAGGTTTTCCATAACACCCTCCCTGGCTTCCTCGGCATCCTCACGCCTCAAAACCACCGGGCATTCCATCGGGATGCGAAACTCCGCGCGCCTCTCCCTTTCAAGTCCCCATACCGTCATCGGTACCCTCTCGGTTCCCAGGCGAAGCCCTGCCTTCCTGGCCCTCGGCACTTGCTGTGAGCTTTCCCCCCTTTACAAACTCGCCATCGAGACACAGCAAACTGCACAATGCTTTGCAAGAAAAATACCTATGAACCCGATGAAAAGGGCAAAGGATCAAAAATAACAGTCGAAGCAGAAGTAACTATTTGCAGTTACGAAGAAAAAAAGAAAACATGCAAGGGGCATGGAAGGGATAAGAAAGAGCCGTTGGCGTGAAGGATCCCTCAGGATGCGCCTTGGAAGTGCAAAGGATTACCCATCATGTGTGCAATGGAATGCACTTTAAGGGAAATGTTTTGCACTGGGGAATGCGCCGAACAAATGAAAAAACAAGCCCTTGGCCCCGGTGTTTCCTGCCGCTTCTTTCCGGCATCAGTGCAATATATTGCACACAGTGTGCAACAGAATCCTCTATCGGGTAAAGGCCGGGTTTCAGAGCTTTCGTGAATTATCGTGGAATGCCTTTAAGATAAAGGAACTTTGGGTCATCCTTTTTGATCTGGCATGAATTTGGCTAACCTCTAGCGGCGTGTGCTGATTCCGATGGGCTTTTGCTGACGAAGGCTTCGTCTGGAAGAGACTCGAGACAGGGCAAGGGGAAAAGATGCAGGGGGGCGTGCTGATTCATGCCGACAATCTGGATTATGGCTTGTACCTGCAAAGCCTGGTGAACCAGGTGGGGCTGGGGGCCGAGATGGTCACGGGCACTGCCTTGAAACGTAAGGCCATGCAGGAAGCTCGTCCTGTCCTGTTGGTCTTTGAGCTTCGGGATGGGGTTCCGTCCCCCGTGCCTCATGGATGGAAGGAGTCCTTGCCTGTGGTGGTCGTTTCGGACAAGCCCGTGAAGGGGCCTTTTCGAAACCTCACCAAGCCCATTCGGCCCTCCCACTTTACGGAGACGGTGCGTTCCTGTCTGGGGAGTCTTTCCATCTCGGAACCTTCTCTCACGTGTGAACCCTTTCTTTTGGGAAACGCTCCGGCCATGGCGGAGATTCGTCGTGTGGTGGCTCGAGCCTGCGCCACCGACATCACGGTGCTTGTGGGCGGTGAGACCGGGACAGGCAAAGGGTTGGTGGCCCAGTGCCTGCACAACAATTCACCCAGGCGTTCCGGCCCGTTTCTTGAGGTCAACTGTTCAAGTATTCCACCGTCCCTGCTGGAAAGCGAGCTTTTTGGATACCGCAAGGGGGCCTTTACGGGAGCGTACCAGGACAAGCCCGGAAAATTCGATCTTGCGGATTCGGGAACGATTTTTCTGGACGAAATCTCGGAAATGAGCCGATCCATGCAGGCCAAGTTGCTGCAGGTGCTTCAGGAAGGGGAATATTGCCCCGTTGGAGGAATCGAAAACGCCAAGGTGAATGTTCGGATCATATCCGCCACCAACGCGGACCTGGACGAAAGGATCCGTGACGGTCGATTTCGTGCCGATCTCTACTTTCGATTGAATGTGATCCACATTCAGATGCCCCCTCTTCGAGAGCGGCGGGAGGACATTGGGCTGCTCAAGGAGCATTTCCTGGAAAAATACGAACTGCTTTATGAACAAAGGTCCGTGAAGCTGTCCCGGGAATTTTGTGATCTTCTGGAAGATTATGATTGGCCGGGCAATGTTCGAGAACTGGAAAACACCATCAGGAGTGTTGTGGCTTTGGGCAACGAAAGTGTGGCTCTGGAAGAACTGCGACGCAAGGTCAAGTTAAGGCTTCGACCCGGGCCCTGGAAACGTGTGAAGTCCGAACATCTTAAGGACCTGCGCGCTTCGTCGCTCAAGGAAATCTGCCTCAAGGTGGCGGAAAAGGCGGAACGCACGGCCATCACCGAGGCTTTGAACCGCTGTTACGGCAACAAGAAGGCGGCGGCACGGCTTCTGGGTGTGAGCTACAAGAGTCTTCTCAGCAAGATTCGAAGTTATGGCCTGTAGCATTTTTTCTTAAGAAGATCGTCCGGTCTGCCGACAAGAAAACTGGGGGTTCAAGAGTGCAGTTACCGAAACTGAACATCGAACCGTATCTGGACATGGCGTGGAGGCGCCGCTGGTGGATTGTGGTGCCTGTGGTTCTCAGCCTTCTGGGGGGCTTGTACGTGGCCAAGACCACGCCCAAGGTCTACCGAGCCAGCAACCTGATTCTGGTGAAGCCTCAAGAAATACCATCGGGCATCGTGCGGCCCATGGTTTCGGAAAACCTCACCGATCGGCTCTACAGCATTACCGAGCAGGTGATGAGTCGAAACAATCTGGAGCACATCATCACCACGTTTCGACTTTTTGAAAAGCGTGAAGACCGCATTCAGGATTTCATGTCCAAATTCAAGCAGGAAATTCGGCGACTGCGAGGGAAAACCGAAGAGGCGGCCGATGCGGAAGAAAAAGTGGATCCTATGGCGTTGGTGGACTCGTTGCGCCGAAAGATCTCCATTGCACCTCAGGGTCGTGGACAGACCAACGGTTTTCGTATCTCCTTTGAGTGGCATAACCCCAAAATCGCCGCCGATGTGGCCAACTTTGTGGCCTCCCAGGTCATCGAGGAAAATTTAAAGATCCGCGAACAGATGGCCATGGGCACCACGGCTTTTCTGGAAGCTGAAGTGGAAAAACTGCGCAAGGAGATCACAAATCGAGAACAGGGACTCCAGGCTTTCAAAACCATGCACATGGGATCGTTGCCGGATCAGCTGGAAAGTAACCTGAGTGTGCTGGGCCAGTTGCAGTCCGAGCTGGAAAGTTTGGAGAAGCGCCTGGATGCTGAAAAGAAGCAGATGGCGATGCTGGAAGGGCAAATTCGGGAGGTGCGCAGTGGAGGCAAAGCCGTGGCAAGCAGCGGCTCTCTGCTCTATGAAATGACGCCGGCGGCCAAGGAACTGCGCAACCTGGAAGCGCAATTGACCACGCTGAGAAACCGATACACGGACAAACATCCCGATGTGACCGCCGTGGTTCGACGCATTGAGGCCTTGAAGCAGCAGGTGGCTCAGGAAGGAGAGTACGTGGGGGTGGGATCTTCCAAGGGGGCGGAGCAGACCGATCCGGCTCGACTCCTGGCCGGCCAGCTCCTTGAAAGCCAGAAAAAGATCGGGGAATACGAGGCAAGGATTTCCGAGGTGCGAAGCCAGATTGCCATGTACCGCAACCGCATTGAAGAAACGCCGCGTGTTTCTTTGGATCTGGCCAACATCACCAGGGATCTTGGAGCGGTGCAAAGCCGGTATCAAGGGCTTCTGTCCAAGTTGCTTGATGCAAAGATGGCCGAAGAATTAGAAAAAAGACAGAAAGCCGAACAGTTTCGAATGATTGACCCGGCGGTGCCTCCGTCCAAACCGGCCAAGCCGGATGTGCCCAGGATTCTGCTCATGGCCTTGGGTTTCGGGCTCGCTCTGGGCTTTGGTGTCGCGTACGCCATTGAATTGCTGGATCCTCGATTCTATTGGCCTGAGGAGGTGGAAAATTACCTTAAGGCCAAGGTGCTGGTGAGTCTGCCCGTTTTGCATGACGATGCCCGCAAAGCCCGCCGCATGTTTTTGTGGCGCCGTTTTGGCCGGGCCTCCGGATGAAGGGGAACGCGCAAGGAAAATGTCGTGGCAAGGTAGAAGACGCCGTCAGTGAGGGAACATGGGAAAAATTTACGAGGCCCTGGAAAGAGCCCAAAGGAAAATCGAGCCGCCCGTCGCACCGAAGCCGGAATCCTTGGCGTCGAGTGGTGATGGGTCCCAGAGTGTTCTGGTCACCGTTGAAAGTCCGGGGTCGCCCATCGCGGAATGCTTTCGGTTTCTGAGAACCAGCGTGACACGGCCGCTGCAAGGGCAACCGCCCCGCACTATTCTCATCACAAGCCCTCTGGCCGGAGACGGCAAGACCTTTGTGGCATGCAATCTGGCAGCGACCTTGAGCCAGGGTATGGACGAGTGGGTGTTGCTGGTGGACGGCGATCTGCGAAAACCCCATGTGCATCGCATTTTCGGGTATCATGACTGTACAAAGGGTTTGTCCACACATCTGGCCCACAATGTCCCTCTTTCCGAACTCCTCATACGCACCCAGATGGAAAAGCTGACGATTCTTCCCGGAGGAAATTCCACCACCCGCCCGGCGGAACTGATCACTTCATCGAAGATGCGAGCTTTTATCGCCGAGGTGCGGGATCGTTATTCGGACCGTTATGTCCTTTTTGACAGCACACCTCTGGAACTGGCCCCGGAAACCTTTGCCCTGGCCAATGAGGTGGATGCGGTGATTCTGGTCATCCGACGAGGACGTACGCCGCGCCACGCCGTGGAAAGGGCCATGGACCGCATTCGCCGGGACAAGCTTTTAGGCGTTGTGTTCAACGCCTATGACAAGCCTCTTCGAGCTTATCGCAAGTATCCGTCTTACAAGGCCTATGGGGAAGCGGATCCTAAAGCAAAGAAGAGGACTTGATAGAAGACCTTGGGGATCACGATCTTTCGAATGAAGAAGCCGACAAGTGGTGAGGCCATGCTGAAGATTTTTCACACATACTTTCCCATCCGTCAGCTCCTCTTCTTTCTTGGGGAAGGGTTGCTCATCTTTTTGGGCATCCTTGTGGCGGCGGCGGCCTGGTTGCACGGCAAATCCTATGAAAACCCTCTGCGCTACCATTTGTGGCTACGGATTGTGGTCATCACGGCGGCGGTGCAGGTGAGCCTTTATTACCACGAATTGTATGAGGTTAAGGTTTTTCAAAGGATTTTCGACCTGGCCATTCGTATCGTGCAGGCCCTTGGGGTGGCGTGCATTCTGCTCGCGCTGCTCTACACCGTGGATTCTTCCTTGATTATCGATCAGGGGATATTTTTCCTTGCCTTGTTTGTCCTCCTTTTCGTGCTGGTTTCTTGGCGTTTCGGCTACCAGGTGCTGTGCCGGAACAAGATTTTGACGGAAAAGATTTTACTCGTCGGCGGCGGGCACCTGGCGAGTCTCATCGCCGAAGAGATTCATCGCAATCTGGACAGCGGCTATGTGGTGACGGGCATTGTGGACAAGTCCGGCACATCGGACCTGGCGCGCCGGGTCGGGGCCTCTTTGTATCGAGATGAAGACGTGATGTGCGATCTGGCTCGAGAACAGGGAGTGCGCAAGATTGTGGTGGCTCTGGATGAAAAGCGCGGCCGTTTCCCTCTCAAAGCCTTACTCAAATGCAAAATGATGGGCATCGATGTCCTGGACGGCGTGAGTTTCTACGAGGCTCTCAGCGGCAAAATCCTCGTGGAAAAAGCCTATCCCAGCTGGCTCATTTTCTCCGAAGGGTTTCGACGCCATCTATGGACCCGGCTCGCCAAACGGCTTTTGGATATCGTGCTTTCCTTGGTCGGCCTGATCTGCTTTTTTCCCCTTATGGTGGTGATCGCAGGGCTCATCAAGGCCACCTCACCGGGCCCTGTGCTTTTTCTTCAGGAACGTGTGGGGCAAAACGAAAAACCGTTTCGCCTTATCAAGTTTCGAACCATGCGCCCGGATGCCGAGAAACTCACGGGGCCTGTATGGGCGTCCGCAACAGACCCGCGCGTGACCCCCATCGGACGCATCCTACGGAAGCTGCGCCTGGATGAACTGCCCCAGTTTTGGAACGTTCTGATGGGGGACATGAGCTTTGTGGGACCCAGGCCCGAAAGGCCCGTTTTTGTGGAACAACTCAAGGCGAGGTTGCCCTATTATGGGGAACGGCACACGGTCAAGCCCGGCATCACCGGTTGGGCTCAAGTCAACTACGGCTACGGCGCCAGTGAAGAGGATGCCCTGAAAAAACTGGAGTATGATCTTTTCTATGCCAAGCACATGTCTCTTTTTCTGGATTTGTTCGTTGTTTTGAAGACCGTAAAGATTGTTCTTTTTGGTAAAGGGGCGCGATAAGCATCTCGAAGCAAGGTCTTTCTCCCAAAAGGACCGAACGGGCTAAAAGCCCAGCGGTCTCATGGCTACAGCAGGTGATTTCAATGGCGGGAACAGGGCGACTGTAACCGAGTTGGGCGAAGCCTGTGCTGAAAACAATAATTCTTTTGACGGAGCCGTTGGATATTGTTAAGAGATGGTCCAAGGACGAACCGGGCCGCTCGCTCCGAACCATGTGACAAGAGCCAAGGGAAGTGGACAGGAGGGGGAGAATGAGGAAGCAAGGCATGCGTCTGACGGTCGTGGTGTGGGTGCTGATAGGTTTCTTCATTGGCAATCCTGGTATCGTCCTTGGAGGCCAGAGCTCAAAAGAAGCGGCGCCGTCCCCTGCGGCAGCTCAGGAACAAGGGGAGTACCGCATCGGAAAGGGAGACACTCTGGAGATTTTTGTATGGAGGGAACCCGAACTGACCCGCACGACCAGGGTCCGGCTTGACGGCATGATTTCCCTGCCGCTCCTTGACGACATTCGAGCGTTGGACCGTACCCCTATGGAGCTGAAAAAAGTGATTCAGGAACGGCTTGCCGAATTCCTGGAATCACCGGAAGTCACCGTGATCGTGAACGCCTCGGCGAACAGTAAGTATTACATGGTGGGGGAAGTGAACAGTGCCGGAGAGCAGGAGCTCATCAAGGATCTGACCATCGTGCAGGCGCTGGCTCGAGCGGGCGGGCTCACGGAATGGGCCAACAAGGAACGAATTGTGGTGTTACGTCGCGAAGATGGCTTTGAAAAACGTATCATTATCAACTACAAAGACATTGTGAGCGGAAAGGCTCCCGAACAAAACATTCTCATTCAGCCCAACGACACGATCATTGTTCCTTAAAGCGGCCCGGTATTTCCAAGGGCCCGGGAGTCCGTCGATGCGACGAGCTCAGGTGCTATGGCTGTGGTTGCTTTTGGCATGTGGCATACCCTCTGTCGTTCACGGGGGCTATCGTCACGTGATCACTCCTCAGTTGGGTCTCGGCGGGGAATATTCCAGCAACATTTACCAGACCGAAAAAGACAAGGAATCGGACTTTATCACCGTTGTCTCCCCGAGCCTCAGTTACCAAGTCTCCGACCGCAGGCAAGGGTTTCAGGTAGGTTATACATCTGGTTATGCCGCGTATGCCAAAAACCGGGATGAATCCGGGTTCCGCCATAGTGTGGATGCCACCGCCTGGCACTATTTTTCCAAGCACCTTCGATTGACCTTTACGGACCGGTACACCCGCACGGAAGAACCGTACCGGCCGGAAAGGGAATCGTTTCGGTTTCGAAAGCCTTCCAAGCCCATCGAAGTGGACGGCATTGTGGTCGGCCCTGTGGATACGGAAGAACTCTATGACGCCACCCGTCGTAAAGGACGTAACATCTACGACAGCAATGCGGCCAGGATTCAGATGGTCAAGGAATTCGGCGCAGGTCGAAGTGTCGACGTGGATTATGTTAATCGTATTCTCCGCAATGAAGATCCCACCCTGGAGGATAGCACGCAGGACACGGTCGGAGTCGGACTGCGCTATCAGTTCACTCCGTTGGTGACAGGCCGCAGCCGTGTGGATTACACCTTGGGAAGGTTCACCGGCGGAGACGTCCTGGGGCGGGAAACCACTGGGGATTTTGATCGATGGCGGGGTCTTTTTGAAATTCGCCGCGCCTTCACGCCACGTCTTCAAGGATTCCTGGAATACACGCAGATCTTTTTGGAGTATCGGCAGAGGGGTGATGATTACGTGGTTTACAGCCCGGCGGTGGGGGTGGATTACCGGGTGAGTCCCGGAGCCACGGTGACGGCGGGTGTGGGTTACTATCTTCAGGACCGCCGAGAAGGCGAAGACAAAGAAGGACTCATCTTTTTTCTGGAAGGTGACGTCGGGGAAGAGTGGCGGGACGGACGTCTGACGGCGCGCCTGACCACCCAAAGCGGGTTTCAAGAAACCTATTTCGGTACGGAAAATCTCGGATTTACCGCCTACTACGGCAGTCAGCTCAACGTGGCCTATGCCTTCACCAAGAAAATGACTGGTAACGCTTTCGGGCTTTATCGCCGTGACGAATACCTGAACGAGGATCCGGTTCGCAAGGACAACACCTATCTGGCCGGTGCGGGAATCTCCTATAAGTTTCGTAAGTGGATCTCCTTTCGGCTGCGTTATTATCACCGTATGGTGGACTCCAACGCTCCTGGGGAAGATACGGACGAGGACAATCTGGGATTTAACGTCAATTTCGACCTGTCGCCCAAGCTGAGACCCTTCGTTTTTTAACAACACACGTTTGGTTTTCTTTTTTGATTCCATCCATTCTCCTTACTTTTGATGTGGAAGACTGGTTCCAGGTGGAAAACTTCAGGGCCCAATGCCCTGAAGACACGTGGGATCAAAAGGCTTCGCGCGTCGAGGACAGCACGCACAGGCTTTTGGACCTGCTCGATGCCCTGCAGGAAAAGTCCGCCGACGGCATGTCGGGGACGGTCCGTCCCATACGAGCCACCTTTTTTGTTCTGGGTTGGGTGGCACGGCGGTGTCCGGGACTGGTGCGACGCCTTCATGAACGCGGGCATGAAGTGGCTTCCCACGGCTATGGGCATCGACTGTGCCGCTTGGAATCCCGAAAGACTCTCTTTCAGGACCTTTGTTTCAGTAAGGCGCTGCTGGAGGATATTGTCGGGGTGGAGGTTCGAGGGTATCGAGCGCCGGGGTTTTCCGTCGATGACGGCATCCTGAATCTGGTGCGGGAGGCCGGCTATGCCTATGATTCCAGTTACAATTCCTTTGGGTGGAATCCACGCTACGGAAAGGTGTGTCTGGACGGACTGAGACGGCATGGCCTTGGTGTGCGGCTATCCAACGGTTTGTTGGAGCTTCCCTTGAGCAATCTCGAATGGCGTAACACGCGTTTTCCCTGGGCAGGTGGAGGTTATTTTCGGCTGCTGCCCCGGCGGTGTTTTCAGTGGGGAGTGCGCCGCATCTTGAGCCGTGATGGCGCTTACCTTTTCTATCTTCATCCGTGGGAACTGGATCCCGATCAGCCTCGAGTCCTTAAGGCGTCGCCTTTGAGCCGCTTTCGGCACTACACCAATCTGGCCCGAACAGCCTCAAGACTTCGCTTCTTCCTCGAAACATTCCGAAACTGCGCCTACCCGAGCTGTTGGGAATACTTGGAAACAACGGTGTCGCAGCCCAAAGGGCAAGACGCCTGCGGCAAGGTCGAGGGGAAGTGAGCCGATGCGGATACGATTGTTTCAAAGCACCGATCGGAATCGGTGGGATGCCTTCGTGGAAGGGCACCCTCAAGGCACCCCGTTTCATTTAACGGCCTGGAAAGATGTGGTGGAAACCACCTTCGGCCATCGAAGCCGCTATCTTTTGGCCGAAGAAGGCGGGGCTGTGGGGAGTCCCGGAAAAATCCTTGGTGTCTTACCCCTGTTTGAAATGCGAAGCCGTCTTTTCGGCCATTATCTCGTTTCCGTTCCCTTTGCCGAACGCGGCGGCCCTCTGGCCGACGATGCCACCGTGGCGCGAGCTCTTGTCGATGATGCGGCGGGCCTTGTTCGGGCACAGCAGCTGGACTATTTGGAACTCCGTAACCAGGAACCTCTGGACGGCTATGCCACAAAGACCTTGTATGCCAATTTCTGTCGTCCTTTGTTTCCGAATCCGGAAGAAAACCTCAAGGCCGTTCCTCGAAAATCACGCCGCATGATCCGTATCGGCATCAAAGCCCATCTGCGTTCGGAAACAGGGCACCATCTCCTGCCGGTTTTTTACGACATTTTGGCCGCCAATTACCACAGGCTGGGAACCCCTGTGTTTCCCAGGCGTTTCTTTGCCAGGTTTCTGGAAGTCTTTGGTTCCCGAGCGGACATTCTCGTGGTGCGGACTGCCCAAGGGCGTCCCATCGCCGCGGTGCTCAGCTTCTTTTTCCGGGACACCGTGATGCCCTACTATGCAGGATCCCTGTTCGAATACCGGGCCTTGGCCCCCAACGATTTCATGTACTGGGAACTCATGCGCCGAAGCTGTCTTGCGGGATATCGTCGTTTCGATTTCGGACGTAGCAAAGAAGGATCCGGCTCCTATGCCTTCAAAGTGCATTGGGGTTTTGAGCCGAAAAGTCTTGCGTACCAGTATGTGCTGCATCGAATGCCGACCCTGCCGGACCTCAGTCCCGCAAACCCGGCCCATCAGTGGAAGATCGCCCTGTGGCGGCGCCTTCCCAAATGGGCCGCGCGTGTGCTGGGGCCGGCTATTGCGAGGCATTTGGCGTGAGTCGGGAGTCGTCAGTCGTCAGTCGTCAGTCGTCAGTCGTCAGTCGTCAGTCGTCAGTCGTCAGTCGTCAGTCGTCAGTCGTCAGGCGTCAGTCGTCAGGCGTCAGGCGTCAGGCGTCAGGCGTCAGGCGTCAGGCGTCAGGCGTCAGGCGTATGGCGGGAGGGGGAAGAGGTGGGTTATGGAGGGTGGGGAAAGAAATGGGGTTGAGGGCAGGAGGGTTCATCGGCCTCACAAGGAATTGGATGTGTGGAAGGTGAGCATGGAATTGTGTCGGGATGTGTACGAGGTGACGAGACGGTTTCCGGCCGATGAGCGATACGGGCTTATGAGCCAGTTGAGAAGGGCTGCGGTTTCTGTGCCGAGCAACATTGCAGAGGGCGCGGCTCGAAGCACGCCCGCCGAGTTCCACCAATTCTTGAGCATTGCTCAAGGGTCCCTTGCGGAACTGGACACTCAACTGGACCTGTGTGCAAATTACCTGGGCCTCATTGGCCAGGAAGACATTGGCAAGCTCCTGGAAAAAGTGGAACGTGTAGGCCAAATGCTCACCGCACTTCGCCGCTCCCTCAAATCCCCCAAATAACCCAACTAACGACTCCCGACTCCCGACTCCCGACTCCCGACTCCCGACTTGCGACTGGCGACTCCCGACTTGCGACTGGCGACTCACGACTCCCGACTCCCGACTGGCGACTCCCGACTCCCGACTCCCGACTCCCGACTGGCGACTGGCGACTCACGACTGGCGACTCACGACTGGCGACTGGCGACTCACGACTGGCGACTCCCGACTTGCGACTGGCGACTCCCGACTTGCGACTGGCGACTCACGACTCACGACTCACGACTGGCGACTCCCGACTCCATGAACATTCTCTACCTAGCCCATCGCATACCGTATCCCCCCAACAAGGGAGACAAGATCCGCTCTTACCATGAAATACGCCATCTGGCGCAAAGGCATCGGGTGGATCTGGCGTGTCTGTGCGATGTGGAAGAGGACATGGGATACGGGAGGGATTTGAGCCGTTGGTGTGGGCGTGTGGTGGTGGAACGACTGGTGCCGTGGCGGGCCAAGGTCATGAGCATGCGGGCTCTTTTGCAGTGCAAGCCGCTTTCGGTGCCGTATTTTTACCGGCAGGCTCTGCAAGGCGCTGTGGATCGATGGTTGACGGACCGGGATTACGAAGTGGTGCTTTGTTTTTCATCACCCATGGCGGAATACCTTTTTCGAAGCCGAGCCCAGGCGAAGCGCAGACCTCTGTGGGTCATGGACTTTTGTGACATGGATTCGGACAAATGGCTTCAGTACTCGAAACGGGCTTCGGGACCTGTGCGCTGGATCTACCAAAG